>ERZ761602.1114-NODE-1114-length-51495-cov-74.752974_pt1 | contig 51495 bp, 37 predicted proteins | sample MGYA00512165_ERZ761602 | MGnify/ENA primary metagenome ERZ761602 (study PRJEB28899, sample SAMN02445085) | bioreactor sludge metagenome | biome: EBPR sludge; isolation source: Thorneside wastewater treatment plant | place: Australia: Brisbane, Thorneside...
ACGGCACCGCACTTCTCCCCTCCCCCGCCTGCGGGGGAGGGGCGGGGGAGAGGGCAGCCCCGGCCAGCGCACGCTGACGGGCCGGCAACGATGCAGCGTCTCCGCTCCCGAAGACCCGTGTCACGCCCAGCCCACTGGGGCCTTCGAACGTTCTTCAGTCCTCGGCTGGCGCGGCGCCCAGCACCTCCTCGACCGAGGCGGTGGTGATCGGGTGGTAGCCGGCGCGGGCGCGCGCGAACGCCTCGCGCGCGAAGGCGCGGTCCTCCGGGCGCGCCATCAGCGAACGGTACAGCGGCACCACGAACTTGCGCCGGCCGACCTCGACCAGGAAGCGCTCCAGGGCCGGCCGGATCGCCGGGTAGCCGTTGCGGATGCCGACCTGGAACCAGGCGAAGGCGACCTCGCTGTTGCGCGTGCCGGTGATGTCGAAGGCGTTGTCCAGCGTCCCCAGTTGCGCGGGAGTGAGCGCCTGGGGCAGGCCGTTGAGGAAGTACAGGCGTTCCTGGGTGCCCCAGCGCGACCAGGACAGCGCATCGGCGGCGCGTTCGCCGGACAGGAAGGCCTCGCGCTCGCCGTCGATCGCCGCGAACGCGGCCGCCTCGACCTCCGGTGCGAACGCCGGGATGCCCGGCTCGCGCAGCCAGGCGTCGAGCTCGTCGCCGGTGACCGCCCCGGGGTGGCCGGCGAGCAGGTTCGCCTCCAGGTCGGCGCGGAAGGTCGCGGTATCGACGCTGGTGAAGGCGCGCCGGTCGAACCAGTCGCGCAGCCAGGCGTCCAGCGCGTCGCGGCCGACGCGCAGCTCCAGGAAGCGGAGGAACCAGGCGCCCTTGGTGTAGGCGGTGGTGGTGTAGATGGCATCGGGATCGCGTCCGGCCAGGCGCGGCGTCAACCGCTGCAGGTCGGTCTCGACCGGCAGCTCGCGGAAGTCGCGGCGCAGCGAGCGGATGTCCAGCACGAACTCCATGTCGGCCCGGGCGCTGCCGTAGAGGGCCTCGACGATGCGGTTCTCGACGTAGCTGGTGAAGCCCTCGTTGAGCCAGAACTCGTCCCAGTTGGCGTTGGTGACCAGGTTGCCCGACCAGGAGTGCGCCAGCTCGTGGGCGATCAGGGCGACCAGGGAACGGTCGCCGGCGATCACCGTCGGCGTGATGAAGGACAGCAGGGGGTTCTCCATGCCGCCGTAGGGGAACGAGGGCGGCAGGATCAGCAGGTCGTAGCGGTCCCAGCGGTAGGGCCCGTACAGCGACTCGGTGACCTCGATCATGCGCGGGGTGTCGGCGAACTCGGCCACCGCATCGGCCAGCCGTTCGGGTTCGGCGTAGACGCCCGAGCGGTCGTCGAGCGCCTGGAAGGCCAGCCGGCCGGCGGCGATCGCCATCAGGTAGCTGGGGATGGCCTGCGCCATCTCGAAGCGGTAGCGGCCGTCGCGGCTGACCTCCTGCGGGTTGCGGGCGCTCATCAGGGCCAGCAGGCCGCGCGGCACGCGCAGCTGCGCGGTGTAGGTGAAGCGCACCGCCGGCGTGTCCTGCAGCGGCACCCAGGAGCGGGCATGGATCGCCTGCGACTGCGAGAACATGAACGGCGCCTCGCGACCCAGGGTCTGCTCCGGACCGAGCCACTGCAGGCCCGAGGCGGTCGGCGCCGTGCTGTAGCGGATGCGCACGGCAGACGGCTGCGGCAGGCCGGTGGCGATGGCAAGCCGGCTGCCCAGCACGGGATCGGCCGGGGCCAGGGCATGGCCGACGCGCCGCCAGCGGCCGCGACCATCACGCGCCTCGACCCGGGCGATCGCCAGCTCGCGGCTGTCCAGGACCAGCTCGGTGGCCTCCGGATCGCGCCAGTCGAGGGTCAGCTCGGCGGTTCCCGACAGGGTGCGGCGGCGGAAGTCGGCGTCCAGGTCCAGGGCGATCGCGGTGATCCGGACGCGTTCCGGCTCGGCGTAGGAGTGGGCGTCGGCGGCCAGCGCCGGTGCGCTGCCGGCGGCGGCCAGGGCGAGCAGGACGAGGCCCTGCGCGAGCACGGCACGGCGCGATGCGTGGACGGTCATGGGATCTCCGGAAGGGCCAGACGCAGGACGGCCAGCATAGCCCCAAGGGACGCGCGGTCAGCCCGCTTCGGCCGGCGCCGGCCGCGATCCGCCGCACGCCGGACGCGTCGCTGCCACTGGCCGGGAGCCGACGACGCGACAGGGACGTGCCGATGCAGGGAAGGGTCGGCCCGGGCCGATCGACGGCCGGCCGCAGCGGAGCTACAGCCGCACGCCGCTGTGGATGGCGACGATGCCGGCCGACAGGTTGCGCCACTCCACGCGTTCCAGGCCGGCCTCGCGCATCAGCGCCGCCAGGTCCTCCTGGCCGGGATGGCGGCGGATCGACTCGGCCAGGTAGCGGTAGCTGTCGGCGTCGCCGGCGACGCGCGCACCCAGCCAGGGCAGCACCCGGAACGAGTACAGGTCGTACAGCGGCTTCAGCGGCGGCGCCTGGACCTGCGAGAACTCCAGCACGCGCACGCTGCCGCCGGGCCGCAGCACACGATGCATCTCGCGCAGGGCCAAGGCCTTGTCGGTGACGTTGCGCAGGCCGAAGGCGATGGTCACCAGGTCGAAGCTGCCGTCGGGGAACGGCAGCGCCTGGGCGTCCATGCGCGCGAAGCGGACGTTGCCGCTGATGCCGCGGTCGAGCAGGCGGTCGCGGCCGACCGCCAGCATGCGGTCGTTGATGTCGCCCAGGACCACCAGGCCGGGATCGCCGACCCGGCGCGCCAGCAGGGCGGCGATGTCGCCGGTGCCGCCGGCCAGGTCGAGCACCCGGTGGCCGGGACGGGCGCCGCTGGTGGCCACGAAGTGGCGCTTCCACAACCGGTGCACGCCCATCGACATCAGGTCGTTCATGCGGTCGTAGTCGCCCGCCACCGAACTGAACACCTCGCCGACCAGACGCTGCTTGTCGGCGACCGGCACCTCGCGATAGCCGAAATGGGTGGTGCGCTCGTCGCGTTCGCTCATGGTGCCGGATTATCGCACCGCCCCCGCTGCGGTGTCCGGTCCAGGGCGGCCAGGAAGTCCGGCGCCAGCGGCAGCCGTCCGAACCAGCCCCGGCGGGTGCCGGTCAGCACCCGCAGCATCTGGCCTCGGCCGCCGGGCAGTCGCGACAGCGGATGCATCAGGCGGTCGCGCACGGCAGCGAGGCGGTCGCGTTCGGACTGGAACAGCGGCGTCAGCCAGCGGCTCCAGAAGTGGTAGATGCCCAGGTGGCCGCGGCGCTGCCGGGCGTAGCGGGCGAGACACGCCGACAGCGGGACCTCGACGGGCGCGCGCAGGTGGTCGCGCAGGGCCAGGGCATCGAGCAGGGCCATGTCACCCCCTGGCCGAGCTGGGGGCTCATCGCATGGGCGGCATCGCCGATCAGCACGGCGCGGCCCCGGTGCCAGTCGCGCGGCACGGTGTCGCGGTAGCGGGCGACGGCCAGGCCGGCCGGCACCGGCACTGGCGCCAGGCAGTCCGCGGCCTCGGGCCAGACGGCGGCCAGGTCGCGGCGCCATGCGCCTTCGTCGCAGGCGGCCGAATCCAGTGCCGACACCGGCTCGCTCCAGAAGAAGCTCATCAGCGGCCGGGCGTCACCGGGCCGGGTGCCGACCGGCAGCATGCCGGCCATGCGGCGCGCCGAGACATAGCGCTGCTGCAGCTCGCCCGGCCAGGCCCAGCCGCCCTGGTCGACCAGGCACCAGCGCGCGCCCCAGGGAAACGGCCGGTCCAGGCGGGCCGGGCCGAGCTGCCCGCGCAAGGCCGAGGCGGCGCCGTCGGCGACCACGACCAGGTCGTAGGGGCCGTGGCGCCGGCCCTGCTGGTCGGTCAGCAGGCCGCGCTCGCAGTCGATCGCCGCGATGGCGCACCCGGCATGCAGGGCGCGCGCGCCCTGCCAGGCCGAGTCCAGGATCGAGAACAGCGCGCCACGCTGCAGGCCCAGTCCGAACAGGCGCGGATCCAGTTCCCGGTAGCGCATGTCCATGACCGCGCGGCCGGCCGCGGTCCGGCCGTACAGGCGGCCGATGCGCCGGCCGTGGCCGAGCACGGTGTCGAGCAGGCCCATCCGCCACAGCACGGCCAGGCCGGTGGGCTGCAGCAGGAAGCCGGCGCCGACCGGTCCGGGCCAGGGCACGCGCTCGAATACCTCCGGGACGTGGCCGTCGGCGGCGAGCAGCACCGCCGCCGCCTGGCCGGCGGTGCCGTAGCCGACGATGGCGATGTGCAGCGCGCGCGCCCTGGCCATGGCTGCGCGCGCGGCCGGGTCAGCGCGACCGGCCGGCCGCGGCCAGCTGGTCCAGGTAGGCCTGCCACCTGGCCGGCCGGTCGCGGCCGAGTTCGTACAGGGTCGACCAGGAATACAGGCCGGTGTCGTGGCCGTCGTCGAAGACCAGTTGCACGGCGTACTGGCCGACCGGCCGGATCGCGGCGATGCTGACGTCCTTCTTGCCCGCCACCAGCACCGCCTGGCCCGGGCCGTGGCCCTGGACCTCGGCACTGGGACTGTTGACGCGCAGGTACTCGCAGGGCAGCTCGAACACCGCGCCATCGTCGAAGGCGACCACCAGCAGGCGCTCGGCGCGCTTCAGGCGGATCTCGGTGGGACGGGCGCCCATGGTGGGGACCGGGTCGGCGGAGCGTGCGGATCAGCCGCCCAGGGCGGCCTTGACCTTGCCGGACAGCGCCTGCATGTCGGCGCGGCCGGCGGCGCGCTCCTTGAGGGCGGCCATCACCCGGCCCATGTCGCGCGGGCCGCTGGCGCCGGTCTCGGCGATCACCTGGGCGAGCAGGGCGTCCACCTCGGCCTCGCCGAGCGGCGCCGGCAGGTAGCCCTGGACGATGCCGATCTCGAAGCGCTCCTGCGCCGCCAGGTCCTCGCGGCCGGCCGCCTCGAACTGCGCCACCGAGTCGCGGCGCTGCTTGACCATCTTCTCCAGCACCGCCAGCACCTGGGCGTCGTCCAGTTCGATGCGTTCGTCGACCTCGCGCTGCTTGACCGCCGCCTGCGCCAGGCGGATCACGCCCAGGCGCTCCTTGTCGCCGGCCTTCATGGCGTCCTTCATGTCCTGCATCAGGCGCTGCTTGAGGTTCATGGACTGTCTCCGGTCAGGTGGGCGGACACGACGAAACGGCAGCCGGGCACCCGGACGCCGTTGCGTGGCTTGCGAGAGCGTCGGGCCGCACCGGCGGCCCCGGGGCGCGGCCTTGCGGCCGCCGCCTCAGTACAGGCGCTGGCGCTTGGTGACGTCGCGACCCATGCGGCGCAGGTTGCGCTTCACGGCCGCGGCCATCTTGCGCTTGCGCTCGGTGGTCGGCTTCTCGTAGTACTCGCGCTTGCGGGTCTCGGCCAGGACACCGGCCTTTTCACAGGTGCGCTTGAAGCGGCGCAGCGCGTACTCGAACGGCTCGTTCTCGCGAACTTTTACGGAAGGCATGCAAACTCCGGTTTCGGATCTTCTCGGGGCGCGGATTCCACCGCGGGGCCCGGCTGGCCGGGCGCGGATCGTCTAAAGTGGCGACCCTTGGCTCCCCGATGGACCGGGGGCGCAGAATGATACAGACCCAGGTGACCGAACGCAAAACCCTGCGTGTGCTGGGGGTCGAGACCTCCTGCGACGAGACCGGCGTGGCCGTGGTCGATGCCGACCGCGGCCTGCTGGCGCACGCCCTGCACAGCCAGGTCGACCTGCACGCCGACTACGGCGGCGTGGTCCCGGAACTGGCCAGCCGCGACCATGTCCGCAGGCTGCTGCCCCTGGTCCGCCAGGTGCTGGACGAGGCCGGCCTGGGCCTGGCCGACCTGGATGCGGTCGCCTACACGGCCGGCCCGGGCCTGATCGGCGCCCTGCTGGTCGGCGCCGGCACCGCCCGGGCCCTGGCCTACGGCCTGGGCGTGCCGGCGGTGGGCGTGCACCACATGGAGGGCCATCTGCTGGCCCCGGCGCTGGAGGCCGAGCATCCGGACCCGCCCTACGTCGCCCTGCTGGTCTCCGGCGGCCACACGATGCTGGTCGAGGTGCGCGGCCTGGGCGCCTACCGGGTCCTGGGCGAGACCCTGGACGACGCCGCCGGCGAGGCCTTCGACAAGACCGCCAAGCTGCTCGGCCTGCCCTACCCCGGCGGCCCGGCGCTCGCCGCCCTGGCGCAGGCCGGCCGCCCGGGCGCGTTCCGCTTTGCCCGGCCGATGACCGACCGGCCCGGCCTGGACTTCAGCTTCTCCGGACTGAAGACCCAGGTGCTGCTGGCCTGGCGGCGCCAGGACCCCGACGACGGCCAGGCCCGCGCCGACATCGCCCGCGGCTTCGAGGACGCCGTGGTCGAGACCCTGGCGACGAAGTGCGTCCGTGCCCTGGACGCCACCGGCCTGAAGGACCTGGTGGTGGCCGGCGGCGTCGGCGCCAACGCGCGCCTGCGCGCCCTGCTGGCCGCCCAGCTCGCGACGCGCGGCGCCCGCGCCTGGTTCCCCCGGCCCGAGTTCTGCACCGACAATGGCGCGATGATCGCCCTGGCCGGCCTGCTGCGCATTCAGGCGGGGGAGCGCGCCGGCCTGGGCATCGAGGTGCGGCCGCGCTGGCCGCTGTCGGAACTCACGCCGCCTTGTCCCGCCGCCGGACAGGATGCCGCGGCATCCGCCGCCGGCTGACTCCACCCACCGACCCCGGGAACGCCATGGACACCGTCTTCATCGAAGGGCTGAAGGTCGAGACCGTCATCGGCATCTACGACTGGGAGCGCCGGATCCGCCAGCCGCTGCGCTTCGACATCGAGATGGCCTTCGACAACACCGTCCCGGCCGGCACCGACGCGATCGCCGACACCCTGGACTACAAGGCGGTCAGCAAGCGCCTGGTCGCCTTCGTCGAGGCCAGCGACTTCGGCCTGGTCGAGACCCTGGCCGAGCGCTGCGCCGAGATCATCCAGCGCGAATTCGGCGTGCCCTGGCTGCGCCTGCGCCTGCGCAAGCCCGGCGCGGTGCGCGGCGCGGTCGCCGTGGGCGTGTGCATCGAGCGCGGCCGGCGGCCGTCGTGAGCGTGCCGGTCCGGCCCGGCCGGCCGCGCTGATGGCGCGCGCCTGGCTCAGCCTGGGCAGCAACCAGGCGCCAGAGCGGCACCTGGCCGCGGCGCTGGACGAGCTGGCACGGGCGTTCGGCCCGCTGGACGTGTCGCCCGCCTACCGCAGCGCGGCGGTGGGCTTCGAGGGACCGGCCTTCGTCAACCTGGCGGCGGGCCTCGACACCACGCTGGACCCGGTCGCGCTGGACGCCTGGCTGCATGCCCTGGAAGACCGCCACGGCCGGCGCCGCGACGTGCCGCGCTACTCCTCGCGGACCCTGGACGTCGACCTGGTGCTGTACGACGACGTGGTGCTGCGCGGCCCGGGCAACCTGGCGCTGCCGCGCGCCGACCTGGTCGAGCAGGCCTTCGTGCTGCGGCCGATGGCCGACCTCGCGCCCGACCTGGTGCATCCGGTCCTGGGCCGGCGGCTGGCCGACCTGTGGCGCGATTTCGACGGCCCGCGCGACCTCGAGCCGGTCCCGCTGCCGGCGGCGTCGACCTGACGGGCTGTCGAAAGACAGCCCGCTGCGGCCCAGGATGGCCGCTCGGCAAGGCATCCGAGCAGGCGCTGGACATGCCGGACGCCGACGGGACGTGCGCCGGGCAGGCCTGCTGGAGCGCGACCCGGGCGATCGTTTCCCGACAGGTTGCGGTTCGCCCGGTGATGCGACCACGGGCCGCCTGCGCGACACCGCGGCCGCGTCCCGAGAGCGCACCGGCGGCGCCGCGACCCGGCAGGCGCCGGTCAGCGCAGCGAGGCGGCCGCGGTCACGGCGCTTCGACCTCGCTCGCGGCGGTCTCGCCCAGGGCGCGGCCCTCGACGGGGGTCAGCAGGCGTACGGCGCTGTCCAGGGTGCGGAAGGCATCGTCCTCGCGCGCCGGCCAGGGACCATCGCCCACTTCCACCGGCAGCTTGTGGCGACCCGGCGGCGCCGCGACGAGCACGAAGCGGACGGGCTTCTCGATACGCGCGGCGACCGGCCGGCCGTCGACCTGCTCGGGCTCGAAGCGCGAGCTGCGCAGCATGCGGCTGGCGGCGGCATGCAAGGCCCTGGGCGCATCGCCGCGGGTCTCGTGGACCTCGACGCGGCCATCCGGATGGACGGTGGCGACCACCTGGACGGTGCCCTGCTGGTTGCGGCGCGCCGCGGCCGCCGGGAAGGACATCGCGCCGACCTCGACCAGGCGGACGCCGTTCTGCACGCTGGCCACCTCGAGACCGAAATCGCCGTCCGCCAGCGGCCGGGCGCGCAGGCCGATCTGCAGGTGGGTGACGCTGGCCACCGGCCGGCCGTCGACGCGCGCCGGCTCGAACTGCCAGCGGGCGATGTCCTCGCGCAGCAGGGCCGCGATCCGCGGGTGCAGCTCGCCATGCAGGACCACCTCGCCGACGCGGCCCGCGGCATCGAGGTGGACGGTGGCCTGGCGGTGGCCGCCCAGGTCCTGGCCGTGGGCCGCCGGGGCGACGATGAAAAGCGCCAGGAGCGGGACGGCGAGCCTGGCCAGGAAGACAGGGAGAGTCGGCATGGTCGGAGTCCTCGCGACACTGGGAATCCGCATTGTCGCAAAATTGCCTCCGGTTTCAATTGCCACCTCCGGGATCTTGCGCGACGGCGGTCGCAGCGGCGGCGGGACACATCTCTCAGCGACCCCATCGCGGTCCGGGCGCCGCCCGCGCCCCACGCGGATGGGGACCCACAACCCGACGCCTGTCGTGCCGCCGCTCGCAGGCAGCCGTTGCCGGCCGCCACAAAGCAAGCCGATGCGACACGCGTCGCTGCTGCCGCCACCACACGCCGCACGCGTCACTGAAGCGACCGCCGCGTCGGGCTAAGCTGGCCGCGCGTCCCGCCGTCCGGAGATCCCCATGCCATCGACCCGCGCCGCCCTGCTTGCCCTCGTCCTCCTGCTGCCACCGGCTGCCAGTGCGCAGCTGCCCGCCTACGGCGACTACGAGCTGCAGGCGCGCAGCAACCTGCTGGTCAACGACAACGGCTGGAACCTGCCGCCCGGCTCCTCGTTCAACAGCATCAGCGCGGCGATCAACGACGCCGGCTGGGTCGCCTTCCCGGTGCAGGTGGTGCCGGTGGCCGGCCAGGCCGGCAGCAGCGCCGGCGTCTGGAAGGGCCGCCATGGGGTCGGAGAAATCGTGGTGCGCCACGATCCGGTCGGCGGCGGTGAGGTCTCGGTGTCCGACAAGGTGTCGATCAATGCCGCAGGCCAGGTCGCCTGGATCATGAACCGCGATTTCTCCAGCTACGCGATCTGGCGCCTGGAGCCGGACGGCAGTGCCGCGCAGGTGAACCTGTTTCCGCTGACCCCCGCCTGGCTCAGCAACGTCGACCTCGATGCCGCCGGCGCAGTCGGCTTCCAGGGCCGCTTCGGCAGCAACGGCCGCGCGCTGGCCTCGACCGTGCCCGGCGCCAACCCGCCCGACTCGGTGATGCACGTCGCCGACAGCACCCTGAATCCCGGCAGCCCCTACGTGTTCATCTACTCGCCGGCGATGAACGGCGAGCGCGTGATCGCCGCCAAGGTCAACGTCGACACCACCAGCCAGGCCGAGATCCGCCTGTTCGCCGCCGACGGCGCCAGCACCCTCATCGCCCGCGACCGCGCCAGCGACCCGGCCTCGCCGTTCCAGGGCTTCGACAACGGCCTCGACGTCAACGACTCAGGCCAGGTGGCCGTGGCGCTGGCCCTGGCCGACGGCGGCGGCCGCGCGGTCTACCGCCTGCAGGCCGGCGCCGATCCGGTGCGCATCGCCCGCGTCGGCGACGACGGCCTGCTCGCCATCGATTTCTTTGCGCCGGCCCTCAACAACCACGGCCTGGTCGCCTTCCGCGGCCGCGACGCCAACGGCCAGGCCGTGTTCGTCGGCGACGGCACCCGCCTGGTGCGCGTCATCGCCAGGGGCGACCTGGTGGACACCGACCTCGGCCCCGGCCAGCTCGGCCAGCACATCGACAACCCGACCTCCTGGCCGGTGTTCAGCGGCGCCCCCGGCATCAACGACCACGGCGACGTGGTGGTCGTGGCCGGCCTGCATCCCGAAGGCAATACCCAGGTCGAGTGGGGGACCGGGGTGATCGTCGCCTGGGCGGCGCAGGCGGACGGGATCTTCGCGGATGGCTTCGAGGCGGTGCCCTGAGCGGTCCTGTCCGGCCCCGGTTCCTGGCCGCTAAGGGCACTGGAACCGGCAGGACGCCAGGTTGCCACCCAGGCTCGTGCGGGCCGCGAGGGTGCACCGAATCCCCCTCCCCGGACCTGGCGCCCCCCGGAATCGTTACTTGCAGCTGTCCAAGCCCGGCTAAGTAACGCTGACGGCGCCATTGACAAGCGGCCACCGTTTAAGTAACGCTTCGTCGGGATTTCGTTACTGAACCAGGAAATGCGCAGGCAAACCGGCCGGTACGTCGCCAGCGCCTTGAATGGACAGGCCTACCGCGCCTTCGTGCCGGCGCCACTGCCGCCTGATCCGCCGCTGCAATTGGACCATGCCCTGGCCGCGCTCCGCGACAGGGCGCTGGTGGCGCTGGGGGAACTGAAGGGCATCACGCGCATCCTGCCGGATGCCCGACTGTTCCTCTACCAGTACGTCCGCAAGGAGGCCTTGCTCTCCTCGCAGATCGAGGGGACGCAGTCCTCGCTGTCCGACCTGCTGCTGTTCGAGCTCGACCAGGCGCCTGGCGTTCCCCTGGACGACGTCCGCGAAGTCTCGAACTACATCGCTGCGCTCGAGCACGGCCTGCAACGGATGCGCCAGGGATTTCCCCTGTCGCTCCGGCTGCTGCGCGAAATGCATGCGCTGCTGCTGCGACGGGGACGCGGCAGCGGCAAGGCGCCGGGCGAGTTCCGGCGCACACCGGTCTGGATCGGTGGGCCAGGCCCCGGTCAGGCGCAGTTCGTGCCTCCGCCCACCGATCGGCTGGCCGACTGCCTCGCCGCGCTCGAACGCTTCCTGCATGCGACCGGGGACGGCATCTCGCCGCTGGCCCGGGCGGCGCTCGCGCACGTGCAGTTCGAGACCATCCATCCGTTCCTGGACGGCAATGGACGCGTGGGCCGGCTGCTGATCGTGCTGATGCTCTGCGATGCCGGTTTGCTCGACGAGCCCTCGCTCTACCTGAGCCTGTTCTTCAAGTCCCGCCGCGACGAGTACTACCAGCGGCTGGACGCAGTGAGAACTCAAGGCGACTGGGAGGGCTGGCTGCAGTTCTTCTTCGAGGGCGTCGTGGCCACCTCGGGCCAGGCCGTGGACACGGCACAGCGCCTGCTGCGCCTGTTCCAGGACGATCGGGAGCGACTGCGCGGCACCGGCCGGATCGCCGGCACCGCATTGCGCTTGCACGAAGCGTTCACCCGCAACCCGTTGCGGACGACCGCCCTGCTGGTGCAGGAAACCGGACTGTCGAAGCCCGCCATCGCCCGCGGCCTGGACGCCATGGCGGGTTCGGGCATGTCGATACGCGAGATCACGGGCAAGCAGCGCTACCGGATCTTCGCCTACCAGCCCTACCTGGACATCCTGAGCGAAGGGGCGCAGCCGCTGTGAGCGGGTCACGCCAGACCCGACCCTGCCGTGACCCGTTGGAACCCGATTCGCGAAGCGCTGCAAGTACCAACCTGCCCACGCGGGAGTGAACCAGGACCCGCTCTGTTAATCGTTCTATATCCCAATGAGCAAAGACAAATTGAGGGCGGCCAATCTGGGCATCATCTCCCGACAAATAAGCACTCCCGCCTGATTATCCACAGGCTCAAGCACGCAATAAATATCTCCTACACAGTCAGTCATTACTTTGGGATCTTCTTTCAACTTGTCCTCCAACCAGCTTACGTGGTCCTCAATTAAGTCCTCCAACCACTCGCTCTGAATCTGACTGTCTCTCGTCCATTGGGCTTCACCCCAAGGCTGACCATTCCTCTTTAGGTCGCTGCGCGATCGCGAATGCTTGGCTGATTCACCGAATCGCGATACTAGGACTGACAAGTCCATTTCGCTTGAGTATATGCGCAGCAGTGCGGAATGTCTGGAGCCATTCACTTGGACTTGAACTCCTTGATGTTGGCTTACTATCGCTCAGAGAGTTATTTGGGCTTGAGGAAAAACCTCTCCATAGTCCGAACATGTCTTGCGATCCGGGTTGCGTCCTTGGCTTGCGGTGACCGCAGTGCCGCCCTGTCGGTCCGTGATTTCAAGTAAAAATAGCCCATAATATAAGCACTACGACTGATAGCTGCCACACAATAAGCATCCAGAATGCAGCGGAACCCTCGGATCGACTCCCAACAAAGGGCTCACCGCCGTACCACTCAATCTTGCCGCTTCGAAGGCCTGAAAAGGTGCGAGCAAGTAATGCCATAGCGATGAACGGCAGAAATAGGCCCCGCATTGTCACCCAGCCAATGGCGAAACCCGGGCCGGAATAGAGTCATCCGACGACAAGTCATTGCGCACTCTGTCCCCGCCTGTGGTTCCTCGCATCTTCATAGGGCGGATAGATATCTCCAAGGAGGTATGAAAAAAAACGATGGCGATCAGGAACCAGCTGAAGATAACAATCCAGAATACTGCCCTATGGTCATGATGATGCGCCTTCTCTCCCCTGACAAAAACAAACCTCCGCCGCAATGACCGAACGATGTAGACCAGGCACGCCAGAGAGATCAGCGCATTCGCTGCAGCCCAACCGGCATCCATTAGTGTGACCAGCGAATCCCTATCCATCATATCCACCGCGCTCCTGAAACCGGGGTCGACGCGGAGCTGCCCTGGAATCAAGGGACCGGACGCTCATCGACGGCGGCCAGGAGGGTTGCAGGCCTCCTCAGCCAGGAGATGAGCGCCGTGCTCTGCCAACCGCATCCGGTCCGTCTCAAGCCGACTCATCGGAACTACTCTGATCATGCGGCGCTCCGGAGCCCGCTGCTGATCGTTCCGCCCACAAGACACTGCGGAAAGCAAACAGCAAGAACGGCTGCGGGAGTAGGAACATGAACAAAAACATTTTGGTTGCGGTAGGGAGGCCGAATGCCCAAAGACACACCAATCCAACCGCAAGAGCAAGCGCAGCAATTCCGTACTGATAGCTCAGCAGATCGCGAGACGTTAGTTCCGGTGCGTTCATCGGCTCAACTCCTAACGAATTGTCCCGTTCGCAATCACAATGTCTCCCGAACGACGCTGTCGCTTCAGCAGGCCTTCCAGTGATTGCGGATCGAATCGTACTGGCAAGCTTTCGATCCCCGCCTTCATTTTCAGGACCAGGTTCATTTCGAGCGACCATCTCGCGCTTGCCCCTTGCGCGAGCTGCCGTCACGCGGAGCGGCCTTCCGCGGGTCCGTCAGAACTCGAACCCGTCGCCGAACACCCGCTCGCCGAAGTAGACGATCTTTCCGGCCAGGCCGTTGCCGCCGTCGGGAGTCGCCCACGCGACGATCTGACCACGCTCGTTCACCGGCGGATCGATCGGCAGGTTCGACCAATCGAAGCGGTGCGAGACGCCATCGATCACCATGGTCGCGGGAAGCAGCGCGCGTGGCCCACCCGCTTCCGCGCGCACCAGGATGGCCGGCGACGAGGAAGTTCCTGAGAGACGGGCCACATGGACCACCGACCCCTGGTGGAGAACATGCAGCGGGCCGAGCGCGGCGACCGGGCCTATTCCGGGCAGCGACTGGTTGGTGCGCGCACCGAGCACCAGACCGTCGACGGAAACACCGAGCACCGCGGGCCCCTCGGGCAGGGTGACGATCTGGGCCATGCTGCGGCCTACGCGCAGGCCGGTCGGCGAGATCGCCTCGACACGGCCGAAACCGGGGATGTCCTGGCTTGTCTCAAGCAGAACCTCGCTTTCGTCACCAGCGAGACGGACGAAGCCGTGTCGCTGCGGGACCTGTGCGGTGGGTGGCAAGATGCCCCGCACCAGGTAACCGCCGCCGGGTAGGTCACGGAACCCCGCCCAGGCCCCGAACGTGAACTGACCAACGCCAGGCACAACATCCCCGTCTGCGAAGTCGAGGGTCAACTGGTCGCCGTCCAGGCGGAACAAGGCGTTTCCGGCGAATGCACCGCCGTCGTACAGGTCACCGAACAGCGGCTGCGGGATCGAGCCGCCCTGCAGCACATGGCTCCAGGCGCCAATGCTGGAGCCCGGTCGGTTCAAGACCGGATCGCCGGGCGCGACCAGTTTCCGTGCCGTCCCATCCGTCTCGAGCAAATAGGCGACCGCAGGTCCACCCAGGCCCTGGGGGCACACGTCGGGATCGGCAACCAGTTCGCCGTGGAAGATCAGCCGACCCTCGGTGTGCCGCCGTACATCGAGAAAGCACGGTATCGTGGCGGCACCGCCGTCGACCAGATCCAGCGGCTTCCTGCCGCGGATCCGCTCGGTGATCGAGCCATCGGCATGCCGCGTGTACCAGCCCTCCTTGCCGGTGCCCGGACTGGCCTGGTCTATGACCGCCTTGAACTCGAATTCCTGGCCCATCGGACGCAGGAACACCGCCGCGGCCGACAGCAGTCCGTCGCCGTCCGGGGTCGGCTGGTCCGGCGCCAGGACGCGTTCGGGCGTCATCGACCGGTAGGTGTCGACCATGAACCAGGCGATGCGGGGCGAGTCGGGCGGTGCCTCGACCTGAGCCCTGAACACGACGATCCCCGCCTCGTTGAGAATCGGCGGATCGAGGCTGCGATAGATGCCGCCGCCCGGCGCAGGGTCGCCGGTGCGCGCAAGCACGATGGGCGATTCTGTGGCGTCCACGGTGGGGACCGGGCCCGCGATGGCGGACAGCGCGAGCAGCGCCGCGGGAATCCTGATCATTGAGACACGCCTTGGCAGAGCGGAGATCGTGCCGCGAATGCTACCACCGCACTTGTTGTCTAGACCCGGGTCGGGTTTTGTGACGCAGTTCCAGACCGCCCCTCACACCCACCCCTGGTCCACCAGCTCCCGCTTCACGTAGGCGTAGTAGACCGGCGCGGCGACCAGGCCGGGGATGCCGAACACGGCTTCCATGACCAGCATGGCCAGCAGCAGCTCCCAGGCGCGGGCCTGGATCTCGCCGCCGACGATGCGGGCGTTGAGGAAGTACTCGACCTTGTGGATCAGCACCAGGTAGCCGAGCGCGACCACGGCGACCCACATCGACACCGACAGGGCGACGATGGTGATCACGGTGTTGGAGATCAGGTTGCCGACCACCGGCAGCAGGCCGGCGACGAAGGTGATCAGGATCAGGGTCTTGGTCAGCGGCAGCTTGACGCCGAAGGCGGGCAGCACGACGGCCAGGAACAGGCCGGTGAAGAAGGTGTTGAGCAGGGAGATCTTGAGCTGGGCGAAGACGATGCGCCGGAACGCCGCGGCCAGGCGGCCGGCGCGTTCGAGCAGCTCGCGGCCGAGCGGGCCCAGGCGCGGCGCCGGCAGCTCGTCGTAGAGCGCGACCATGGCGCCCAGAACCATGCCGACCAGCAGGCGGGCGGTGGTCTGGATGGCCTCGGCGCCGGCCAGCGAGAGTTCGGCGCGGTGGCTGGCCACCCATTCGGTGACCGCGGCGCGCATCGCCCCGGAGTCCTGCGGCAGCCAGCCGGCCAGCCAGGCCGGCAGGTCGTCTCGGGCCTCCTCGATGATGGTCATCAGCTTGTCGAGCAGGGCCTGGCTGCTGCCGGCCTCGCTGCGGAAGAAGGCGACCACGCCGACGATGGCGAGGGTGAGCAGGCCGATGATCAGCACCGAGACCACGGTCACCGCCAGCAGGCGCGCGCCCTGGCCGCTCACCCGACGTTCGATCAGCGGCGCCAGCGCGTGCGTGAGATTGAACACCAGCAGGCCGGCCAGCAGGGCGATCAGCAGGTCGAAGCGCAGCGCCAGCCACAGGCCGGCCAGGGCCAGCAGCCAGGCGGCCAGGCGGGCGGGCGGGACGGCGGCGAGGACGGGCATGGGCGGGGCGGCGGCCGGCTGGGCTGGCAGTGTATTGCCAGCGACCTCGATCCGGCGCTGCGCCGACACGATCCACCACCCGGACCGCGCGGACCTCGGACCGGTCCGCCCCGGATGGCTGCACCGGTGCGCGCCGTCGCGGCAAGGGCGCGCGGGCGATAGCGCCGACCGGCCGAAGCGCGCGAGCGCCGCGACGGACCGGGCACACGGTCGCTTCATGTCGCGGCCGCCACCATGACAGACTGAACCGCCTCGCCCCGGATGCCCGCCATGCTCCCCTGGAAGTGCCAGCGCGCCCGCGCCGTCCGTGCCCTGGCCTGGCTGGCCGTGCTGGCCGCGCCCGCGGCCGCCGCGCGCACGCCGGTGGAGGTCGTGCTGCCGCGCGAGACCACCCTGGCCGCGACCCTGGACCTGACCGGCTCGGTCAGCGCCGAGCGCAGCGCCCAGGTGTCGGTGGACGTCGACGGCCTGGTCGCCGCCGTGGCGGTGGATGCCGGCGACCGCGTCGAGGCCGGCCAGGTGCTGCTGGAACTCGACGACGCGCTGGCCCGGCTGGCGCTGGCGCGGGCGCGCGCGCTCACCGCCCAGGCCCGGGCCCAGGCCGACGAGGCCGCGCGCCTGGCCGACGAGGCGCGCCGGCTGGCCGCCGACGGCCACCTGCCGGCGACCGAGGCGGCGACCCGCGAGGCGGCGGTCGGCCTGGCGCGGGCGGCACTGGCCGCCGCGCAGGCCGCCGAGCAGGAACAGGCCGAACGGGTGCGCCGGCACCGCCTGCGCGCGCCGTTCGCCGGCGTGATCGCCGCGCGCATGACCGAGCAGGGCGAATGGGTGGCCCCGGGCAGCGCGCTGTTCTCCCTGGTCGCACTGGACCGCGTGCGCCTGGACCTGCAGGCGCCGCAGGAACGCTTCGCCGAGATCCGCCCCGGTGCCGCGGTCGAGGTCGAGGCCGATGCCGCCGCCGGCAGCCGGCTGCCGGGCACCGTGCAGGCCCTGGTGCCGGTCGGCAGCGGCGGCGCGCGCAGCTTCCTGGTCCGGGTGCTGGTCGAGGATGCCGAGGGCCGGCTGCTGCCCGGCACCTCGGCGCGCGCGCGGATCCGCCTGCCGGACGGCGACCGCGCCGCCCTGGCGGTGCCCGGCGACGCCCTGCTGCGCTACCCGGACGGCAGCCACGGCGTGTTCGTGGTGGTCGACGAGGGCGACGGTCCGGTGGCACGCGCGCGCAAGGTCGAGATCGGCCGGCGCGCCGGCGACGACGTCGAGCTGCTGTCCGGGTTGGCCGCCGGCGAGCCGGTGGTGGTGCGCGGCAACGAGGTGCTGCGCGACGGCGAGCCGGTGCGCACCGGCGGCACGGACTGAGCGCCGTGTTCGAGCACGTCGTCCGGCAGGGCGTGCTGGTCGCGGTGGCGACCCTGATCGTCTGCCTGCTCGGCACGGTCGCCGCGCTGCGCATCCCGGTGCAGATGATCCCGGACCTGGAGGTGCGCACGGTCAGCGTGCAGACCGGCTGGCCCGGCGCCACCCCGCAGGACGTCGAGCAGGAGATCCTGCTGGAGCAGGAACAGTACCTGCGCAACCTGCCCAACCTGCGCCGGATGGTCTCGATCGCCAGCACCGGCCGCGCCGTGGTCGAGCTGGAGTTCCCGTTCGGGGTCGACATCAACGAGGCGCTGATCCGCACCAGCAACGCGCTAAGCCAGGTGCCCGCCTACCCGGAGAACGTCGACGAGCCGGTGCTGTCGACCAGCTCGTTCTCCGAGAACGCCTTCATGTACTTCCGGATCGTTCCGGCGCCGGGCAACCCGTTGGCGCTGGACCTGGACCTGATGCGCGACTACGTCGAGGACCATGTCCGGCCGCGCCTGGAGCGGGTGCCCGGCGTCTCCCAGGTCGACGTCGGCGGCGGCGCCGCGCGGCAGGTCCGGATCGTGGTCGACCCGCATCGCCTGGCCGAGCGCGGCCTCGGCCTGGGCGAGGTGCGCGACGCGGTTCGCGCGCGCAACCGCGACGCCTCCGGCGGCGACATCGACCAGGGCAAGCGCAGCTACCTGGTGCGCACCATCGGCCGCTTCGCCGACACCGCCGAGCTCGAGGCGCTGATCGTCGCCCGCCGCGGCGACACCCTGGTGCGGCTGCGCGACATCGCCACCGTCGCCCTCGACCATGCCGAGCTGCGCGGCCTGTCCTACACCGACGGCGAACCGACCCTGGGCCTGTCGCTGCGCCGCGAGCCGGGCGCCAACGTGATCGCCATCAAGCGCGCCGTGCTGCCGGTGATCGAGGAGATCAACCGCGACCTGCTGGCCCGGCACGGCCTGTCGCTGCACCTCAACAGCGACGACGTGCGCTACGTGCAGGACTCGATCGCCAACGTCTGGACCAACCTCGCCCTCGGCGCCGTGCTGGCGGTGCTGGTGCTGTTCGCCTTCCTGCGCTCGGCGCGCGCCACCGCGGTCGGCGCGCTGGGCATCCCGGTGTGCACGGTGGCGGCCTTCATCGGCCTGCTGCTGGCCGGCCGCACCGTCAACGTGATCTCGCTGGCCGGCATCGCCTTCGCGATCGGCATGACCCTGGACAACGCCATCGTCGTGCTGGAGAGCATCGAGCAGGCGCGCCGGCGCGGCCTGGACCGGGCCCGGGCGGCGGTCGCGGGCGTGCGCGAGGTGTGGCCGGCGGTGCTCGCCTCGACCCTGACCACGGTGCTGGTGTTCGCGCCGATCCTGTTCATCCGCGAGGAGGCCGGGCAGCTCTATTCGGACGTGGCGATCGCGATCGCCTCGGCGATCCTGGCCTCGATGCTGGTCGCCACCGTGCTGGTGCCGGCGGCGTGCGCGCGCCTGGGCTTCGGCGGCCAGGCCAGCGGCCCGGCACCGGGGGCACCGACCCGGCGCCGGCTGCTGGCGTCGCTGGACCGCATCCACGGCAGCCGGCGCGGCCGCATCGCCGCCCTGGCCGGCACCGTGCTGGCGGCGGTCGCGGTGGTCGCCCTGCTGACGCCGCCCGCCGAGTACCTGCCCGAGGGCGAGGAATCCAAGACCTTCTCGGTGATGATCGCCCCGCCCGGCTACAACCTGGCCGAGATGGCGAGGATCGGCGATCGTCTGCGCGCGGACTTGGCGCCGGCGCTGGCGCCGGACGCCGTCACCCAGCCGGACGGCCTGCCGGCGCTGGCCTACTACAACCTCAACGTTTCGGCGCGCAACCTGCGGATCATCGCCGAGCCGCGCGACCCCCGCGACATCGACGCCCTGATGGACGCCCTGGACGCGCGCTTCGAGGCCTTCCCCGGGATGCGGGCGTTCTCCTCGCGCGGCTCGATCATCTCCAGCAACGACGGCGGCACCCGCAGCGTCAACCTGGACATCGCCGGCACCGACCTGGCGCAGATCTACCGGGTCGCCGAGCGTGCCTACCGGCGCGCCGAGGCGCTGTTCGACAACCCGCGGATCGGCTCGGACCCCGGCTCGCTGTCCCTCGACCAGCCGCTGGTCGAGGTGCGCCCGGACTGGCTGCGCCTGGCCGAGCTGGGCTTCGGCGCCCAGGACTTCGGCTACGCGGTGGCGGCGCTGTCCGACGGCGCCTACGTCGACGAGCTGATCCTGGGCGACGACAAGATCGACATCTTCCTGTTCGGCGCCGAGCCCGGCGAGCAGTCGCTGCAGCGGCTGCGCACGCTGCCGGTGGCGGCGCCGGACGGCAGCGTGCTGCCGCTGGAGTCGCTGGCGCGCCTGGACGAACGCGCCGACACCGACGCGATCCGCCGGGTCGACGGCCGGCGCACGGTCACCCTGAACATCGTGCCGCCGCGCAGCGTCGCCCTGGAGACCGCGGTGGCGCGGGTCGGCGAGGAACTGGTGGCGGCCATGCAGCGCGACGGCGAGGTCCCGGCCGGGGTCACCCTGGACATCAGCGGCGCCGCCGACCAGCTCGACGCCACCCGCGCCGCCCTGTCCGGCAATTTCCTGGTGGCGGTGGCGATCTGCTACCTGCTGCTGGTGGCGATCTTCGGCCACTGGGGCCTGCCGCTGCTGATCCTGGTCACCGTGCCGCTGGGCATGGCCGGCGGCCTGCTCGGCCTGGCCGCGCTCAACCTGGTCGCCAGCCAGCCCTTCGACATGATCACCATGCTCGGCTTCCTGGTCCTGCTCGGCACCGTGGTCAACAACCCGATCCTGATCGTCGACCGCGCCTGGCAGGGCCTCCACCGCGACCGGCTGGCGGCGGCCGAGGCGGTCCGCGAGGCGGTCGCCAGCCGCCTGCGGCCGATCCTGATGACCACCCTGACCACGGTGTTCGGGCTGGCGCCGCTGGTGTTCCTGCCCGGCGCCGGCACCGAGCTGTACCGCGGCCTGGGCGTGGTCGTTCTGTCCGGCCTGGTCTGCTCGACCGTGGTCACCCTGGTGTTCCTGCCCAGCCTTCTGGTCGTGGTGCTGTCGTGGCGGCAGCGCACGCCGGCGACCGCCGGCGGCGCCTGATCGCCGGCGCGCGCGGACGCCGGCAGCGCGCCGGTCCGGCTCAGATCGCCAGCCAGCGGCCGCCGTCGACGCGCAGGATCTCGCCGGTGACGTACGGGGCATCCAGCAGCAGGAAGGCGACCGCGCCGGCGACGTCCTCGGGACGGCCCATGCGCTTGAGCGCGGTGCCGGCGAGCAGGGCCTGCTGGTCGGCGTAGGCCTTGCCCTCCTCCGGCCACATCACCGCACCGGGCGCCACGCCGTTGACGCGCACCGCCGGGCCCAGCTCGCGCGCCAGCGACAGGGTCATCGCGGCCAGCGCCGCCTTGGCCATCACGTACACGGTGTGCCGGGCCAGCGGCCGCTCGGCGTAGATGTCGACCAGGTTGACGATGGCGCCTTCGGCGGCGGCCAGATGCGGCGCGGCGGCCTGCGACAGGAACAGCGGCGCGCGGGCGTTGCTGGCGAACAGGTCGTCCCAGTCGTCCTGGCCTGTTTCGCCGACCGGTGTGGGGCGGAAGGCGCTGGCGTTGTTGACCAGGCCGTCGAGGCGGCCGAAGCGGTCCAGCGCGGCCTGCACGAGCACGGCCGGCGCCGCCGGGTCGGCGAGGTCGGCCTGGACCAGCGCGGTGCTGCCCGGCCGCGCCTGCCCGAGTTCCGCGGCCAGCGACTGCGCGTCGGCCGCGGAACCGCGGTAGTGCAGGACCATGCGGCAGCCGCGGCCGTGCAGGACGCGGGCGATCGCGGCGCCGACCCGGCGCGCGGCGCCGGTGACCAGGACGACGGGTTCGGGGTGGCTGGGCATCGCGACGGATCCGGCGGCGGAACGCCTAAACTAGCCGCTGCACCGTCACGGGTCGATGATGTCGCGCCTGCCCGCCCCCGATGTCGACGCCGCCGAACACTCGGCGCGGCTGGCCGCGCTGATCGCCGGCGAGATCGCCGCGCACGGGCCGCTGCCGTTCGCGCAGTTCATGGCGCTGGCGCTGTACGCGCCGGGCCTGGGCTACTACAGCGCCGGCAGCCGCAAGTTCGGCGCCGGCGGCGATTTCGTCACCGCACCGGAGCTGGGCCCGGCGTTCGCCTACGCGGTCGCCCGGCACCTGTCGGTGGCGATGGCGGGACTCGACGACTGGGACCTGGTCGAACCGGGCGGCGGCAGCGGCGTCCTGGCCGCCGACCTGCTGCTGGCGCTGGAGGCGCTCGGCCGGCTGCCCCGACGGTATCGCCTGCTGGAGATCAGCGCCGACCTGCGCCAGCGCCAGCGCGACACGCTGCAGGCGCGCTGCCCGCACCTGCTGGCGCGGGTCGACTGGCTGGACGGCCCGCCGGACACGCCCTGGCAGGGCGCCCTGGTCGCCAACGAGGTGCTGGACGCGCTGCCGGCGACGCGCTTCGCGGTGCAAGAGGACGGCCTGTACGAGCAGTACGTCGACGGCGACGCCGGCGTCTTCGCCTGGCGCGAGCTGCCGGCCCCGCCGGTGCTCGACGCCCTGCTGCGCGAGCGCCTGGCCGATGTCCTGCCCCTGTTGCCGCGGCCCTACCGCTCCGAGCTGCACCCGACCCTGGCGCCCTGGCTGGCGGCGATGGCGCAGGCGCTGACGCGCGGCGAACTGCTGTTCGTCGACTACGGCTACCCGCGCCGGGAGTTCTACCTGCCCGAGCGTCGCGACGGCACCCTGGTCTGCCACTACCGCCACCACGCCCACGACGACCCGCTGATCCTGCCCGGCCTGCAGGACATCACCGCCTTCGTCGACTTCACGGCGCTGGCCGAGGCCGCCGCGGCCTGCGGTCTGGACGTCGCCGGCTACACCAGCCAGGCGCAGTTCCTGATCGGCAACGGCATCGAGGACTGGTTCGCGCACAGCCAGGCCCTGCCGCTGCCGGAACGGATGGCGGCCGCGAACGCGGTCAAACGCCTGATGCTGCCCGGCCAGATGGGCGAGCGCTTCCAGGTGATGGCGCTCGCCCGTGGCCTGGACGGCAGCGCCCTGCCCGGCTTCCAGGCCGACCTGCGCCACCGCCTGCTGGCGCGGCCATGAACGCGCCGGTGCGGCTGTGGCTGCGCCGCCTGGCGCCGGCGCCGGCCGGTGCCGACGCCATGGCGCGCGCGCGCTGGCGCAAGCAGGCGGCGCGTGCCGCCCTGCTGGAGCGCCTGGCCGCCGAGCTGCCGGACTTCGCGCCGGCGCTGCTGCGCCGCGACGACCTCGGCAAGCCGCTGCTGACCGCACCGTTCGACGATCTGGCGGTGAACGCCAGCGATTCCGGCGACTGGCACCTGGCCGGCCTGGCCGCGGGCACCGCCCTGGGCGTCGACCTCGAGCGGCACCGGCCGCGGCCGAACTGGCAGGCGCTGGCGCGGCGCTGGTATGCGCCGGACGAACGCGACTGGCTGGCGGCGCTGGCCGATCCGCAGACCGGCTTCCTGCGCCTGTGGACGCTCAAGGAGGCCCTGCTCAAGGCGATCGGCCGCGGCCTGGTCTACGGCCTGCACCGGGCCTGTTTCGCGCCCGCCGCCGACGGCCGCCTGGTACTGGCCGGCCTGTCCGGCGCGGCCGGGCCCGCCGGGCGCTGGCAGTGCCGCGAACTCGACGCCGGCCCGGGCCTGCTGGCCGCGGTCGCCTGGCCGGGCGCCGACCGCCCGGTGCATCTGGCCGTCGACCCGCAGGCGGAACCGGGGGACGCAGCCCGTCCCGGTGCCGCTCCGCCAATGCGGTAGCGGGCGGCCCGGCGCGACCGGCCCCCACCCTGACCGGGCCTCGACTGCGCGCCGGCGCGCCGCTATTCGAAGCCGTCGGCGAAGATCGCCTCGGAGAAGGCGGCGCCGAACTGCACGAGCAGGGCGCCGGGCGTCGGGCGCAGGTCGCCGGTGGCGTTGTCGGTGAACTCGACCAGCCAGTCGTCGCCGTCGCGGCTGGCCGGCAGCGGCCGCCAGGCGTAACCGTAGGGGTCGGCCGGATCCTCCGGCGCGAAGCTGCGCAGGCTCCAGCCGGCTCCACCGGTGCCGCCATGCCATCTGACCCGCAGGCGCGCCTGCGTGCAGCCGGCCAGGTCCATGCGCACCAGGCCCCAGGGGTAATCGTGGCCGGGGTCGGCGGGGAATGCCGTGGCCGGCAGTGCATGGCTGTTCTCCAGGCGCGCGCAGGCACCGGCCAGCGGCTCCAGGGTCACGCTCAGGTAGGCGTCGCCGCCCCGCCCGGCACCGGCGCCGGGCATCGACGCCACGCGCGGCTGCACGGTGTCGGGAATGCCGTCGCCGTTGCCGTCGCCGCCGTTCGGGGCCGCCGCCTCCAGCGCCGAGGGCACGCCGTCGAGATCCTCGTCGGGCACCTGGTCGATGTCGAACACGCCGACCCGGGTGCCGGCGTACAGGCGCGGCACCGCGCCGCTGCGGTCCAGCGCCAGGGCCAGGGCGGCGCTGCCGGGCAGGCCGATGCTGTACGAGGTCCAGGAAGCGCCGCCGTCGAGGCTGCGATAGACGCCACCCGGATTGCCGTCGGTGCCGGCTGCCGCCGCATAGACGACGTCGGCGTCGGTGGGATCGACCAGCAGGGCGCGGATGTCGGCATCGGGCGCGATGCCGTTGCTGGCCTGTGACCAGGAGGCCGCGCCGTCCACCGACCGGTAGACCCGGGAATCGAACAGGCTGCGGTTGACCGCCGCGTACAGCACGTTCGGCGAGGACGGCGCCAGGGTCAGGGCCAGGACGCTGCGCACGGCGCTGTCCGGGTTGGCCGGCAGGCCGCGCGGCAGGCCGGCACTGCTGTGCACCCAGGTGGCGCCGGCGTCGGTGCTCTTGAACACGCCGTTGAGCACGCCCTGGCTCTCCAGCGGCTCCGGGATCGGCGCGCCGCCCGGCTCCGGGAAGCTGGTGAAGGTGCTGGCGTACAGGGTCGAGGGGCTGGACGGATCGATCGCCAGCTGCACCACCTGGACCGTGGCGGCGTAGTTCGTCGCGGTGTCGTAGATCGGCACCGGCAAGCCGGTGTCGCTCGCGGTCCAGGACGCCCCGGCATCCGTGCTCTTCCAGATCCGCGCCGCCACGACGGTCGGTGCGCCGGTGCCGGGGTCGTAGTTGATCCGTCCGCTGCCGCCCAGGTAGAGCACCTGCAGGGGACCGGTGCCGGCCGGCGGCGCGCCGCTGGATGGATCCAGCACGACGCTGCGCGCGGTGCTGAAGGCGCTGACCTGGTGGCCGGCCGCCGGCAGGGTGGGAATGCCCGCGTCGATGGTGCTCCAGGTGGCGCCGCCGTTGCTGCTCTTGTAGACGCCGGCGTTGCCGTCGCGGATGCCGCCGTCCAGTGCGAACACCGGCGAGCCGTAGCCGGCCGCGTAGATCACGGTGCTGAACGGGCTGGCCGCGGTGTTCGGGTCGATGGCGATCGCGCGCAGGCCGCTGGCTTCCAGCGAGGAGGCCGCGCTGACCCAGCTGGTGCCGCGGTCCAGCGACTGGAACAGGCCGTCGCTGGGCGTGCTGAAGGCATCGCCGTAGCCGGCATAGAGCCACAGGGGCTGGGTCGGATGCACCGCCACCGCGCGTACCTGGGCGTGGCGCAGGCCATTGACGCGACGCGACCAGGACACGCCGCCATCGCTGCTGGCGAAGAAGCCGGTGTAATCGGCGGCCGCGTACAGCGTGTCCGGGCTGCCGGCAAGCACGTGCAGGTCGGCGACGCCGTTGTTCCAGGGACCGGGCGCCGGCCGGATGCCCTGGCCGATGGCGGCGTAGCTGGCGCCGTTGTCGGTGGTGCGCGCCACGCCGGTGGCGGTGAGCAGGTACCAGGTGCTGGCCAGGGTCGGATGCGCGACGATGCGCCGCACCGACTGGGCATTGGCCAGGCCGAGGCTGCCGGCCAGGGCGAAGCTGGCGCCGCCGTCGCCGCTGCGGAACACGTCCAGGCCGTTGCCGGACAGCAGGATGTCGCCCGGCACCGGGGTGAACGCCAGGCAGGTGCCGGCGCAGTTGCCATGCCAGGACAGCCCGGGCGCGACCACCTGCGTCCAGGTCGCGCCGGCGTCGGCGCTGCGCCACAGCGTGCGCGCGAAGCTCACCGGATCGAACAGCCGCGCGAACAGCCGGCCGGCGATGTGGGGATCGGGGGTCAGCGCCTCGAACTGCTGGCCGCCGGTGCCGCTGGTTGCGACCGCGGCCCAGTTGTCGCCGCCGTCGTCGCTGCGCCAAAGGCCCGAGTCCAGGATCGCCCACAGGCGGTCCACGGCATGCGGGTCGTAGGCCAGGTCGATGATGAGCTCGCCGGCCGGCAGGCCGGTGGGCGCGAGCTGGCTCCAGGTCGCGCCATGGTCGAGGCTGCGGTACAGGCGCCGGCCGCCGCCGCTGACGGTCAGCTGTTCGGGATGGCCGGGGCGCACCAGCAGCCTGCCCAGGAAGCCGGTCCACGGGGCGATCTCGGCGCGCGTCCAGTTCAGGCCGGCGTCGCTGCTGCGGTACACGGCGTCGCCGCCGTTGACCAGGAGGCGGGCCGGATCGGCCGGATGGACCACGACCTGCGCCAGGCTGCCGCCGTGCGGACCGCTGCTGGTCCAGACGCCGGCGCCGGCCAGCGCCGGCAGCGGCAGCCACGCCAGCAGCAGGGCGAGCAGGCCGGAGCAACGGGGTCGGCGGGAACGGACGACAGCGATCGGCTTCATGGTCGGGCAACCTGCATCGGGTTCATTGGATCTCCTTACGGGAAAACGGCCAGAACGCCGTCAAGCGCACGCGGCCCGGGGCGGGCCGGGCGGGCATGCCGGCCACGGCAGGCCCGGCAACCACCCAGCCGTCCGCCTGTCCTCCCATGTCCACGGCACGCCAGTGTCTCCCGATCGCGCGATCGTCCGGCCCGGAGGCGCTCCCTCATCACCGGGGGTGCGGCCTGAAGTGGACAGGACCGTCGCGCGCCCTGTGGAAAGCGCAGTCGCCGTGCTGCGATGCGATGCCGGCCAGGTGGGCGTTGGCGGCAGGCGACCCCGTCGTGTCGGGGGGACCGGACCGGCTGGCACGCTGGTCGATTCTTCGTCCCGCCTGTCCGGCCCGGGCACCGCGCCGCCGCAGGGGCCAGCGTCGGCGATCCAGAGGCCGCGTCCATCAGCGTCCGCGTGGCGTGCCCTTGCGGCAGGCGTCCGAGCAGTACTTCACCTGGTCCCAGCAGCGTGCCCAGCGGCGCCGCCAGGCCATCGGCCGGCCGCAGACCGCGCAGGGCTTCTCCGGCAGGGCGCGGGCATCGCCCTGGCCGCGCCGGCGCGGGCGCTCAGCCGGGGTCATCGGCGGCGCTGGACCAGGGCGGCGGGGCACCGGTCGTGCCGGGGCCGTCGTGGCCGGGTGGCGGCGCCAGGGGCAGGCCGGCCCGGTGCAGCAGGTGGCGCAAAGCGGCCAGTTCGCCCTGGTCGCGCAGCAGCGGCCAGAACGCGGCGACATCGACCTCGCCCTGCACCAGCGCGGCCGCCTGGCGTTCCTGCCAGTCGATCGCCGCGCGCTCGGCCCGCCAGTGCCGCTGGCCACCGTCGTCGCCCGCGCCCAGGGCGAGTTCGGCCAGGCGCCCGGCGGCATGACCGGCCTCGAGCAGCGACTGGCCCTGGCTGGCGATGCGCCGCCACAGCGGCGCGCACGCGGCGGCGCCGTCGCGATGGCTGCGGCAGGCCGCCACCAGCGCGGCCAGACCGGAGAGATCGTGCAGGTCGGCGGCCTGGGCCATGGCCAGCGTGTGCGCCGGCGTCAGGCGGTCGCCGCCGACCGACCCGGCCTGCGCGTCCTCGCCGAGCAGACGTTGGATCGCCGCGGCCGTGGCCGGCGCCAGCTCGATCGCCCGCCAGGCGTCCAGCACGGCGGCGCGCAGCACGGTCGCGGCCGGCCGCCAGTCCGGCGCCGCCAGGGCGCGTTCCAGCAGCGCGGCGCGCGGCCCCGCGGCGTCGGCGTGGTCGAGGTGGGCGACCCAGACCGCGGCCTTGCCCGGCTGCAGGCGCGCCAGGCGGTCCAGCCAGGGCCGCCGGTCGCAGGCCGGATCGCCGCCGCACGCGCGCAGGCCGGCCCAGGCCAGGCCGGGGTCGTCGGGATGCCGGCGCAGCGCCTCGTCGAGCCAGCCCAGGGCGGTCCGGCGGTCCTCGTCGGCGGCGCCGCGCGGCGCAAGCAGCAGCGCGGCGGCGGCCACCGAGGCGGGATCGCCGCGCGCCTGCGCGATGCGGGCATGGGCCTGGCCGTGGGCGCGTACGGCGGCATCGACGCGCTGGACGTCGGCTGCCACGGATTCCGCCTCGACGGTCGCGGCGACGCTTGCGGCGGCCGGGCCGCAGGCGAGCGCGAGTGCGAGTGCGAGCCGGAACGGGCTCGGCGAACGGCGCGATGGCATGAAGGGCATGGCTGACACTCCCTGAAGCGGTCCGGCCGGTCCTGGCCCCTGACGGCCGGACCCGACGGCATGCGCTGCGGAGGCGGGCCGGCGTGCGCCCGTTCCGCACCCTGTTCGCGCCCGCCCGGCACGAGCGGGCAGCATGCCACGATGCGCGCAAGTGGAACCGTGCCGGATGTCACCCGCGGTCGGGGCGATCACGCCCGGGCCCTGCCGTCGGCCGGCAGGCGCCCCTGCGGCCAGGCCTCAGTAGCCGGCCGCGTGGCCGTCCTTGCGGCTCTCGCTGGCGCCGATCCACACGCCCTGCGCGTGGTCCCGTGCGATCGCCTGGTAGCCCCCGAACGGTCCGTGCGCCGACTTCACATGGTGGCCGCGGCGCATCAGCTCGCGCACGGTGGCCTGCGGGAAGCCGGATTCCAGCTCGACCACGCCGCCGTCGCTCATCGCCAGGGCCTGGCCGGCCGGCTCGGTGGAGCCGTCGTGGTGGATGCGCGGCGCGTCGCCGGCCTCCTGCAGGTTCATGCCGAAGTCGACCAGGTTGATGATGATCTGCGCGTGGCCCTGCGGCTGCATGGCGCCACCCATCACGCCGAAGCTCAGCCACGGCTTGCCGTCGCGGGTCGCGAAGGCCGGGATGATGGTGTGGAACGGCCGCTTGCCTGGCGCGTAGCTGTTCGGGTGTCCCTCGGCCAGCACGAACTGCTCGCCGCGGTCCTGCAGGATGAAGCCCAGGCCGGGCGGCGTCATCCCCGAACCCATGCCGCGATAGTTGGACTGGATCAGCGAGACCATCATGCCGTCGCCGTCGGCGGTGGTCAGGTAGATGGTGTCGCCGCGCTGCAGGGCCGGGTTGCCGGCCTCGACGCTGCGCGCCGCGCGCGTCATGTCGATCAGGGCGCCGCGCTCGCGCGCGTAGTCCTTGCCGATCAGCCGTTCCACCGGCGCCGGCTGGAAGGCCGGGTCGGCGTACCAGCGCGCGCGGTCCTCGAAGGCCAGCTTCTTGGCCTCGACGAACAGGTGCACGTGCTCGGGGCTGCCGAAGCCGTAGCCGGCCAGGTCGTACGGTTCGAGCAGGTTGAGGATCTGCAGGGCGGCGATGCCCTGGCCGTTCGGCGGCAGCTCCCAGACCTCGACGTCGCGGTAGGTGGTCGACACCGGCTCGACCCATTCGCCCTCGTGCGCCGCGAAGTCGTCGGCGTCCAGGAAGCCGCCCTGGGCGGCGATGTACTCGCCGACCACGCGGGCGATGTCGCCCTTGTAGAAGGCGTCGCGGCCGCCGCGGGCGATCGCCTCCAGGGTGTCGGCCAGGAACGGGTTGCGCCACATCTCGCCCTTGCGCGGCGCCCGGCCGTCGACGGTGAACTGTTCGGTGAAGCCCGGGAATTCCGACAGCCGCGGCACACTGCGCGCCCAGTAGTAGGCGATGGTTTCGGCGACCGGATGGCCGTTGCGTGCGTAGTCGATGGTCGGCGCGAGGATACGCCGCATCGGCAGCCGCCCGAAGCGCCCGTGCAACGCGAACCAGGCGTCGACGGTGCCGGGCACGGTGACCGGCAGCGGCCCGTGCGAGGGCACGTCGCGGTAGCCGTTGTCGACGAACCAGTCCAGGGTCAACCGGCGCGGCGACCGACCCGAGCCGTTGTAGCCGTGCAGGCGCTGCGTCTTCGGGTCCCAGACGATGGCGAACAGGTCGCCGCCGATGCCGTTGCCGGTGGGTTCCATCAGGCCGAGCGCGGCATTCGCTGCGATCGCGGCGTCCAGCGCGGTGCCGCCGGCCTTCATGATGTCGAGCGCCACCTGGGTGGCCAGCGGGTGCGAGGTCGCCGCCATCGCGGTCGGCGCGATGACCTCGGAGCGGGTGGCGAACGCGGCACCGGTGATGCGGTCGGCGGCCATGGCGGGAACGGCGAGCAGCGCGGCGGGCAGCAGCCCGGCGAGGATACGGGACATCGACGGACTCCGGTTCGCGGGGATCACCGGCCGAGCATACGCCGCGCCCCGGCGCGACGCCGTCAACGCCGCGCCGGCCGGGGCCGCAGCGGCGCCAGCACGAAGGCCAGGCCGACCTGGGTGTCGCGGCCGGGCGCGCGCGGCTCGCCGAGCAGTTCGCACAGGCGCGCCAGCAGGGCATTGGCCTCGGCCAGGCCGGCGGCATCCAGCCAGCCGGTGTTGCGCGCCGCCCACAGCGTGCGCCGCGGCCCCTCGACGCAGGCGTCGCCGGCCGCCAGCGCGGCGTCGAAGTCGCGCCGGGCGATCGCCAGCAGGCCGTGGGCGATGCGCGCCAGGGCACGGCGCGCGGCGGCATCGTCGGGCCGGTAACGCAGGGTCGGCTGGCCGCGCCGGACCAGGGCGAAGCGGCGGCCGCCGGCGGGACCCGGGGCGGCCTCGGCGACCAGGCCGGCACGGGACAGCACGCGCAGGTGGTAGTACAGGCCGTCGGCGGGCCGGCCGAGTTGTTCGGCCAGCGCCGCGACCGGTGCGTCGCCGCCCAGCATCGCCAGGGTGTCGACGATCTCCTGGCGCACCGGCGAGGCCAGGGCATCCAGGGCGGCCGGAGAGGAGATGCGGGGATCGCGGGTTCCGGACATGGATCGTTCTCGGGCATAGGCCATCGGTTGGCTTGCCATTATTGAAATGCGGACGTATTTTTCAAGCCCAGACACCCTGCCGGAGTGCGCCATGTCCCGCCCGACTCCCCCTGTCCCGTCCTGGATGGCCCTGTTGTTGCTCGGCCTGCTGGCCCTGCCGGCCGCCGCACGCGACCCGGCCACCGTGCCGGTCTGGCCCGACCGTGCGCGCGCTGCACCGGGCATGGCACCGCCACCGGACCTGCGCGTGCTGGCCAGCGAGGGGCGCCTGCTGGCAGGTGGCCTGGAGGGGCGCTGGCAGGGCTGGACGGACCTGGTCGACGGGCGCTCGCGATCCAGCTACGTGCTGGGTCCGATCGAGGGCGGCGAGGGCTTCGACGGCGAGGTGCGCTGGTCGCGCAACGGCGACCAGGTGACCGCGGTCGACAGCTCCGAGGCGCGCGCCCGGGCCCGCAGCGACGCCTGGCTGGCCCGACGCGGCTGGCTGTCCGCCGACGGCGCCCGCTACGGCAGGGCGACGACGGTGGCCGAGGACGGCCAGGCCTGGACCCGCGTCGAGGCGGTTCCCGAGGAGGGCCAGCCCGTCGTGCTGTGGTTCGACGCCGACGGCCGCCCCGGCCGCATCGACCAGGGCGAGGGCCGCGACGCGCGGCGGACGCAGTGGCTGGACTGGCGCGAGGTCGCCGGCCTGCAGGTGCCGTTCCGTATCGTGGGCACCGGCGACGATGCGCGCAGCCGCACCGAACTGATCCTCGACCGCGCCGCGCCGGCGCCGGCCGGCACCGACCTGGCCAGGCCCGTGCAGCGCGCGCAGGATTTCCGCTTCGAGGGCGGCGAGCGCCGCAGCGAGCTGGCCTTCGAACTGCTCAACAACCACATCTACGTCGATGGCCGCATCGACGGCGCGCCGGTGCGCCTGCTGTTCGACACCGGTGGCGTCAACCTGCTCACCCCGCAGGCGGCCCGGCGACTGGGCCTGGACGTGCAGGGGCGGCTGGCCGGGCGCGGCGTCGGCGAGCAGACCGTCGATGTCGGCCTGGCCCGTGCAGGAAAGCTGGCCCTGGGCGGTTTCGTGCTGGACGCGCCGATGTTCTACGTGATGGACCTGGGCGACCTGCCCGCCGTGGAGGGTCTGGAATTCGACGGCCTGGTCGGCTACGAGGTGTTCCACCGGGTCGGCGTGCGCATCGACTACGGCGCACGTCGCCTGCTGCTCGTGGATTCCGCCCGGCAGGCGCCGCTGCCTGGTGCGGTGGCGGTGCCGTTCGCGCTGGAGGAGCGCATCCCGGTCGTCCAGGGCAGCATCGACGGCCGGCCGGCGACGCTGTCGATCGACACCGGCTCGCGTGCGGCGCTCAGTATCCACGCGCCGTTCGTGCGCCAGCACGGCCTGGTCGAGGCCTATGGCGCGCGCTTCGAGACGGTCACCGGCTGGGGCGTCGGCGGGCCCTCGCACGGCTGGCCGGTGCGGATCGGCGAGCTGCGCCTGGGCGAGGTCGTCGTGCCCGACCTGGCCGCCGACCTGGTCACCCGCGAGACCGGCGCCCTGGCCAACGCGGCGATCTCGGCCAACGTCGGCAGCGGCCTGCTGCGCCGCTACGTGGTCGAGTTCGACTACCCGAACCGGCGCATGTACCTGTCGCCCGGCAGCGAGCACGGCCTGCGCGAGCGCCACGACCGCGCCGGCGCCTGGCTGATGCGCGACGGCGACGCGCTGCGGATCGCCGCACTGGCGCCGGACGGCCCGATGCAGCGGGCCGGCCTGGCGGTCGACGACCGCCTGCTGGCGATCGCCGGCGAGCCGGTGGCGGCGCGCAGCCTGGACGGCTGGCGGCGCCTGCTGCGCGAGACCGCGCCCGGCACCGTGCTGGCGGTCCGCTACCGTCGCGACGGCGCGGCGGCGGACGCCGAGGTGACCCTGGCCGACCCGCTGGCGGACCCGTCCGCGCCACCGGCGACCGCCGATTGAACGGCGACCGCCGCCGGCCCGCGCCTGGCGGACCGGCGGCGGCGCGGACCGCTCAGCGCACCCGGATCGGCTGGCTGGCGACCACCTGGTCGCCGGCCTCGCCGGCCAGCACGAAGCGCAGCTCGTACTCGCCGGCCTCCTCGGGCAGGGCCAGCCGGTAGGTCCGGGTGCCGGGCTCGTAGTAGGCGAACTGCCGGTAGGTCCCAGGATCGCTGCCGGCCGGCGCGACGCTGAGCCAGTGGCCCGCACCGTCCGGCCCTTCGGCCTCGACCTCGACCTGCCCGCCGGCGCTGCCCTCGGCGGGACCGGCGATGCGCGCCTGAGCCGCGGTCACCCGCACCGGCTGGCGGGCGGCGATCTGGGAGGCGTCGCCGGCCAGCACCACGCGCAGCTCGTAGTCGCCCGGCACGGCCGGGGCGCGCAGCCGGTACTCGGCCTCGTCGGCCTCGATCCAGGCGTAGGCGAGGTGGGCCTCGGCGGCCGATCCCGATGGCGCGAAGCCGACCCAGTGGCCGGCATTGCCCGGACCGCGCGCGCGGAAGACCACCGAGCTGCCGGCCATGGCCTGCGCCGGCGCCTCGATGGCGGCGATCGCCTCGACCAGGGCGATCGGCTGCCGGGCCAGCACCGGCTCGGCACGGCGCGGGCTGACGTAGCGCAGCTCGAAGGGGCCGGCGGCGGTGGCGGTGCGCAGGCGGACCGTCTGCGTCCCCGCCTCGAGCCAGGCATAGCCGGCCTCGCGATCGCCCTGGTACAGGGCGATGTAGTCGCCCTCGTCGCCCGGCCCCTGCCAGACGACCTCGATCCAGCTCGCCACGGTCGCCTGCGCGGGTGCCGACAGGCTGGCGCTGGCCGGCGGCAGGGCCGGTTGCGTGGTCGCCGCGGCCAGGCTCCCCAGGGCGCCGGCCAGTTCCCGCGCGTCGCCGGCGTTGAAGTAGCGGCCGCCGGTGTTCTCGGCCAGGCAGCGCAGCTGCGCCTGGTGCGCCGGGTCGGCGACGTCGAAGCCGATCACGTGGGCGGTGAAGTCGACGCCACGCTGCTCGAGTTCCCGGCCGACCTGGCAGGGATCGAGGCTGCAGGTCTCCTCGCCGTCGGACACCAGGATCACGGTGGCCTTCTGCTCGGAGGCGCGCAGCAGGTCGGCGGCGTGCACGACGGCGGCCGACAGCGGGGTCATGCCGGTGGGGTTGAGCGCATTGACCCGTCCCAGGAAGGCCGCGGCATCGAGCGGGCCCGGCCCGATCAGGGTCTCGATGTCGGCGCAGTCGCCCTTGCGCCGGTGCCCGTAGGCGACCAGGCCCAGGTTGTCGCCGGCCGGCCAGTCGCCGACCAGGCCGGCGACCGCCTCGCGGGCGATCTCGATCTTGGTGCGGCCGTCGATCTGGCCCCACATGGAGCCGGAGGCGTCGAGCACCAGCACCACGTTGGCGTCGGCGAGCGCAGGCGGCGGCGCGAGCAAGGCACCGGCGGCCAATGCCGCCAGCGCGAGGGTCTGCGATTTCATGGCTGTCGTCCTGGGGTTGCGGGGCCGGCCGCCGTGGCCGGCCGTTCAGGCCTGGTGTCCGGCCCGCGCCCGGCGCGCAGCCGGGTCGGCCGGTGTTCTCGGGTTCAGCGCCCCAGGCGCGGCATCTCGATCTTCTGCTCGCGATAGCCCGACGGCACCTGGAACAGGTCGGCCGGCAGGCTGGCGTTGTCGATGCCGGCGAATTCGGAGGTGGCGCGACGCCCGCCGTCGAGGTCGGTGACCCGCAGCGGCACCAGGCCGTCCTTGAACGGCGTCATGTCGGCGAACTGCGCCATCGGGCCGCTGGCCAGCGACTCCATCATGCTGCGGGTCATCGCCATCACGCCATCGAGGGTGGCGCGGTCGGCGGCCGAGAGCCCGGACAGCACCGAGGCATCGCCCATGCAGGACTCGTTGACGGCCCGGCCCTGCACCTGGGTGCGGTAGATGGTGCAGGAATGACCGGCGACCCGGTCGCGCTGGCCGGTGTCGACCACCTTGACCAGGGGCTCGCCGCCCATGCCGGGCAGGCCGCCGCCGACCATGCCCTGCATCTGGGCGCGGACCTCGGGCGGCATGTTGGCCATGGCCGACTCGAGCTGCGCCATGGCGTCGTTCAGGGCGCCGCTCATCTGCTCCATCTCGGCGCGGCCGATGCGGGTGTACTCGCGCTTGCCATGGTCGAGCATGGTCATGCTGCCGTCGGCGGGGTTCATGATCACGCTGACGTTGCCGTCGGCGTCGCTGCGCACCTTGCCGTGGCCGATCAGCAGGCCCTGGATGTCGGCGCCGCCGCCTTCGGTGGCCTGGAAGCTGATGCGGGCGTCGGCCAGCGCGGTGGCGGCCGGCAGGGCCAGGGCGAGCATGGCGGCGAGCGGTCGAAGGGTCATGGCGTTCTCCTTGGCGTTCGGGTTCGGATCGGCGTCTTCGACGCCGGGTGCCCGAGCATAAACGCAGCCGGCGACGCCGGACTGTCAGCGTCGCCGGGACAAGGCGGCCCGGCCGGGCGCCGGCGAGGCCGCCGCGACGCCGACGGTGTCGCTCAGGCCGGCTTGATCACCCAGGCCTTGCACCAGGCGCGGGCGGGCACCGCCTTGCCCGGGAACAGCGCGCACGGCGCCACCGGGTCGGTCTCGGCGCCCTTGTAGTGCAGGCAGTTGGCGCAGATGGCGTCGGGCTTCAGCAAGGGCTCGCCGGCCGGCACCTTGGCGACGTCGTCGACGTAGCCGAGGGCCCTGGCGGTGGGTTCGTCCTCGCCGAGCAGGGGCAGCGCGTCCTGGGCCCGGGACGTGCCGGGACGGGCGACGGCGACCACGGCAAGGGCGAGGGCGCCGGAACCGGCGGACTTGATGAACTGGCGACGGTTGCACGACATGGCGGATTTCCTTGGTTGCGGGTGGCCTGGCATCGTCGTGGGCGGCTGCCGCCCTGGGCGACAGGCGCGGCGGGCCGCGTTGCGCACGCGCGGGCGCGCATGCCGGGGCGATGCATGCGCCGGAGTATGGCAACGACGGATGCGGCGATGACGTGATGGAACGTGGAACCATTCTCGTTCCCGTTCGCAGGGATCGCCACCGGGCAACGCACGTTGTCACGACACGTGCGGCAAGTGCCGGCCCCGTGCCGGAACGGATCGGCGCCGCAGTCGTGCGTGCGGACCCCGCTCAGTCGCCGACCTGGAAGCGCCGGCTGACCACGACCGCGCCGTCCAGCAGGATGTCGACCTGGTAGTCGCCGGCGGGAAAACCGTCGCCCTTGGCGACCCGGAAGGCGTGCACCCCGGCCTCGTCGACCCGGTGCGCCTCCTCGTGGAACACCGGGCCGTCGTGGCCGAAGCGCCAGCGGGCGGCGAGCCTGCCGCCGCCCACGCCCTCGGTGAGGATCACCGCCTCGATATGGTCGTCGGGAGCGAAGCGCGTCGCCGGCTCGGTGACCGGGCTGCCGCCGCTGTCGTAGGTGCGCGCCATCTGCACCTCGGCGACCGTGAAGTCGCCGCCGGCGGCGGCGTCCGTTGCGCCGGCGCTGTCGGCGGCGACGGGGGCGCCGGCGCGGTCGCCGCCGGAACAGGCGGCCAGCAGCAGCGACAGGACCAGGACCAGAACCAGGGCGTGTTGCGATCGCATCGTTGCAGGGACTCCTTGCGTGGCGGCAGCGCTCACCCGGGCGTCCAGCCGGGCAGGGGCTCGGGAAAGGGTTGCGGCTTCGAATACAGGAAACCCTGCAGCTCGTCGCAGCCGCGGCGGACCAGCCAGTCGCGCTGGGCCACGGTCTCGACACCCTCGGCGACCACGCGCAGCGACAGGCTGTGCGCCAGCGAGATGATCGATTCGCAGATCGCCTCGTTCTGGCGCTCGGCGAACAGGTCGCGGACGAAGCCGCGGTCGATCTTCAGCTTGGTGACCGGCAACCGGCTGAGGTAGCCGAGGTTGGAATAGCCACTGCCGAAGTCGTCGATCGAGACCTCGACGCCGAGCTTGCCGAGCGCCTCGATGGTGCGCACCACGCCGCCCGGGTCGGCGAGGATCACGCTCTCGGTGATCTCCAGCTCGAGCAGCCGGCCATCGGCGCCGGTGCGTTCGAGCGCCTGGCCGACCTCGCGGACCAGGTCGTCGTGCATGAACTGGTGGGCCGAGACGTTGACCGCGATCCGGCACGGCCGTCCGGCCAGGCGCGCGGCATCGGCCTGCCGGCGGCAGGCCTGGCCGATCACCCAGCGGCCGATCGGCACCATCAGCCCGGTCTCCTCGCAGATCGGGATGAAGCGCGCGGGCTGGCGCAGGGTGGCCGGCCCGTTGGGCCAGCGCAGCAGCAGTTCGATGCCCGAGATCGCGCCGGTGACGGCGTCGTGCTGGGTCTGGTAGTGGAGATCCAGCTCCTTCTCCAGGTCCGGGCCGCGCAAGCGCGAGACCAGCTCCAGGCGGTTGCTGGCGGTCCGGTGCAGGACATCGGAGAACATCACGGCGCGGTTGCGGCCCTGGCGCTTGGCCTCGTACATCGCGGCATCGGCGCTGCGGATCAGGGTGTCCGGATCGGTGCCGTCGCGCGGGCCGATGGCGATGCCGACGCTGGCGCTCAGGAACTGCGTGGTGCCGACCACCTCGATCGGCTCGGCGACCGCCCGGTGCACGGAGGCGACCACGCGGTCGACGGCGTCGGCATCGGCCAGCAGCATGAACTCGTCGCCGCCGAAGCGGCCCAGGGTCACGCCGGGGCCAACCGCCTCGGTCAGGCGTTCGGCGACCGCGCGGATCACGTTGTCGCCGACCGCGTGGCCGAGGGCATCGTTGATCACCTTGAACTGGTCGAGGTCGACGAACACCACCGCCAGCTCGCCGCCGCGCTCGCCGGCCAGGGCCAGCCAGCCGCGCAGGCGCTCCTTGACCGCGCGCCGGTTGGGCAGCCCGGTGAGGTCGTCGTGCTGGGCCTGGTGGGTGAGGATCTGCTCGAAGCGCAGCTGTTCGGTGAGGTCGCGCAGGACCAGCTGCAGGCCCTCGCCGTTGCCGTCGCGGTAGGCCGACACCGCCATCTCGGCCAGGAACTCGCCGCCATCGGTGCGACGCACCCGGACCTGCCTTCCGTTGGTGCTCCAGCGCGGGTCGCGCAGCACGTTGGCGATCGCCGGCTCGAACAGCCGGTCGACCCCGCAGCCGACCAGCTCGCGACCGCCCTCGCCGCGCAGCACCTTCGCCGCCGAGGGATTGCAGAACACGACGACGCCGTCGCGCAGCACCAGCAACGGCAGGGGCAGGCGCTCGACCAGGCTGCGATAGCTGTTCTCGCGCTCGACCAGGGCCCGCTGCGCCTCCAGCTCCGGAGAGCGGTCGAGCATGCCGCCGACCATGCGCAGGGCCTTGCCGGCGTCGTCGCGAAGGATGAAGCCGCGGTCGCTGACGTGCGCCCAGCCGCCGTCCATGCGCCGGTACCGGTAGTTCTCCTCCCAGCTGTCGCCGCTGCCGGCCAGGGCGGCGTCGAAGCTGGCGGCGACCCGCGCCCGGTCGTCCGGGTGCAGGCGGCTGCGCCAGCTCTCGATGTTGCTGTCGGGCTGCGACGGATCGGTACCGAAGTGGGTGTAGTAGCTGTCGCTCCACCACAGGTGGTCGAGACCGGCGTCGTAGTCGTAGATGGCGTCGTTGCTGACCCGGGCGACCAGGCGGAAACGCGCCTCGCTGTCGGCCAGCTCCTGCTCGGCGCGGACCTTGTCGGTCAGGTCCAGGCTGGCGACCAGTCGCGCTTCGCGGCCCTCGAAATTGACCCGGGTGGCGAACACGCGGGCATGCAGCAGACGGCCGTCGCTGGTCCGGTGCCGCCAGACCCGGCCGCCGTCGGGCTGGCCCTCCAGCAGGTCCGCCCGGAACCGCTCCAGTTCGTCGTGCGGCAGCAGGTCCTGCAGCGACATCGCCGAGAAGTCGGCCAGGCTCCAGCCGTACAGGTGCACGGTCGCCTCGTTGACCGCGAGGAAGCGCAGGCTGTCCTGGTCGAACACCCACAGCGGCACCGGGCTGAGCTCGAACAGGTAGCGGTACTGCGCTTCGGCCAGGGCGATGCGCTCCTGCGCCAGGGTCGCCTCGGTGATGTCGAGCAGGGTGCCGGTGACCACCGGCACCCCCAGCACGTTGATGCGCGGCTGCGCCCGCAGTCGCAGGTAGCGGACGCGGCCATCCGGAAGCAGGGTGCGCACCTGCTGGTCGATGGGCAGGCGCATGGTGCCCGCCTCGCGCACGCGGGCATCGAGCGCGTCGCGGTCGTCGGGATGGATGCGCTCGCGCAGGGTCGCGTAGCCGCCGCGGCTGCGCGGCGGCAGGTCGAGCAGGCGCGAGACCTCGTCGGACCAGATGAGCCGGTCGCTGCGCGACTCGTACTCCCACAGCCCCAGCTCGCCGATCCGCTGCACTTCGGCGAGCCGCTCCTCCTTGATCCGCAGCTGGGTGACCGCGGCATTGCCGGTGCGCCAGGCCCGCAGCGCCTGGCCGACCGCCAGCAGGGTCAGCAGCGAGATGGCGGCCAGGCCGAACGCGGTGGCGATCACGGTCTGCCGCCACACGAACAGGATTTCCGATTCGGTACGGCCGATCGCCACGACGATGTCATAGCGGGGCAGGCGCTCGAAGGCCATCATCCGGATCTCGCCGTCCAGCAGCGCCGGTTGCAGCAGGGTGCCCCGTGCCTGGTCGCGCCACTGGGTGAGCATCTGCGCAGAGGACAGGTCGAGTTCGCGGTAAAGCGCCGAGTCCCGGTGGCGGGCGACCAGACGCCCCCCCTCATGGACCACCGACACCGAACCGCCCGGGCCGAGGTCGAGGTCGCCGAGCAGCGCGTCCAGGGCATCCATGTCCAGGGTGCCGACCACCCAGCGGATGGTCGGATGGTCGACCGGGTGCAGCAGGCGGACCACCCAGCGCCCGGCGACGTCGCGGGTCGGCACCGTGAGCAGGGTCCGTTCGCCGGCCAGGATCTCGGCGTGGCGCCCCTGGGCCCAGTCGGGCAGCAGCTCTTCGGCGGCATCCTCGGCGTCCGGGCGGGTGATCGCCCGGCGTCCGGTGCCGACCAGCTGGACCGCCAGCAGCGCCGGCGCCTGCGAGCGCAGGCGCGCCAGGTGCGCGGTCATCGCCCCGTGCTCCTGGCTGAGGTCGGGCAACAGGCGGGCGAGTTCGGCGAGCACCACCGAGTGCACGTCCAGGTAGCGGCCGACCGTGGCGGCGACCGCGCTGGCCAGCGAGGAAACCTCGCGCTCGGCATCGTCGAGTTCGGCGCGACGCAGGAAGCCGAGCAGCAGCGCCGCCAGCATCACCAGGGCGGCGAGCGTCAGCGCGGGACCCAGCCACAACCGGGACGGCAGGCGAGCCGGCGCGGCCACGATGGCGGCAGGCTCGGTTCTGTCTGGCAAGGGGTGTTGCTCCACGGTCTTCCTGGCGGCGATCCGGGACAGTCCCCCTGCCCCTCCCGGCCGCGCGCGGCCGCGGGCCCACCCTAGCGCGCGGCCGTGACCGCCACAAGCCGGCGACCGGCGCCGAGCGCCGGCCTGGCGCCGTTCCCGGCGCCAGCTGCGGCCGCGCTCAGCCGCCCGGGCCGGCTTCCAGGTAGTCCAGCGCCAGCTGCAGCATGGCGCGGGTGCCGAGGGTGAGCGCGCTCTCGTCCATCAGGAACTGCGGCGAGTGGTTGGACGGCGCGGCGCGCGGGTCGATGCCTTCGCCGGTGGCGCCGACGAAGAAGAAGAACCCGGGCACGCGCAGGGCGTACTCGGAGAAGTCCTCGGCGCCGGTGATCAGCGGCATCGCGACGACCTGGCCGTCGCCGGCGACCTTGCGCAGCGACGGCAGCACCCGCTCGGTGAGCGCCGGGTCGTTGCGGGTCACCGGGTTGCCGCGTTCGGCCGGCACCTCCAGCTCGACGGTGGCGCCGTGCGCGGCGGCGACCTGGGTGGCGGTCTGCCGCAGGTGCTCGAACACCGCGTCGCGCATGTCCGGCTCGAAGGTGCGGATGGTGCCGATCAGCTCGACCTCGTCGGGGATGATGTTGAAGCGGATGCCGCCCTTGATCGCGCCGAAGCTCAGCACCACCGGCTGCCGGGTGATGTCCATGCGCCGGCTGACGATCGCCTGGCTGGTGGACACGATGTCGGCGGCGGCGACGATCGGGTCGACGCCGCCCCAGGGCCGCGAGCCATGCGTCTGGCGGCCCTTGACGACGATCCGGAAGCGGTCCGAGGCGGCCATCAGCGGCCCGGAGCGGTAGCCGAGCTGGCCGGCGCGCAGCGTCGAGAAGACATGCAGGCCGAACACCGCCTCCGGCCGGAAGTCCTCGAACAGGCCTTCCTCGAGCATCATCAGCGCGCCGCCCTCCTCGCCCTCGGGCGGGCCCTCCTCGGCGGGCTGGAAGATGAACATGACCTCGCCGGGCAGGCGGTCGCGGATCGAGACCAGGGCCTGGGCCACGCCCATCAGGATGGCGACATGGGCGTCGTGGCCGCAGGCGTGCATGACGCCGACCGTCTCGCCCCGGTACTCGGTGGTGACCGTCGAGGCGAACGGCAGGCCGGTCGCCTCGGTGACCGGCAACGCGTCCATGTCGGCACGCAGCGCGATGCGCGGGCCGGGCCGGCCGCCCCTGAGCACCGCGGCGACGCCGGTGTGGGCGATCCCGGTACGCGGTTCCAGGCCCAGGCCGCGCAGGTGTTCGGCGACCAGGGCCGCGGTCCGGAACTCGCGGTTGCCCAGTTCGGGGTGGCGGTGGATGTCCCGGCGCCAGTCGCGGACGGCCGCGTCGACCGCGGCCGCCAGGGCCTCGACCTCGGCGGCCGGCGCCGGAGGCGCGGCGGCGGCGGCGACCGCCAGCAGGGCCGCGGTGTACAGGTGTCGCAGGTTCATCGGTCTCCCTCCGTTGGCCGGGAGGATCGCCCGTGCCGTCCGGCAACCTCCGACCGGCCGGGACCTCCCTGGCCGTCGAGTATCCCACCTGGCCGCCGGTCGGGCGGCGACGCGCTCCTCGCCGGCAGCAGCAGGGCCACCAGACAGGCCAGCACCGGCCACAGCAGGTAGCGGAACTCGGCGCTGGGCGCCAGCAGCGGCAGCGGCAGGCAGTAGGTCGCCGCCGACGCCAGCAGCGGCCAGGCCAGCGGATGCCGGCGCCGGCGGCCCAGCGTCGCCAGCAGCGCGGCCAGCGCATAGGGCCACAGCGCGAACGCCGGCGTCGCCGCCAGCCAGGCCAGCGCCCCGACCAGCCGGTCGCGCAGGACGTTGGCGGGCATCGCCACCGGCGCACCCAGCCGCGGCTGCACCATCGCCGGCGCCAGCACCAGGCCGACCGGACGCGCCGAGGGGACCAGGCCGAACAGCAGGGCGGACAGGCGCAGACGGTGCCCGGCCATGGCGCCGGGGCTGTCCCGCCAGGCCGCCAGCCAGGCCGCGCGCAGGCTGGCGTGGCGCGCCGGATCGGGCGGGTTGTAGAGGCTGATCAGCAGCTGGCCGGTGTCGAACACCGAGGTGTTGCTCCAGGGCGTGAAGGCTGCCGCCAGGGTCGGCAGGTCGAGGTCGGGATGGCGCCAGTCCGGCGGGATCCGCATCGCGTCCTCGGCGATCGACACCGCGGCCAGGTCCCACACCGCGGTCACCGGCCAGACCGCGCGCTGCGCCACCGACGGGTGCCGCGCCGGCAGGGCCGCGAGCACGGCCACCGCCGCGGTCAGCACGGCGGCGGCCGCCAGCCGGCGCCAGCGGCCGGCGATGCCGGCCTGCGCGGCAAGCCACCAGGCCAGCGGCGGCACCAGGGCGATGGCGTTGTGGCGCCAGGCGCAGGCCAGCACCAGGGCCAGCGCCGCGATCGCCAGCGCGACGGCGCGGCGGCGGCCGGGCGGGCACCGGCCGGCGTGCACCAGCGCGGCCAGCGCCAGCAGGGCGAAGCCCGCCATCGGCACGTCCTTCCACAGGTGCACGCTGGTCACCAGCACCGGCGGCGCCAGGCCCAGCACCACGACGAAGGCGACCCGCGCGGCGGAGTTCCGGAACAGGCCGGTCGCCAGCCACGCCAGGGCGCCCCACAGCAGCACGGTGTGCACCGCGAACAGGCCGCCCGGTCCGGGCAGCAGCCGCTCGGTCAGCGCCCAGCTCCAGGCCATCGCCGGCGGATGCACGCTGGTCCAGGCGCCGCTGCGGGCCTGGTCGAGCTGCTCGGCGGAATCCGGGCTCATGAAGCCGGGCCAGAACACCGCGAGCACCAGGGCGACGCCGACCGCCGCGGCCAGCCAGGCCGAGGCGGCGGCAAGGGCGGGGCGGCGTACGCCGTTCACGTCGCGTTCTCCCCCGGTCCGTCGCCGCGAATTCGCGACGGTGCGGCGGTCTGCCGCGAGACGCGCGATGCCGGTCGTGCGCGTCGACCGCACGTCCGGCGCGGGCAGGTCGCGGCGCGACGCCGGCCGGCCGGCGCGCTCACGGTCGGGCCCGGCGCGCGCCCGGCGGCGCCAGCGCCAGCATGCCGGCCAGGGCGACCAGGGCCAGGCCGGGGGCCAGGTAACGCAGCTCGGCGCTCGCCGCCAGCACCGCCAGCGGCAGGGCATAGGCCCAGGCCGAGCCGACCAGGGCCAGGCCCAGCCAGGCCCGCGGATCCCGGGCACGGCGCCGCCAGAAAACCACCGCCAGCGCCAGGGCCGCCAGCAGCCACGGCCAGGGCGCGACCAGCGGATGGCCGGCGGCGGCCGCCAGCGTCCGCGCCAGACCCTGGCGCACCGGGTCCTCGGGGATCGCCAGCGGCGGGTTGTCGGCGAGCGCGACATGACCGGGCGAGAACGCCTGCGGGGGCCCCAGCCCGGCCGGTGGCAGGCCCAGCTGGATGCGCGCCAGGCGCCAGCGATGGCCCCAGTAGGCCCCGGGCTCGCGCCAGGGCAGCGCCAGCCAGGCCTGGCGCAGGGCCTGCCGCTCGGCCTCGTCGTAGGGCTCCAGCAAGGACAGCTTGAGCAGGCCCGGCCCGAACAGCGGCACGTTGTTGTCGGGCCGGAAGTGCGGGCGCAGGTCCTCGACCGCCACCTCGCCCTTGCGCAGCGCGGCCGGTACCTGCATCGCGCCGGTCGCCACCGACACCGCCGCCAGGTCCCACAGCGCCAGGGTCGGCCAGAACTCGACGCGCTGCACGGCCGGATGCCGCGCCGGCAGCTGCGCGAGCACCGCCAGCACCAGGGTCGCCGCCAGCGTCGGCACCAGCAGCGCCAGGCCGCGCAGGCGCCCGGCACTACCCCGCCAGATCAGCCAGGGCAGCAGCGGCAGGGCGGCGGTCAGGCCGTTGTGGCGCAGCGCCGCGACCGCAAGCAGGCAGACGGCGGCAGCCATCAGCGGACCGCGCCGGGCCTTCGGCCGCCCGGCCTCGGCCAGCATCAGGGCGGCCGCCAGCGCCAGCACCGCCATCAGCAGGACGTCCTTCCAGACATGGCCGAGCAGGCCGAACAACGGCGGCGCGGCGCCGGCCAGCAGCACCGCCGCGACCTGGGCGCGCGCGCGTGCGAACAGGCTGGCGGCGGCCAGGCCGATCGCCGCCCACCACAGCGCGAGCTGCACCAGCAGGGGGCCGGCCGGGCCGGGCAGCACCGGTTCGGTGGCCCGCCAGAGCAGGGCCATCAGCGGCGGGTGGTGGTCGCTGAACTGGCCGTGCCGGACCTGGTACCACTGGTGCGCGGTGTCGAAGCTCACGTAGCCGGGCCAGAACAGCCAGACGCAGCAGGCGAAGGCGGCCAGCGCCGCCCAGGCCGCCGGCGGCGGGCGCCAGGTCACGGCTGGTGCTCCAGCGCCAGGTAGGCGACGTCCTGCATCTCGATCAGGCGGCTGGCGGTGCGCTGGAACTGGCCGGCGAGGCGGCCCGCCGCGTACAGCGCCTCGACCGGTACGGCGGCCGCCACCAGCAGCTTGACCTTGTGGTCGTAGAAGGCGTCGACCAGGTGGATCAGGCGCTTCGCGGCATCGTCCAGGAGCGGCGGACCCAGCGCCGGCACGCCGCCGACCAGCACGGTGTTGAAGCTGCGCGCCAGTTCCAGGTAGTCGGCGACCGCGCGCGGTCCCTGGCAGAGTACCGCGAAGTCGAACCAGGCGACGCCATCGGCCAGCGCCCGCGCCGGGATCGCGCGGCCCTCGACCTCGAGCGCGGCCTCGTGCTGCACCGGGCCCGGCGCCAGCGCCTGGAAGCGCGCCGCCAGGGCGGCATCGGCGCGCGCGGGGTCGGGCTCGACCAGGTAGACCGGTGCCTGGCGCAGGCTGCGCAGGCGGTGGTCGGTGTCGGAGACCAGTTCGACCACCTCGCACTGCGTCTCCAGGTGGGCGATCGCCGGCAGGAAGCGGTTGCGCTGCAGGCCGTCGCGGTACAGGTCCGCCGGCGCCGTGTTCGAGGTGGTCGCCAGCACCACGCCGGCGCCGTGCAGTCCGCGCAGCAGACCGGCCATCAGCATGGCGTCGCCGATGTCGTGCACCAGGAACTCGTCCAGGCACAGCAGCCGGCACTGCCGGCGCAGCGACTGCGCGAACCTGGGCAGCGGGTCGGCCACCCCGGCCAGGCGCAGCTCGCGCAGGGCCTGGTGGACTTCGCCCATGAAGCGGTGGAAGTGGCGGCGCTGCACGGTGTCCGGGGGCAGTTGTCCGGCCAGCAGGTCGACCAGGAAGGTCTTGCCGCGGCCGACCCCGCCCCACAGGTACAGGCCCCGCGGCGCGGCGGCGGCACCACCGGGGCGCAGCCGCGCCAGCAGCCCGCCGCGCGCGGGTGCGCGCAGTTGCGCGTGCAGGCGATCCAGGTACGGCAGCACCCGGCGCTGCGCCGGGTCATCCTGCCAGCGGCCGGCCTCGACGCCGGCCTGCCAGGCGGCCGAGGGCGCCGCCGCGGCCGCTTCAGGCATCGCGCAGCGGCGGCAGGTTGCCCTTGACGGCGTTCTTCAGGGCGCCGCGCAGGTCCATCAGGCGGCGATGGAAGAAGTGGCCGGTTTCCGGCATGCGGATCAGCTGTACCGGCGGCCTTACCGTCGCGGCCCAGTCGAACACCGCCTGCGGCGAGACCACCTCGTCCTCCTCGCCCTGGATTACCAGCCACGGGCAGTCGGGGCGGCGCAGGCCGGCCATGTCGAAGTTCTCGACCGCCGGGCCGATGCTGACCAGCTGCCGCACCGGCAGGTCCTGGGCGGCGCGGGCGGCCACGTAGGCACCGAACGAGAAGCCGGCCAGCCAGAGTTGGTCGCCCGGTCGGACCTCTTCCAGCCAGGCGGCGATGGCACGCACGTCCTCGGCCTCGCCGGCGCCGTTGTCGTAGCTGCCGGCGGACTCGCCGACGCCGCGGAAGTTGAAGCGCAGCACCGCCAGGCCCAGCTCGCGCAGGCTGCGCGCGGTCATGGTCACCACCTTGTTGTGCATGGTCCCCTCGTGCAGGGGATGCGGGTGGCAGACGATGGCGGTGCCGGCGCGCGCCTTGTCGGGTTCGGGCAGCTCGACCAGGGCCTCGATGGCGCCGGCCGGGCCGGCCAGCGTCAGTTCCCCGGACTGCGCCGGGAAGCGCTCGGGCGCCGCCATGGCCTCAGGCACCCCGGATCCGGAGCGCGCCGGGCACGGGGCGGCGACGCAGCGGCACGCGGCCAGGCCCGCCGGACAGCGGGCGGGGCCCGGCCAGCTGAGGGGCAGGCGGCGGTGGCAGGAGGGGTGTGTTCACGCCGGATCACTATAGCGCAGCGCCACGCGCCCCCGCCGCCGCGACAACGGCGGCTGAACGTCGTCCCGGCGGGTTCGGCCGGCACTTGCGCAGGCCGTGAATCGGATTCACAATCGCGCCCCTTTCCTGAACCCGATGGTATGGCAATTCATCCGGACCGCCAGCAGGCGATGGCCCGCCGCGAGCAGCTGATCCTGGACACCGCCCGGGATCTGATCCAGCGCGAGGGACTGCTGACCCTGCAGATGTCCCGGCTGGCGCGCGCCTGCGGCCTGGCCGTGGGCACCTTGTACCTGCACTTCGACACCAAGGAAGACCTGCTGCTGGCGCTGGCCACCGGCAATGCCGAGAGCCGGCTCGGCCTGTTCGCGCGGGCGGCGGCCTGGAACGGCCCCAGCCGCGAGCGCCTGCTGGCGGTCGCCGTGGCCGACACCCTGGCCCTGGAACAGGCGCCCGAACTGTTCCGCCTGCACCAGTACGTGCTCACCGAAGTGGTCTGGAACGCCGCCTCGCTCCGGCAGCGGCAGCGCATGCTGGACGCCACCGCGCCGATCCAGTCCCTGCTCGACGGCATCGTCGCCCGGGCGATCGCCGACGGCGACCTGCCCGACACCCACGGCATGGCCGCGCGCGAGCTGGTGCTCGGCGCCTGGTGCCAGTGCCTGGGCATGCACACCCTGGCCCACGCCGAGGGCCTGCTCGACAGCCACGAGGTCAGGCAGCCGTACCGGCTGCTGTTCAAGCAGCTCAACCTGCTGCTCAACGGCTACGGCTGGCTGCCGCTGATGGCGCCGGTCGAAGACGCCGCGGTGGCCGCCCAGGTCGAGCGCCTGTGCCGGCACGTCTTCGACCTGCCCCTGCCGTTCTGCGTCGCGCATGCGCGCCGCCTCGCCCCCGATTCCCGCCCTGCCACGGAAGCCTCCCGATGAACCGACGCGACCGCACCGTCCAGCCGCACCGCTCCACCGCCCTGCGCATGCTCCTGATGCTGATCGTCGTCGGCGCGGTGTTCGGCGCGATCTTCGGGCTCAAGTGGTACGGCACGAAGATGATGAACCAGGCGATGGACAACATGCCGATGCCACCGGCCTCGATCACTGCCGCCGTGGCCCGCCAGGAGCAGTGGGGCGACAGCCTTGCCGCGATCGGCAGCCTGGCGGCGGTGAACGGCACCCACGTCACCACCGAGGCCGCGGGCGTGGTCAGCGCGATCCGCTTCGAGTCCGGCCACCAGGTCGCGCGCGGCGACGTGCTGCTGCAGCTCGACGCCACCACCGAGCTGGCCAGCCTGCGCGCCCTGGAGGCCGGCCTGCGCCTGGCGCTCACCCAGCGCGACCGCTTCCGCGAGCTGTACCAGGAGCGCAAGCTGGTCGCCCGCGCCGACCTCGACCAGCGCGAGAGCGAGGTCGAGCAGTTGCAGGCGCAGGTCGAGGCGCAGCGCGCCCTGGTCGCGCGCAAGACCATCCGGGCGCCGTTCGCCGGCCGGCTCGGCATCCGCCAGGTCAACCTGGGCCAGTACCTGAACCCCGGCGACGCCATCGTCAGCCTGCAGTCGCTCGATCCCATCCACCTGGACTTCAGCGTGCCCGAGCAGCGCCTGGCCGAGATCCGCACCGGCCTGCCGGTGACCGCCCAGGTCGACGCGGCGCCCGGGCGCAGCTTCGAGGGGACGGTCACCGCCATCGAGCCCGAGGTCGACCTCGCCACCCGCAACGTGCGCGTGCAGGCGACCCTGGCTAACCCGGACGGCCTGCTGCGCCCGGGCACCTCGGCCCGGGTCGCCGCCGGCGTCGGCGAGCCGCGCACCGTGGTGGTGATCCCGCAGACGGCGGTCAGCTTCAATCCCTACGGCAACTCCGTGTACGTGATCGGCAGCGGCCGGACGGACGGCGACCGCGCAGTGCCGGAACAGGACGCCGCCGGCGACGCCGACCCCGGCCAGGCGGCGCCGCCGGTGCAGGTCGAGGGCGACACCCTGACCGTCAGCCAGCGCTTCATCCGCACCGGTGCCAGCCGCGGCGACCTGGTCGCCGTGCTCGAGGGCCTGCGGCCGGGCGAGCGGGTCGCCACCAGCGGCCTGCTCAAGCTGCGCAACGGCGCCACCGTGGTGATCAACGACCGCGTCGAACCGACCGCCGAGGCCGAGCCGGCCCCGGACAACCGCTGAGCCCGCGCCACCGCATCGCCAGGAGGCGCCCCCGACCATGAAATTCACCGACATCTTCGTCAACAAGCCGGTGCTGGCCAGCGTGGTCAGCCTGTTCATCCTTCTGCTCGGCCTGCGCGCCGGCAGCGAGCTGAACGTGCGCCAGTACCCGGAGCTGCAGAACGCGGTGATCAACGTCACCACCGCCTACTTCGGCGCCGACGCCGACCTGATCCAGGGCTTCATCACCACGCCGCTGGAGCGCGAGGTCGCCAGCGCCGAGGGCATCGACTACCTGGTCAGCAGCTCCAGCGCCGGGATCAGCCAGATCCAGGCCTACCTGCGCCTGGACTACGACCCCAACGAGGCGCTGACCCAGATCGCGGCCAAGGTCAACAAGCTGCGCGGCGAGCTGCCGGCGGCCTCCGAGGACCCGGTGATCGAGCTGCAGCAGGGCGAGCAGATCGCCGCCATGTACCTGTCGTTCTCCAGCGAGATCCTGACCAACAACCAGATCACCGACTACCTGGTGCGCGTGGTCGAGCCCAAGCTGGCCACCCTGCCCGGCGTGCAGCGCGCGCAGATCCTGGGCAGCGGGAGCTTCGCAATGCGGGTCTGGTTGAAGCCGGACCGGATGGCCGCGCTCGGCGTCACCGCCAGCGACGTCTGGGCGGCCCTGCAGAACAACTCGGTGCTGTCGGCGGTCGGCGCCACCAAGGGCCAGATGGTGTCGATCGACCTGACCGCGCGCACCGACCTGCGCAACGAGGACGAGTTCCGGCAGCTGGTGGTGCGCGAGCAGGACGGCGCGATCATCCGGCTCGGCGACCTCGCCGACGTCGAGCTGGGCTCGGAGAGCTACGGCAGCTCGGTGCAGTTCAACGGCGACCGCGCCACCTTCATCGGCGTGTTCGTGTCGCCGGACGCCAATTCCCTGGACGTGATCCGGGCGGTGCGCGAGGTCTGGGACGCCGAGATCACCCCGCAGCTGCCCGAGGGCATGAGCGCGGCGATCCCCTACGACAGCACCCGCTACATCGAGGACGCCATCGGCGAGGTGGTGCGCACCATCGTCGAGGCGGTGCTGATCGTCATCGTGGTGATCTTCCTGTTCCTGGGCTCGCTGCGCAGCGTGCTGATCCCGGCGATCGCGGTGCCGCTGTCCCTGGTCGGCGCCCTGTTCCTGATGCTGCTGATGGGCTTCACCATCAACCTGCTGACCCTGCTGGCGATGGTGCTGGCGATCGGCATCGTGGTCGACGACGCGATCATCGTGCTGGAGAACATCCACCGGCACATCGAGGAGGGCATGCGGCCCAAGGACGCGGCGCTGCGCGGCGCCCGCGAGCTGGCCTGGCCAGTGGTGGCGATGACCACCACCCTGGTCGCCGTGTACCTGCCGATCGGCTTCCTGGGCGGGCTGTCGGGCGCGCTGTTCATCGAGTTCGCGTTCACCCTGGCCGGCGCCGTGCTGCTGTCCGGCGTGATCGCCCTGACCCTGTCGCCGATGATGTGCGCCTTCCTGCTCAAGCCGCACGACGCCGGCCAGGGCCGGCTGGCCGCCTGGCTGGATGCCCGGTTCGAATCGCTGCGGCGCGCCTACCTGCGGCGCCTGCACGGCGCCCTGGAGACCAAGGCGGTGATCGCCGTGTTCGGCGCCCTGATCCTGGTGTCCACCTACTTCCTGTTCGTCACCTCGCCCAGCGAGCTGGCGCCCGAGGAGGACCAGGGCTTCGTGTTCTTCGTCGGCGAGAGCGACCCGTACAGCACCCTGGACTACCTGCAGCGCTACACCGACGAGATCGCGGTCATCGCCGAGGACGTGCCCGAGGTCGACAACATCTTCCAGATCAACGGCTTCGGCGGCGGTGGCGGCGGCTCGACAAATTCGGCGATCGGCGGTTTCGTGCTCAAGCCCTGGAGCGAGCGCGAGCGCAGCACCAAGCAGGTGCTGGAGCAGGACATCCAGCCGCGGATCGGCGAGATCGCCGCGCTGAACAGCTTCGCGGTGATCCCGCCGGCCCTGCCGACGGCCGGCGGCGGCGGCACGCCCGTGGAGTTCATCGTCGGCGGCACCGGCAGCCTGGAGGTGATCCAGGAACTGGCCGGCGAGATCCTGGGCCGCGCCTACGGCAGCGGCAAGTTCATCTTCCTCAACACCGACCTGAAGATCGACAAGCCGCGCGTCGAAATCCTGGTCGACCGCGACAAGGCGGCCCTGCTCGGCATCGACATGCGCACGCTGAGCACCGACATGGCGGCGATGCTGTCCGGCGGCTACGCCAACCGCTTCGCGCTGGAGAACCGCTCGTACCGGGTGATCCCGCAGGTGCAGCGCAGCGACCGCCTGAACCCGGAGCAGCTCGGCAGCTTCTACACCCGCACCCGCAGCGGCGAGCTGGTGCCGCTGTCGACCCTGGTGACGCTGCAGGAGAGCGTGCAGCCACAGCAGCTCAAGCGCTTCCAGCAGCTCAACGCGGTGACCATCTCGGCGGTGCCACGGCCGGGCGTGACCCTGGGCGAGGCGCTGGGCATCCTCGAGCAGGCCGCAGCCGAAGTGCTGCCACCGGGCTATTCGGTGGACTACGCCGGGCAGTCGCGGCAGTTCAAGACCGAGGGCTCGGCGCTGATGCTGACCTTCTTCTTCGCGATCGTGGTGATCTACCTGGTCCTGGCCGCGCAGTTCGAGAGCTGGCGCGACCCGCTGATCATGCTGATCACGGTGCCGATGGCGATCTGCGGCGCGATGATCTTCGTCTCGCTCGGCCTGACCACGCTCAACATCTACACCCAGGTCGGCCTGCTGACCCTGGTCGGCGTGATCTCCAAGCACGGCATCCTGATCGTCGAGTTCGCCAACAAGCTGCAGCTTGAGTCGGGGCTGAGCAAGCGCGCGGCGATCGAGGAGGCGGCGTCGATCCGCCTGCGCCCGGTGCTGATGACCACCGCCGCCCTGGTGTTCGCGATGGTGCCGCTGCTGATCGCCACCGGCCCTGGCGCCGCCTCGCGCTTCGCGATGGGCCTGGTGATCGCCAGCGGCATGACCCTGGGTACCGCGTTCACCCTGTTCGTACTGCCGGCCATGTACCTGTACCTGGCGCGCGACCACGGCGGCACCCTGGAAACCCTGCCGCCCGAGGGCCACGCGCAGCCGTCCGCGGCCTGAGTGGTCGAGATCCGAGATCCGAGATCCGGGATCCGGGATCCGGGATCCGAGATCCGAGATCCGAGATCCGAGATCCGGGACTCGGGACTCGGGACTCGGGACTCGGGACTCGGGACTCGGGACTCGGGACTCGGGACTCGGGAC
>ERZ761602.1115-NODE-1115-length-51363-cov-9.983258_pt1 | contig 51363 bp, 37 predicted proteins | sample MGYA00512165_ERZ761602 | MGnify/ENA primary metagenome ERZ761602 (study PRJEB28899, sample SAMN02445085) | bioreactor sludge metagenome | biome: EBPR sludge; isolation source: Thorneside wastewater treatment plant | place: Australia: Brisbane, Thorneside...
GGGGACGGGGGCTCGACCGTGGACCCCCTGCGCAGCGACGACGACGGCGACGGCTTCAGCGAGGAGGAGGGCGACTGCGACGACACGCGGGCCGGGGTCTACCCGGGGGCCCTGGACGGCTGCGACGGGCTCGACAACGACTGCGACGACGAGCTGGACGAGGACGGCACCGAGCTGGACCCGACCGAGCCCAACGACAGCGCGGCCTGGACCCTGGGAGAGCTGGCTGACGGCGAGCGGATCCAGCAGCTGGCCGGCCTGCACAACGACGAGGACGTCGACCGCTTCCGCTTCAGCTTCGAGGACTCCAGCTGGAGCATCTTCACCCTGGCGGTCTCGGTCACCAACATCCCCAGCTCGGCCCGCTACCGGGTCAGCCTGACCCACCTCGACCGCGGCGAGGTGTACCTGGACGAGGCGGGCAACGGGACCCTCTCGGTCGAGGTGGGCGACACCCTGCTCCAGGACGACGGGGGGACCTGGGAGCTGGTGGTCCAGTCCGAGACCGGGGCGGACTGCGGGAGCCAGTACCTGGTCACCGTCGAGCTGTAGGCCCCTGGCTCTGGTGCTCCAGCAGCAGGCGAGCGCGGCGCAGGCTGGCGGCGGCGGCGAGCCAGCGCATCAGGGGATCGGCGGCGCCCAGGGAGCCTCCGGTGGCCCATGCGCGCAGGAGGGTCCGCGCGGCGGGCGCGTCCAGCCCGCGGTCGCCTCGCCAGACGAGGCCCAGCTCCTCGGCGGAGCCCAGGCCGGCCCGGACGGTGTGGCCGTCGCTCTCGATCTCCAGGGTGCCGCCCTCGGGGAGCTGGGCCAGGACGGAGCGCGCCAGCGGAGGGGGCGGGGTGGCGGAGAGGGCGCGGGCGGCGCGGAGGAGGGCGCTGGCCCGGGCGCGGCGGCCAGCCCCGCGGGCGGCGAGGAACAGGCCGTGGCGCGCGGCGGCCAGCGTCTGGGCGAGCTGGCTGATGAAGAGGCGCTGGGCGTCGAGGGCGCTGGCGGGCGGGTCCTGGATCCAGCTCCGGGCGAGGCCGGCCAGCGGCTCGTGGCCCTGCGGATCGAAGGCGGCGACCAGGGCCGAGAGCTGGCGCAGGTCCTCCCCGGGCGCGGGCGCGGGGACGCGCTGGCCCAGGTGGTGCAGGACGGGCCCCGAGGTCTGGATCAGGAAGCAGACCGGGACGGGGCCGCCGTGGCTGCGGCCTCGGGCCTCCAGGGCGACGAGCGCGCCGAGGCCGGCGGCGAAGAGGGCGGCGAGGGCGCGCGTGCTGGGCGGGTCTTCGACGGGCAGCAGCTCGGCCAGCGGCAGCCCCGGGGCCTCCTGGCAGAGGGTGTAGGGGTCGGGGCGCTCGCCGGGTGCTTCGGCGATGGCCTGCTCGAAGAGGCGCAGGACGACGGGGTCGCCTCGCCAGGCCGGGTGAAGGTGGCGCTGCATCCGGCGCCGGCCCGAGTGCAGCTCCCAGGCCTCCCAGGTGGTGCTGATGCGGTCCCAGGCCAGCAGCCGACCCCGGCGGGCCAGCCCGGCCTGCGTCGGCAGGGCGGCGATGGCCTGCTCCAGCTCGCGCAGCTCCAGCAGGCGCTCGCTCTGACCGCGGCGCTCGGCCTCCTCCCAGGCCCGCTGGCGGGCGACCGGATCCAGGGGCTGGCTCATGCGCGCCTCCGGCGAAGCCGTCGCAGGCGGCCGAGCACCAGCTCGGAGACGGCCCCCGCCTCGGGCACTCGCAGAGCCAGGGCCAGGCCGACGTAGGCCAGCAGGCCGGCGCTTCCGGAGAGGGCGCCCCGGAGGAGGGCGTCGCCGACCTCGGAGCTCCCCAGCGGCGCGTCGGGGAGCAGGGCGCGCAGGCCCAGGCCGAGGGCGGTGGCCAGCAGCACGGCGGGGAGGGCGCGCAGGGCGAAGGTGCCGAAGCCGTCGGGCTCGTAGGCGTACTCGCGGCGGAGGAGGAGCGCCAGGATGGCGACGTAGAGGCTGACGGCGATGCTGCTGGCCGCGGCCAGCCCGGGGGTGCCGGCCTGCTGACCGAGCAGGACGTAGCCGGGGAAGGCCAGCAGCACGGTCCCGGTGCCGAGCAGCGAGGGCAGCCAGGTCTTGCCCAGGGCGTAGAAGCCACGCGAGAGCAGGGTCTGGGCGGCCCAGGCCCACAGCGCGAGGCAGAAGATGCCGATCGCGAGACCGATGGCCTCGTGCTGCGAGGGGTCGATCCGCGAGCCGTAGATCACCCGGCTGATCTCCGGACCCGCGACGGTCAGGGTGACCTGGGCGCCGAAGGCCAGGATCAGCATGCGCTTGACCGCCATCGCCAGGGTCCGGTAGGCGCCGGCCCGGTCGCCCTCGCCGACGAGCCGGCTGAGCGTCGGGTAGGCCGCGACCCCCGCCGCCAGCCCGAAGACCCCCATGGGCACCTTCATCAGCTTCTTGGCGTACTCCAGGGTGGCGACGGCGCCGTCTCCGATCAGCGAGGCCTGGCGGCGCAGGATCATGTCGTCGGCCACCATGATGCTGAAGGCGACCATGATCGGCAGGGAGCGCCACAGCCAGGTGCGCAGATCGGCGTCGCGGGGGGAGAGGATCAGCCGCCAGCGCATTCCTGCGCGGAGGCAGCCGATCAGCGGGAGCAGGAAGGGGCCGAGCACGCTGCCGGCGAGCACCCCCCAGGCGAAGCCCCAGGCGCCGGCCTCCTGGCCGCCCAGCAGGCCGCCGACGATGATGCCGAGGGTGTAGACGAGGGGGGCCAGGGCCGGGAGGGTGTGGCGGTCGCGGGCCTGGAGGGCGGCGGAGAGCAGTCCTCCCAGCAGGTGGAAGAGCTGGGCGGGCAGCATGACCCGGGTGAGGGCGACCAGCTCTGCGCTGGACTCGGCGTCGAGGCCGGGGCCGATCAGGCGAGCCAGCCAGGGCATGGTCAGCCACATCGCCCCTCCCAGCAGGACCGCGCCCAGGAAGACGGCGTTGCCGATCACCGCCAGCGAGCGCCAGGCGCCCTGCTCGTCCTGTCGGGCGAGGTAGCCGGCGAAGATCGGGATGAAGACGATGGAGAGCGCGCCGCCGGCGAGCAGGTAGTTGAGGAAGTCGGGGAGGGTGAAGGCCAGGAAGTACAGGTCGGCCTCGGCCCCTCCGCCCAGGATGCGGCCCAGCACGGCCTCGCGCACGATGCCGATCACCCGCGAGAGCAGGATGCTGCCGCCCCAGATGGCGGCGGCGATGCCGATTCGCCTGGACATTCAGCTCTGGCGCTCCGCGGGGCCGAGGGCCCGAGCGCTCATGAGCAGGTCCAGTCGGCCAGGCGGACCAGGCCGATGCTTCCGGGGGTCTCGGGCATCCGGTAGAGGGTCGCGCGGCTGCGGCTCCAGGTGCCCACCTCGCGCACCCCGTCCCCGTCCAGGTCGTTGGGGGGGAAGACCCGCAGGGGCTCGCAGGCGCCCTCCAGGCTGTCCCAGGCCAGGGTCTCGCTGGCGTCCGCGTTCAGGATCGCGATGACGCCGGTGCAGCCTCGGTTCCCGGAGGTGATGAGCACCGGCGGCGCGCCGTGGCGACGGATCTTGGCCACCGAGCCGACGTTGACGCCACGCGAGCGGGAGGGGTCGGGGGAGTTGGGCAGCGGGTCGAAGCGGTCGAGCGCCGGCAGCAGCTCGTCCAGCCTCCAGGCGGCGCGCTCGACGAGGTTGGCCTGGATCGCCGGCGCGGCCACGATCGGCACCTCGGCCGCGTCGGGCTTGAGCACGAACATCGCGCCGCCGGGGTCCTCGACGATGGCCCCGCAGCCCCCCAGGCTGCCGGTGGGGCGCAAGGCGCTGATGCCCTTGGGGCCGGCGGCCAGGCTGCCGGTGCCCGTGCTCATCCAGACCTCGTCCCGGAAGAGCAGCGCGCCCCAGCCCTCTTCCAGGGCGGCGCTGGCCCGTCGAGGGTCGGCATCCCCCGTCGCCGGGGCCGGCGAAGCCGTAGGAGGACCATCGGGCGACGCCGAGGGGGTGTCGGTGCCGGTGCATGCGAGGAGGGCGGCGATCAGGAGCATGGATGCGCCTATCGCGCAGCGCTCGGAGAGGCGCGCTTCATCGCCTGTGCAGCGAGGGGTAAAAGGCCGGGCCTCCCGCGAGATCGCGCAGTTCTTGGGAGGTCCACGCGACCCTCAGCGGGAGGTCCCGGCCACACGCTTCGGGGTGAGCCGAAGCGTCTGCTCTGCTAACGCCTGCGGCCCCAGCCAGCAAGCCGCCGCCACCAAACCGCAGCCTACTGGCAATACTCGTTGCCGTTCTCTTCCCGCTTCTCGTCGGGGAGGTACTCGTACTCCCAAGCGTCCTTGCGGATCTTGTCGACCGCGTAGTCGCCGCGGATGACCATGGCCGAGGAGGAGTCGTAGCCCTTGAGGTAGATCTGGAAGGTGCCGGAGACCGATCCGCCGGCTTCGACCGTCGATCCGGGGGCCACCGTCACCCACGAGGAGCCGACCTCGAGCCAGCCGTCCAGCCCGGCGATCGTCGTGTCGATGGGACGCCAGATGTTGTCCTCGACCTTGAGCTCGAAGAGGCTGGTGTCGGCCTGGTCCGGGCTGACGCCGCCGATGGCGACCCCGGAGATCTCCTTGGACCACTCCAGCGCCCGGGCCTTGAGGTCTTCGCTGAGGGTGGCGTAGACGTCCAGGTCGGGCTCGGCCCGGGTGAACTGGGTCCCCCAGAGCGTGTCGTCGTCGTCGCTGGCCGTGACCTCGAAGTGCTGCCCGAAGCCGTCGTCGTCGTAGATGCCGTACTGGTTGGGCTGGCTGGTGAACTCCTCGGCCGCGAACTTGGAGTGCGAGAAGCCCGCCGCCCACTTGCTGGTGTGGTACCAGATGAGGGGGTCACCGTAGATGTCGAAACCACCCGGCTCGGACTGCTGGGCGCCGGCGTTGAGGTAGTACAGGCTGCCGTCCAGGCCCTGGTTGGTCGTCCAGGAGTCGATCCAGGAGGCGCCGTCCTCAGTGACCACCTCGGCCACGCCGTCGCCGTCGGCGTCGAAGCAGGTCGGGGGCGCGAAGTCGGGCTTGATCACAAAGGCCAGCCGGAAGTCCTCGCCGTCACCGAGCCGGTCGTGGAAGGTGATCTGCAGGTCGCCTTCGCCGTTGATCAGGGCTTCGGTCCGCCAGGTCTCGATCGACTCGGTCAGGTAGTAGAAGCCGTCCCGCTGGAGGAAGTCGAAGTACTCCATCCCGTCGATCAGGTCGCAGTCGGCGTCGAGGGCCGCCTGGTCGCAGCTGGAGTCGTCGGGCGCGCAGGCCCCGCCGAAGTACTTGCCGGTGGCGTAGTCGTCGCCCGACCGGGGGCCGATGTAGCCCAGATCGAAGTCCTCGGTCTCGTCGTCCCAGCCGCGGCCGCTGCAGTCGATGATGCGGGCGGAGCGCTCGACAACGTCCAGCTCGCCTTCGGCGACCGTCCCGGAGTTGTTGGCGGCGAGCCAGACATGCCACTCGCCGGAGATCTCGGCGTGGTTGGGCTTGCAGCCCGTGAGGAGGAGGGCGAGCGCGACGATCATGAGTTCCTCGGCCGTTGTGCCCGGCATGGGCCGGACTTTCCGAGATGCTGTATAGGTTGTGTCGGCGGCCGGGTCAAGCCCCTCCTGCAGCGGATCCCCCGCCGAGGACGCTCTCCAGGCCAGCGATGGCCCATGGGTGGCGCCAGCGCATGCCCAGCTCGACCTCGATCTTCTTGACGCGCATCCCCGCGTCGTTCTGGAAGAGGCGGATGTTGTCGGTGGTGAAGACCGGCTTCCGCCCCAGGCGGGCCTGGAGCCGCTCGTTGAGGGCGGCCAGCCCGAGGTCCAGCCCCTGGGGAAGGAGCCCCGACCAGAACAGGGGGCCTCGCCCTCCGACCAGCCGCTGAACCTGGGCGTAGAAGTCGGCCAGCCGCACCGGCCGGGTGTCCGCGAGGTTGTAGATCTGCCCGTCTCGGCCCTGCTCGGCGACCCGCTGCAGGCCGACGATGGCGTCCTGCGCGTGGATCGTCGGGACGATGTTCTGGCCGGTGCCGGGGAGGAAGGACCGACCGCGGCGGATCGAGTCGACCAGCATGAAGGGGAAGCCCGGTCCGTAGACCGCCGCGAGGCGCACGATGCGGCCGGGGACCCCGCGCGCGGAGGCCTGCAGCAGCAGCTGCTCGGCGGCCACCTTGCTGCGGCCGTAGCGCGTGTTCGGCAGGGGGGGCAGGCTCTCGGCGAGCAGCAGCCCGTCGCGGTGGCCATAGACCGCGCAGGTGCTGGTGAACACCAGGCTGGCCAGCGAGCCGGTCCCGACCCGGTCGAGGGCCTGCAGCAGGTCGGCCATCCCCTGCCGGTTGACCCGGTCGGCGCTCTCCTCCGGTCGGTCGCCCCGCAGCCCTCCGGCCAGGTGGTAGACGATCTCGGCGCCGTCGAGCCCCTGGGCCAGGGTGTCGGCTTCGGCGAGCGAGCCCACCAGGCACTCGGCGCCCAGGGCGACCACGGCCCGCGCCTTCTCCTCGCTGCGTGCCAGGCCGATGACCTGCTGGCCCTGCTGGCAGAGGGCGCGCACCAGCTCCAGCCCGACCCGGCCATTGGCCCCTGTGATGAAGACGCGCTGCACGATCAGTCCGGGAGAGAGGTGGAGCCCAGGTGCTGTGTCGCCTCCTGCACCAGGCGGTGGGTCGGATATCCCTCCAGGCCGTGCCATGCGGCGTTCTCCGGGCTGATCCGGTAGTGCAGCAGGCGGGCGTGGACGGTGGCCCCCTCGGCGGGCATCTGGAAGGGGATCTCCAGCGTCCGCTCCTCTCCCGGACGCAGGCGGTCGTCGTCCAGCTTCTTCGCCACCGGCCACCAGATCCAGCGCTGGCCGATCCTCATCCGGCCTCCGGCGATGCTGGCCGTCTCGGTCCGGACCTCGACCTCGACCAGCAGGTAGCGCTCGGGGTCGCCGCTGGGCACGCGGTGACCGGCGCGCTGGTGGGCCAGCACCACCCGGGCCATGGCGCGCTCGCCAGCGGCGACCGGCGCGGCGGCCTCGATCCGGATCGCGGCGCCGGGGATCCAGCCCTCCATGGCCTCGTCGAAGCCCTCGGGGGCTGGGCTCGACTTGGGGATGCCGCTGCCCGGCCAGGTGTGGCGCCGGCTGAGTCGAGGAGGGGAGCCGGTGGCGACGGCGCGGAGGACCTCGGGCATATGGCACTCGGGGCAGGTCGCCGGGCGCCCCGCCTCCTCCCACTCCTGGCCGGTGGTGAAGTGACAGACGAGGCTGTCCTCGATGCGGGCGTCGGCCTGGTGGCAGCTCAGGCAGATCTCGCCGCTGGAGAACGCCTCGCTGGGGGTCACGGCGTGCGGGGCCCCGCTGGAGCGACCGGGGCCGGCGATGCCGCCCTCGCTCCAGTGGCAGCTCAGGCAGGTGATGCCCTCCTGCTGCCAGGCCTCGTCGAAGTCCGGGTTCGGGCTCCTCCGCGCCTGCCGCGGGCTCTCGCCGAGGACGGGCTCGATCCGCTCGGCCTGCTGATCGGTGGCCGGGGTGTGGCAGTTGATGCACAGCCAGGCCACGTCGGGGTCCTTGGAGAGCTCCCGTTGGAACTGGGCGTCGGTCCAGGCGGCGGCGTGGATCGAGGCGCGCCACTCGGCGGCGATCTCGACATGGCAGGACCCGCACGCCTCGGCGGTGCTGCCGGTCGTGCCTGGGATGGGCTCATGGGGAGGCACGCGAGGCCTCCACCAGGGCTCCTCGAAGGAGGGGGTGGAGGCCTCCACCAGCCGGCGAGGTTGGGCCGAGGCGACCACCGCTCCGGCCAGGATCAGGGCGGCCGGCAGGGCTCTCATTGATCCGCGGGCAGGACCGTCCGCAGCGTGCCGACGAGCTGGTTGCCTCGGCGGAAGACCAGCTCCTGGCGGCCGTCGCGGTCGTAGTCGGTCACCAGGACGGGGCCGTCGATGGCCTCGGAGGTGTACCAGCCCGAGGCCGGCCCCATCGCCCCGGTCAGGGTCGGGACGGCCGAGATGCGACCGGTGGTGCGGTTGACCGCCAGCACGTCGAACAGGCCGTCGCCGTCGAGGTCCCCCACCGAGATCGAGCCGGAGAGCCCCAGGTCGTAGCTGCTGTTCCAGCCCTCGACCAGGACCTGCGGGCCCCCCTGGACCAGCTCGTCGATCCCGTCGGCGTCGAGGTCCGCGCCGATCAGCTCGCAGTCGGTGGCGGCGCAGGAGTGGAGCTCGTCGAGCCCGTCGCCGTCCGTGTCCGCGAGGGCGATGGCCTGGGTCTCGCCCAGCTGCTGCTCGCCCATCACGCTGAGCTCGTAGGCGTAGATCGTGGCCGCCCCCGAGGTGGTGGCGACGACGAAGCGCTTCTCGGTGGTGGTCTGGGGATAGCCGCAGGCCAGCAGGGTCCCGGTCACGCTGCCGGAGTTCTGCACCACCGGGGCATAGCTGCCGTCGGTGGCGAGGCGGATGCGGAAGGCCTTGTCCGGCTGCGCCAGCCCCGCCGCGGCGTTGTCGCTGAGGACGTAGAAGTCGGACCCGCAGCTGGTCAGGGCGTGGACGCTCCCGCTGGCGTTGAGGGCCAGGGTGGCGGTCGCGGTGTAGACCGGCCCGTCCGCGGAGCTCCAGCCGGCCAGCCAGACCCGCAGCGCCTGCCCGCCGTCCTGGCTGATCACCCCGACCAGGTCGGGCAGGCCGTCCCCGTTGAGATCCTGAAGCAGGTAGTGCCCGTCCAGTCCGGTCGCCAGCTCGAGCAGGCTGGGCCGGCCGATGCTCCAGGCCCCCGCCTCGTCCAGATCGCCGATGTGCAGGATGATGCCGTCTTCCAGCACGGCCACGTCGGCGGTGCCGTCCCCGTCGATGTCTCCCGAGGCGATCGGCCCGGTGTCGGCCAGCCCGGAGAGGTTCTCGATGACGAAGCCCCCGACCACGGGGTCGTAGCGGACCCGGTGCAGGAGCCCGCTCTCCATCAGCAGCAGGTCCGCCGCCCCGTCGCCGTCGACATCGCTGACGTCGGCCTGGATCTCGGCGTAGGCTTGCTCGTACTTGTTGTCCTCGGACAGGATGTAGAAGACGGCCTTCTGAACGCCGCTGGACGGCCCCGAGATGCCGATCACGTCGCGGATACCGTCGCCGTTGAGGTCGGCGGGGGAGAGCAGGCGGCTGCCCAGGGGGAAGGCGAAGCTGTCGAGCAGCGAGGGGGCGTTGCCGGTCCAGCGGCCGTCGGTGCGGGTGTACCGGCGCAGCCAGCCGCTCTGGGCGTCGATCACCGTGACGTCGGGCCGGCCGTCCAGGTCCTCGTCCGAGGCGACCAGGTCCATGATCGGCGAGGTCAGCTCGAGCGGGGCGACGGCCTGGAAGCCCCAGACCCCGTCCCCCAACAGCATCTCGATGCGGGCGGCCTCGTCGTCGGTCTGGCCGACGACGATGTCGGCGAGCTGGTCGCCGCTGAGGTCGTCGACGCTGACCCCGACGACCTGCATGTCGGGGCTGGTCCAGCCGGCCCCCCAGGCGTAGCCCCCGGCGGGGCGGCCGCGCAGGACGATCACCGCCTGCTCGCCCCAGACGACCAGGTCGCGTACGCCGTCGGCGTCGACCTCGACGGCGCGGGTGCCGAGGATCTCGAAGTCGGCCTCGAAGACCTGCCAGCCGACCGCGCCGGGGGCGGAGGGCAGCCACCAGACGCTGCGATCGTCGACCAGGGCGAGCCCGCGGGTCCCTCGGGCCATGGCCCGCGCTTCGGAGAGGGAGGGCGGCCGCGGGAGCACACGGTCCAGCATCAAGGTGGGGGCGTCGGCGCCCAGGGCGATCCCGGTGGCCCGGGCCCCCGTCTCGGCGTCGTCCGATGAGCCGACCGCGGTGATCTGGAAGGCGCCCGGCTGGGGAGCCACCACCCGGGCGAGGCCGAAGCCCTCGGCGTCCAGGGTGATGGTGCTGGCCTGGAGGCTGAAGCCGAGCGTGTCCAGCGCGAGGTCGACGCTGCCGCCGGGGACGCTGGCGCCGTAGCGGTTGACCAGCCGGACCGGCACCTCGATCACGCCCACGCCTGCCGCGTCGGCGAGGGCCACGCGCACAGCCTCGTCCGCCTCGATCGCCTCGAGCGAGGAGCTGGGGTCGGTGTCGCCGCCGGTGCAGGCGAGGAGGAGGAGGAGGGCAGGGGAGGTGGACACGGTCGGGGCTTCCGGGGCTAGGCATCCGTAGGGGACGGTCGTGTTCGGACGAGGGGGAGCTTACCAGCTTGGCGGAGGCGCCGCCGGGGCCACAGGCCGTGACTCCGGGGCCACAGGCCGTGACTCCGGGGCCACAGGCCGTGACTCCGGGGCCGAAGGCCGAGCCACAGCAAGATGCCTGGCGCCAGGAGGGCGCCTCCCGCGCAGCGCGAGCCGGGGTCCAGCGGGGCCAGGCGGACCTTGCCCGCGCCCAGCGCGGGGTCGGCCTGGGCCCAGGTGGACCGGCCGTCCGAGAGGGTCTGGCCGCGGAGGCGACGGGCCGCCTCGAAGGCGTCGATGCCCGGGTCCTGGTCCATCAGCAAGGCGATGGCGCCGACGACCGCCGGGGTCGAGGCGCTGGTCCCGTAGAAGCCGGTCGGCCCGTAGACGCTGGTGCTGAGGCCGTTGGGGCCCGCCAGGTCCGGCTTGTCCAGCCCGCCCAGGGTCGGCCCCTGGCTGCTGAAGCTCTCGGCGTCGTTGTCCAGGTAGCCGTCGGCCCGCACGGCCCCCACCGTCAGGACCGCCGGGTGGGTGCCGGGGTCGGTCACGGAGCCTGCGGGCCTCCCCTCCCAGACCTGCCCGCCGCGGGCCAGGACGTCCAGCCGTACATCGTCGGCGCCCGCCGCCCGGCGCACCTCCAGGTAGTACCAGCCCTCGACCTCGGCGCTGACCCGCACCCGCTCGACCGGCTCGCAGCCCTCGCCCTCGACCTGGCGCCGCTCGCTGCGGCCGACCACGCGGCCGTCGGCGGCGTAGACATAGGTGTCCAGATCGGTGCGTCCGCAGCGGCCGAAGTCATCCCAGGAGAGCATGAAGCGGTAGGTCCCGGCACCCAGGTAGACCGGCAAGGTGCGGCGCTCGTCCGAGAACTCGTGGATGCCGTCTCCGTCCAGGTCGCGCAGCTCGCCGGACCAGTGCTGGGTCGAGTAGTTGCCGGCGCTGGTGACCATCAGGGCGCCCCCGGCGTGCAGGCGGTCCATGATCTCGGCCATCGGGCCGGTGCCGTCGTAGAAGCTGCTGTTGAAGAAGGACATCGACATCGAGACGACCTCGATGCCTTCGCGGCTCGCCCAGTCCACGGCGTTCTCCAGGGCCGTCTGGGTGCTGACCCGCACCAGGTAGAGCCGCACCCCGGGCGAGACCGCCAGGAGCACCTCGGCGCAGGCGAGGCCGTGGCCTCCGGACTCCCAGGAGAAGGCCGGGAGCAGGTCGTCGATGGCGGGCTCGCAGGAGCGGTGGATGTGGCAGTCGTGGCTGCTGATCTGGGGATTGCCGGCCAGCGGGCCGTCGGTGCCCGCCAGCGTCAGCCCCCCCCACTGCGTGTCGAAGATCGCCACCCGGACGGGATCACCGCCTCGGTTGCCGTCGATGCCGGCCTCGTGCCAGGGGCGGATGCCCATCGCGTCGAGGGCCTCCCAGGCGGTGCCGCCCTCCTGCGAGGCGGGGTCGGAGGTGGTGGCTCCTCCTGGGGGCTCTCCCAGCTCCTCGGCCAGGAGCAGGTCGGGCCAGGGGACCTCCTCGACCCGCCAGGGCAGGTCGGTCGGCGCCGCCGCCAGCACGCTGCCGGTGGAGCTGCTGACCAGGGCGTCGGGGTGATCGGGCTGATCGACGCGGACGAGGTCCCAAGGGTCCAGCCCTACGCTCCCCGGGTCCATACCTGCGCCGCCCGGGTCCAAAGCAGCAGAGGGCCGCGGCAGCGTGAGCAACAAGACGAGGGCCTGGGGAAACATCCGGCTCCGGCTGGCCCCGCGCGGGCTCCGACTCGGATAGCCGTGGGGGGTGAACGACACCTATCCCTACCGCCTCCGCCTGGTACACGAAGGGGGCCAGGGCTTGCGCCTGGAGCGAAGGGGGCCTTTGGTGCTCTTCGACCCCGTGACCCCACCCTCCAGCGGCGACATCGTGGTGCTGACGGGGGCCCGACCAGAACAGGTTGGGGCCACCCAACGAGCCATCGCCGGTGGCGCGCGCCCTCGGGTCGTGGCGCCGGTCCAGGCTCATGACTGGCTGCGTGCCGCGGGGCTGCCGACCGACCGAGCCCTGGTCCAGCTCACCGACACCGACGGCCTGGAGATCCAGCAGTGGGCCTGCCCGGAGTCCCCCGGGCCGCGCACGGAGGACGCGCCCGCCGCCCTGTTCGGCGCCCTGCTCCGACCCCGAGGCGCCCTGCGCCGGGCACTCCAGCGCCGAAAGGCCCCCGCCTTCAGCCCCCCCGCCTTCAGCCCACAGGTCACGCGGGTGACCCTCCCCGATGGCGGCCGGATCGTCCACCTGGGGCTGGCGCTCCGCACCTCGACCCCGGCCGGCTGGCTGGAGCCGCTCCTGCCCCAGCTGCGGGGCGCCGAGTGGCTGTTGTTGGGGAGCGACGTCGGCCAGCAGGACTCCGTCTTCCACCACGCCGCCTCCTTCCAGGCCCACCACCTGCTGCTGGTCGACCTGGTAGGCGACGCCAGGCGGGCCGCTGGCCTGCCGGTCGAGCTGTTGACGCCGCTCGCGGATCGCCTCTGCGCCTCGGGCCAGGATGCCTATGTCCTGCCCTCCGGGGTCAGCTACCGCTTCGAGGCGGCTTGATGGTGCGTCGTCTCGTGTCGAAGGTGAAATGATCGCCCGCGATCAACGAACATCCCGCGAACCCACCTCCTCCGAGGGAGCAGAACGATGAGCCTCTGGGACAGCATCAAGAAGACGGCCACCGAGCAAGCCAAGGCGCAGTTCCTCGACGTGATCGAGTGGCTGGACGACAGCCGCGACACCATCGTCTACCGCTTTCCGGTCTTCAACCAGGCCATCCAGGACGGCGGCAAGCTGGTCGTGCGCGAGGGGCAGGCAGCGGTCTTCGTGAACGAGGGCAAGATGTCCGAGGTCTTCGGCCCGGGCAGCTACGAGCTCTCGACGCGCACCAAGGCGATCGCCGGCTTCTTCGAGACGATCAAGTACGCCCTGAACTACCCCTACAAGGGCGACATCTACTTCGTGAACACCCGGCAGTTCGCCGATCAGAAGTGGGGCACCCCCAACCCCATCATGATGCACGACAAGGAGATCGGACCGGTCCGGATCCGCGCCTTCGGCAACTACGCCTACCGGGTGATGGACCCCGCCATCTTCCTGCGCGAGGTCGTCGGCACCTCCGGCCTGCTCAAGACCGAGGAGATCAACGGCCAGATCAAGCGCAAGCTGGTCAGCGGCTTCGCCGACACCCTGGGCGAGAGCGAGATCCCGGTCCTGCGGCTCGCCGCCAGCTACATGGACCTGGGTGATGCCCTGCGCGAGCGGCTCAGCGCCTGGTTCGAGAAGAGCTACGGCGTCGGCCTGACCGACTTCGTGATCGAGAACATCAGCCTGCCGCCCGAGGTCGAGAAGATGCTCGACAAGCGGTCCAGCATGGGGCTGCTCGGGGACATGGGCAAGTACACCCAGTTCCAGGCCGCCGAAGCCATCGGCAAGATGGCCGAGCGCCCGGGAGCCAGCAGCCCCTTCATGGACGCGGGCATGGGCCTGGCGATGGGCAACGTCGTCGGCGGCGCGGTGGCCGGCGGGATGGGCGGCGGCATGGGCGGCGCCCACCACGCCCCGCCTCCTCCTCCGGGAGCGGCCCCCTTGCACTACAACGGCAGCGGCGGGCAGGCGACGCTCAGCCCCGCCGACATCGCCCAGCGCGTGGCGGCGGATCGGAGCGGCACCCACCACGTCTGGTCCCCCGGCTGGCCCGCCTGGAAGAGCTGGAACGAGGTCCCCGAGGTCGCCTCCCTGGTCCCGCCGCCCCCCACGGCCGCGCCGCCTCCTCCGCCCGGAGCGGGGCAGCCGATGCACTACAGCGGCTCGTCGGGCACGACCGAAGAGCTCAACGCCGTCGAGATCGCCCGTCGCCTCGCAGCCGAGCCGGGCGGCCGACACCTGGTCTGGAAGGCGGGGATGAGCGGCTGGACCCCTGCAGCCGACCTGCCCGAGGTCGCGCAGGCTCTGGCAGCCCTCGGGCCTCCTCCTCCTCCGCCGGTCGGCCCGCCGGGACCTCCTCCTCCTCCTCCCCTGAAGGACTGAGGCCAGCGGAGGACCTGCGCTCCGCCCTACTCCTGGATCGAGGTCACGAGGAAGAGCCCGTCGACCTCGTCCACCGAGTAGGCGAGCCCGTTGACCACGTAGATGCCTTGGGGCTGTAGGGCGCCGCTGAGCTCGGCCCGCCCCAGCTCCTGGGCGCTCTCGGGCTGGGTGATGTCCAGGATGGCCAACGCCTCGTCCCTGCCCAGGTAGAGGCGGTCCCCGAGCGTGGCCAGGCCCCAGGCGGGCTCGTCGGCCCAGTGCTGGAGGAGGGTCGGGGCGCTGAGGTCCGAGACGTCGATCAGGGCGAGGCCGTCCTGGCCCAGCGCGGCCCAGAGCAGCCCGTCCTGAGCTCGGAGCCCGCCGACGCCGACCACGCCGGGCAGCTCGAGCTGGGCCCGCTCATCCAGGTTCAGGCCGAGCACCCGCAGCAGGCCGTCCTCGGTGGCGACGAAGACGCCGACCCGATCGTAGGCCACCGCCGTCGCTGCCGGAGCGGCGAGCTCGGCCTGCTTGTTGCTGTCCAGGTGCTCGGCGTTGTATGTGACGACGCCCTCGACCCGCAGAGCGCCGGACTCCTCGTCGCTGCCGGCCAGCCAGAGCTGTCGCTCGCCGGGATCGACCGCCAGGGCGGTGAACGGCGTGCCGCTCTCGTAGCCGCCGAGGATGTTCAGGTTGCCGGGGTGGACCACCTGAAGGCCCATGCTGCCCGCCGCCACGTGGACCCGACCGGTCTCGCCGCCCAGGTCGAAGCAGGGCAGGGCCAGCGACTCCTCGCTGGAGGGGCGGATCGGGTCGGAGAGATCGATCACATGGAGTCCGTCTTCGCCCGTGCAGGCGAAGGCCCGGGTGTTGTCGACCCACAAGGCCCGGGCTGGAGGGATCTCCAGGCGGGCGACCTCGGCGCCGAAGCTGAGGTCGACGTCGGCGGGGGGCGTCGGTTCGCCCGGCGAGCAGGCCAGCAGGGTCAGGAGGATCATGGGCGCATCATGGCACGAGGCGACGAGATCTGCCGCCGGAGAGGAAAGGACTGGAGCGTCGGTATACGATGGTCCTATGGACCCTGCCTCGCCGCACGTGGAACCGCCGCTCTCCCCCGCGGTGGCCTCCCTGCTGGAGGACATCTGCCGGCATGTTCGCGTAGGCATGGCGGTCTTCGACTCTGATGGGTGCTTCGTCGTCGCCTTCGGGCCGGAGCTGCGGGCGATGGGGATCTCCTCCGCCCAGGTCAACGGGGTCCACTACAGCGCGCTGGAGCTCCTCTGGCCGGAGCTGAGCGTCCCGATCCGCGATGCGCTGCGGGGAGCCTCGACCTCGCAGGTGCTGCCCTGGAGGGAGCAGATCAAGCACGTCTCGCTCGGTCCGCTCTTGGACGGGCAGGGGGCCGTCCGCGGTGCCATCTTGGTGACCACCGACCTGACGGACCGCCGGGTGGAGGAAGAGCGGAAGGCGCGCGCAGAGCGAATGGACAGCCTCGCCCGGCTCGCCGGAGGGGTCGCCCACGACCTCAACAACCTGCTCTCGATCGTGACCATGGGGACCGGCCTCCTGGTCGAGGCGCTCTCCAGCGGCCAGGTGGCCGAGGCGATGTCGCAGGTGCAGGTGCTGGAGCGCTCAGTCGAGCGCGGCGCCCGCCTCAGCCGGCAGCTGGCCAGCTTCGCCCGCCGCCAGGTCGGGCCGCCGACGGTCATCGACCTTCACGCCCACCTCGGCCCCGTCCACGGCTTCCTGCAGGGCCTGGTCGGCGCGAGCGTCCGGCTGGAGCTGCGCCTGGGCGCGCAGGCGCCGCGGGTGCGCGTCATGCCGGGTCAGATCGAGCAGATCATGGTCAGCCTCGTCCAGCACGCCGCGGCCGGCATGCCGCAGGGCGGGCTGGTTCGGATCGAGACCGCCAGCCTGGAGCTGAGCGCCGACCCCGAGCTCCCCGCGGGGCCCTACGTCGCCATCTACGTGACCGACCAGGCCCGCCCGCTGTCGACCGAGGCCAACGAGCACCTCTTCGAGCCCTTCTTCGACGCCGACGGGCGCGGCGGCAGCCTGGGCCTGGCCACCTGCTACGGCGTGGCCATGCAGGCTGGGGGCAGGGTCCGGGCCCGAGGCTGGGAGGGCGGCAACCAGATCGAGGTCCTGATTCCCGCCACCTCGGACGAGCTGGGGGCCTCGGTAGAGCCGCCGCCCTCGCGGCGACGCGCCGGCCTGGGCTTCCGGGTGGCCCTGGTCGAGGACGAGGAGGTGCTGAGGGACCAGCTGGAGCAGCTGCTGCTGACCGCCGGCCACGCGGTGGTCCTGGCCGCCAGCGATGGTCAGCAGGCTCTGGAGTGGATCGAGGCCAACCCCGGGGTGGCCCAGATCGTCCTCAGCGACGTCGTGATGCCCCGGCTCTCGGGGGTCGAGCTGGCCAATCGCCTGGAGGGGCGAGTCCCGGTGGTGCTGATGAGCGGCTTCGTCGGGGACGGGATCGAGCGGGTGAGTGAGCTCGGCGCGCGCTTCACCGTGCTGGTGAAGCCCGTCCGTCCCGACGAGATCCTCTCCGCCATCGACCGCGCCTTGCACGGAGCGCACCCGCAGGCCGGGTAGCCCCTACGGGTCACGCCTGCACAGCCCGCCCGGAGCGCTCAGAACGCCTCGGAGTTGTCGAAGGCGTTGGTGCAGTGCGGATCGTCGGCGTCGACCTTGCCGTCGGCGTCGTTGTCGACCCCGTCGTTGCACTGGGCGCCGCTGGAGTCGAAGCCGTCGTCCTCGCTCTCCACCCAGATCGAGGTGCAGATCGGGTCCTCGGTGTCGATCCAGCCGTCAGAGTCGTTGTCGACCAGGTCGTTGCACTCGGTGGAGGGGTCCGTCTCGGTGCTGGTCGAGCCGCTGAGGCAGGCGGGGTCCAGGGCGTCGACGAGGCCGTCGCTGTCGTTGTCGACGCCGTCGTTGCACTCGGCCCCGGCGAGGCCATCGTCCTCGTAGAGGGTGGTGGCCGAGGGGCAGGCCGGGTCCAAGGTGTCGATCCAGCCGTCGCTGTCGTTGTCCAGCCCGTCGGCGCACTCGGGCGTGTGGCTCTCGTCGGCGTCCCAGGCGGACTCGCAGCCATGGTCCCGGCTGTCGACCAGGGTGTCGCTGTCGTCGTCCAGCCCGTTGTTGCAGGAGAACTCCGCCCAACCGAGCTCTTCGTCGCCCGACCAGCAGTCCGGATCGTCCAGGTCGGTCCAGCCGTCGCTGTCGTCGTCGACGCCGTTGGCGCACTCGCCCGTGTCGCCGTCGGCCTCGTCGTTGTCCCAGGCGTCGGCGCACTCCGGGTCGGCGCTGTCGCTGAGGCCATCCCCGTCGTTGTCGACCAGGTCGTTGCACTCGGCGCTGCCCCGTCCCGCCTCGGCCGTCGCCTCGACGCAGTCCGGGTCGAGCTCGTCGGCCCAGCCGTCGCCGTCGTTGTCCAGCCCGTCCATGCAGAAGGCCGAGACATCGGACTCGCTGGGATCCAGGGCGTGGGCGCAGCCGGGATCTTCGGCGTCCACCAGCCCGTCGCCGTCGTTGTCGAGGGCGTCGGCGCAGACCAGGGTGGAGTAGCCGACCTCTTCGCCCAGGAAGAGGCAGTCGGGGTCTTCCAGGTCGATCCAGCCGTCGCTGTCGTTGTCGACCCCGTCGTCGCAGGCCGAGGTGGAGCTGGACTCGTCGTTGTCGAAGCCGTCGAGGCAGTCCGGGTCGTCGGCGTCCGTGAGCCCGTCGTCGTCGTTGTCGACGCCATCGGCGCAGGCCGCCAGGTCGCGGCTGCCGTCCTCGACCCCGTCGTCCACGCAGTCGGCGTCATCGGCGTCGGCCCAGCCGTCGCCGTCGTTGTCCAGGCCGTCCCGGCAGAGCGGGGACAGGCGGCGCTCGTCGCCGTCGAAGCCGTCGTCGCAGTCGGAGTCCAGGCTGTCCGTCCAGCCGTCGCCGTCGTCGTCCTCGCCGTTGTTGCAGGGCAGCGAGCTGAAGCCCGACTCCACCGCGTACAGCGCGCAGTCGGGGTCCTCCTCGTCGATCCAGCCGTCGCCATCGTCGTCGAAGCCGTCCTCGCAGGTCCCGCTGAGGGGGCCCTCCTCGGTCTCGTCCCAGGCGGCGGTACACTGGGAGTCGTCGGCGTCGATCTCGCCGTCGCCGTCGTTGTCCAGCCCGTCGTTGCAGGCGTGGTCGGACAGCCCCAGCTCGTCGCCGTCCGTGCGACAGTCGGCGTCCTGAAGGTCGGTCCAGCCGTCGCCGTCGTCGTCGCTGCCGTTGGCGCAGTCGTCGGCCAGGGGGTCCTCGACCGGATCCTTGGCGTCCTCGCAGCCCGGATCCCGGGCGTCGATGCGCAGGTTGCCGTCGTTGTCCAGGCCGTCGTTGCACTCGCCGCTGCCGAAGCCCGTCTCGGCCGTGCTGCCGTCGGCGCAGTCGGGGTCCTCGTCGTCGATCCAGCCGTCGCCGTCTTCGTCCAGCCCGCCCTCGCAGTCGCCCAGGTCCTCCTCGTCGATCAGGCCGTAGCTGCAGGCGGGGTCCTCGGCGTCGACGAGCCCGTCACCGTCGTTGTCGACGGCGTCGTTGCACTCGGTGCTGCCCAGGCCCAGCTCGAGGCCGCCGCTGAGGCAGTCGGGGTCCAGCTCGTCCGCCCAGCCGTCGCCGTCGTTGTCGGCCCCGTCGTCGCACTCGTCGGAGGAGGGGCCCTCCACCTCGTCGAGGGCGTCCAGGCAGTCGCTGTCGTCGGCGTCTTCGTCGCCGTCGCCGTCGTTGTCGAGGCCGTCGTTGCACTCGGCGCTGCCGGCTCCGAGCTCCAGCACGCCGCTGGCGCAGTCGGGGTCCTCGTCGTCCACCCAGCCGTCGCGATCGTTGTCGAGGCCGTCGTTGCACTGGGTCCGGACCGAGGACTCGTCGTCGTCGTAGCCGCTGCTGCAGTCGGGGTCCGAGGCGTCGGCGAGGCCGTCTCCGTCGTTGTCGTTGCCGTCGTTGCAGGCGTACAGCGAGGTCGCCGGGGACTCCGAGTCCGAGGCGAAGTCGTCCAGGCAGCCGGGATCGTCCAGGTCGATCCAGCCGTCGCCGTCGTCGTCGGTGCCGTCCGAGCAGGCCGTGTCGCCCTCGTAGGGATCCGTGGCCTCGTCGCAGTCGGGGTCTTCGGCGTCGGTGAGGCCGTCGCTGTCGTTGTCGACGCCGTCGTTGCAGACGTAGCTGGAGTCGGTGCCCAGCTCGGTGATGCCGCTGACGCAGTCGGGGTCCTCGTCGTCGGTCCAGCCATCGCTGTCGTCGTCGAGCCCGTTCTCGCAGCCGCTGACCTCGGAGTCGTCGACGGCGCTGCTGCAGTCGGCGTCGGCGGCGTCGACGAGCCCGTCGCCGTCGTTGTCCAGCGCGTCGTTGCACTCGTCGGCTCCGGCGAAGCCGCTCTCGGCCGTGCCGCTGGTGCAGTCCGGATCCGCGCTGTCGACCCAGCCGTCGCCGTCGTCGTCCAGCCCGTTGGAGCAGGTGTCGACCTCGTCGTCGTCCAGGGCGTCCAGGCAGCCGCTGTCGGCGCTGTCCACCCGCCCGTCGCCGTCGTCGTCCAGCCCGTTGTTGCACTGGGGCCCGTCGCTGTCGAAGCCGAGCTCGGTGTCCCCCGTCGCGCAGTCGGGGTCCTCGCTGTCCACCCAGCCGTCGCCGTCGTTGTCGGCGCCGTCCAGGCAGTTGCTGCCCTCGCGCCGATCCGAGGCCGAGCTGCAGTCGGGATCGGCGGCGTCCACCCGCCCGTCGCCGTCGTTGTCCACCCCGTCGCTGCACTGGGTGGTCCCCTCGACGCCGCCTTCGTCGTCGTCAAAGGGCGCGGCGCAGCCCAGGTCGTCCATGTCGACCCAGCCGTCGCCGTCATTGTCGGAGTCGTCCTCGCAGGCGGCCTGCTCGGCGTCGTCCAGCGCGTCGCCGCAGCCCCCGTCCTCGGCGTCGATGTCGCCGTCGCCGTCGTTGTCCAGCCCGTCGTTGCACTCGGTCCCGCCCGTCCCGGTCTCGTCCGTCCCCGTCGCGCAGTCGGGATCGTCGCCGTCCAGCCAGCCGTCGCCGTCGTTGTCGAGCCCGTCGTCGCAGGGGGGCGCCGCCTCGTCGTCGTCGAGCGCGCTGTCGCAGTCCGCGTCGCTGCTGTCGATCTGCCCGTCGCCGTCGTTGTCGAGGCCGTCGTTGCACTGGGTCGTGCCCACGCCGTCTTCGTCTTCGCCGCTGGCGCAGTCGGGATCGGCCAGGTCGGTCCAGCCGTCGCCGTCGTCGTCCTCGCCGTTGTCGCAGCCGGTGGCCTCCATCTCGTCGAGGGCGTCGTCGCACTCGGGGTCGGCGGCGTCGATCAGCCCGTCGCCGTCGTTGTCGAGGCCATCGTTGCACTGGGTGTCGCCGGTCGACTCCTCGGAGTCCCCGGAGAGGCAGTCCGGGTCGTCGCCGTCCAGCCAGCCGTCTTCGTCGTTGTCGAGGCCGTCCTCGCAGCCGGTGACCGGATCGGCCAGCAGGTCGACGTCGATGTCGATGGTGACGATCTCGTCGACCGTGAAGGAGACCGGCCCGAAGACCGGGGTGGCGACCGTCTGGGTCTGTCCCATCCAGCCGACCACGCCGAAGCCGAAGGGCCCCTCGTTCTGGCCGGGGCGCAGCTCGACCGTTGGCCAGCCGGCGCTGCCGGCGCTGATGCGGATGCCGAGCTCGAGCGCGGCGTCCTCGGTCAGCAGGTCCGCGATCTCCTGGCGGCTGTCCAGCTCGCCGGCGGGGAGGGCCTCGCCGTCGTCGCCGACGAAGGGGCTGAAGGGGTCGACGACCAGCAGCAGGCGGTCGGTGGCCTCGCCCACGGCGGCGGCGTCGCCCTGGAACTGGACCTGGATGGCGGTCCGGTCTTCGGGCTTGGACTTGCAGGCGGTGAGGACGCTGGCGGCCAGCAGCAGGGAGATTCGGGTGCTCATGGCAGGTCCACCAGGATTTCGCCTTCCGGCACGGGGTCGGGTATGGTGGCGTTATAGGCGATCAATCCGCCCGTCGCTGCACCTCCGGCCACGGCGGCCGTCCCGGCCCAGAAGTACCAGCTGCGGGTCAGGGGGGTGAAGGGCTTGATGCGCATCGCCTCGCCCGAGGAGACCGCCTTGAAGCGGCTGCCCCCGCGGTCCTCGATCTCGATGCGCTCCTCCCGGCTGCTGCCGTCGGGGAGGCTCACCTGCAAGGAGTAGCGGCCTCGCTCCAGCTTGGGGATGCGCACCTTGCGGCCCTGTCCGATCTTGACCCCGTTGAGCCGGACGACCGCGGCGCTGGAGGGCGCCTTGACCACCAGGGAGGCCCCGCTGTCGGGCAGCTTGACGTCGACCTCGCCCTTGGAGCCGTCATTGGTGTCCAGGGTGCGCACGACGGTGGCGTGGCCGGGCAGGTCCAGCAGGACCTGGTGGACGCCGGGGTCGATCCCGTTCAGGTCCAGCGGCGTGGCGCCGACGAGCTGACCGTTCAGGAAGACATCGGCCCCCTCCGGTCGGCTGCGGAAGGAGAGCCGCCCCGCGCTGGACTCCAGCTGCTCGACGATCAGCAGGTTCGAGCCGCGCTCGAAGCTGAAGCTGCCGCTCTTGGACTCGTGGCCCTTGGCCTCGAGGGTCCAGGTGTGCGAGCCGGCCACCACATCGCGCAGGCGAACGGGGGTGGGGTGCGTGTCCCGGCCGTTCATCGTCAAGGTGGCGCCGCCGGGCTCGACGATGAACTCGACCGTGCTGCCGCCCGGGATCAGGTCGGCCTTCAGCTCGACGGTGCGGCCGGCGGTGATCGTGACCCGCCGCACGAAGGGGTCGAACTGGGGCGCGGCGATGCGGACCGTGTGGTCGCCAGGGCTGAGGTAGGTCGTCAGGGGGGCGGTCCCGACCGAGGCGTTGTCGACGAAGACCTCGGCGCCGGGGTTGCTGGTCACGACGCGCAGCAAGCCCGTGTCTCCGTCTTGCGCGTGGGCAGGGGAGGCGAGGGTGAGCCAGGCGGTGAGACAGGCCAGGGGAATGGAGCGGAGGAGGGCTGCCATGAGCGACCGGGAGGGGGGAAGGGAGCGGGGATCGGGCTCGACCAGGGTGAGGGGAGGGTAGCAGATCGACGGCAGCAGGAGAACCCGATGGCTCAGCCGCGGGCCCTCGGTCCCGCTACCCGCTCGTCGCCGTCTCGCCGGGTGATGCCGCTGGCGTCGAACCACTCGAGCAGGGGGATGGCCGTCCGGCGGGGCTGTCCGCTCAGCTCCTTGAAGTCTGTGGGGCTCAGCCGCCCGTGTCGCTCCAGCCAGTCGAGGACGCGCGCGCGCAGCCGCTCCAGCTCCTCGCTGGCGACGAGGCGCTCGCCTACCCGGGTGAAGGTGCCGCGCTGAACCAGCAGGGCGGTCCCGTCGCCGTCGAGGCTGAGCATCGCCGCCCAGGGCTGGCCTTCGAGGCCCGAGGCGCGCACCTGGGCCAGGATCCCATCCAGGAGGGCCTGCTCGGCGAGAGAGGGCTTCACCTGGAACTCGGGCAGCCGCAGGGTGGGGCCCTCGGCGCAGAGCGTCCCCGCCTCCAGCGCGCGCGCGACCAGCGCGTCGAACGAGGCGGCGTCGAGCGAGCCGAGCTTGCCCCGTCGCAGATCCCGCCGCGGCGCGCCCGGGGTCAGGGGCCGCTCCCGGTGCCAGGCGCCGACCGCCTCGGCCAGGTGTCGGGCGAGCCGGTCGGCCACCTCGGGGTGCAGCAGCCGATCCCCCAGCAGCACGCCTCCCTCGACCCCCAGCAAGGCCGCCCGCCGCCGGCTCAGCCCCTCCTGACCGGCCCGGCGCAGCAGCACCGAGCGGTCGCCGCCGATCAGCGTCCGCAGCTCGTCGGCGACCCCTGGGGCGTCGCGTCGACGGGCGCGCCGAGCCCAGGGATCCAGCACCACTCCGCCCCCCAGCGTGGAGAGCGGGCTCTCCCGCCGCAGGATGAAGCGGTCGCCGGGCAGGGCCACGACGGGGGCCTCGGTGCGCAGCTGGACGAGGTGCTCCTGGCCCGGGCTGAGGGCCTCGGCGTCGAGCACGGTCAGCACCGCCAGGACCTCGGCGGTCCCGACCAGCAGGCGGACCGTGGCGCCGTCCTCGATGCCGGGAGCCCCGGGGAGGTGCCGCACCCGGGCGTCGATGATCTGCGCCGCCTCGACCACCCCGGCGTGGCAGAGGACCTGCCCGCGGTTGATGTCTTCGCGCTCGACCGCGGCCAGGTTGACCGCGGTCCGCATCCCGGCCCGGGCGAGGGCGACCGCCTGCCCGTGGACCTGGAGCCCTCGGACCCGCGCCCGCTGGCCTTCGGGGAGGATCTCGACCTCGTCCCCGTCCTGCAGCTGGCCGGAGCGGAGGGTGCCCGTCACCACTGTCCCGAAGCCGCGGCGGACGAAGGCCCGGTCGATCGGCAGGCGAAAGGGGCCCTCGACCGGGCGCGCGGCGGGAGAGAGCCGGGCGAGGGCCGCGACCAGGGCATCGAGGCCCTGCGGCGGGCCCGAGGGCGGGATCGCCACCGGGAGGATCGGCGCACCCTCCAGGAAGCTGCCGGCGACGGTCTCCTCGGCGTCCAGCGCGGCCAGCTCCAGCAGCTCGGGGTCGACCAGGTCGGCCATCGTCAGCACCACCACCCCGTGCCGCAGACCCAGCAGATCCAGGATGGCCAGGTGCTCGCGGGTCTGGGGCATGGCGCCCTCGACCGCGCTGATGCAGAGCACGACGGCGTCCAGGCCGCTGGCCCCGGCGATCATCGTGCGCACCAGCCGCTCGTGGCCGGGGACGTCGACGAAGGAGACAGGGGGCGCGCCGGGCAGGGAGAGGTGGGTGAAGCCCAGGGCGATGGTGATGCCGCGCGCTCGCTCTTCGGGCAGGGTGTCCAGGTCGACGCCGGTCAGGGCGCGGACCAGGGTGGTCTTGCCGTGGTCGATGTGGCCGGCGGTTCCGACGACGAAGGGGTGGGTCATGGCTTCTCGGAGCGGGCTGTCCAGCGGGTTAATCTGCTACGCTGCACGGACGCGGCCACGCCGCTCAGAGGGGAACGAGAATGTCGGTCGCTGGCGCAGCTTCTCAGGATGCCCCCGCGCGTGGCGAGGTCGAGCTGCGGGGGCCGGACGGTCGGACCCTGGGCCTCTACAGCCTGTGGGCCCTTCGGGCGATGATCCAGTCCGGAACGGTGGACCCGCGCTGCAAGGTGCGGCCGCCGCGCCTGGCGGGGGCCTGGCCGGCCCCTCAAGACCCCGGCACCGGCGAGTGGCTGCCGATGGCCGAGGTGCCCGCCCTGCGCGAGGTCATGGACCTGGTCGGGATGGACCCGGTCGCGGCCGAAGGCGAGCGCCGGATCGCCGGCTGGCAGGCCGATCGGGACGCCGACGCCGACGACGGGCCCAGCGACGCGCACGAGGTCTCGCAGGCGATCCGGGCCGTGGCGCCGCCTCCCCCCGGCGGGCGCCTCTCCCTGCCGCTGATCGCCAGCCTGGTCGTAGGCCTGATCGCCCTGGCCATGCTGATGGGCCTGCTGCTCTCCTGCTGAGCGCTCAGGCCTGCGTCAGGCGGCGGAAGATCTCCTCCAGGTTGGTGCGCTCACGCTGCAGCTCAACCAGCACCAGGCCGCGTTGTACCGCCAGGGCGAAGAGCTCGGCCCGGGGGTCGTGCTCGGCCAGGACCTCGTAGGCGTGCCAGCGGGCGTCTTCGGCCTGCAGATCGCTGACCCGGGAGATGCCCGGCAGGGCCTGGATGGCCCGACGCAGGGTCTCGCGGTCCAGCGCCACGGTCCCGGGCGCGAAGACCACCTGGACGAGCTGCCCTCCCTGCTCGCGGGTCGTGACCTCGGCCGTGGCTCCGTCGGCGACCAGCCGCCCCTGGTGGACGATGATGACCCGGTCGCAGGTGGCCTGGACCTCGCTGAGGATGTGGGTCGAGAGCAGCACCGTGCGCTTGCGACCGATCGAGCGGATCAGGTTGCGGATCTCGACGATCTGGTTCGGGTCGAGGCCGGTGGTCGGCTCGTCCAGGATCAGGATCGGAGGCTCGTGCAGCATCGCCTGGGCGAGGCCGACGCGCTGCCGGTAGCCCTTGGAGAGCTCGCCGATCGTCTGGCCGAGGCGCTCGGTGATGCCGCACTGCTCGGCCGTCCGGGCGATGGCCCGGGCCCGCTCGGCGGTCGGCAGGCCTCGGACCCGGCCGACGAAGTCCAGGTAGTTCCAGACCATCATCTCGGCGTACAGGGGCGCGTTCTCGGGCAGGTAGCCCAGGCGGCTGCGGGCCGAGAGCCCGTCGGTCAGCACATCGCAGCCCTCGATCGAGGCCGAGCCCGAGGTCGGCGCCAGGAAGCCCGTCAGGATCTTCATGGCGGTGCTCTTCCCGGCGCCGTTGGGGCCGAGGAAGCCGACGACCTCGCCGGGCTGCACGGTGAAGGAGATGCCCTGCAGGGCTTGGACGGGGCCGTAGTGCTTGTGCAGGTCGCGGACTTCGATGGCGGACATTCGGACCCGGTATCATGAAGACGCAGGGGGCTGCGTCTCCACCTCCAGCGCGCTAGCTGGGCGCCTTCCCGAGGACGCTCACCATGACCCAGCACCAAGCTCCCATCGAGCCCGAGCTCGCCCGCCTGGAGAAGCGCCTGATGCGCAGGCTCGGCCAGGCCAGCGAGGACTTCGGCCTGATCGAGCCGAACGACCGGATCATGGTCTGCATGTCCGGCGGCAAGGACTCCTATGCGATGGCCTGGCTGCTGCTGCAGATCCAGCGCAAGGTGCCCTTCTCGTTCGAGCTGGTGGCGGTCAACCTGGACCAGGGTCACCCGGGCTTCCCCGGCCACCTGCTGGAGGGCTGGATGGTCGAGCAGGGGCTGGAGTACCGCATGCTCGCCCGGGACACCTACAGCATCGTCAAGGAGAAGATCCCCGAGGGCAAGACCTTCTGCAGCCTGTGCAGCCGACTGCGGCGCGGCATCCTCTACGACGCGGCGGTCGAGCTCAACTGCAACAAGCTGGCGTTGGGGCACCACCGCGACGACATCATCGAGACGGTCGTCCTCAACCTCTTCTACTCCGGCCAGCTCAAGGCGATGCCGCCCAAGCTGGTCAGCGACGACGGCCGCAACACCCTCATCCGGCCGCTGGCCTACTGCGAGGAGCCCGACCTCGCCCGGCTGGCCGAGCTGCGGGCCTTCCCGATCATCCCTTGCGACCTCTGCGGCAGCCAGGAGCACCTGCACCGCAAGAAGGTCAAGGCCCTGCTCTCCGAGCTGCAGGCCGAGAACGAGCATGTGCGCAGCAACGTCTTCGCCTCGCTCGGCAATGTGCGGCCCAGCCACCTGCTGGACAAGGCGCTGCGTGAGCGCTGCGGGCTGGACCCCCACAGCGGCGCCCCGGTCGAGCGGGAGGGCTTCCTCGACGAGCTGGAGGCGGCGCTGCGCTGAGCCTGCAGAGGGCTCAGGCGCTCAGGGCGCGTACCACTCGATCTCGATCGTGTAGGGCTTCTCGCCCGCGAGGCCGGTCCAGGACTGCATCTCCAGGATGTAGGTCTCGCCCGGCTCGAAGAGGACCCCGAAGTCGTCGAAGGCGTTGAAGCCCTCGGGGTTGGTGTCGCCGAGGTAGTAGGCGATGGCGATCATGACGCCATCGCCGTCGTAGAGGTACAGGTCCATGTTCGTGCTGGTGTCCGGCCAGCTCGCGGTGAAGAGGCCGTTCAGCTCGACGTCGGGGGTGAAGGCGAAGGCGTCGACCTCGTTGGCACCCTGAGGATCGTCGATCGCGTACAGCAGGCTGCCGGTGATCACGTCCACGAAACCAGAGCCGGTGGGCGTGGGCAGGAGCAGCGGCTCCTCGAAGCTGCTGTCGGTGTCCTCGTTGGTCGTCCAGCCATAGACCTTGGGCGAGAGATCGTCCATCACGACGAGGTCGTCGACCACGACGTGCTGGGCGTCCAGGGTCACGGGCACCATCTGGGTGCTGTAGTAGGTGCCGCCGGGGATGGCCCCGGCCAGGGACTTGAAGGTCCCGGCCATGATCCAGACCTCGCTGACGCCCTCGGACACGGCCCCGGCCTTGCCCGGTTCCTCCTCCTCTTCCTCGCCGCCGTCACCGGCGGTCCCGCCGTCCGCGGTCCCCCCGTCGGCAGTGCCCCCGTCAGCGGTGCCCCCGTCAGCGGTGCCACCGTCAGCGGTGCCGCCGTCCGCGGTGCCGCCGTCCGCGGTGCCGCCGTCAGCGGTGCCGCCGTCTGCGGTGCCACCGTCCGCGGTGCCGCCGTCTGCGGTGCCACCGTCTGCGGTGCCGCCGTCTGCAGTGCCGCCGTCGCCGAGCCCGGTGTCCCCACCGGTGTCGCCGATCCCCGTCGCGGCGGCCGAACGCGCCGCCGTGCCGGCGCCCAGGCTGTCCAGGCACTCCTGGTCGCCCTTGTCGCACTCCACCACCCGGCGCGCGCCGCCCTGCATCTCGTACCAGCCCGTCCAGGTCTTGGTGTCCTCGTCCCACCAGAACCCGTAGGCCGAGCCTCCCATCACGGGGGCGCCGCGGGCGCTGGGGTCGTCGCTCGCGTAGGCGCCGACCAGGATCCGCCCGCCGTTCGGGTCGTGGCCGCTGAAGTCCAGCGTGTAGCTGACGTCGCCGGTGGAGTCTCCCTTGACGGCGGTCACCCGCACGCCGAGCTGGGTGCCGGCGGGAACGCCGTCGACGTATGGGCTGTCGGTCCCGCCGCCGACCGTCGGCACCGTCACGCTGGCCCAGTCGAACTCGACCAGCCCGCCGAGGCCGTCGGGATCGTCGAAGCTCGCCAGCACCATGTAGTCGCCCGTCTCGGGGTCGATCCACAGCGGGTCGACCACCTCGACCTTGTAGATCACCGTGTCGACCATGCGCGGCATGATCCCCTCGACCAGCTCTTCCCGGTCCGGCCAGGTCAGCACGCTGTCGGTGGCGTAGGCGAAGCGCATCGTCAGCGGGCCGCTGGCCGTGGTGCTGGTGAAGTACAGGTCGACGTCGACCTTGTCCTCGGACTGGTAGCCCCGGGCCGTCCCGGCCACCGAGGTGTAGCGGTAGGTCAGCGCCGGCAGCCCGATGAAGCCTTCATCGTTGGGGTTGGCGACGCCGTCGACGCCCTCTTCGACGAAGGAGGGGGTCAGGGCGATCTGGCCCACGATGACGGTGCGGTCGATCCCGGTCTCGGTCTGGCAGGCGGCCAGGACAGAGGGCAGGAGCAGGAAGAGGATCCGGGGCGTTTGCATCAGTTGAACTCCCCACGAAGGCCGAGCTGGAAGTACCGAGGGTTCTGGCGGGCGTTGGGTCGGCCCCAGTAGGGGTCGCCGTTGCTGTCGACGTAGACCCCCTCGCCGTCGGTGTCCCCGTAGCGGGTGTCGACGCTGGTGACCGTGCGGTCGTTGAACACGTTGAAGCACTCTGCGGTCAGGTCCCAGGCCGTGCGACCGGCGCTGAGGGTCAGGCCCGCCTTGAGATCCAGCCGCGAGTACATTGGCAGACGGTAGGTGCCGTCGATCGGGTCTTCGGTGTTGTACCAGCCGCCGTAGTAGTTGTTGTAGTAGAGCTTGCGGTAGGGGTCGCCGCTCTGGGCGTTGAAGTTCCAGCCCATCAGGAAGCCCAGGGCCGTCGCGTCGGCGATCGCGAGCGCGTCGCTGTCCCGGTACGAGCCCGCCACCTTCAGGTTGTGCGGGATGTCATAGGGTTGCAGGCCGAGATCGTTGCCGTTCTGGGTGTAGTTGTCGAAGCTCCCGCTGGCCAGGGCGGTCGTGTTCTCCTGCAGGAAGCCGTAGGAGCGGCTCCAGGTGTAGGAGGCGATCAGGCCCCAGTTCTCGTCGAACTGGCGGTTGCCCTGGAGCTCGACCGAGGTGAAGCGGTTGAAGACCTCGTCGGGGGTGCGCAGGCGGTAGACCGCGCTGGTCGTGCCGTTGCGCCCTCCGATGACCTCGGTCCCGTCCTCGTTCCAGATCTGGTTGACCTCATCGTCCTCCCAGCGGTTGCGGGTCTCCTCGTAGGTGAAGCCGAGGTCCAGGCCCCAGCCATCTCCGACGTCGCGGCTGATCCCGACGTTGAACTCGTCGCTGCGCGGCGTCTTGAGGTCGTCGTGAACCAGGAAGTAGCCTGCGCCCGAGGCCCCCGCCTCGACCCACTCCTCGCGCTCGGCATCCCAGGAGTAGGTGGTGTAGCCGGTGTCCGTGTCGGCCAGCGTGTCGGCGACGGCGAGGTAGCCGGGGTCGTAGAAGCGCCCGTAGTAGGCCCGCACGCTGGTGCGCCCGTCGCCGGTCAGGTCGTAGGCGGCCCCCATCCGGGGGGCCAGGTTGGCGGTCGAGAAGACCCGCTTGTCCATGAACTCGGGGTCCAGGAAGGGCCGGGTGTGCAGCGAGCTGAGGTCCAGCCGCACGCCGGGCCGGAGCGTCAGGCGAGGCACCGGCTGCCAGACGTCCTGTAGATACCAGGCGAAGAGCACGCCGGAGATGTGGCTCTCGTAGTTGCTGTTGTAGACCTCGAGCGTGCTGGGGACGTAGGACTCGAGGTCGTTGGGGTCCCCGGTGGGCTCGTAGGTCGCGATCCCCGACGTGTCCGGGCCCAGCGCAGCGTCCTCGTCCGACTCGACTCCCAGCCCCGGGAAGGCCGAGTAGGACTGCATCAGCTCGATGTTGATGCCCGTCTTGGCCTGGTGGCTGCCCAGCGCGGTGAAGAGCTGGGTGAAGGCCGAGTTCAGGCTGTGCCGGTTGCGGTAGCTCTCGCTCCCGTAGGGCTCGGGACCGTAGTTGAAGCCGCTGTTGCTGAACCAGCCTGGCTCGGAGTAGCCATAGTTGTCCGCCGGATCGCAGTCCTCCCACTGGCCGCGCTTGCACCACAGCTCTTGAATGGGCACCGTCACGATCCGCGAGCGCTGCGTGAAGACCTCGGTCTGCAAGAAGGAGCGGTTGGAGACGGTCCACAGATGGCCCGCGCTGGTCAGCCAGCCGCCCTGCTTCCAGTACTCCTCTCCGCTGGGCAGGGTGTAGACGTCCTGGGTGCTGTTCTCGATCCGGGTCGGGTCCGCCGAGAACAGGCCCCAGATGCGATGGGAGTCGTGCGGGGACCAGGTCAGCTTGCCGTAGATGTACTCGCTGTTCCAGTAGCGAGGGGCCATCGGCTCGTCCCGGCCGACCTCGGAGGGCACGGTGTCCTGGTAGACCGAGCGGTTGAGCTGGAGGCTGGTGAAGAACCAGAGCCGATCCTCCACGATCGGGCCGCCCAGGTTGATGGCGGTCGAGTAGTCGAAGAACTCGATGTCGTCGGCGTCGCCCTCGTCCGGCAGGGGCTTGTACAGCCGGGTCGCCTTGCCGTTGTAGAGGAACTGGACGTCGCCCTCGAAGTCGTTGCTCCCCGAGCGGGTGACGATGTTGACCGCGCCGCCCAGGGCGCGACCGTACTCGGCGTCCATGCCGCCCGTGATGACCTGCAGCTCTTCGATGGCGTCGAAGTTGAGGTTGCTGGAGAAGGTCCCGGTCAGCGGGTCGGTCGAGTTGACGCCGTCGATGTAGTACTGGTTGCTGGTGAAGGTCCCGCCCCGCATATTGGGGTTGCCGCCGCCGACGACGCCGGGGGAGAGCTGGGTGGCCCCCTGGTAGTCGCGCCCCGGGTTGGGGATGTCGCGCATCATCTCCTTGGTGAGGACCACGCCCGTTCGGGTGCTGGTCACGTCGACCGAGGGCTTCTGATCGACGATGATCATCTCCTCCCCGGCCACGGCCAGGTTCATCTGGAGCTCGATTCGCGAAGACCGCCCGGTGAAGACCCGAACGCTGACCGCCGCCGTCTGGAAGCCGGGCTTGGTGGCCTCGATGCGGTACTCACCGGGGGGCAGGCCCAGCGCGACGAACTCGCCGTCGTCGTTGCTCTCCACCGCGCGCGAGCCCTGCAGGGACGGGCTGCTCATCGTCAGGACCACCCCGGGGACGGGCAAGCCATCGGCGTCGACGATGACTCCCCCGAGCTGGCCGGTCACCTCGGCCGCTTGCGCCGCGGGCGAGGCCAGGAGGAGGGCAGCCGAGACGCTGAGGGCCGGAACGAGCAGCAGCAGGGCGAGGGCAGCGGGGCGAGGTGTCGTTGGCGACAAGGGACCTCCAGCTCTGGCGAGCAATTAGGTGGTACCGCAGACGTCACGACAACGCAATCGGATAGCCACCGGCTCTGCGAACCAGCCCCCGAGGAGCCATGCGGATCGTCACCTGGAACGTCAACTCCATTCGAGCTCGCCTCGACCGCGCCCTGGACTGGGTCGACGCCCAGCAGCCCGATGTCCTCTGCCTCCAGGAGATCAAGTGCCTGGACGAGCAGTTCCCCCGCGAGCCCTTCCTGGAGCGCGGCTACGCGATCGAGACCTTCGGTCAGAAGACCTACAACGGCGTGGCCATCCTCAGCCGCCTGCCGATGCGCGACGTTCGGCGCGCGCTGCCCTGGGACCAGGACAAGGACGCCCGCGGCATCAGCGCCCTGATCGAGGATGTGCGGGTGGTGAACCTCTACGTCGTCAACGGCAAGGAGGTCGGGGATCCCAAGTACCTCCACAAGCTCGCCTGGCTGGACGCGCTGCAGGCCTGGCTGGAGGCCGAGCATGGGCCCGACGAGCTGCTCTGCCTCTGCGGCGACTACAACATCGCCCCCGAGGACATCGACGTCTACGACCCTCGCCGCTGGAAGGAGAAGATCCTCTGCAGCACGCCCGAGCGCCAGCGCTACCAGCGGCTGCTCGACTGGGGCCTCTTCGACGCCTTCCGGCAGCTCGACGATCGGCCGGGGCAGTACTCCTGGTGGGACACCCGCACCGGGGGCTTCGACCGGGGCGACGGCTTGCGCATCGACCACCTGCTGGTCAGCCGGGACCTGATGGAGGCCGCCCAGCAGGTCTTCATCGACGTCGACGAGCGCGCGCGCGAGCACGAGACCTGCAAGCCCAGCGACCACGCGCCCGTGGTCCTGGATCTGGAGGGCTGAGCGTGGCCTGGACCGGCATCGGGCCGGCGCTGGCCGCCTGCGCCGAGGGGCAGGGGCTGGTGGCCTGGGGCCGCTGCGTGGGGGGGGCCCTGGTCGACACCACCGGTCGTCTGCCGCTGGACCCGCCGGGGCCCGAGGGCGCGGTCGGGCGGGTCGAGGGTTCGCTGGTCGGGGGAACGCTCGTCGTAGACCGGGCCGAGTGGAGCGAGGTGGGCCCTGCCCTGCCGGCCGCCGCGCGGGTCGAGGCCATCCGCCGTCGCTTCGAGCTGGTCGCTCGCCTCCGCGCCGAGCTGGGGGCCCGCGGCTACCTGGAGGTCGACACCCCGCTGCTGCTCGAGGCCGCCGGCACCGACCCCTTCATCGAGCCCATCCCCGCCGAGCTGCGGCCGACCTGGAACCCCCAGCTCGGCGAGCGGACCCTCTACCTGCACACCAGCCCCGAGCTGGAGCTGAAGCGCCTGCTCTGCCTGGGCTTCCCCGCCATCTTCCAGGTCGGCCACGTCTTCCGGCAGGGCGACCTCTCGCCCTGGCACGAGCCCGAGTTCTGCATGGCCGAGTGGTACCGGGTCGGCTGGTCGGCGGCTCAGCTCGCCGACGAGCTGATCGAGGTCTGTGCTCAGATCATGCCCCTCCCCGAAGTGCATCGCCTCAGCGTCGAGCAGCTCTGCGGCGTCGACCTGCTCGACCTGCAGGAGGGCCCGGCCCTCTCCCGCGCGCTCGGCTGGCCCGAGGAGCCCTTCGTCCACGCCTTCTCCCGCCTCTGGCTGGAGCGGGTCGAGCCCCGTCTGGTCGAGCTTGGCGCCGTCCTCGTCGTCGACTGGCCCGCCGCCCTCTCCATGCTCGCCCGCCGCCGCCCCGAGGACCCGCGCGTCGCCGAGCGCTTCGAGCTGGTCGTGCACGGCGTCGAGCTCGCCAACGGCTTCGGCGAGCTCACCGATCCTGTCGAGCAGCGGGCGCGCTTCCAGGCCGACCTCGCCATGCGCGCCGTCGAGGGCCTCCCGGCCGCCCCGATGCCCGAGCGCTTCCTCGCCGCCCTGGCCGCCGGCATCCCGCCCTGCGCGGGGGTGGCCCTGGGCGTCGACCGGCTGATCGCCTTGGCCCTGGGGGTCGAAGGGGTCGCCCCAACCCTCTCCTCGCCGATCGGGTGCCGCTCGTCTTCTTAGACCGTGGATCCGGCGCCCCCCGAACGCCAGCTCCGCGCCCCCTGCACCTGCACCCCCGCCGGCAGCCGCGCCCGCAGGCCCCGGTCGCTGCTGACCACAATCACCTCGCGTCCCAGGGCCACCTCCTCCCAGGCCCGCGCCACCAGCACATCGTCGGCCGCGTCCGGCCCGCTGCGCGTCGCGAAGCCCACCTCCAGCCGCCCACCGGCCAGCGCCTGGATCGCCGCCACGGGCCGCCCGTCGAAGACCAGCAGCGCGCGCTCGCCCTCGTCCTGCCCCTCGATCCAGGCCCGCGCCTGCTGCGCCAGCCGCAGCGCCGCCCCCTGCCGGTCGCGCCACCAGCCGTCGGGCACGCAGCCCACGAGGTTGTTGCCGTCCAGCAGCCAGAGCAGCCCCGGTCCCGGCACTACCCTGCCCGCGCTCCAAGCCGCTGCAGCAGCTCGGTGCTGCCCAGCGCCCGATCGAAGTGGAAGCCCTGGGCCTGGTCGCAGCCCATCTCGCGCAGGGCCTGGGCGACGGCCTCGCCCTCGACGCCCTCGGCGACCACGCTCATGCCCAGGGCGTGGCCCAGGCCGACGATGGCGCGGGTGATGATGGCGGCGTCGGGGTCGGTGTCCAGCCCGCCGACGAAGCTCTGGTCGATCTTCAGCTCGCTGAAGGGCATGCGGTGCAGCTCGACCAGGGAGCTGTAGCCGGTGCCGAAGTCGTCGATCGCCAGGGAGAAGCCGCGCAGGCGCAGGCGGGTGAGCAGCTTCATGGTGGTGTCGACCTCGCGCATGGCGACGGTCTCGGTGACCTCCAGGGTCAGGACCTGGGGCGGCAGGCCCACCAGGCGGACGGCCTCCTCGATCTGGCTGGGCAGCTCGGTGTCGCTGAGCGAGCGGGAGGAGAGGTTGACGGAGAGGCCCAGGTCGTGCCCTGCCTCGCGCCAGCTGGCACAGTCGGCGAGGGCGATGCGCAGCACCCGCCGGGTGAGGGTGTGGATCAGCTCGCCGCTCTCGGCGACGGCGATGAAGCGCTCGGGGCTGATCCAGCCGCGGTGAGGATCCAGCCAGCGGGCGAGGGCCTCGACCCCGACGATGGCCCCGGTGCGAAGGTCGATCTTCGGCTGGTAGCGCAGCACCAGGCGGTCGGCGTCCAGCGCGGCCGCGAGGTCGACCTCCCGCAGGGGGAGGAGGTTTCCCGGCACGCTCTCGATGGCCTCGGCGAGCTGGCTGGCCGTGAAGGGCTTGGGCAGGGGCTCGAGCATCGTCAGGCCCAGGTTGCGCCCCAGGTGGACGGCCGTGCGCAGGACCCGCCGATCGAAGCCGCTGACCGGCAGCACCGCGGCTCGGCGGCCCTTCTGGCCCAGGTACTCCAGCACGTCGACCCCGTCCTCCTGGCCGAGCGCCAGGTCGAGGACGATCAGGTCGGCGTCGAGCTCGTCGATGGCCTCGCGCGCGGCGGCGACGCTGCCGACCCCGCGAACCGTGAAGCCGCGCCGCTCGAGCAACGAGCAGACCAGCCGCTGTAGCAGCGGATCGTCGTCGATGACAAGCGCCAGTCGCTGATCCAGCGGCACCCTGCTCCTCCCCGCGAGGACCCTCCCTCGTCCCCGAAGCTAACCTCCTCGTGACGACCGCGCGGGTCGGAGCGGTTAGGCGGCCGGTCCGGAGATCGCATGAAGCTCACTGGCCGCCTGCTCTACCTGACCGAAGACCCCGGCACCCTCGCCGCCCAGCTGCGCGGCCAGGATCTCGACCTGCCCGCCGACGTGCCGCTGCACTACGGCGTCAACACCGACGCGATGATCTCGGGGGCGGCCTGCACGCTGGGCTACACGCCCGAGGTGCTGGGCCCCTGGTTCCTCCAGGACTTCCAGGAGGTGGTCGGCCACGACCAGGTGCGGGGCGGCGGCTTCCAGGTGATCGTCGGCGGAGACGCCTACGGCTCGGGCAGCAGCCGCGAGGTCGCCGTCGTGGCCCACCGCGGCGGCGGCATCGAGCTCGTGATCGCCCGCAGCTTCCAGCGCATCTTCCAGGAGAACATGGTCTACGGGGGCATGCCCTTCTCGACCGACCTCGGCCTGATCGATCGCCTCAAGCAGGGCCAGCAGCTGGACCTCTCCGAGCTGTACGAGGCCCTGCCGCCCTTCTTCCGCCAGGTCGCCTACGCCGGCGGCCTGTTGGAGTACGGCAAGCAGTGGCTCGCCGGCACCGTCAGCCCCTGGTACGAGGTCGACCGCCCCGTCCGGCCGATGAACGTCGTCGAGAAGATCGTGGCCGGCAAGGCCTGGCGCTCCGGCGGCGAGGCCGACGCCGCCTTCGGCATCGGCCACGTGGTGCCCGGCGACCAGATCCTCTGCCGGGCTGGCTTCCGCGGCATGCACGAGTACACCGCTGGCATGTGCATGGCCCTCTACGAGCAGGCCTTCGGCGAGGACCCGGTCTACGACCCCGACCAGGTGGCGGCCTTCGAGGACCACTTCGTCCTGATCGACCAGCCCTCGGTGCCCGAGGCCGTCCGCAAGGCCCGCCTCGCTCCGGCCCGCCAGCTCGCCGCCGAGATGCTGGACGCCGCCGAGAAGCACGGCCTGCGCCTGCACGGCCCCGGCCGGCCGCTGCCCGCCGGCGTCTGCCACCGCATCGTGGTCGAGGACTACGCCCGCCCCGGCGACATCGTCATCCTGACCGACAGCCACACCCCGACCGCGGGCGTGCTCAACACCTTCGCCTTCGGCGTCGGCAGCACCGCGATGAGCTTCTCCCTGCGCACCGGGCTCATCCCCGTCACCGTGCCCAAGACCGTCCGCGTGCTGGTCCACGGCGACGCCGGCGGGCTCGTCTCGCCCAAGGACCTCGTCCTGCACCTGATCGGCGACCCCTACTTCCGCGAGGAGCACTGGCGCACCGGGCCGACCGACACCTGCATCCTGCAGCTCGGCGGGCCCGGCCTGGACCAGTGGAACGTCGACGAGCTCTCGGTCATCACCAATATGACCGTCGAGGGCGGGCTGATGACCGGCATCGTCGAGCCCTGCCGGCCCCTGCTGGAGTTCCTGAAGACCCAGCGCGGCACCGACCATGCCGAGCGCATGGTCTACCCCGACGACGACGCACAATACGAGCGGGTGATCGAGGTCGACCTCGCCAAGGTGCCCCTGACCGTGGCCACGCCGGGCGACTCCCGCAACCGCCTGCCGCTCTCGCAGGTCGGCGACGTACCCGTCCACAACGTCGTCATCGCCAGCTGCACCGGCGGCTCGCTCTCCGACCTGCGGGCCGCGGCCGATGTGCTGCGCGGGCACAGCCTCGCCCCCGGGGTGCGCCTGACCGTCACCCCCAGCAGCGCCGACGTCGCCAGCGACGCCGCCGACGAGGGCCTGCTCGAACTGTTCTCGGCGATGGGCGCCGTCGTCAGCCCTCCCGGCTGCGGCAGCTGCATCGGCAACGGACCGGGCGTGCCCCTTCCCGGCGAGACCACCGCCAGCACCACCAACCGCAACTTCGACCGCCGCATGGGCGCGCCGGGGCCGGTCTACCTGGTCAGCCCCGCCGTCGCCGCCGCCAGCGCGATCGCCGGTCGGCTCATTGATCCGCGGGAGCTGTAGGCAACTCGCCGAAGGCCGCCACCGGATCGGCGAAACATCGCCGGATCACCGCCGACATCTTGGCCGCGTGCGAACCGTCCAGGATCCGGTGGTCGAAGGTGGCGAATAGTCCAAGGGTGCGGGCGATGACGATCTGATCGCCCTCGACCACCGCGCTGCGCTCGACCGAGCCGACCGCGATCAGCAGCGGCACCTTGCTGTAGGGCACCAGGGGCACATAGGCCTCCTGCAGGCCCAGCGATCCGACATTGGTGATCATCACGCTGCCGAAGGGATCCTTGGGGATGCCCGCGGCGCGCAGGTCCAGGTTCAGGGTGTAGGAGAGGAAGGAGATGAAGTCCAGGGCCCGGTTCAACAGCAGGTAGGGGATCTGCTTGAAGGTGCTGCGCGTCTTCTCCAGCGCCGCGTCCTTGTGGGCGCGCACCTGGGCCACCCGGGCCTCGGTCTCGTCGAGGATCTCCGTGATGCTCTTCTCGTGGGCCCCGTGGATGGTGACGCCGGAGAGGTCGATCTCGCCCGTCTTCTCGTCCTCCATCGCCACCTGGAAGAAGACGCCGATGTCCTTGCGCAGGTAGATGCGGTTGAAGCGCAGGACCGCGTTGGCGTCGGGGTTCTCGGCCAGCACCGTGGCCACCGCCTTGACCAGCAGATGCGTCAGCGTCAGCCGCCGCCCGGTGCGCGCGCGGTAGGTCTCGAGGTAGTCCAGCGCCGCATCGACCCGCAGGGTCAGCGTCCCGTAGACGCTGGGGTCGTGGGCGTCCTTCCAGGTGCCGATGGCGATGCGGCGGAAGGAGGAGAGGTTCTGCTTGGGGACGAGGTCGAGGTTGGGCATGAGGGGGAGGATAGACCATGGCGGAGCGAGGGGGCCGTCTTGAGCGTCAAGGCCGGGCCGTCAGGGCGAGCATTGCGGCTGCCCCCCGGCCCCTCGGGCCTCGACTCTGGCGCAGGCACCGCCAAAGTACCGCGATCGGGCTGTTCTCCTTCCTGCCTTCCGCATTTCCTGCCTTCCTGATGGCCGTGCCATCCCCGGCGTGCTGAGGAACGCAGGAAGAGAGGAAGGCAGGAATATCGCAGACCTCTTGGCTTCCTTGGCGTCTCGGCGGTCTCCTCGCCCTGGGCTCCTCCCCGGCCCCTCGGGCCTCGACTCTGGCGCAGGCACCGCCAAGGTACCGCGATCGGGCTGTTCTCCTTCCTGCCTTCCGCATTTCCTGCCTTCCTGATGGCTGTGCCATCCCCGGCGTGCTGAGGAACGCAGGAAGAGAGGAAGGCAGGAATATCATGAACATTTGCCTCGTTCTTGTGCTCGGCCAAGACGGATCGGACGCAGCGCGCGCAAGCAGGAGGAGGACAAAGCGCCTGCTCCCTCCGCGCCCCGCCTCACCCCCGCCGCCGCACCCACAGCAACAGCGGCGCCAGCAGCAGCCCGCCCATCGGCGCGGGCGCCGCGCAGCCACAGCCGCCCTTCTCGCCGCCGTCCCCGCCGTCCTCCGCCTCGTCGCCGCCATCCCCCTCGACCGTCGAGAGGCTGATCGTGAAGCTCGCGGCCTGGATCGCGTCGTCGCCGTCAAAGCCCTCTGCCCCCAGGTTGACGAAGCCCAGCAGCAGATCTCCCTGCTCCGCGGTGCTGTGCTCGAAGCTCGACCCGAAGCCGCTGAGCTCGGTGGAGCCCTGCACCCACACCCAGCCCCACTCGACGTCGGAGCCGCTCTCCAGCTCGACCCGCAGCTGCGTCCCCACAGGGATGTCGGTCAGCCGGAGGTAGACCGTCCCCGTCTCGTAGGCGCCGATCTCCGGCGTGTGTGTCGCCGGCAGCTCCTCCAGGCCGAGATCCGCCGAGGTGGTCGGCATGAAGCCGCGCCCGGACCAGGGCGCCCAGGCGGGAGCCCGCTCGGTGCCCATCTGGGCCCGCGCGATGGACAGGTCGAGGATGGCCTGCCGCCAGTCGCCGCTCAGCTCGTCGTAGGCGTCCAGCACATCGGGATCGTTCCGGTTGCCCTCCTGCGCCGCCATGGCCCACAGATCCCGCCCGCCCCCGCCCAGGCCGTCGCCCCAGGCGTGGTCCAGGTGGAAGGCCCAGATGTAGCCGCCGTACTCGTAGTAGGACCAGATCTCGTACTCGTCCCACAGGTAGGTCCCATCGCCCAGGATGCCCAGCCAGGGGGTCTTCTGGAAGTCCTTGGCGTAGTCGGAGTACACGTCCATCTCGGGGATGGTCCAGCGCTCGGCGGCCGAGGCGACGCTCTCCCAGATCATGTAGGTCGGCTCGGTGAAGTCCGTGGCGTACTGCAGGACGTGGTTGAACTCGTGGGTGGTGTAGCCGGGCATCTCCGCGTCGCTGATGCTGTAGTCGATGGCGATGTAGGCGGCGGTGCTCATCTGGCCGTCGCCGGTGACGGCGTCGGTGGAGGGTCCGTAGGCGTAGGCCCCCCCGCCGGTGCCCTCGTTGGTCAGGTAGACGTCCAGCAGGCCGTCGCCGTCCGGCACGGGTGCGTTGAAGCCGATCTGTTCGACCTGGACCTGCCAGGACAGCTCGATCTGTTCGAGGATGGCCGGGCAGCGGTCCTCGTCCTGCGCGCGCGCCCAGTGGCAGGCGATCGGGTAGTCCTCGCTCTCGATGAAGCCGATCGACTCCGGCCGCCAGCCCGGGCTGAAGGGGGGAGAGGCCGGGTCGAGGCCGGTGGGCAGAGGCTGCCCGAGCGAGACGAGGGCGAGGGGGACGGTGTGGCAGAGCATGGGGGCCTCAGGCGCGCAGACGGTGGAAGGACTCGATCACATCGAAGGGGCGAGGGGTGATGACATCGCCCAGCAGCTCGATGCGGTGCTTGGAGACGGTGGCGCCCAGCTCCAGGGCCTGCCGCAGGTACTCGACCCCCTCGGGCCGCAGCTTCATCAGCCGCGTCGCCTGGGCGTCCAGCGCGGGCAGGTCCTCGCCCATCAGCAGCACCCCCATCGGGACGGCGGTGCCCATGATCGGGCCATCGCCCTCCATCCCGACGATGCCGTCGACGATGGCGAAGCTGGGCCGGATGGCGCTCCACAGATCGGTGATGCTGTTGGGGATCCCCGCCCAGTGCAGGGGGTTCTTCGGCCAGCCGAAGACGTGGCCCGGGACCGTGCCGAAGAGGTTCTTCATCGACAGCGTCACGCCGGCCCAGTGGTGGGTCTTGAGCTTGGGCATGGAGACGAGGAGATCGGCGCTCATCACGGTGCGGGCGACGGGGAGCTTGCCCAGGCGGGTCAGGTTGGCCGGCGGGCGGACGTCGACCGCCTCGTCCAGGTTCAGGTCGACGAAGGGCACGCCCATGGGCCGCAGCAGCTCGTCCAGGCCAGTGCGCTCCAGCAGGAACTCGGCGTCGCGGGTGTGGCCGGCGCCCTCGGCGACCGTGACCCGCGCGGCGCCGACCTCCAGGAAGGCGGCGGCGGCGGCGGCGATGAACCGGGGGTCGGTGTTGATCGGGCGGTCGGGGTGGACCTCGACCAGGTTGGGCTTGAGCACCACGTGGCCGCCGCGGGCCTTGGCCAGCATCGCGGGGAAGGCGGCCATGCCTTCGAGCAGGATGCCGACGAGGTTGGCGTCGTAGGAGTCGCAGCGGGCCTGGAGCACCCGCGCCTTGGGCTGACGCAGCTGCTGCCAGGAGGCGACGCCGACCGAGGTGGCGGCGAGGCCCGCGGCGCCGGCGAGCAGGGCACGCCGAGAGAACGGGGTCTTGTCAGAGGAAGGCATTCCACCCCTCTTCGGTCGCGCTCAGGGCGGCGGCGGCCAGGGCCGTCAGGTCGACGCGGGAGCGCACGCCCTCGTCGCCGACCCGCTCGGCCAGGCCGCCCAGGAAGGGGGAGGGGTCCTGGCCGTGGGCGAGGTGGCTGAGCGCGCCCAGCGCCAGTCCCATGGTGCTGGGCATGGTCAGGGCGGTGGTCATGAAGGCCAGGCCGCGCTCGATCACCGGCCGCAGCTCCTCGCGGGGCGGCAGGGCCAGCAGCGCCCAACCGGTGGAGTCGATGTGCGCGGCGAGCTGGGCCCCCAGGACCTCGGGGTTGCCGTAGTTCCAGCCGCCGTCGGCGCACTGCCGGTCGGCGATCATGGCGACACCCTGCTCGATCCGCTCGGGAGATCGCCCGACGCGGCGCAGGCTGAGCATGGCGAAGGCCGTCGGCTGGATCCAGGCCGCCGTGCCGCTGACCCAGGACCAGCCGGGCAGGGTGGCGTCGAAGCCGACCAGCCCCTCGACGGGCGAGCTGCGGAAGGCCTCGATGCGGTCGAGGGCCGGCGCGCAGAGCGCGGGATCGCGGCCCCAGGCGACCGCGGGGAGCAGGAAGGTGGACCAGGCCTGCTCGTTGCCGGAGAGCCAGGCGCTGTCCAGCCACTCGGCCTCGGGACCCGCGGCCGCGGCGAGCACGGTGGCCTCGGGCTGGGCGGGGCCCCCGGCGACGTAGGGCCAGCCCCCGGTCGGCAGGCGGCTGCGGCGCAGGAAGGCCCGGGCGCGCTGTAGTGCGCTCACAGCTCGTCCCCTCGGGCCGCGCGAAGCAGGCGCGGGTAGGTGTCGTCGGCCGTGCGCACGAGGCGCTGCGTGGCGGTCTCCAGCGTGCGGAAGCCGAGCCCGTCCTCCAGGCTCAGCTCGACGGAGAGGGTGATCTCTCCGCTGCGTGGGTTCAGCTGGAGCTTGCCGAGCAGCAGCTCGTAGTTGAGGGCGGCGAGCTGGGTCAGCAAGAGGACCATCGCCTGGCTGCTGGTGGCGTCCTCCAGCCGGAAGTAGTCGGTCACGGCCAGGTAGAGCACACGCTCGGCCGCGAAGTGCTGAACGGTCAGCTTGAAGCGGGTGTTGTTGCCCTGGATAGTCGTGACCAGGACCTCGTTCTCGGCCCGCTCCACCCCCAGCAGGCCCGCCTGTTCCAGGTACGCGGCCACCAGGTCCAGGTCGACGACCTCGCTGCGCTCAGCGACCGCTGCGGCGGCCGGGAGGAGTTCGCGCTCGGCGTGCATCCGCAGCAGCTCCTGGGAGAGGGCCTCGTTCTCTCGGACCAGCATCGAGTGGGAGGCGCAGCCGCTGAGCCCGAGGGCGAGGGCGAGGGCGGCGGGCCTGGGCATCAGCCATCGGCCTCGGTCTCGCGGCTGATGCGTACCAGGTCCAGCTCGCCCGCGAAGTCGATGTAGCCCAGCAGGCTGGACTCCCACTCGGCCAGCAGCTCGCCGTCCTGGACGGTGCCCACGGCGTCGAAGTTGCTCTCCCAGAGGACCAGGTCCAAGGCGGCGCTGCCCTCGACCTCGCCCTCGTCGACCGCCAGGTCGAAGGCGTAGGTCGAGGCCAGCTCGTAGCCGAGCAGGCTCAGCGTGCAGCCGCTGTCGCCGGTGGCCACCTCGCCCCAGGCGTCGACGTAGAGGGTGGCCGCGCCGAAGCAGGTGGTCGTGATGGGCGTCCCTTCGTACTCGATGACGAAGTCTACGCTGAGGTCGCCGACATAGGTGCCGGCATCCTCGTGCTGGACCAGCACGCCGGAGACGGTCCAGCCCAGGCGGTCGCCGTTGGGGAGGGAGGCCTGGGCGGTGATGGTGTGGGTGCCGACCGTCAGCTCGTCGCTGAACTCGCCCCCGCTGCCGGCCCAGGCGCTGTCGACGTTGGTGGCCCAGGCGATGTCGTCCATGGGCAGCTCGCTGCCGTCGGCGGCGATCAGGACGGCCTCGAAGGGGACCGGGGTGCCCAGGGGGTAGAAGGCCCCGGACTCGGGCGAGATCACCGTCAGGGTGGCGCCCTCGTACATGCTCCAGTCTGGCTCGGTCGTGTCGGTGCCGCCGTCCGCGCCCCCGCCGTCGGCGCTCCCGCCGTCGGAGGTGGCCCCGGTGTCGTCGGTGTCGGCGATCGGGTTCAAGGCGACAGTCGGGGTGCAGGCCAAGGCGAAGATGAGGATCACGGGCGCTCCAGGCCTGCAAGGATGCCACGGCGCGGGGGGATCCGCAATGACCGCCGCTGCCCCTCTGGTGCGGCGGGCTCCTCTCCCGGGGGATGGGCCACCTGGAACACTCGGCGCATCCCTTTGGAACATGGCGCCGCAGGGAGCCGCCTGCGGGCTCGCTCTCCCTCTGGCACGGATCGTGCTGACGTACCGGCCCACCCCCTGGATGTTGCCGCCATGACCTGGCCTGTCTTCCGCTGGATCCTGTCTCCTCCCGTGCATCGCCTCGCGCAGGCCGATCCCGAAGAGCGTCGCCGCTCTGGCATGCTGGTCGGCTCGCTGAACATCGCCCTCCTGGTCTGCCTCCTCCACATGCCCGTCCTCCTGGCGATCGGCGCCAACTGGCTGGCGGCGACGACGGCGATCTCCTCCGTGTTGATCCTGGCGATCATGGTCGGCAACCACCTCTGGCACGCCCATGGCATCTTCAGCCACCTGCTGGTCCTGACCGCGGGCGGCGTGATCCTCAGCGGGCCCGTGTTTGCGCACGGCTCCTTCATCGCCAGCCTCCCGTGGATGATCGTCCTGCCTGTGCTGGCGGTCATGCTGATCGGTCGCTGGGCCGGCCTGTCCTGGATGCTGGTGGTGTTGCTCGTCAACCTCCTCGCCTGGTCGGTCCTGGACCTCTCCCACGAGCCCGAGCTCAGCTCGACCCTGCTGCTGACGTCGAACCTGGGGCTGCCGGTGACCGTGTTGGGCCTGACCTGGACCTGGGAGCAGAACCGGGTCCGGGCCTGGCGGATGCAGCTGGACCTGGAGCGGCGCCTGCGGGAGATCAACCGGGAGCTGGCGCGCGCCCAGGCCATGTCCCGATTGGTGCTGGACAACGTGGGCCACGCCATGATCCTCCTGACCCCCACGGGGACGGTCGCGCGGGAACGATCGGCAGCCGCGCGACGCCTGGTCGGCGAGCTGCCGGTGGGCCGCCCGGTCTGGGAGGCCTTCGCCCAGGACGCGCCGACCTTCGCCCAGTGGGTCGAGTCCAGCTTCCTCTCGGCCGAGGGCGGCTGGGTCCCGTTGGAACACTCCCTCGCACAGATCCCCAAAGAGGCGAGGCGAGCGGGGCGACAGCTTGAGGTCGAGTTCCGGGTGGTGGACCGGGAGGACCCGGACAGCGCGGTCCTGTTGGTGGCCACCGACGTCACCGACCTGCGTCGTGCCCAGGCGGCCGAGCAGACCACCCGCGAAGCCGCGATGCTGCTGGTCCAGGCGATGGAGGACCAGCACCTCGTCCGGGGCTTCATGAGGGAGGGGGATCGGCTGGTCGGTGGCATCACAACCAAGGGGTGGCCCGTGGCCGACCAGATGCGTGCGATACACACCCTGAAGGGCTCGTCGGCGGTGATGGGCCTGGCACAGTTCGCGACCTGGCTGCACGAGCTGGAGAACAGACTGGACGGCGACCCGCCGGGCTGCTCGATCGAGGACGCCGTAGCCCTGACGGAGCACTGGCAGACCCTCCGCCAGCTCCTCCTGCCGGTCTACGGTCGGGTGGAGTACGACGACCTGGTCGTACACCGCTTCGAGCTGGACGAGCTGATCGCCCTGGCCCAGCGCTCGGGGCCCTCCAGCCGCCTGTTGCCGGGCCTGGTCCGGTTGGGCCTGGAGCCCGTCGCGCCGCGGCTGGCCCTGCTGGCCCGCCAGGCCGAGGACATCGGCCGACAAGCCGGCAAGGGCCCGATCCGGACCCGGGTCCAGTGCGGCGCCGAGCGGGTGCCTCCCAGCCAGGCGTGGTTCGATCTCTGGACCACCCTGGTCCACGTGGTCCGCAACGCCGTCGACCACGCCTTCGAGCGCCCCGAGGAGCGGGTGGCGCTGGGCAAGCCTCCCTCGGGGCTGCTGGAGCTCCGGGCCCATTCCCGGAACGGCCGGCTGGTGATCGAGATCGAGGACGATGGGCGAGGCATCGACTGGGCTCAGGTCGAGCGACGCGCGCGGGCCATGGGGCTGCCCTGCGCGAGCGCCGAGGAGCTGGAGGCCTCTGTGTTCGCCGAGGGGCTGAGCACGACCCGCGAGGTGACTCAGCTCAGCGGTCGGGGGGTCGGACTCAACGCCCTGCACCATGCCGTCCGTCGCCTGGGTGCCAGGGTCGAGGCCTGCTCGGGCGAGTCCGGTGGCACCATCATCCGTATCGAGATCCCGATGGGAGACGACCCCGGAATTCCCCGTCAGTCGGTGCCTCCCTTGGTTGCGGTAGGAGAATTGGAATGTTGAACCTCGACACAGTGGACCCCCGGGTGGACCTCAACCTGGTCTGGGGCGCACGCAGCGAGTTCGGCGACGAGGACGGGGAGCTCCTCCTGAGCCTGTCGGGCGACCTGCAGGACAGCCTCACCGAGGTGCTGCTCGCGCACGGGATCGAGCCGCGCGAGGGCAGCGTCGTCGCCGATCTGACCATCATCACGGTGATCGGCTTCGTCGGGCCCGGGTTGGTCGGCTCGCTGGGGCTGGCGACCTCCGAACAGACCTTGGAGCGGCTGCATCGCCGGGACCGCGGGCGGGACAGCGACGACTGCGACCGCGGGGACTGGCTGCGCGAGCTCGCCAACCAGGTGCTGGGGCGCCTCAAGGCCCACCTCCTGTTCCGCGGCCTGCGGATCCGGCTGGCCCTGCCCCAGTCGATCCGGGGGATGCGGTTGTCTCCGGACCAGGCCCAGGCCCGGCGCCTGAGCTGGTCGGCCAGCTGCGGAGACGATGGCCCCCTGCTGGCCTGGCTGGAGCTGGAGCGCTCCGAGGGCCTTCGTGCCTGCCCTGGACCTCCCATTCGTGCCCTGTCCGCTGGCCAGGTCGCCTTCTTCTGAACCCCTTTTCGGACACTGTCATGCCCTACCTGAAGGTCCTCATCGTGGACGACTCCCAGACCGTACGCGACTCGGTGCGCGAGGTGCTCACCGCCGTGGGGATCTGCGTGATCGAGGCGGCCGACGGCGAGGAGGGCCGGCAGCTGATCGACCTCACCCCGGACATCTCCGTGGTGCTGTGCGACGTCAACATGCCTCAGATGGACGGACTCTCCATGCTCGAGCAGGTCAAGCGCCACCCGGAGCACGCCGGCCTGCCCATCCTGATGTTGACGACCGACGGCGACCCGGCCCTGGTCCGGCGCGCTCGGGACGCGGGCGCCAGCGGCTGGATCGTCAAGCCCTTCCAGGACCACCTGCTGCTGGCGGCCGTTCGCCGGGTCGGCCAGGCCGGTGGTCAGCGAGCGGCCAAGTGATCCCCCGGGAGGCCACTCGCTTCCTGCCCGAGGATCACACCCTGGTCGTCGTGGAGCCCCATGCGCCCGCCCGGGAGGTGCTCATCCGCCGCTTTCGGGCCCAAGGGTACCGGGTCATCGGGCTGGCAACCACGGTCGAGGCGGCCACCGAGGCGCTGCTGCACCCGCCCAGCGCCGTGATCGCGCCGATGTGGATGAGCGGCTTCTCGGGGGTGCAGCTCTGCCAGCTGCTGAAGGCCGAGGCGGCCACGGCCCACATCCCGGTCGTGCTGACCAGCCCCGGGGAAGAGCACCTCGGGCGACTCTGGGCCGAGCTCTCGGGGGCCTCCTGGGCCAGCGAGGGATCGATGGGCGCGCTGCTGCGCACCGTCGCCCGGTCGATCTCGGCCGCGCCGGTCGGAGGCGGCTTCTTCACGATCCTGGGCGACATCGACATCCGGGACCGCATCGCCGCCGAGCTCGATCGCCGCCTCTTCGAGTCCCTGCTGGCCGCGGAGGTGCGCTCGCTGGCCGCCTGCGAGTCCTTCGAGCGGCTCTTCGATCAGCTCTCCCAGCTCCTCAGCCGGGTCCTGCCCTACGCCTGGCTGGCCCTGTCGACCGATGCCCGGGACCGGCTGGGGGTCCATGCCTGTCCCGAGCACCGCGACGCTGCCCTCGCCGAGGCCCGCAAGGCCACCTCTGCCCCGGACTGCGAGGTCCTGGAGGTGCTGGACTCCGACCCGCGGGCGCCGCGGTCTGGCGATGTGATCCTGGTGGCGGAGATCTCTTCCGGGCGGACCTTCCTGGGCACGCTGGCCGTCTCCCTGGCCCCCTCTCGCCACGACGGCCGCGCCTTCTTCGACCTGGTGGCGCGCGAGCTGGCCTTGCCGATGCGGGTCGCCATGCTGGTCGAGGAGGCGTACACCCTGGCCCGGACCGACCCGCTCACCGCCGTGCTCAACCGGCGGGCCTTCGTCGAGCGCCTGGCCGCGATGGGCAACGAGGGGCGCGGCTACGCCCTCTGCTACCTGGACCTGGACCACTTCAAGGCCGTCAACGATCGCCACGGGCACGCCGGGGGGGACCTCGCGCTCAAGGCGGTCGGGCGCATCCTGCGCGAGCGGTCCGAGGCCGCCGGGGGCCTCGCCTGCCGCTGGGGCGGCGAGGAGTTCCTCTTCGTGCTGCCAGGGGCAGGGCTGGAGGCCGGCCTCCGCGAGGCCGAGCGGATCCGGGAGGAGATCGCCGCCGTCGTGCTGCACGCGCCGACCGGCGAGGACTTCGCGGTGCGCATCTCGGCCGGGCTCGCGGTCGGACTGTTCAGCGAGCCCTTCGAGGCCGTCCTGACCCGGGCGGACGCCATGCTGTACCGCGCCAAGGACGAGGGTCGGGACCGGGTGCTGGCCGCCTGAGGCACGGCGCTCTGTTCAGGGTGCCTCGGCGTTCAGGCCATCCGCCCAGGCCTGGAGGTCGAAGACCGCCATGCTCAGCTCGGGGTTGTGGATCTCCGCCGGGGTGGAGCGGCTCAGGTCGCGCATCGGCGCCTGGGGCACCCACTTGGGGAGCTGCAGCACGCTCTGGGTGGGGTCGCCCGTGAACTCGACCTGCTCGATGGGCGCCTGGCCCAGGCGCTCGCTGAGGCGGCTGACCGCCAGGGCGTAGAGGGTCGGCGCGTCGAAGACGTCGACGTAGAGGTAGCCGGCCTCGTGCACGACGATCCAGCGGTAGCCGTGCTCGCGGACGAGGCGGAGCAGGGCCTCGGTCGACAGCTTGGAGAGGTCGGTGGTGGCGGGGGTGCGCGAGAGATCCAGCAGGGTCGAGTCGACCGAGCGGATGCGCTCCCGCTCGTTGGCGAGGCTGCGGATGCGCTCGGCGGCGGGGCCTCCTCCTTCCCGCATCAGCGGTGGGACGGCGGTCCGGGTGGCCCAGTTCTGGAAGTAGACCCGCTGGCGATGGGCGGCCTGGTAGGCCGAGAGCAGGTCCTGCTGCTGCTCGAAGGGCAGCTCGATGATCCCGCCCCCCTCGGCGGCGGCTACCTCGGTGTACCAGGCGGGGATGGCGAAGTCGCTCACCCAGAGGGGGAGCTGGAAGGGCGGCGGCTTGATGCTACCTTCGGCGACCGGCCCGCTGATGTGGACGAAGGGCTGGCCGATGGTGCCCAGGGCCAGCAGCAGGGCTCCCGCGGTGCGCAGGCGGGGGTCGCGCACGGCCGACAGGGTCAGGGCCAGCAGCGCGACGGTGGCCACGACCATGAAGCTGGCCATCCGGTAGGGGCCGAACATGCGCGACATCCCAGGGATGAACTGGAACATCAGGGTGAAGGGCATGCGAACGACGTACTCGCCGAACATCAGCACGTCGCCGGTGTCCTGGCGGGCGCCCAGCTTCAGGAAGGGGCCCAGGGTGCCCAGCCAGAAGATCAGCCAGACCCCCAGCCAGGGCCGGGCGGAGCGCACGAAGGCAGACGGCAGCACCCCCAGCAGGAAGACGACGACGGGGAAGGCGAGGCTGCCGTGGCCGGGGTTGATGACGGTGTCGATCGGCCAGGAGGAGTCGATCACCCGGTGCAGGCTGGAGAGCACGTTCTCGGCGGCGGTGGTGGGGCGCAGAGGGGCGCTGGCGATGGTGTCGTAGTCGGGGAAGGGCAGGAAGAAGGTGGTCTCGGGCAGGTCCAGGCCGGTGCTCTCGACCGGGACTCCGCCCGGGCCGATCGTGCTGCCGGCCTGGAAGTAGGGGATCAGGAAGAGGAAGACGCCGACGGCGGCGGTCAGGGCGGCGGGCAGCAGCCAGCGGGGCAGGCGGCGCAGCTCCGGGCGGTGCATGATGCCCCAGCCGAGCAGCCAGACCAGGCCGAACATGGCGGCGAAGAGGCCGTAGAACCAGTAGAAGGCCGCCACCAGGGTGAAGCTGACGCCGACCAGGACGCCGTCGAGGGGGTGGGCGGTGCGCAGGGCCCGGCGCAGGGCGATCGGGAAGAGCAGGGCCCACCACAGCAGCACCTGGCGCAGGCCGGTGCCGTTGATGTCGGTGAGCACCAGCGGGTTGAAGATGGCCACCAGCGAGGCCGCCAGGCAGACCGCTCGGTGCGGGCTCAGGCTGCGGGCCAGGGCGTAGGCGCAGAGCGCGTTGCCGACCAGGATGACCAGCACCTTGAGGTTGTGGTAGCCCGGGAAGCCGACCAGGCTCTCCAGCGGGAAGCTCAGCAGCAGCACGTCCAGGATGTTGCCGGTCTCCGGGTAGCGGCCGAAGCCGATCAGCAGCCTCAGCCGCTCGGCGGCGCCCAGCTCGTACTCGTCGAGGGCCAGCACCTCCTGGAAGTGCCACCAGGTCCTCCACAGCCAGCCGCCCAGCTCTCCGCCGCCGATGACCTGCCCGTCGAGGTCGGCGGCCAGCGGCCAGGTGAAGGCGATCGCGGCGGCGACGCTGACCGCCAGGGCCACGGCCACCTCGGCGAAGGCGGACCGCAGGCGGGCGGGGCTGGGCAGGTCGAAGCGCACGGCGGGGACTATAGTGGAGCGGGCGCGGGACCCAGCACCAGGACGGTCACGCCCGATCCGTCCTCGAAGCGGCGCTCTTCGACCAGCCGCTCGACGAAGAAGTGCTCGCGCAGCAGGGCCAGGCCCTCGGGACCGTACATCTCCTCGTCGACCAGGACGAAGCGCAGGCCACGGTCGACCAGCCAGGCCACGGTGGCGCGGGTGCGCGTGGGGTCGTTGAGCGCGGAGGGGGGGATGCTGCGCCCCAGGGTCTGCGGCAGGGTCAGATCGTCCAGGTCGCGCAGCAGGATGGCGGTGTCCTCGGCGCGGCCCAGGCGCGGGACCATCGTCAGCATGCCGACGGGCATGTTCATCGCGGGGCGCTCGCAGCGGACCTGGAGGTACAGCTCGGCGGCGGACTGGACCGAGCCTCCCAGGCGGGCGAAGACCGGCAGCTCGTCGCGCTGCTCCAGGCGGTGGGCGGCGCGGACGCGGGGCAGGATCAGGATCGCGCCCTCATCGTGGTGGTCGGCGACGTATTCGCAGGAGGCCAGGGCAGGGGGAGAGAGCCGCGGGAGGTGCGAGGCGTAGCCGGTCTTTTCGGCTGCCAGCAGCACAACCAGCAGGCCCAGCGGGGTCGAGAGCAGGGCGAGGCGGCGCCAGCGAGCCAGGCCCAGCTCGGCGGCGATGCCCAGGCAGAACGCCACCGGGACCAGGAACCTGCGCAGGAAGCGCACCACCGGGGGCGGGTGGACCTGGAGCAGCTCGGCCCAAGCGCTCAGCGGCGAGACCACCCAGCCGCCGAAGACCTGCCCCAGCAGCGGCGGGTTCTCCTGGCCCGGTCCCAGGCTGAGCAGCAGCATCCCCGCCGCCATCAGCAGCCAGGGTGCCGTACGCACCGGGGAGAGCAGGGCGATGGCCAGGCAGCCCAGCAGGGTCCAGGCGGGGATGAAGTTGGGGACCAGGGTCCACTCCCAGGGCCGCTGGATGCGCCCCTCCTCCCACTGCAGCCAGGCGCGGAACTGCACCGCGTTGCCCACCCGGCTGGACTCGGGGGCCTCGTCCAGGGGCAGGCCCAGGTAGAGGCCCAGCAGCAGCAGTCCGCCCAGGGCGCTGGCGCCGAGCAGGGCGCCCACCGCGAGCTTGCGGGACCCCTCCGCCGGGCGGCGCAGGGCCAGCAGGCAGATCGGGGCCAGCATCAGGGCGAAGACGGCGTGGTAGGGGCTGTCGGCCGCCGTGACGGTGGCCAGCACGCCGGCCAGGAGCCCCCACCGCCAGCCCCCGTCAGCCAGGGCGCGCCAGAGGGCCAGCAGGAAGGCCGGAAGGCCCCAGAAGGCGACGTTCTCGGGGGTGCCATCGGTCAGGGCCAGCCACAGCATCGGGCTGCCAATGACCATGCAGCCGGCGAGCATCCCGCTGGCCGCCCGCCCGGTGAGCTGCCGCGCGAAGAGGGCCGTGGTGAAGCCCGAGGCCCACAGCAGGCACAGCATCCACAGGTTCCAGGCCGGGCCCGCGCCGAAGAGCCAGACCAGCGGCGCGGCCAGCAGGCTGCTGGCGAAGGGCAGGATCAGCAGCTTGACGCCCTCGGGGAAGCCGACCCGGTCCGTCCAGAAGGGCAGGGGCAGCGCCCGGGCCTGGTGGTCCAGGCCCCAGATCCCGCGGATCGTGTCGGACTGCTCGGCGCCCAGCAGGCCGCCGCCGAGGAGCTGGTGGTGCAGCCCCAGCACGACGGCGAGCAGCCCCAGGGCGAGCAGCAGGGTGGAGGAGTGAGGGAAGGCGGCGCGTGAGTACACAGGCGGAGGATATCGCGAGGGGTCTTGCCGCGCGGGGGGAGGGGGCCGGCGAGGCCCCAGCCCCCCTCTGTTTCCGATTGGTTCCCCATGCCGCCGTAGACGGGCTCCCTGAGCCATGAAACAGGCAGCCCCCCCTCCG
>ERZ761602.1116-NODE-1116-length-51342-cov-7.749917_pt1 | contig 51342 bp, 56 predicted proteins | sample MGYA00512165_ERZ761602 | MGnify/ENA primary metagenome ERZ761602 (study PRJEB28899, sample SAMN02445085) | bioreactor sludge metagenome | biome: EBPR sludge; isolation source: Thorneside wastewater treatment plant | place: Australia: Brisbane, Thorneside...
ATGGCGGCATCCGGGACGACGCTAAGTTCGCCTTGAGGAACAGCGAGTAGGCTTGTCAGCCTTGTCATCGCAGCTTGGTAGTCGGCGTCTTTGAGATCCCTTGTCTGCTTTGCTCGCTCAAACTCGATAGTCGCCCTTGTCACCTGAAGCTCTGCGACCTTTCCCTCATCAAATCGCCGCTTGGTGGCGTTGAGGAGTCCCTCAGCGACTTCGAGCAGTTCGGTTGCAACTTCCCGCTGGTGGCTGGCAGATACGGCAATGGCAAACGCGGTGAGCACCTCTGATTGGAGTAATCCAGCCTCTTTCCGATATCTGGCGAGTGCAAGCTGTACGTCAGCTTCGCCAACCCGACCGGAAGCGCGTCTTCTGCCAAAGATGTCGATTTCTTGAGTGAGAGCTAGGTCTTGGTCTGTCGCTCCTACTTCGCTTCGCGAACTTGCCCCTGCGGCGAGGTTGAGCGGTGGAAGTGCGCTCAATGCCCGCGCAGAAAGGCGAGCTTGCTCAACTCCGAGTCGAGATGCCGCAAGACTAGGACGGTTTTGTGACGCCAGTTTGAGGGCGTCAGTGGCTGAGATTTGAGTTTGTGCTTGGCAAAATGCCGATGCCAGCAATACAGGAATGATGAGTGTTCTCTTCAATGGATGCTCCAATGCGTTTTAGGGCTGGAGCAGAGAACGAGCGGCTACGCCATAGACTCGACCTTGCGTCCAGCAGACGGCTGAACGAAAAGGAGATTAGGGGGCCCGCGGGATAAGTGAACAAGGGGTGGTCCGGTCGCCGGAGCCCCGCTAGCAAATGGAAACGACTTCCACGGGACGCCGCCATCCATGACCTCCGGCAGAGCTAGAGGCTCGGGGAGAATTGCGAAATCGAACGCAAACTGCTGGCTGGGCGCGGAAGTTTCAAAAGCCTTTGGCGTCTCGCATTCTCGAATTTCACAGCAGTCATGGCAGTCGCCATGTGGCTGATCAATTTCAGCTGCACCCGCACCGTGATCGTCGATGACCAAGCACTCTCGGCAAACTTCGCCAGAGTCGCGCACGTAAATTGATTCGCATAAGTGGAACTGGGTTAGCACAAGTACCAGAGCAAGCAATGCTCGCCCTGCCACCGATTTCACCGCGCCGAAAACTTCCACGTTCCGTCAGTATGACGTAAACCAAGTTTCAAAAGTGCCAGGACACTGCAGCACTGGACGCGCTAGTCGCGGAGAAAGCGAACTCTTCGGAGTTCCCGAAGAGTTCAATGAAGCTGGGTGAGACGCGGAGTTTTTGGTCTCTCCAAGGTCTCTCCAACGCGGTGGAAAACGGCGGTCATCTAGGTTCAACGGCGGACGAAATCTTAGCCTCTTTGAACCTAGTAAATGTCAGTCCTAAGGAGGGCGTCGGGGGTTCGATTCCCTCCGGGGCCGCCAGTTTGAACTTAGAGTTGTGCACAGATGACGCCCTCCGTACCAGAGAGGGCGTTACTCACTCAGCCGACGAACGAGCGATCCTCCATTGCTGCGAGTTGGTTGATGGCGATGAGTTTGCGCTTCTCGGCAGGTGACAGGTTTTGGTGAGCGCCGAAGTCCACGCCGACTTCCTTCATCACCTCGACCAAATCATCGTGGTGTAGCTTGGACTGATACTCATCCCCCGAGCGAGCACATACCGCCTTAGGGCCCTCGATGCCCGCTTCCTTGTAATAAGCAACCCCAAGCTGAGCCGGTCGCTGAATGACGTGAAAGAGCTTGCCGAACGGCATCCAAAGCAACAGGATGATCACGGTGAATGCATGCAACAGCGAGATGAAGCTAAAGTGAGCTCCTCCCATCAGTTTGTAGCTCGCCGTGATCATCAAGCCCGTGATGGAAACCGCAAAAAGTAAAACGAGCGGAATCAAATCGTTTTCAATGGATTGGACAGCATGGGCCCCGTGTTGGAAAACGCGCCGATGCATTGCGAGGCCAATGCCTCCCAATACGAGAAACGCGCTGATGTTGAGGCCATTGAAGAGGAGCCATCCAACGATACTGTTCGGGTCGAAAGCAAACTGAGGAATGCTCATGAATTCAACCTGATAGTTGTATCCATCCGGTGCGACGCCAAACTGAATCCAACCCCAGCTCAAAGGAAAAGTAATGGCAAAGGCGATCAAGCAACCCCATGCCATGCCCATGTGGGCGAGCCACCGAGTTGTACTTCGCTTTCCGATGAACTTCTGGAGAACGATATTGTTGATCAGCAAACCGACAAGCTTGAATATGTTCCGAATGAGCTTCTTGGGCTCCACAAAGAGCTTCCACGAAGCGACAAAGTAACGCCAGGTCGCGGGTCTTTGAATCCACATCAAGTAACGGTAGGCAAATGCGAAGGCAGCAAAAATGGTTGCTGCCGTGTAAGCCGCCAGCGGCGAATCGAAGCGAGTGAGCTTGCCCGAACCGAAGTAAACGGCGGCGAGGAGACCGAGTGAACAAATCAAGCCACCGATGATCGCGATGGGGAGTGGATTTTTGGGTGGACTCTTAGTCATGGCTTTTCCCCTTCAAGAACCGCATCAATCCAGCTAAGGCAAGCCATCATGTGCGGGAATCCCAACGTCGGCGCGGCGAGCACGGCAACATGGCGCAACTCTTCAGCGGTTGCCCCAGCTTGGAGGGCCTTGTGAGCATGGCTCTTTGCACCTCCTTCGAGACGAGCACCGAAAGACATCGCGAGTTTCATGAGGCATCGGGTCTTTTCGTCGAGCGGTCCTGCGGTTGCGACTGCTTCTCCATAGGTCTCGTAGGCCTTCCCGACCTCGGGAAAGTCTTCAAAGAACCGGACATATCGTTTTGGCAACCGTGCCATAGTCAAGAGTATGGAAGGCCAGGCGGGGGCGCACTATGATATCGATCATGCTGACCAGTCTTCCGTCCTCTTGACCGGCGGGGCAAGCCGCCGGATGGGTTTCGATAAGGCTTCATTCTTGATTGAAAGCGAGCCGCTGGCCGTCCGGTTAGCCCGAATGCTACGGGAAGCCGGTTGGGAACCCACTATTCTGGGTCGCAGTCCGCTCGATGGTTACCGGTTTCACCCAGATGATGAGGTTGAGCGTGGGCCCCTGGCGGCCCTTCGCACGTTTTGCCCTACAAGCCATCTTGTCTTTGTTCTTTCCTGCGATGTACCTCTCTTTGACGGGGCTGTCGCGAGGGCTCTCAAATCCCGTCTCGGCGACAAAGAAGCTGCAATTCCCTCTATCAATGGGCGATTGCAACCTTTGTGCGGAGTTTATCGTCTCGGGGCCTGGGAGAGGCTCTCCATTGTCGACTCGCCCAGAATCATGGATTGGGTGGAGGCTTTGGACGTGGAGATGGTCACCGAAGCGGAATTACTCCGGCTAGGAGTTCAGCCCGATTGGTGCAGAGGAGTCAATACGCCGTCGGAGCTCAAGACTTTATTGGAGTCGGCCAAGTGGGCGGTCGAATAGAGGCTGGCCCGGTCAACGACGGTGAGGCTTTTGTGGCCCGTTAAAATCGTGCCTGCTTTGTTCCACCGGGAGGTGATTCTAATGGCACTTTCAACTGTGGTGACCCCGATTTCGGCCAGGGCCTTGCGAGTGAGGTGGATGGGAGTCGCCAGGCCGTGATCGCGGGCGTTGATCTCATCGAGCCGCAATAGAGCAAGCGCCAAACGAGCTTCCACTTCGCCGGTGGCCATGGCCGCCATAAACCCGTATCCCCCCAACATACGCGGTACGGCCGCCCTGGCCGCTTTTCGGAGCAACTCTGGGTCATTAAAGGTGGCATCCCGCCAGGCATCACTGTCAACGATAAGGGCCTCAACATCGGTCAGAGCCAAGCAGGAGAACGGATGAGATACATTGCCGAGGGTCGCGAGCAAGCCGGTGCAATCGCCGGGGCCCAGAAGCTCAACCACCACTTGCTTTCCACAGGGCGCCTCTTGAGTGAGTCTTACCAAACCGGACACGAGAACACAGAAGAATCTTGCTGGAGCCCAGCGACGCCATAGGTAGGTCCCTTCCTCAAATGTTTCTAACTCGCTGGCGGCGTGGAGCCGGTCCAGGCTCGAAGGATTACTGCCATGGCCGAGGCCGCAGCCATCCAGAATGGTTCGAATCTCAGCAGCTTGTCGCATAAGTCTGGCTCCTTCGTAGCAAGAATCTGAGCATGATCGTCGCCCAAATGCCGAGACCGAGGAGCTCCACGAAACCGGTCCAGCCCATCGGGGCAAAGGCAGAGCGATTCAAGTCCGTGATGATTTCCAAACCGACCCGTGCCGCATTGCCCACGTTCAGCAGAACAAAGACGCTCCAGAGGGCGGGAACCTTTCGCTCATCCAGCATCAGCATTTTTGTAACCAAGTGGTAGCCCACCGCCACGATCATCTGTGAAATGAATCCCACCGTCACCGCGTGGCGGATCGCGCCAGTGTAGGCGTGTGAAAATGGAGCGCCGATTGCCCGTAAATGCAGGGGCTCCAAGATCAGAAGCGCGCCGGCAATCAGCAACCAGGCAAAAGCAGACCGGATGAAATTCTGACTTGGATTGGCATGGCGCGTGCGGCTAAAGACACCCAACGAAAGGGTCATCGCCCCAGCGCCTAACGCCAGCAATACGCCGCCCAGACGAAACCAAGAATCTGTGCCCGGCATGAGCCCGGACTGAAAATACACGTTCCAGCCTACCACGCGGGCGGCCAGCCCACTCGACCAGAGTCCGAATGCGGCAAGGCCCCAACCCGCGTCAGCGGCTCGAAAACCAAGGCATCCGGGGAACTTGCTCGCCGCGACGCCAAAGATCATCATCGCCACAAAGCCCAAAAATTGCAGTTCGCGAAGAGGCGTGAACCATTGGGCGACAAAGGCAATCGACGCCTCCCGGCTCGGCTGGTGACTCAGCGCAAATGCAATGGGCTCGGATATGGCGACCAGGAGCAAGCACCCCAACGAGGCGAACACAAACGCGGTCGGCCACGTGAGGGGTTCCGCCTTCCGGTATCGGTTAGCTCCGATGTTGTACAGGAACAACGCCACGGCAACGATCTGAAGGCTCGCGGAGACTAGCCCTAACCAGAGCCAGCGTGAGGGGTCTTGCTGGGCGAGAGGTTCAGCTGCGAATCGCAGCGTAATACCGGCTCCCATGCTGCCTAGAGCCCACCAGGCGATCTTGTGAAACGACGCGCTCTTCGCGAGCGTGGTTCCGTGCTGTTGCATGGCAAACCCCATGACAAAAAAGCCGACCCACCCAAAGAGCTGCGAGTTAGCGTGGGCTAAGACGTACGGGGTCCAGACGGAAGCCGTATAGCTTCGTTGCCGAGCGATACCCATCAAGGCAATCGCCCCGAGCAGACAACCCACCGTAAGTACTGTGATGATGCCGCTCACAAAGAAGGGGCGGTACACCTGGGTCTCCGCGCGATCCGTGCCCGACTTGGCGATGGGAATCGTCGAACGCATCGGAAGCAGAGTCAACGAAGGCCGCTCTTTGATCATGGACTTCATTATCGTGCGCTCCGTCGATCTCCGCCATGATGATTGTCATATCAGGAACGGGCCGCTAAATGGCTAGCAGGGTTTTTCAGCCCCTCTTCTGGAGTAGAACCACCAGTTCAGGCCGATATTGATCACGTAGAAAATGGCCAGGCCTACGAAGAATGGGGCTGCATTACGGCCCGATCCGAGCACTGTTCCGAGGATCAGACTGAAAGCGAACGGCCCATAGGCCGCAATCGCGGAAGTCCATCCGATCACGCCCCCGGCCTGGCGCGGCGGGAAAATCATGGGAATCTGTTTGAACGTGCTCGCATTGCCAATGCCGCTGAAGAAGAAGATGCCGAGCATGAGCCAAAGAAAACCGCTCCAGCTCGCCATCGAAGTTGGATTCGCAAACGGCAGGATTGCAATGCTGCACCCGAGCATCCCAAGACCGCTGACCATCGTGACCTTTGCCCCTCCAACTTTGTCTGCGACTGGCCCTGCGGCAGCGCGGACTCCAGCACCAACCAGGGGGCCAAGAAATGCGAACGCCAGTGGATCTGGGGCTCCATCGAATCCGCCGTAGAGTTGCTTGATCATCAAAGGAAAAGCAGCTGCTAGGCCGCTGAACGACCCGAAGGTCATGATGTAGAGCGAGGTCATGACCCATGTGTGCTTTTCTCTGAATATATCGAGTTGCTCCTTAAAGCTAGCCTGAACCGGCACGTCCCGAAGACCAAACCAAGCGACCACCGCACCCAAGAGCACAAGCGGCACCCAAATCAGTGCACCGTTTTGAAGATAGATGTTGCTGGTCGCCCCGGTCTTTGGGTTGGTTAAAGTTTGCGAACTACCCACCAGGGCGATCCCGAGAATGGCGGGGATGAGGAACTGAGCAACACTCACGCCAAAATTACCGATTCCCGCTTGAATCCCGAGTGCTGTACCCAGTTTGGATTTTGGGAAGAACAACGAAGTGCTCGGCATAAATGAACTGAAGTTGCCCCCACCCAAACCTGCGAGAAAGGCCAGGATCAAGAATGTAGAGAGCGGTGTCTGAGGGTTCATGACCGCGAACCCCCAACCCGCGCAAGGGATCGCTAAGAGGAGCGTCGATACACTCACGGTCTTGCGGGTTCCAAATATGGGGATGAGAAAGGTGTGAACGATGCGCAAAGTTCCAGCCGCGAGGCCAGGCATGGCCGTCAGCCAGAACAGTTCCTGGGGCGTGAATTTGAATCCGATCCCAGAAAGTTTCACGACCAGAGCACTCACCATGAACCAGGTGGAGAAGCTCAAAAGTAGGCAGAACGTGGTCACCCATAACGTCCGCCAGGCGACCGGCTTCGCGGTGGACTCCCAAAAGGCAGGATCGTTAGGTTGCCATTCTTGAACTTTCTGAGTGTCGTTTTCTGTCTTCATGGGTCGGACTCTTTGTCTTTCCTCATTGTTGATGATCCGCTTACGGCGCGCTATGATGCCTGTCATAAAATCTCAAGTGGCTCAGGCCTCCTTCGTCCGAGGGGCTCTGGGAAGCGCGCGGGTCTATTCCGTCGCCGGAGCCTGCTTTGCCATTTTAAGGATCGTGACGTGCATCCAAACCAGACAAACAACACTAATGAGGGCCAGGAGCAGCCAACAAGATGTCCAGAGTCCGGTCAGTTTTAGCAGGTAGCCAAACAGAATCGGGCAAACGAAGCCGCCCAGTCCACCGATGACCCCAACGATTCCACCCACGACTCCAACGTCGTTCGGAAAATAGTCGGGGATGTGGCGATACACGGCGGCTTTCCCGATCCCCATCATGATTCCCGCCAAGAAAACGATAGTCGTAAACACCCACACGTTGGCCTGAAAGTAAACGTGAGTCACACCGCGGGCAAGTAGCTCGCGCTTCTTAACTTTTTGGCCCACCTGCACCACTGGCTCTTGCCAAGACTGACTTCTGGGGAGGATGATCGTGCCCTCAGAAAGGCTCGAACCCTTGCTCGACAGGGTCTGGGTCGAGCCACGGGCCGTCTTCAAAGCATACGACTGATCATCAATTTGAATCCGATCTTGACCGACCTGAGTCACGGTTCCGGCTCGATCCGCCAAAACTCCTTCCCCTGGGGACATGATGTCCATACGCGGCGCGACGACCAGCGTGAACAAAACCACGCAACTCGCCAGCACCCAGTACATCGTGGCTCGTGCCCCAAACTTATCGCTCATCCACCCTCCAAGGGCACGAACTAAGCCGCTCGGAAGGCTAAAGATGCTCGCCATCAGCCCTGCCATCGCGAGGCTCATTCCGTAGACGTTGAGATAGTAAGGTACAAGCCACTGAGCCAGGGCAACGAACGCCCCAAACACAAGAAAGTAGTACGCACCGAATCGCCAAACTCGAACCGACTTGAGAGGGGCAAGCATGGTGCGGATGGTCTTTTGGCCTGCTCCTTCCGTGACCCGATTCTTCGTAAAGACCGCAAACAGGATCGTCATTCCAAAAAGGCATGCCGCGTAAATCAGAGGCAAAGTGCGCCACCCTTCCAATTCGTTGCCCTCCTGAGTAAGTCTTTGCAGCGCGAGGGGAGCAAGCAGGGTGGTTAACGCCGAGCCCGCGTTTCCAACTCCAAAGATCCCGAGCGCAGTTCCTTGCTTTTCCTTGGGAAAAAACACGGATGTGTAGGCGATGCCGACCGCGAAAGCCGCGCCGCTCATCCCAAAAATGAGCCCCGAGATCACGAGATGGGCGAACGTATTTGCGAAGCTCACGGATGCAACTCCGGCGGTCGCAAGGAGCATCACGCCGATGTAGACCGGCTTGCCCCCAAAACGGTCCGTGAGTAGCCCGACCGGCAACCGCATGATCGACCCGGTGAGAATGGGGACACCAAGAAGCCAACCGAGCTGCTCTTTGGAGATCGGAATGATCTGCTTATCGACCAAAAAAGCCCCCAGCACACCGTACATCGTCCAGACGGCAAAGCACACCGTGAAGGCGATGGTGTTGATAAGGAGCATGCGGTTGGCAAAGGCTCGATCTGGCATGCCCCTGTTATGGCCCGCACTCTCGACGAGGTTTATGATGGATATCATGGTTCCACGCGGCGGCTTACGGCACAATTGAGTCGTGACCCACGCGGACGTGCTGACGGATCGGTTTGGTCGATTCCATGACTACCTTCGGGTGTCGATCACGGATCGATGCAATTTTCGGTGCGTCTACTGCATGCCCGAAGAAGGCGTCGCCTGGCAACCACGCGAAGAAATTTTGAGCTTTGAGGAGATTGAGCGTCTTGCTCGGTTCTTCGTTGAGCGTGGCGTGCGGAAGATCCGGCTTACCGGCGGCGAGCCAACCCTGCGCAACGGCTACATTGGTCTCGTTGAATCCCTTGCCGCCATCCCGGGTCTGAACCAGCTTGCAATGACAACGAACGGAACCCACTTGGCCCAAGACGCAGTGGCGCTCAAGTCGGCTGGGCTGGCAAGCGTCAACGTGAGTGTGGATACCCTGCGGCAGGATCGATTCTTTGAGATCACACGGCGCAACGAGTTACCCAGGGTTCTCCAAGGAATTGAGACCGCCCATGCGGCGGGGCTAGAGACCAAGATCAACGTGGTGGTTCTTCCCGGAGTGAATGAGGATGAGATCATCCACTTCGGCGATTTTGCCTGCGAACACAATCTGACCGTCCGGTTCATTGAATTCATGCCTTTTCTCGACAACGGTTGGAACGCAGGCCGGGTCGTCTCGTCCGCCGAGATTCGGGCCCGACTCTCCGAGCGATTCGAGATTCGACCCTTGGGATCTGGGGCCTCGGATGTTGCCCGGGAGTATGCAATCGATGGCTCCGAGGGCCGGGTCGCCTTTGTCTCAAGCGTCACCGAGAGCTTCTGTTCAGGCTGCAACCGCCTTCGCTTGACGGCAGACGGTCAGCTTAAATCGTGTCTCTTCTTACCACCGAGCGTCTCGTTACGGGACTTGATTCGAGGAGGAGCACCCGACTCAGAACTGGAGACAGCTGTTCGAGAGTGCCTCGATGGCAAGTGGAGTGCCCATCCACCGATGCGAAACTGGGCTCAACGAGATAACTTGACCATGGTGCAAATCGGCGGATGAGAGACGTTTCTTTTAAGAACACGACCAAGCGAACGGCCCTCGCTCGCGCTGAACTCACGGCGAGCGAGGAGACGATTCGGCGCGTCCAGAATGGCGATACTCCCAAAGGAGACCCGGTTCCCGTCGCTAAGGTTGCGGCGATTCAGGCGACGAAGAAAACAACCGAGTGGATTCCTTACTGCCATAACATCCCGATTGAGCATGTGCGGGTCGAGTTTGAGTTTCTAGCAGACCGGATCGTGGTCGAGGTCTTCGTTGTCTCTGTGGGCAAAACCGGGGTTGAGATGGAGGCCATGACCGGGGCCGCTGCCGCCGTGCTCACCCTCTACGACATGCTGAAAATGATCGACGACGACATGGAAATCGTCGGCGTCCGCCTTCTTTCCAAGACTGGAGGGAAGAGCGATCTTCCCAAGCTTAGCGACTGGAGCGCACAAGTTCTGGTGATGTCAGATCGAGCGCATCGTGCCGAGTACGAAGATCGCAGCGGCCCGGCCCTTGAGCAGGCGCTCAAGGGCCACGGCGCAGGCTCTGTCTCGGTGAAAGTTCTGCCCGATGAATCGGAATTGCTGGTTAATGAGGTTCGCGCTGCCGCTGAAAGAGGTGTTTCGTTGCTCGTGATCAGCGGAGGCACTGGAGTTGGCCCGAGGGATATCACTTCTGATACCATCGCACCGCTCCTCGAAAAAAGCCTCCCTGGTGTGGTCGCTGCCTTTCAATCCTACAGCCATTCAAGGCTACCGACCGCGATGTTTGCCAGGCCGATTGCTGGGATCATTGGAGAGACGGTTGTGCTGGCAATTCCGGGCAGCCCGGGAGCGTGCGAGGATGCCATGGCCTGCTTGATGCCGAGCCTGTTGCATGTTCATTCCATGCTCGCAGGGGAGGGCCACCCGTGATCACGGTCGAAGAGGCGCTTTCAATCATTCGCGATCATCGCCGGACCATACCAACGGAAGGAGTGGAGCTGATTCGCGCCCTGGGCCGGGTATTGGCGAAAGATGTCGTTTCCCCATTTGATCTTCCGCTCTTTGATAACTCTGCCATGGACGGCTTCGCCGTCGGGAGTCCGGAAGGGCCCTGGGAAATCGTTGGTGAGGTTGCCGCGGGGGCGACGGCTCCTGGGGGTATCCAGCCGTGTGAGGCCGTGCGCATCTTCACAGGAGCCCCCGTGCCAACCCGAACCTACGGCATCATCGCGCAAGAAGACGCTTCGGAACAAGACGGCTTGCTCGTGGGAGAAGTTCGAAAGGGCGGGCATGTGCGGCTTCAGGCTGAAGAAGCTCCGGTGGGGCATCTCGTCGCGCAGAAGGGAGCGACGTTGACACCACCCCATCTCGCCGCGTGCGCGAGTTGCGGACTTGCCACGGTTGAAGTCCGCGGTCTGCCCAATGTCACCATCCTCAGCACCGGGAATGAAGTCGTGCCTCCTGGCCAGTCACTCCAATACGGTCAGATATTCAATTCCAATGCGACAGCTCTCGCTTCTGCCTTGGCCCTCAGAGGCATCCGCGCACAAGTGCGACATGCTCCAGATTCCCAAGAAGAGCTGCGCGCTCAGATCCACGAGTCGATCCAAAGTTCCGAGCTCCTGATCACGACCGGCGGGGTTTCCGTCGGGGCTTATGACCTCGTTCGAGCGGCCATGGAGGAGGCGGGTTTCCACGTGAGGTTCCACGGGGTCGCCGTGAAACCGGGCAAGCCGATTGCCTTCGGAACGCGCGAAGATGGGAAGGTATGGTTTGGCCTCCCTGGCAATCCTCTCTCGACTTGGGTTGGTTATCTTGTTTTCGTCAGTGCCTGGCTGGGTGATGAGTTCCAATGTGAATCCAGGCAAATCGCGAAAACAATGGATAGGAAGCCGGGACGCGAAGAATTTCTCCCTGCGAAGCAACTACCCGGCGGTGAGATTACAATCCTAAACGTCATTGGCTCCCACGCGAACTTTGGCCTTTTGGAGAGCGACGGACTTGTGAGGATCAACCGCGATGTGATCACATTGGCCCAAGGCGAGCATATCGATTTCTTACCTTTTCCATGGAGTCGAAACCCATGAAGACCGTGACAATCCGCTATTTCGCAGTCCTGCGAGAGCGCCGTGGGCTCGCCGTTGAGCAGAAAACGACCTCATGCGAGACCGTTGGAGACTTCGTCGAAACGCTCATCGCCGAGCACCGGCTCGGTCTTCCGCCCGCACTGATTCGAGTGGCAATTGACCATGAGTTTGTCGATCCAACTGTCCCCCTGCAAGAAGGAAGTGAACTTGTCCTGATTCCCCCGGTGGCAGGCGGATGAAGTTCTCACTAAGCGATGCCCCGATTGCCGCTGAGCCGATAACCCATGATGAGGCGGGCGGATTTGTCGTCTTCGAGGGCAAAGTACGCAATCACGCCGAGGGGCGGTCTGTTGTTGGGCTCGAGTATGAGGCATACCCCGAAATGGCACTTTCCAAAGGGGAAGCGCTTGTTGAAGAGGCCATCGAGCGTTTTGGGCTCTCGGAAGCCAGGGTGATCCATCGCGTCGGGCAACTTGCCATCGGCGACACGGCAGTCGTCGTGCAAACGGCCTCCGCCCACCGGCGAGAGGCCTTTGAGGCCTGCGAGTGGATCATGGACCAACTCAAGTGGCGGGTTCCCATTTGGAAGCGCGAAACCTACGCGAGCGGAGTCGCCGAGTGGGTTGTCCCAGGTGAAGCCGCTTCTAGCCGGGTTGACGACGAGATGTTCGCCCGGCAAATGCAGCTTCCCGAAGTCGGCCCCGAGGGTCAAGCCGCGCTCGCCGGGGCAAGGGTCTTGCTCGTTGGAGTGGGGGGCCTTGCGGCGGGGAGCCTGCCTTCACTTGTGGGATCAGGCATCGGGACGCTGGGCCTGGTAGACGCCGACCTGGTTGAGCTCTCGAATCTTCATCGCCAAACCTTGTTTGCCGCCTCCGATATCGGGCGCATGAAGGTTGAGCGGGCGGCGGTATTCGCGCGTCGACTTCGGCCCCAACTGTCGGTTCAGCTATTTCCAGTGCGCCTCGCTGAAGGTAATGCCGAACAACTCATTTCCGGTTACGACTGGATCGTGGATGGGACCGATTCCCTCAGCACAAAGCTCCTGCTCGACCGCGTCTGCCAGAGGCTCGGCCGCCCCCTGGTCACCGCCAGTGTTCACCAATTTGAAGGTCAACTGATGACTGTTCGGCCCGGAGGACCGTGCCTTGCCGATCTCTTTCCCGAACCGCCTCCCGACCACTGTGTTGGAACCTGCGCCCAATCAGGGGTACTCGGCGTTGTGCCTTCGCTGATGGGGGTACTCCAAGCAAACGAAGTCATCAAAGGCATCCTTGGATTACCGGTCTTGGACGACAAATTGCTCTTGTTTGATTTCCGCACCTTAGAAGCAACCACGATCCGTCGCAAGTCCTCCAGTGAACTCAGTTCCGGGGGCAGCGTTTGGGACGTAGATGCAACCTCCATCAATCTTGCAAGCTTTGAGTTGGTGGATATTCGGGAGCCTAACGAAACTCCCGAGCTCACCAGGCCCCACCATCGAGTGCCTATAGCGGAATGCTACGAACTCGAATGGCAACGACCTACCTTGTTCGTTTGCGCCTCCGGAAGGCGTAGTTACCGCCTAGTAGCCGACCTCAGGGCACGGGGTGTTCGCAACGTCTTCTCGCTCCAGGGAGGAGTCGAGTGCCTTGAACGTGATTGAGCCGTGGCTTTTTTTTGGAGTCTTCGCCGTGGCCCTTGGCTACAGTATGGTCGGCCATGGCGGAGCCTCGGGATACCTCGCGCTGCTTGCATTCACCGCGATTCCGAGCGCGGTCGGCGCCACAACAGCGCTCGTTCTCAACGTCTTTGTCGCAGGCATCACCTTGGTGGTATTTGGGCGAGCGAAGCATTTTGATTGGAATCTCGCGTGGCCGCTCTTGCTGGGTTCGGTTCCCTCTGCCTTCTTGGGGGGTCGCCTCAAGTTTGAGAACCGAACCCAAGACCTCGTTCTTGCGGTGGTGCTTCTTTATGCCGCTGGAGTGCTGATTTTAAGCGTTCCCGCGAAAGACGGCGAGAGCCAACCACCGGTTCGTCCTATCCTTGCGGGGTCGGGGGTTGGCATTGGTTTATTGAGCGGGCTTGTCGGGGTCGGCGGAGGGATTTTTTTGTCTCCATTGATGATTCTGAATCGGTGGGCGCAGCCGCACAAAGTGGCAGCCCTTTCGGCGGGCTTCATTTTTGCGAACTCGTTGGCCGGTCTCTCGGCTCGACCTTTTGATCTCCTGCGAGAAAGCCTGAGCCTCTGGCCGCTGATCACAGTTGGCATTCTTGGCGCAGTCGGTGGAAGCTTCCTTGGAGCCAATCGAGTATCAAGTCTTGCCCTTCGGCGAGCGTTGGGATTGGTTTTGCTACTTGCTGTGGCTAAGCTGTTCCAGAAGGGATTGGGGCTATGATGCCTGTCATAGCGGCATCCTCCCTAACGATACTAAACTTCAGATATGGCTAAGCCCCCTGTCTCAATCGAGAAGCTGATCGAAGATTTCGGTCCGCACCCCGCCTACACACCTCCAGGCGGTTGGGTGGGCAGGGATGATCCCGACAAGCTGGTGAAGACGCACTGTTGCTTCTGCGGCATGCAATGCGGGATCCAGTTAAAGGTCAAGAAAGACCAAGTGATCGGGTTCGAGCCTTGGGAGGAGTTCCCCTTTAATCGAGGAAAGTTGTGCCCTAAAGGGGTGAAGCGATACCTGCAAGGCGGCCACCCTGATCGACTTCTCAACCCGATGAAGAACGTGCCAGGACAAGGTTTCATCTCCATCTCTTGGGAAGAAGCCTTCAGCACTACCATCAAGGCCATCCAGGAAGTTCAAGCCAAATACGGTAAGGACTCCGTGGCGTTTCTCTCAGGTGTGTCTCTCACTAATGAAAAAAGCTACCTGATCGGGAAATTCGCTCGGCTTGGCTTGCAGACTGCTAACCTTGACTACAACGGTCGCCTGTGTATGGTGAGCGCAGGGGCGGGTAACAAAAAGGCGTTCGGGCTTGACCGAGCTTCAAACTACTGGGAGGACATCGTTCACGCCGAAGTGATTCTCCTTGCCGGAACGAACGTGGCCGAGTGTTCCCCCATCACGACCGATTACATCTGGCGGGCCCGAGATCGTGGCGCGAAACTCATCGTGATCGATCCCCGCGTCACGCCCATCGCCCGCACCTGCGATCTTCACCTTCCCGTCCTGCCGGGGACGGATTCGGCCCTCCTCCTTGGCATCCTCCGGGTCTTAATCGAAGAGGAACTGACCAACGAAGCGTTTATCGCGGAATACACTTCGGGCTGGGAAGAAACGAAAGCAGCGGCTCTTGCGCTTCCGCTGGAAGAGGCGAGCCGCATCAGCGGAATCAAGGTCGAAGACATCGTTCGAGCCGGAAAGATGTGGGGTGAAGCCAAGACCAGCTTCTTGATGCACGCACGCGGGATCGAGCACAGTTCCAAAGGCGTGGACAACGTGGTGAGCTGCATCAACCTCGTTCTCGCCACCGGACGGATTGGACGCAAAGGCTGCGGATACGGAACCATTACGGGCCAAGGCAACGGTCAAGGAGGGCGCGAACACGGCCACAAATGCGACCAGCTCCCTGGGAACCGGGATATCTCAAACCCGGCTCACCGCGAGTACATCTGCTCGGTATGGGGTTGCACCGACGAAGAACTCCCGGGCAAGGGCCACACCGCACCCGAGATCATGGAAATGATCCACGCCGGTGAGATCAAAGCCCTCATCTCTATTTGCTTCAACCCGCTCGTGTCGCTTCCGGACTCCAACTTCACCCGCGAGGCTCTCAACAAACTGGAGCACTACACGGCCATCGACTTCTTCTTGAATGAAACAGCCCACCATGCCGACATCGTGATGGCGGGATCGCTTCACGAAGAAGAGGATGGAACCAGCACCAGCGCCGAAGGGCGGGTGATCCGAATCAAAAAGGCGGTCCACCCTCCTGGAAACGCCAAGGCCGATACGGAAATCATCCTGGAACTCGCGCGGCGGCTTGGACGGGGCAAGTTCTTTGACCACTTCAAGACGTCGGAGGACATCTTCAACGAACTGCGAGTGGCGAGCAAAGGCGGAACCGCCGATTACTACGGAATTACCTACGAGCGAATCGAAAATGAGCTCGGCGTCTTTTGGCCCTGCCCCGAAATTGGCCACCCAGGCACCCCGCGCCTGTGGGAGGACTTGAAGTTTAAGACCCCCGACGGCAAAGCCCACTTCAATGCTGTGAAGTACCGTCCGCCACTGGAAGAACCGGATGATGAGTATCCGGTGGTTTTGACCACCGGGCGCGTTGTGTCCCACTATTTGAGCGGAACACAAACTCGCCGGATTGGAGGATTGGTTGATCTCTGTTCCGATCCCTATGTGGAGATCCACCCGACGTTGGCCGAACAATATGGCATTGCCGATAAGGACTGGATGCGCGTCACGAGTCGGCGCGGTGAAGTCGTCCTTCAGGCGAAAGTGGTCACCACGATTCGCCCGGACACCGTTTTCATCCCGTACCACTGGCCCGGGCGTAAGGCGGCAAACAATCTCACCATCCGCTCCTACGATCCCGTCAGTGGTATCCCTGAATACAAACGGGCCTGTGTGAAGATCGAGAAGTCTGAGCCGCCGCAATGAAACGGGCCTTTGCGCTGGAGCCATTCTCTCGGGACCATAATGACGGTCTGCACCTCGCTCGGGCGCTAAGAGAGGAGCGCCCGGACGCTCCCGCATTGGCTCGTGCGGCTTGGGAGCGGGAGCTTTCCGACCACTTTGCCGAAGAAGAGCGGCTCCTCGGCCCGCTCGCCGGTGGTGATTCAGCCCGCTTATATGAAGAACACCGGCAGATTGAGCAACTCATCAGCGAGTTGCCGACTTCGTGCGTAGCGCTTGGGCAAGCTCTCGAAGATCACATTCGCTGGGAAGAACGGGTGCTGTTTCCCGCGATTGAATCCCGCATGACCCCCGATCAGGAGGCCACCTTGGCTCAAGAAGCTCTCAAGATGGAGCATCGCCGGTGGGAAATCTGCCCAAACCGGGCCGAAATCGTGCAACGCCGACTTGATCGCCTTCATCCCGGGGCCTAACCACTACTGCATCTTCATCAGCCGCTTTACCCCGGCGAGCATCCAGATGTTAATGCCCAGAAGCAAGAAGCTGAACGCCGAAGCTTGTATCACCATGCCGGTCTTTCCGGCCAAGATGTTTTCAAGCACCATCACAAAGAGCCACAGCTGAATGAGAAACAAGATCAATGCAAACAGCAAGAATCCGACGAAGACGACTGCCTTTTGGCGGCGGCGATGGAATTGCGGCGTGTTCACTAGTGGTCACCTTTGATTGCACCAGTCGCCCAGATTTCGCTACCGCGAACTTCGATCTTAACTTGGGGAAGGGGGTGCGGCGGCGGACCTTGAACCACGCTACCGTCTTCCAAGGAAAATGCACCGTTGTGGCATGGGCAGTAGAGGAGCTCGCGCTCATTCTTGACTTCGTACTCCACGGGGCAAGAAAGGTGAGTGCAGCGCCGTTTGAAGGCAACATACTCGCCGTCCTGCTTCCTGACGAGGATGCACAGATCACCTGGTCGTGGGTAGCTGAAAGCCAGGGCGGAACCGGGCTTCAAATCTTCAGTCGAGCATATCTTTGCGGCCTCAAACTTGATTTCTTCCCTCGGAATTTGGGCGTAAGCCGCCAGTGCTGCCGTGCCAACCGCTACACCACCACTCGCTAACGTGAGAAATTTGAAGAACTCACGGCGGGTCACAAAGTGGTCGTCTTCCCAGTCAATTGGAAAATCTTCTTTCAGCTTGTCGTTCATGTTGGATTAGCGCTCCACTTGTCGCACGGCGGTCAAGAGGTCAGATCGGCGAACCACGGCATCGGGTCTAACCGTGAGCTGTTTTGTTCCTTGGGGCATCATCAGGTGAACCTTGGTAGTGATCGTCTTGTTGCCAAATATGAACTCGTTGATCGGAGTTCCCGAGCGTTCGGCGGCGAGTTCTTCAGGCGTCCCATAAAACAGAGCGCCAGAGGGGCACACGGTTGCACACATGGGTTTGAGGCCTATGGAAGTGCGGTCGTAGCACATGTCGCACTTCATCATCTGATCCACCTCAACGTCGTACTTGGGCACTCCGAATGGGCAAGCGAAGAGGCAGTTCGTGCACCCGATACAGCGCGGCTTGAGCGAGCTTTGAACCACTCCGTCGGGCGTCTTTTTGATGGCATCCGCCGGGCAAACCATCGCGCAGGCGGGCTCATCGCAATGCATGCAGATGATCGGCGTTGTCTGCACGGTATCGGCGCGCTGTACTTGCTCCAAGTGAATCATCGAGACGCCCGGGTGCGTGTCGCACTCGGCACACGCCTGAACGCAGGCGTTGCAACCGATGCACCGGCTTGGGTCTATGTAGAACTGCCGCTCACTCACAACGAGTATGGTTGCACGCCGAACAAACGCCCACCATGATATCCATCATAAATCCGGTGGCGCGCTCTTCGGATCATTCCACATATGACCGAAATCATAGGAATCCAAGAAGCAATCAGCAAAGATTGATTCATGCCGATCCCATTGGACAACTTCGACAGTCGCGACATTCAGATCAAGCCAGTGCTGGAGTTTCGAGCCCGTTATGAGCGGCGGATCGACGCGGACTTTCAACCCGACAGGGGCGATAATCGGAGCAACTTGTTGCTCCGTGGGCGAGTTGGCTTGCAGTTGAGCAAGGATGGGCTCACCGGCAGAATCGTGTACCAACACGCGAGCTCACTCACCTGGCTCCCCGCCGGCAACGGTATTGCGATCCGAAGCGATCTCCTTGAAGCCAACGTCAGCTTCAAGAGTGGAGCGACCACCTACACACTAGGGCGGCAACGTTTCGGGTTGGGCAATCGAAGGCTCATCGGCGAACTCGATTGGAACAATATCGCCAACGCGTTCGAAGGCCTAAAAGTTGAGGACCGGACTTGGACCTTCTTCCTGATGCGTGCCGGCGTGTTGCCAACTCCCTCGAAGAACTTAGTGTTGTCGGGAGTCACCTTCAAGAGGGCGTCCAACACGACGGCATTCATCATCAAAGTTGATGATGCGAAGGGGGTAGCTCAGACTCGGTATACGCTTTCGAATGAGGGAACGTTGAAGCCGAATGCGAAATCGACCTTAAGCTATCAAATCGGCTTCCAGGCGGGTCATCAGGACGGGAAAAGCGTACAGGCTTGGGCGGCGAATGGAAGGTACGGAATGGATATCGCGCCAAAGGTGGAGGCGTACGGCGATGTCAACATCGCCAGCGGCGGCAGCAGCAACCGGGTCAACTCCACTTTTGATCAGCTTTATCCCACCGGGCATGATCGGCTCGGATTGATGGACACGACCGGATGGAAGAACATTATCTCTGCGACCGCGGGACTGAAGTTCAAACCAAGTGCCAATTCGTCGCTCCGGCTCAGTTACACGTGGTTGCAGCTTTACGACAAGCGTGACGCTTGGTACGGAGTAGGCGGAGCGATTAATGCCTTCGGCGCAACGCTCTATAGGGACCCAACGGGGAACGCCGGTCGCGATATTGGGCAGGAAATCAGTCTAGACTACTCGTCGACGTTGGCCAATGGCTTCACCATGAGTACTGGCGCTGGAGTCTTTCTTCCAGGCCGATTTGTGAAGTCCATCGGCGGAGGCAGATCGGGAAATCAGACCTTTGGCTACTTCATGCTCGGTTGGAAATTCTGAACCTACCGTACGGCCTGAAGCAGTTTGTCCAGGTCTTTCACAAGAATGTGGCGCGCTTGGGTTTCAATCCACTCTTGCTTCTGCCAGCGGCTCATGATACGGATCGTGGACTCCACGGTCGTACCAGCGAGCTCAGCGATTTCTTGCCTCGTGAGAGGAACGTCCAACAAAAGCCCCTCGGGGAGCTCACGCCCAAACGACCGCGTGAGTACGAGAAGCACCGCCGCCACGCGTTGCTCAACTGTCCCTACGGAGAGGTGGGCGATGAGGTCGAATGACTGTCTTAGCCGGTGCGTAGTGCGCTTGAAAACCTGTTCTTTCAAAACGACGTTCTTCTCATAGACCGGCAAAAAGCCTGACTTCGGCACTTTGAGATACCAGGTTCCGGTGATCGCTTTGGCTGACTGAGGACACCCTGTGCCATCGATGGCCCCTAACAAACCGAACACGTGCCCTGGCCCCATGATTTCGGTCGTTATCTCCTGATGGCTTGGCCCCACAGTAGTCATCTTAATGAAACCAGTACCAACTACGCCAAAAAAAGAGACACTGCTACCGCTAAGCCAAATCGTCTCGCCCTTCTCGGCATGTGCCATCCGAGAATTCACCACAAGCTCCCCGACTTGTTCATCCGTCAAGCCGCCGAGCAACGTGCTGCTCAAGAAGACCTCCCGGCGCGACGGTGCCTCTGCTTGCTCAGACATCCTCCTAGAATAGCATGGTCTTCCCGCTCCCGTTGGCCTTTCCTTGTGCCCGTAAGCCGCCAGAAGGCGTCTGCGGCCTGGAGCCCGGCCCTTCATTTTTCGATCTTGACTATGCCAATTTTTCTTCACCGTCGCAGTTTCGCGGCCACGGTCCCCAGTTGAGAGACCGAATGGAGGGAATTGAGAGACCTGAGCCCTTGGTCTCTCTAAAGGTCTCTCTTAGCCACTGGATTTCCTGAGACGTCCTGAGACGCCCGTAGACTCAAATCAGAGGTTTTTCGACCTATTTTTCTTCAGTCCTAAGGAGGGCGTCGGGGGTTCGATTCCCTCCGAGGCCGCCATCAAGTATTCCTGGAGCACGGGCGACTGACCCTATCAGCACTCTGCGTCGGGAACGTTTGGGCCAAAAACTTGTATCCGGGTCGCCGGGAAGCAACGGCTGCTCTCAACCAGCGGCAGGAGAGGACCCTCCATTCCTTGACCCCTGCTGGTCATCGTCGAGATTCTCGCACCATAAAGCCCCCGTGACGAAGAGCCGAACCGTCCGCCAATCTATGTTTAAGCATCTATCCCAGTTCGCCTTCTAACGTCCCCTTATCCTGACCCGACATCCATCTGTAGTCGAGAGTTCTGCAAGATAGCAAAAAGCATTGCAGTTAGGATTGATACCGCGATACACTAGGCGTCCCAATGCCAAGCTATCTCAACCACAAACTGCCGACAATCTGGCACGGCGGCGATTACAACCCTGAACAGTGGACCTCTGCGGTCTGGGATGAGGATATGGCCTTGATGCAAGAGTCAAGATTCAGGGTCGCAACGATAGGCGTCTTTTCATGGGCGAAGCTGGAACCAACCGAAGGAAACTTTGACTTCGAATGGCTTGATACCGTGATTGGGAAGCTCAGCGAAGCCAATCGGTACTTCATCCTCGCAACTCCTAGCGCAGCACCTCCCGCTTGGATGGCCAAAAAGTACCCCGAAATTTTGCGGACAGGCCCTGATCGAGTGCGGCGCCTTCATGGAAACCGTGTCAACTACAATCTCTGCTCAAAACTCTATCGTCATAAATCGGCTCTGATAGCAAGAAAACTTGCCGAGCGATATGGCAATCACCCTGGTCTACTCGCCTGGCACCTCTCCAATGAATATGGTGGTGAGGACTACAGCGAAGAGTCCATCTCTGCCTTTCGTGACTGGCTCAAGAAAAAGTATGGAACACTTGATGCACTCAATGATGCCTATTGGACCACATTCTGGAGCCACTGTTACACAGAGTGGGATCAGATCTCGGCTCCAGGGGCTGCTTATGCGGAGGGATCGATTCAAGGCTTGACGGTCGATTGGTTGCGCTTCACCACCGATATCACCGTAGACTTCATGCTTAACGAAGCAGCGCCCTTGAGAGAACTCGCCCCAGAGGTTCCCCATACAACGAACCTGATGGGCACTTATCCCGGTTTGGACTATCGAAAGTTTAGTCCTTATCTCGATTTCGCCTGTTGGGATAGCTATCCAGGCTTTGCCGGTTCTCTAGATCAGACTTCTGTGTGGATCGAAGTTGCTTTCAAGCACGACCTAACCCGAGGCCTTTCCAAGAACGGAAAGTGGATGCTTATGGAGTTCACTCCGAACTCAAGTAATTGGTATCCAACAATGACCGCGAAGCGACCGGGAGTGCACAAATTCGAAGCGCTGCAAGCCGTTGCCCACGGTGCAGATGGAGTCCACTATTTTCAGTGGCGGCAGTCACGTGGAAGTCAGGAGCAGTTTCACGGGGCGGTTGTGAATCATGGAACGACGAATAATGGAAGAATCTTCAACGAGGTCAAGCAAGTAGGCTTTGCAGTTGACGAACTCTGCCATTTAGCGGGAACCACAAGGAAGGCAGAGGTGGCAATCATCTATGATTGGCAAAGCCGATGGGCACTTGATGCCGCAGTTGGACCAGTTCAGAGAGACAAAGGGTATGAGAAAACCTGTCTCCACCATTATCGACCATTTTGGGAAGCCGGGGTCGCGGTGGACATCGTTGGCCCAAATGATTCCTTTGAACACTATAAACTTGTCATTGCTCCGATGCTCTACAGCATTTCTGACAGCACCACCAAGAGCCTCGTGGAGTACGTGAGCTCTGGCGGAACTCTGCTTTGCACCTACTTGACTGCGCTCACAGATCAAAATAGCCTAGTTTTCGACGAAGGTTATCTCTCCCCTCTGAGAGAAGTTCTCGGCATTTGGAGTGAAGAGATTGATGCTTTGCCAGAAGGAAAGCACATCCACATTAGGACCGGAACTGAGCAACTCCAAGATCGTTTTGCCGCGTCTGACTTTTGCGAGCTGATTCACTTGACGACCGCGGAGGCGATTGCTTGGTACGACGAAGAGTTCTACGCAGGGCGTCCCGCTGCTACCGTGAACAAGTTCGGCAACGGGAAAGCCATTTATGTGGCATCTCGCAATGAACAGCGATTCACAAATCAGCTTTTCTCGGCACTCATCGAAGAATTAGAAATTAACAAGCATGCGAACCAGCTTCCAGAAGGCGTTACTCGGCAAGTGCGATACGGAGATCAGGTCGAGTACCACTTCTACCTCAATGCGTCGCCGGATTCCAAGATCGTGGAGACAGACAGGTGGGGGCGACTGCATCTGGGGCCGTGGCAAGTCGAACTGGTTGAGCACCGAATCGAATAGAGAACATCAAGGCTTTCGACGTCCCTAGTGGCAAGACCAATGTCAGAGCGATCAACCCACTTCGGGAATCGAGGTGCTGCAACGATTGGATCGCGAAACTGGATGAAGGTCCGTAGGTTTGCCAGACTCATCGGGGCATCCTTGCGCCCCCGGTAGACTCTATCCGGGGCAATGATAGAAATCCAGATCGTTCACTCTGACAATGCCAGCCTCATGGACCGGGTTGAGGAAGAGGTGTTCGATGGGCCGATTCGAGCGGAATGGCTTGAGGCCTTTTTGGCTCGCCCAGATCATGCCTTGGTCGTGGCGATTGAGAATGGCTCTGTGGTTGGAATGGCGACAGGCCTGACTTACTGGCACCCCGATAAGCCCTTATCACTCTTCATCAATGAGGTTGGGGTTGCACCTGCTTGGCAGGGGCAGGGTATCGGGAAAAGGCTCATCTCTCGAATCCTGGAATGGGGCAAAGCTCAGGGTTGTGCCGAGGCTTGGGTCGCCACGGAAGCGAGCAATTCTGCCGCTCAAGGCCTTTATCGATCCTGCGGTGGTGTCCCCGACGAGGAGTGTGCGGTCGTTTTCATATACCCCCTTGGGGCTGACTAATCTTCGATAGGGACTTTCGTGTTTCCGAAGCTTTGGAGAATTCGGCAATGAAAACCCTTGCAACCTTACCGTGGGACCTTTCTGTATCCAGAAGGATCATGACAAGCCCAGAGGATCCGAAAACTAAAGCTGACGGCGCTTCCCCCATCGCTCCTCAGCCGACGAGCTTTCTGAAGGAGACCAGTCGGGAAGTCGGAAAGCATCTGATTGTGGAAACCGGCAATGCCCTCAAGTGGGCCGCTGTCGGCGCTTTGATCGGCGCGGCTGCATTAGGGGGGCTTGGCTTCTGGAAATTCGGAGTCATTGGCCTTGCCATCGGGGCGACATTCGGCGCAATCATTGGCGGGGCGTTTGGCGGATACACCTACCTCCAAATCTAGCTCTTTCGACGTCCACACGTTCCAGCCCCGCCGACTTGCCTCGGCCATCCCTGCGGTTCTCGCGCCCTCGCCATGACGACAAAGAATCGGTGGAAACGGGGCTAGTTCGCGGTCGATTCGGCGTATCGTTTGAAGTTGTCCAGGATGGCCAGCCATCCTTCGCGTTGTTGTTCCAGCGAGTGCATCTCTTCGGGCTCGAACGTGACCGAAACTTGCACCCCAGCCGGCGAATCGGTGAACTCCACGCGAGCCTTGCGCTCGCCGAATTGGTAGGCCAAAAGCGACATCGGCTCAACCTCGGTATAGACCCCCTCAAAGTCGAAAGCCATGGATCCATCTTTGGCCTCCATCCGAGAGCAAAAGGCTCCGCCGACCCGCAGATCGACCGCGGCCCGGGTGGTGTGCCAATCGTCGCTGGCCGCATTCCAGTGCACGATGGCTTCGGGCGAGGTGTAGGCGGACCAAACGTGGTCCAGCGATGCGTTTACGGTTGCCTGAACGGTGATCATGCTTGGTCTCCTCGAACTGCGGCCTCGATGGCGGCGATGTCGATCTTCTTCATGGTCATCATGGCCGCGAAAGCGCGCTGGGCTACGCCGGGTTCGGGGCTACCCATGGCTTCCATGAGGGCGCGGGGCGTGATCTGCCAAGAGACTCCCCAGCGGTCTTGGCACCAGCCGCACTCGCTCTCTCGCCCCCCGTTCTGCACGATGGCGTTCCAATAGCGGTCAGTCTCTTCTTGGTCGGCGGTCGAGATCTGGAAGGAGAAAGCCTCGCTATGCTGAAAGTAAGGTCCACCGTTGATCCCGATGCAGGCCACACCACAAACCGTGAAGTGCACCACCAGAACGTCGCCCACTTGGCCACTGGGATAATCGCCCGGAGCACGAACGACTTCCCCGACGGAGGAATCGGGGAAGACGGACGCATAAAATCGCGCGGCCTCCTCGGCTTCCCTATCGAACATAAGGCAGATCGTGTTCTTTTCGACAACTCCCACAGTCGGGAGCGTACCGCCATAGCGAGAGACTATCGGAAACGGGGCAAGTCCTTTCGGTGGAGATCCCTATCCTGCCCGCAATTTTTGACAAAAAGCTCATGATTTTGCCCGAACTCGTGTTATGATGTGTTTTTCGTCGCGCTTCTTTGCGGCGGAACGTTCTCGAAAAGGAGCTAGCAAAATTGAATCTCGGAGTCTCTCACTCGCTTTTTGCGGCCAGCTTTGTGCTGTGCCTCTCTGGTGCGGCGTCTGCCTCGTGGACCGTCACCAATCTCCACCCAATGGGTTACGTTCAGTCCGAAGGCCTCGGCGGGTCCGGTGGCCAGCAAGTGGGGATCGTTAAGGACTCGGGCGGTTTCCGAGCCAGCCTCTGGAATGCCTCCTCGGGATCCCATGTCGATCTCCATCCCTCCAGTCGGGCCGAGTCGTTCGCCTATGCCACCGACGGCAGCCAACAGGTTGGGCTTGCGAGGGATGCCTCGATGAACGATGAGGCCAGCCTCTGGTCCGGCACCGCTGGATCTTGGGTCAGTTTGAATCCGGCCTCGGCGGTTCAATCCGCTGCCTACGGCGTTGCCGGTGGGCAACAGGCTGGTCTGGCCCAGTTTGGCTCGGTGACGGAAGCAGGAATTTGGGGCGGAACGGCCTCTTCGTGGGTCTCGCTGCATCCCGCTGTCGCCCTCTCGTCCGCTGCGTTTGCGACCACGGGTTCTCAACAAGCCGGCTACGCTGTCTTGACTTCGGGGGATATTGTTGCCGGGATGTGGAGCGGCACTGCGGCCTCATGGGTGGATCTCAATCCGGCTTCGGCCACCTACTCGGCCGCTTTTGGGATCGCCGGAGGGCAACAGGTCGGCCTTGCAACCGTCGGGGGGATCACCCGGGCCAGCCTGTGGACCGGATCGGCTGCATCTTGGATCGACCTGAGCCCGGCTTCTGCCACCTACAGCCACGCCTACATGACCGACGGCAGTCGTCAAGTGGGTTATGTGAATTACGGAATCGGTGAGAAGGCCAGCCTCTGGACCGGCTCGGCTGCCTCGATGGTCGATCTTCATTCTTTCTTGCCCTCGACTTTCGCTTCAAGCGTTGCTCGGTCGATTTCTACCGATGGAATCAACTACTACATCACCGGTGCTGGCCTGAACACGGCGACCGGGCGGTACGAAGCCCTCCTCTGGACGCAACCCGTCCCCGAGCCAGGCACGATGGCCGCGCTTGGGCTTGGCCTCGCTGCGGTCGCCGGTCGTCGGCGCAAAAGATAGATCCGAACCGAATGATCGCTTTCTGGGCTCGCCGATCCCGAGCCCTTAGCGCCTATCCCGTCCGCAATTGATTTCAAAGAGTTACAAGACAAAGGAACTGATATGCGGGTCCTTTTAACACCATAGGCGATCACTCTTATGGAGTCCAGGTCGATCGTAGTTCTAGGGTTATCTCTGTCAGACAATCGACACCTTAAAGAGAAAGGGACTTCGCTTTGGCATTTGAAGTTGCTTCGAGCCACTCGTTGGGTTGATCCGGGAAAAGGTCCTCTTTTGAGGTTAGAAAAGCGCACTTCTTGAGATTCGAAGTTCGATTTTTGAACAAGGTGTGTTAAGATGTTATCAGGCAGATCTCGTCGATCTGCTTCAGGTGATTTGATTTTGAGAAAAGGAATACTCGTAGGCTTTGGCGTGCTGGTGGCCGCCGGAGTTCATGCCCAAAGCATGAACATCGATTTCAACTTTGCGGGCTTGGGGTCCGCACCCAGTTCCACCTACGCGGCGGCCGGCTTGGCTGGCTTCTGGAACACGGCCAACATGACCGGAAACATGGTTGCCACCATGTCTTTGGCGGACCTGAGCGGAGCTGCCACGGCCGCAAGCCTCAACGTCTCCGTGATGCTCGGCAACTGGACCAACACGGGCAGCTGGACCGGAGACGACCTTCTGCTAATGGAAGACGCGGGCGGAAGTATCGGTCAGCCCGTGAACTTTGTTGGCCTGCTGAATGGGAACTACGATGTGCTGGCCTACGGCATGTCGGCCTCCGGAAACGTGAACTCCTCGTTCTACATCGGCTCGGCGACCCAGAATACAAGCGGCGCTTGGTCTGGTTCGCACGTGCTGGGTGGATCCTACGGCCTCTTCTCGGGGATCTCGGTGACCAACGGGACTCTCCAGATGGGGTGGGTTGGAAACTTCAACGGCCTGCAGCTGATCTATAGTCCCGTGCCCGAGCCAGCCACCATGGCTGCGATGGGGCTTGGGCTGGCTGCGATCGCGGCCCGACGACGCCGGAGTTCCTCCGGACTCTGACAAGAAACTGGGGGAGGCTTTCACGGTAAAGGGAGGGCCTCCCCCGCTTGTTGCCGATAGGTAAAGTTTGCTCCCCGTAAGCCCCAGAGTCTGGGACGAGGCCTCCCGAGGGGTGCATGGCAAAAGCTCAAGGGCGTTACAATGCCGGAAGATGCAGGAGCCAGATTTCGCGGAGTTTCAGGATCGGCGACTGGCGAGCCTCTATGATTCGGTCTCGCCATGGGGGCCAGATGGGGAGTTCTATGCTCACCTACTCGACCCGGCCGCGCACCCTTGCGTCCTGGATTTTGGGTGCGGTACGGGGAACCTCGCCATCCGACTTGCTCAGCAGGGACACGTTGTGATCGGACTCGAACCTGCGGCCCCCATGCTGGAGATCGCCCGTTCGAAACCCGATGCCGAACGGGTGAGTTGGATCTTGGGCAGCATCGAAGAGTTGCCCGGGCAGCAAGTGGACGCCATCTTCATGACGAGCCATGTCGCCCAGTTCTTCCGGACCGACTCCAGCTGGCGCGAGCTGCTCGATGTCCTCCGCGGCACCTTGCGACCCCAGGGCCGGCTGATTTTTGATATCCGGCGCAGGACGGACCCACCCTTCCCCACTTGGCCGACGCCCGAGAACCCCGAAGAGGTCGCAACAAGGCCGTTCGGCCCCATTCAGTGGTGGCACACCCTTCTGCCGTCCGACGACCGGCTGGTCCGGTACGAACTGCACTATGCCCTGCTCGCCGAGGGGGTGGTTCTGCACTCCGTGAACGAGCTCCGCTTCCGTGACGAGGCAGAGGTGGTCACCGATCTCGTATCCGCCGGTTTCCTCCTGCATCAGACCTACGGAGACTTTGATGGGACTCCAATGTCCCCGCCATCACCAGAGATGATCTTCATCGCCGGGGCTTGAGCCCGGCACCCGCCTTCGCGGATTCAACGCCCGGGCAAGCCCCGGCCCATGGACTGGCCTTCCTCTCAAAAAGGTCTACGACTCCCAGAATCCCTCAACTTTACTCTTGACATCTTCCGGATAAGCATCTTATAATCGAAGTTCTGCATTCTTTCGACTATAGAGAGATGGAGGAAACACATGAACAAACAAGCAAAATGGGTCATCGGGCTGATGATCGCCCTCGGGGCCGCACATGGACACGCCGTGAATCTGGTGAGCAACGGCAGCTTCGAAGATCCTTTAAGCGACTGGACCTTCGACTTCGCGCCCGCAGGGTCACAATTCGGGGTCACGTCCAACGAGGCCTTCTCAGGCAACCGGTCGTTCGTCTTTTCTGCCTCTGCCATGCAACACGACGCGATCAGCCAATCGCTCCCGACCACAGCTGGGACGACCTACACCATCTCCTTGTGGGTCAAGAACATTGACTTCCGCAGCGACAGCCTCCAACTTGGGTGGGAAAACAGCATCGCTCTGGACCTGACGCCCCTGACAGGGCCCCTCGAGAGCTGGCAAAAGCTTTCCGTCAACGCACTCGCCACGACCTCGGGCTCGGTGCTGAGCATCCGCGGATTCGACGGGCCGGGCAACATCTTTGTCGACGATGTCCGCGTCGAAGCCGTCCCCGAGCCGGGCACTATGACCGCGCTCGGATTGGGGGCGATCGCGCTTCTTCGTCGGGGGGCGAGGCGAACGAACTAATCGGAAGGATCAATGAAAATGCGAAACCTACTTCCTTTGCTCGGTCTGGCCCTCTGCCCCACGGCGTGGGGCCAGACCTTCAGCGCAAACTTCATCGGCACGAACGGCGACTGGTTTCAAGCCAGTAACTGGAGCACGGGAGCCGTGCCCGATGCCAACACCGACGTGCGCATCGCTGAGGGCCGCACGGTCGAGATCAACCCAGCCCGCGGCAGCGCGGTCGTGGCCGTGCGCAACCTGCTCATCGAAGGCGGCGGCACTCTGCGCACCCTCGCCGGAACGAGCTTCCGCTCCGCCGAGGAGACCGTCCGCGATGGGCTCTTGTGGCACGCCGGCACCATCGCCAGCGGTGAGGGCGACCTCATTCTTGATCGCTCTGGTCAGCTACCTCGGCCTGGCGGATTTGGTGGCGGTGGCATCATGCTCAACCCGACACCAAAGAGCAAGCGCGACCTCGTTCTCTTAGGCGGGTCCGGGATGACGATGACCTTCGGGATTGGGGGCGCGACCCGGGCCAGCGCGAGCCAACTCGGGGCCGGCACCTACGCCAACCTGAACGTCCGAAACCGGCGCGAAAATGGGGTCGTCGCCCTCGAGCTTCTCGGCATGTACGGCTTTACCCCTACCGCCGGGCAGACCTTTGACATCCTCACCTTCTCAGATCCCACCGCGACGTTCCGCTTCGACGGACTGAACGAAGGCGACCTCGCCGGGCGCATCGGAGGCGTGGACCTGCGGATTAGCTACCTGGGCGGCGATGGGAACGACGTCCGCCTCCTCGCGGTGCCCGAACCAGGCACCATGACCGCGCTCGGATTGGGAGCGATCGCGCTTCTTCGTCGGCGACGACCGCGAACGATGTAAGCTCAAGATGAGGTGAGCGAACAGCCGTTGTTTCCCGGGCAGGTCGAGCGACTCGAGTTCAGTCTTGAGCAATTGCGCGAAATCGCGTCGCCTGCCCGGAGCGAGGTGTTTTGGACCTACAGCGCGCTTGAGCCCTTATCGGCCCAAGACGTGGCGGAGCGGATGAACCGGGCCGCAGGCACGATCCACTACCACACCAAAGCGCTTCTCGAGGTCGGGCTGCTCGTGCTCGCGGAGTCTCGGCGACGGGGCGCCCGGACCGAGTCGCTGTACGTGCGGGCAGGCAGGTCGGTCTATGGACGCAACCACCCGATGACCGACGAATACCGCAAGGCTGGGTCAAAGGGCTTCCATGCGATCATGCGCTCGCTCGGCCGCGAGCGAGCCGCACTCCACAGAGTGATCCCCGAAGACCCGTCCCTCGCCCAGTTCTGCATCTTCCAGCTGCTCAACTACCGGCTGTCTGCGGAAGATGGACAGCGGCTTTGCGCCGAACTGATGGCCGTACTCAGCAGGTACCGCGAGCTTCAAGATCCTAAGGGCGTTCGAGTGCGAATCGCGGTCGTCACTCATCCGGAGATGGGCGAGATCCGCCACGCCTACAAAGAGGCCACGGGAATGGATCTGCGTGCCGAACCCGAAACAGAAGATCCGAGCTGATGTCAACTCAACGTAGCCCAGCGATACCCCGGGTTCGGTGGCGACTACTCTCCCGGTTAGCCCGTGTTCAGGTCGGCGTATCGCTTGAAGGATCTCCAGGGTCGCCTGCGATTGCGGACCTCGGCTAATACCCGTTCGGAAGCCAGCAACACCTCCTAGGCCGGAGCTAGTTGTTCGCGGTTTCGTGGCCCATCAGGTGGCGGGCTGAATAGATCTGCCCGGTGTGGTAGGCGACGTGGAAGGCCATGTACTCCAGGGTATAGCCCCAAGTCCAGTCATCGCGCCCGGGATGAACGCTGGCAAGGTCGGGGAGCGTGGCTAGGACTTGGGCTCGGCAAGCTTCGTGGATTCGCTTGACCTCGGCATAAACCGCCTCGGCCCCAAGTTCGAGCACGACCGGCTGATCGACGGCGGTCAGGTAGTACGCCGCCGAGTTCGAGAAGAGCGGGCTCTCGAGCGTGGGATGGATCCATCGGGCTTCACCATAGGCCACGTGCGCGGCGAGCTCGCCGATGCTGAGGAGGCGGGGGTGGGGGCGGACCCAGAGGTCGCCATCTTGGAGCCCATCGAAGGCCTCGCTCATCTCCCAGATGGCGTGGTCGATCGGGATCAGGGCCTCTTCGTGGGTCATGCCATGCTGAGTTTAGCGCACTTGCGAAGAATCGGCTTCCGACCAACTCTGAACTGAGTAAGATGCACCCATGCGACGGGTTGCCGCCTTCGTCTTCTTCACTACTCTTGCTGCCACTTCGTCCGCGCAGCCCATCGCGAGCTCGGCCAATCCCATCGCGGCGAGTCTGCGAGAGCTGGGCACTAAGGGGCTCCAGCCAGCGGCCAACTCGAGCGCACCAGCGCTCAACTTCGCCCCAAAAAACTCTGGGCGCACGATCCAAGCCGTCGTGGATCTCATCGCCACCAACGCCGAGGATCGCAAGACGTTCCGCGAAGGGCTCGATGCCCTCATCAAAGCCTTTGAAGAGAGCCAAACGGGCTCTAACAAGTTCGACGTCGCGGGGGCTGTTGCCTTCAACCTCGTGGTACTGAACGCGATCGCCAACCAAGTCGAACCCGCAGAGGCAACGATCAACAAAGTCCGCGACCAACTTCGCAGTAGCTTCCGGGCCGACCCGCGCGCCCTCGACACCAACGATCTGGCCCGGCAAGAGATCTATGAGACCCACTTGGCGGTGGCTTCCTTGATGCTGATTCTGGCGAGCGTGACCGAAGACGAGGCCGGAGCCAAATCCTTGGCCGCCACTTCCAAGGCGTTTCTGTCCGCATTCCTCGGGACGACTGCGTTCAACTTCGGGACCGATGGGCTGCGCATCACGGCTCGACCGAAGCCCCCGGCCCAGGCCCCCCAATCGGTTCCCGCGAATCCGCTGGGAGGGCTCGCCCCAGGCTTCTCGGCTGGAATCCCGAACGGATGGGAGAAGGTAGGAGACTGGTATCGACGCTCCAGCTCCGAACGATCGATCGTCCGGGCGCTCGTCCGGTTCCCGGCCGCGATCCCGGTCTCGGGGGGTGTCGGGCAAGAGCTCGACCGTCAGTGGGAAAAGCTACGACCAGAAGGAAAAATCGATCTTGCCGACCGCAACTACTATGCTCGCTACGTCGGCGGGGCCCCGGCCTACTACCGAATTGGCCGTGTCCAAGAAGAGCATCTTCAGGCCCCGACCTTCGTCGCGGTCACCCTCGTAAGGGTCGGTGATCTCTGGCAACCGATCGTGCTGGCCGTGACCTACGGCGATCCACCCCCGCCCTATGAGCCGGGTGCAGCCTTTTCGGCGAGCTACGAGTATCCGAGTGGGGCGGCCTTGGCCGAGGAGATCATCGGCCAGATCAAGGTCCAAGGCGCCAATCGGCCGAACCTCTTTCCGGCCGCCGACTTGGTGGGAGACTTCAGCACCAGCTCGGGGATGTCGGGAGCCGTGGTCAACATGGCTACTGGAGCCACGGGAATGGGATATTCCGCCTCTGGAATGTCCCTGAATCTGAAGGCAGACGGGACCTTCACGTCGAAGGTCACCAACGTGGTCGGCGGACCGGGCGCGTTTGGCTCGCAAACCGGGAGTGACGCTGGTCGCTGGACGATCGAGGGAGACAAGCTCATCCTAAACGGTCGCGAGAAGGATCAGTACACCATCGTCGGACTCACCTTGTACACCGACGCTAAGGTATTGCTACTCGATTGGGATACGAAGCGCCCAGCGCATCCCGGAAACCTCGGCATGGCCACGGTTTTGGTCGCTCCTCGGTGACCACTCACAAGGATCGGCAGAATTCGGGCAGAATAGCGACTAATTTTATGCAATTGCGCGTCGCTCTTCTCCCGTTGCTGGTGCTTGCTCTTGGTCTTGCAGTTCCCAGCGTCGCCAAGTCCCAAGATCGACCTGAGCCGTCACCCGCCACTCTCCGTGCTGAATTAGAGCCGGGAGCCTTGAAGTGGATCCGCGATCACCTGAAGCCCTTTGCTTCCGATGTCCCTTCGAGCAAAGAACTAGCCACCCTCACCGAAATGATCGGCGAGGCCAAGATTGTCGGCTTTGGGGAGGTGACTCACGGCGATCATCAGTCGCAACTCTTCAAGTCGCACGCGATCCGCGAATTGGTCAGGCAAGGAGCGGTAAGCGCCCTGATGCTCGAGGTGAATCGCGAAGCTGGAGCCGAGGTCGATGCTTATATCAACCAAGGAAAGGGCGACCTGACCAAGATCATCCTGGATTCCGGAGTCTTTAGCATTTGGAAAACGGACGACTTTGCCTCTCTTGTTGGATGGCTTCGAGGCTATGTAGTGAGGACAGGCAAGCCGTTTCGCGTCTTCGGTATCGACTGTCAGGATGCCTCGGTCGATCTGCAATTTGCTCTGGAGCGCTTGCGACGCAAAGACCGCAAAGCGGCGGATCGATTCACCAAAGAGTTACAACCGCTCTTGGATGCGGAAAAAGATGGCAGTGACCTCATCACATGGATCAATGGGCAGAAGCCAGAAGCGTTTAAGCTCTACGAGGAGATCGTAAGTCGCCTTATTGAGGCGGCAAAAAAGACCAAAGACCCAGAGGCAATCTATGCGGCAAAAGTCGCCCGGCAATGCCTCTTGGCCTATCAGTACGAATTCGGAGGAGAGGCGAAGGACTTCTCGAAGTTGCCGGCCGACTATTGGTCTCGGCGCGACGTCTTCATGTCTGAAAATCTCTTGGAACTGAATGGTTCACTCAGAAGCGCTCTCTGGGCCCATGACATGCACGTCCTCGGGTCCCTTCCAGACTACGTTAGCCAGACCGGATACCAAACATTAGGGATGCTGATTCGCAAGGCGATCGGCAAGGGCTACGTTTCGGTCACCTTCGCGTGGACGAAAGGCAGTTTTCGCGCTCGCCTCTGGGATCCGAGCGTTAGCATTGTCGAGGCACGATCGCGGCCTTTCGAAGCCTATGAGGTCAGCTGTGACAAACCCGGGGATCTCGGCGAGTTTCTGGCCAGGGTTGGTCCCGAGAGATTCATGGTCGACTTCCGCAAGGCCGATGAGGCGACCCATAAGTGGGGGGCTATCCCTTACTATCGCGGCTGGTGCGGCTGGGGACTCAACCCCAAAGAGTGGCTCACACGCCCGGGGCAAGAGTCATCTCCAACCCTGCCCGTGACGGATATCTTGGTTTTCTACAAGGCGATCAGCCCGTCGACAGTCTGGCAACTACCGAAGAAGGACTGACCCAACTCACTCGAAAATCGGCACCGGCTCCATCCGGCGGTAGGCGCCGCGGGTGAAGTCGTTCCTGCTCACACCTCTAATGACGCAAGTTTCCCTCCGTCACTGCAAAGGGACATTGCCCGAACCCTTCGGTTCGCCATGTACGTCAAACCGACATCAATGGTCAGGCAATTGAATTCGTTACCGGAGAGGTGCCGTTGTTGGATGGCTGCGGCGCTCTTTGCTGTCGGGACGGTGGGGTGCGCTACCCAAACCGCCAACAAATCAAACCCTGATTCGCTGAGGGCCATCGGAGAGGTGACGGCGTTGTCAAAGCAGTACGTCATCGCGCCCATCGCGCTTAACGACGGAATGCTCGCCCTGTCAGACGACCTCCTCTACATCAACCTCATCCAAGAGGTTCTCGTACTCAATCTCAACCTATACAATCCGACCTACCTGGAGCCCGGTAGTCAGTTCGGCGGAGATCTTTTTCCACTTACTGCCTTTGGGGGACTGGTTGGGGGGCCTGGTGCCTACGTCGCCATCCTCCCAAATGGAGAAGATGTCGGAACCGTAGTTATCACGAGTGGTGGCATGATCTTCGATGTTTGGAGCACCAAAGATGGTGCCAAAGTTCAGTTTGATGAGCCTGGACACCGGTGGGTCGCCGCTTCAAGCGGGACGATTCAACACACAGGTCTGGAACTCCTGAAGGACGATCGCAAAACTTGGAACCTTGGCACCCCCTATCAAGGCTCTATCCGACTTGCGCCCGGCGGCGGGGGAAGGCTTGCTCTTCTTGATCTAGCAGAGTCGCAATCTACCAGGGCCTTCGATCCCATTACCAGACGGTTCCTTCCGATCAAATTGCCTAAGTCGTCACCGGGGTCCAACGTTTTGGTCTGGGTGGACCAAGGACGCATCTTTGCCCAAATCGGAGACGTAATTGTGGATTACGGGCGGTACGACGCGGTTGCATCTACTAGAGCTTCGGAAGATGCATTACACCTGTCCCCCTGGTCGGTCCTACGCTCCGCCGACAAGCAGCATCTAACGGTTCGGAGTATCTATAACAACGGACCACGTTATAAGCTGATCCGCAAGGGGCGCCTTTGGTCCCAATATGTCAGCACCTACGGCCTTTATGCGCTCTACGACGACGGAGACGTCTTTGACCTCCGCAACGGCAAACTCGCGTTTTCCTTTGAGTTTGACTCGGAGGACAAACGGGAGTTTCTGATTCGAACACCGTCCGGCGATGTGGCAGGAACTCAACAAATGCTACGAGACCAGAACTTGTTAGAGAAGAACAACCCCGAAACGGTGCTTGCGCTGGTGCGTGATGTCCTTCGGGTTCGTACCCCAGCTATCGAGAAGCCCTCTCAAGACCACCGTAGCGGCAATCATGAACCCAAGGAGCGCGAAGCAGATTCGGAATCCTCACGCTAAATTGCGGGCACCTAACTACATCTCATCGATCATACGACCTGGATGATCGGAAACGCAATGCCGCTCTAGGCCCGGTCGCCCGTCGAACCCGATGATCACTCGAAAATCGGCACCGGCTCCATCGTGCGGTAGGCTCCGCGGGTGAAGTCGGGGACGTCGATGCTCTGGCTCCGGTTGGCGACCGACCACTCGCTCAGCGGCGTGATCACCGACCAAGCGGCCGCATCATAGACGTCTTGGTCGAGCGGCAAGCCGTTCCTTAGGCAATAGACGATTCGCCAGACCATCACGAAGTCCATGCCTCCGTGGCCGCCGTGCTGCTTGGCCTCCGCTTCCAGTCTCTTCCACAGGGGGTGGTCGTACTTGGCCCGAATCTTGGCAAGCTCCTCTGGCCTCGACCATCGCTCGGTTTCGGGAGTCTCGCCGACGACCGCAGCCCGGGCTGGGAATCCGGCCCAGAGCCCCTTGGTCCCCTGGATCAAGTTGTGCCGTGTGTAAGGGCGAGGGAGTTGCTCGTCCCACTGGATCATGATCGTGCGGCCGAGCTCGGTCTTGACGATGCTGGTGTTGATGTCTCCGCAGACGAACTTGAGCCTGGTGCGCTCGTGCCCCGGAGGAAACTCGGCCTGGGCATAGATCTCGCGGCACCGAGCAGGCGAACTCATGCTGGTGAGGTAGCTCATCCGGTCACCACGGTTCAGGTTCAAGTAGTGGGCAACTGGGCCGAGGCCGTGGGTCGGATACAGGTTTCCATTGCGCTTGGTGTATTCATAAGTGCGCCAGCTGCCGGTGCCATGCTCGATCTCCTTCATCTGCCAGCGGAGGTCGTGGATATAGGCGGCCTCGGCATGGAGAAGTTCGCCAAAGACCCCCTGCCGAACCATGTTGAGGACCATGAGTTCCTCCTGACCATAGTTGACGTTCTCCAGCATCATGCAATGGCGACCGGTCTTCTCAGCAGTCTCGACGAGGTCCCAGCAGCCATCGATCGTGGTCGCAGCAGGGACTTCGAGCAGGGCATGAACTCCGGCTTCCATGCAGGCCTTGGCCATCGGGACATGCCAATCCCATGGAGTGCTGATGAAGACGGCGTCGAGTTTCTCGGTCTCCAGCATCCTTCGGAAATCCTCTTCGCCCTTGGTATAGAGCTTCGGAGCAGAGCGGCCCTTGTTGGTGGTCATCTTGGCCCCCTTTTCTGCGCTCGGGACGTGGTTATCGCAGATCGCCACGATCTCGACGCCCTCGCAGTTCATCGCCGCATCGAGGTGCGAGGGGCCACGGGCACCCATCCCAATGAACCCGAACCGGACCTTGTCGAGCGGTTCAGTCTTGAGGTTGTAAGCCGCGCCGGGAGGCGTCCTGAGCTTTCGGTCGAGTCGGGGCTTCTTTGCCGACGGACTCTGCACCTGTCCGAGAGCCGTCGCCGAAAGCGCAAGAGAAGCGGCCCCCGCCAAGAGGTCGCGCCGAGAAAAGTCACCCGCCATGCCGCTCATTCTAGCACCGCCCCGGCGGGAATCAGCTTCGCGGGCGACGCTTAGGGCCTTCCATCACCCGGATCAGGGTGTGGGGCTGGATGGGGCCATCGGGACGGACGGCAGATTCGCAAGCCTGCCGAATCAAGCCCTGGAGATAGGGGTCATCGAGATCTTCGATCTGCGTCAGCTTGATGTGGCGAATTCGGGCTCCGGTCCCCTTGAGCCTTGCCTCCGGATCGGTGAGCATCGCCCCGTGCGAAAACCCAATGTTGACGTACTTGGTATAGGCCGGAAGGTGAACGAAATGGTCAGCGTTCCGTTCGGTGAAGCCATAAGCGACCCCCACCGCGTTGGTCGCATCCCAGACGGTTTCGATGCAATCGGGGAGGATCTCGACCAGCCTTGCCCGCAGTCCGCGCGCCAGTTCCTGTGTTGCAACCGGATAGGGGGCCAAGAATTCGACAAACTCGGGCGGCTCGGGCAGCTTCATGTGCTGTGGCCGATTCTACTCATACTCAGAGTTGGTGCCCCTTCTCGTTAGGGTGTAATGCCGTCTATGCGGATCTTCGCTTTGGGCTTGGGGCTGTTGCTCGCCGTGACCCTGCCGGCCCAGGATTTCAGCCGGGCCCGGTCGTTCCCAGAAAGGTTCTCCAACAAGGTCCTCAATAGCCGGATAACCCTGAATTGGCTGGCGAGCGGAAAGGCCTGGATGGTGCGCGACCTCCCCGGCGGAGGAACGGAGTTCTTGGTCATCGACCCCGCCCAAAAGGCACCGCGACCCGCCTTTGACCACGCCAAGGTGTTGGCCTCGCTTAACGAGTTCAAGAAGCTCCAGCTCAAGGCGTTGCCCCGGCTCTCGGCCAAACTGAGCGATGACCTGCAAACCGCGACCTTTTTCGTCGGTGGGCCGGTGGAGATCGACCTCAAAACCTTTGTGGCAAGAGACGCCCCGAGGTCCCGTGCTGGACTCCGTGCCTATTCACCGCTGGACGTCGCCCAAGGCGATTATGGAGACGAACCTACGAACATCCGGTTCCTCAACAACTCGAAAGAGGCTCTGAGGATCTGGTGGCTGCAAGAGAGCGGAGAACTCATCGAGTATGCGACTCTCAAGCCCGGAGAGACTTGGGGCACGGGGACTTACGTCGGCCACTTTTGGCTGGTCACCCGGATGGATGGCACCAAGCTCGCCGTTTATAAGCCCGAAGCCACCGACTCGGAGGCGATTCTCGATGGGCAGGCCGTTCCTTCACAAGAGCCACCCCCCAAGCCCGCGGGGCAATCCCCCGATGGCCAACACCGGATCACCTTTCAGAACTTCCAGGCCCTGATCGACGGTGTGGCGATCACCACCACGGGGACTAAGGACAACCGTTTTCGCGGGCCGGTCCTCTGGTCTCCGGATAGCCAGACCGTGGCCTTCTTCCAAGTCGTGCCCGAAGAAAGCCGCCCTCTCAACATCGTTCAGACCACCCCCTCGGACCAGTTTCAACCCAAACTCGTCACCCAGCAGTATCTCAAACCCGGCGACCGGGTCGAAAAGCCGGTCCTCCACCTCTATCGAGTAGCCGAGAAGAGGTTGATGCGCATCGATGACGCCCTCTATCCGAACCCGTTTAATCTGATGAACGAGGGCTGGATGGATGAGCGCCGGTTTCTTTTCCGCTACAACGAGCGGGGACACCAGACCATGCGTCTCGTTGAGGTCGATGGCCTCACCGGAAAGACCCGTACCGTCACCGAAGAGAAAGCCCAGACCTTTATCGATTGGACTCGGAAGTCTTTCTATCTGCCGCTGGCCAATGGCCGGGAGGCCATCTGGCAGAGCGAGCGATCTGGCTGGAGCCATCTTTATCTGCTCGACCTGAACACTGGGCAAATCAAGCCGATCACAAGCGGCCCCTGGGTGATGCGCTCGGTCGAATCCATCGACCAGGATCGACGACAGATCTTGTTCCGAGGCTCGGGACGGAACCCCGGCGAGGACCCCTACCACGTCCATCTTTATCGGATCAACTTCGACGGGACCGGCCTCGTCGCACTCACCGAGGGCAACGGAACTCACCAAACGGAGTTCTCCGACAATGGCGAGTTCTTGGTGGACACCTACTCTCGGGCCGACCTTCCACCGGTTCACACTTTGAGGAATGCGCGAACGGGAGAAAAGATCATGGACCTGGGCCGGGCCGACACAACCGCCCTCATGGACGCAGGATTTCGGCTTCCCCAAGTCTTCTCGGCCAAGGGGCGCGATGGCCAAACCGAGATCTGGGGAGTGGTGTATCTGCCGACCGACTTTGATCCCACCAAGAAGTATCCGGTGGTGGAGAACATCTACGCCGGGCCCCACGATGCCCACGTCCCCAAGGCGTTTCTCACGAATTCAGACTCCCTGCATCTGGCCGAGCTCGGCTTTATCGTCGTGCAGATCGACGGCATGGGGACCAGCCAGCGAAGCAAGGCCTTTCATGACGTCTGCTGGAAGAACATCGCTGATGCGGGATTCCCCGACCGAATCCTTTGGATGAAGGCCTTGGCCAAAGAGATCCCCGCCATGGACCTTTCTCGGGTCGGTATCTATGGCACCTCTGCGGGCGGACAAAATGCCCTTCACGCCGTGCTTTTGCACGGCGAATTCTATAAGGCGGCGGTGGCCGACTGTGGGTGTTATGACAACCGGATGGACAAGATTTGGTGGAACGAGCAGTGGATGGGCTGGCCCGTTGGTCCCCACTACGAGGCTCAATCTGGCCGAACGCTGGCCAAGAATCTCACCGGCAAGCTGATACTGTTGCTCGGAGAGCGGGACAACAATGTGGACCCGGCGAGTACCTGGCAGGTGGTCGATGCTCTGATCCGCGCCGACAAGGATTTTGAGCTCGTCGTGCTACCCATGGCCGGCCACGGTGCGCTCGGTCACCCGTACGCCAGACGCAAGAAGTGGGCCTTCTTTATGGAGCATCTCGGGGGGCCGCGCTAAGGTGCTAGGCTTGACTCTGGCGAAACGTCTCAAAGCGCTCGATCTCTTCGGCCGGGACTTGCTTCCAGTGGCAGTTGTGGACCGCTCCCCAGAGGGCACAGAACATCAGCTTGGTCACCTGGCGATGGCGCAACTTGAGTTCGAGCCAGACCCGGTGGAGGTCTTGGCCTTTTAGCGCACCATAGGTGGGGATCCCGAGTTCTTCGAGCCAGGCGGCCGTGGTCTCGCTCATGTTCCAGAGTTCACCGATCGGGGTGGAGTCGTCGGGCGGAGTCTTTCGGCGCGGCATGGCAATCCGTACTACGAACCCAATTGGGCCCTCATGCTCGGGGCTTCTGGTAGATTTGAAGCCCCATGGATCCGCATGATGCGCTGATCGCCGCACCCGAGCACCACCGGCTGGCCTATGAAGACGAGCGGGTTCGCGTTTTGGAGACCCGGATTCCGCCGGGCGAGACCACCGCGCTGCACACCCACCGATGGCCGGGGACCCTTTACATCCTCAGCTTTGGCCACTTTGTCCGTCGGGATGAGCATGGTGCGGTGTTGCTGGACACCCGGGAATCGGGAATCTCGGCCGAGACCGGGGACGCGTTTTGGTCGGATCCGCTGGGCCTGCACACGCTCGAAAACGTGGACTCCGTGCCAATTCACATCATCGCGACCGAGATCAAGACCCTAGGAGATTGAACCACCATGGCCCTCTATCTGGTTTCGGTTTATCGCCCCATTGGCTTCGACCCAGCTCCATCTCTGGATGCGGGTGCCCACCGGGAGATCGACCAATTGAACGACGAGATGGTCGCGGCGGGGGTGAGAGTCTTCGTCGGGGGATTGCAGCTGCCCTCCACCGCAACCTGGCTCGGCCCCGAGGTACCGCCAGTCACGGGAGACGCTTACCTGGACGGCTTCTGGGTCCTCGACGTAGCCCACCTGGATGAGGCGCTAGGCTGGGGACGCAAGGCCGGCATCGCGTGCCGGGCCTTGGTGGAAGTCCGCCCTTTCCACTAGTTCACTCGGCGACCGAGACCTTCGCCATGTTCTCCTGGTTTCGCCGGATCATCTGCCGGACGACGTCTAGGTCAATATCGGTGAGCTTCTTCACATAGAAGCATGATTGTCCGAGCTTGTACTTGCCCACTTTTTCGAGCAGATCGGACTGATGCTCGAATCCAGCGAGGAAGTACAGCGTAATTTGGGCCTTGCGCATGGCGAACCCCGTCGGGAACCACTCGCCCTTTCGCCCGCTTGGGTAGGCATAGGTGTAGGTTCCGGCTCCCAGCATCCCCCCCGTCCAGACCTGCAGATCGCCGACTTCCTCTTGAAACATCTGGGCGAGAACCTCGGCCTCGGCCCGGCGAGAAGGCTCTACCGAATTCGCGATGAAGTCTTGGGCCGAAACCGGCTCGATGGCAGTCTTGTTTGCGGCCATGCGCTTAGGCTAGCAGAACAGAGCGCAAATTTCAAGGTCGAGGCAGAGGTACAGCGCCTCGAAGTAACTCAGTTCACTACTTCGCTGACGGAACCCGACCGACCCACTGGATCGCTCGGCGAATCTTTTCACGAAACAGAGGCTCGGCGTAGGTCTCCTTTGTGTGACCCATCCCGGTATAGAAGCTCCGCGCGCGGCCGACTTCGTGCTTCCACATGATCGGATGATCGTCTCCCATCGTGCTACCGGAATATGACCTCGTCTCAAGAGATCCCAGAACCTTTACATTCTTTCTCGGATTCGCCCGAAAACAATACCATTCATCGGTTCTCTCCCAGATTTTGGGCAAATGAGCGCAGCACGGATCCTTCGGATCCTCAATTCGGATTCGCGCCGGCTGGATCTGGGGATGAGACTTGAAATAGGCCCCGATAAGCTGGCCATAAAAGGCCCACTCATACTCAGTATCTGCGGCAGAATGGATACCCAAGAATCCCCGCCCCTTCTTCGCCCACTCCTCAAAGGCGCTCTCTTGGTCCCGATCAAGAACATCCCCCGTCGTGTTGAGAAAAACCACCACCGCAAACCGTCTGAGCTTTTCTTGAGTGAACTCCTTCGAATCCTCGGCTTGCACAACGGTCCACCCCGCTTCCTTCCCAAGCTCCTTCACCATCTCAACCCCGGCCGAAATACTATCGTGACGGTATCCAGCGGTCTTGGTGAACACCAACACATTGAGCGAAGAAACCAAAGATAAAGCTAGAGCGACCACATCTTACTATAGAGAAATTCCCTATACCCGCGACTTGTTATACCTATCAGCCGGATAACATCTTCAGCGACCGTGGGCGCCCCTCGCCTTCATTCGAGCCGCAACCCGTCGATACGCTTCACGAAACGGAATACCTTCTTCCTGAACCATCCTAAAGGCCTCTTCCGCAGAAAACAATCCCGGATCGGCAATTGATTCAAAGCGACCCGGGACAAAGTGAATTCGCCCTAAAGCGTAGGTAGCAATCTCGATCGTCTTCATCCCCCGGTCAATCAAGCTAAACAATGGTTCCTTGATCAGCTGGTAATCCCGATGATATCCGCTCGTCAACTTGCTAGTTATCGCCAAAATCGCCTCGAACTCACCCTTCGCAACCGAAGCATGCCCTCGAATCAACTCGAACACGTCCGGGTTCCGTTTGTGTGGCATGATCGAAGAGCCGGTCGATACGTCTTCGTCCAACTTAACAAGCCCTACTTCTTGAGTCGCAAGGAAGCAAACATCGGCACTCAGTCGCCCTAAATCGGTAAGAACACTTAACAGAGCAAAGGCAAAGAAAGACTCTCCCTTGCCCCTGCTGCTTTGACAGGCTGTGGATGGAATCTGGACTTCACGAAAACCCAATTCATCCGATGTCATCGCTCGGTCTAACTTGAGGCCCGGAGTCCCGTAGCCTGCAGCACTACCTAAAGGATTCTGATCTAACGTCTGTAAAGCAGCATCGAGAAGAACCGTGCTATCCAGAAGTACGCTCCGCCAACCTAACGCCCAATCGGAAACCGATGAAGGCATTGCCTGTTGCAAATGGGTATATCCGGGAATGGCAATAGTTCCCTGCTTCGTTGAAAGCTTCTCCAGCTGAAGAACGCACTGCTGTAGCAACAACTGGACGTGTCCAATTGCATCCTTCAGATAGAGCCGAAGCGCTACTAGCACCTGATCATTTCGGCTTCTGCCCAAATGAACTCGCTCGCCAACAGGACCGAGTTGAGCCACCAACTCCTCTTCAATCGCGGTATGACAATCTTCTTGGCGCAGATCGATATGGAAAGATCCTGCACGCCATTGATTCAAGACCTCCTCCAAACCATTACAGATAGCCTCAGTGTCGGCCGGGCTCAATAGACCGACTTCGCCGAGCATCTTAGCATGAGCCTGACTCGCACGCACATCATAGGGGATCAACCGATGGTCCAGTTCATGATCACGCCCAACGGTGAACTGCAAGATCTTCTCATCGAGCCCTTGGCCTTTCTCCCATAGTCGACTCATTCCTTTACGTACTCCTCGATGATCTTGGAATAGAGTTGAACTCCCGCATCCAACTCGTCTAGCAAAATAAATTCATCTGGTTGATGCGATCGCTCCGTTTGCCCGGGCCCCACCTTTAGCGCGGTATGGCCATAAAAATGGACCTGATCCGACATCGTTCGGCTATGAAAAAACTCACGCTGTGGAAAGATCTCAGCAATCCGTTTCAACACTTGGCTATCCACCGGAAGCTGGTAAGGCTTTAATCGATTACTTCGAACTTGAACTTTTGAATCAACGATCTCGGAGATCTGAGTTGGCAGCTCCTGATGTTCCTGCAGGGACTTAGTTCTGATATCGAGCAAGCAACTCGCGGACCCACTCAGTTGATTCCGCACAGTCGCACTCGAAAGGACTGTAGGTTGGGGGCGACTAGCGAGGGGCGCACTCTTCAACCGATGCAGATCTTCAGCAAGCTGGAAGATGGAATTCTGCGCGGATAGAGACTCCGCATGAGCCGCATGACAAACATCCCCCTCTGCTTCAAGCTCCAACACCAATAGGCCATCTTGAGAAATACCAAACTGCAATCCCGTAGGTTCACCAATCAACACAAGCTCCGGGGCCCAGCCCTCTTCGTCACGCAAAATAGGCCATATCCACTCGACTCCACTTCCGCCAGTTTCTTCCTCTTGACTGAGCAAAAGCGCTATCCCAGAACGTTGCATTCTCACCGACTCAAGAAACGCGACCGTCATCGCCGCGACACTCCCTTTTGCATCGTTTGCGCCTAGTCCTGTGATGCGACCATTTTCGACCGCAGCAGCATATGGATCGACGCTCCACGACTCACCCGCATTCACAGTATCTAGGTGGCTGTTAAGGAGGAGTCTCGGACGATCTCCTGTCCATGCAATCACATTGTTTCGCTCGCGCCGGACGTTGCAAGTCGACGTGGAGAGAAGACTCCCAACGTAGTCTGCAATAGCCTCTTCGTCTCCAGAGACTGAAGGAATACGAATTAACTCCTCCAAAAGATCCTGCGCATTAATGATCATGGCAAAATCATAGTCCCACAGCCTTCATTTGTGAACACTTCGGTCAGAACTGCATCAGGCAGCTGGAAGGAAACCATGTGCACTTGCTTAACTCCATGGTCAAGAGCCCTTATTGCACTCGATACTTTCGGAAGCATTCCACCTTGAATCGTTCCGTCCTTGATCATCACTCCAATCTCCTCGGCAGACACTTGCGAACACAAGCTCAGCGGATCGCCAATATCCTTCAAGAGCCCCCGTGGTGAAGTGAGTAGAATGAGCTTGTCTGCTCTTAGCGCAATCGCTACGGCACAAGCGAAATCATCTGCATTGACATTGAGGCACTGCCCTTGGGCATCGCTACTCACCGGACAAAGCACGGGGACCAGTCCCTGCTCAAGCGTGCTCTCAATGAGGGAAGGATTAATGGATTCAAGTTTTCCCACGTAACCATAATCCACAAGACCTGAGTTGATCGTCTCGACAGCCGGCTTTTTCTCGACCACCGCGATGTGAGCATCTAGACCGCTTAGCCCGACTGGTGACGTTCCTGATGCGACGAGAGCACTCAACAGCTTCGCCTGAGCCACACCTCGCAATGACATCAGAATTACTTCCATCATCTCGCGTGAGGTGACCCTTCTACCTTCGATGAAGGATGTGTCAATTCCAAGCTTCGAAGCTAACTCAGTTGCACCGACACCCCCACCATGCACGATCACAACCCTTATTCCAAGTTGATGAAGTACTGCGACTTGACTTGCGAAGTTCAAGAGCAGGCTCTCGGATTCGATCGCTTCTCCACCGATCTTCAGAACAAATGTCCGGCCACGAAAATGCCGCAGATAGGGCAGCACATCTCTCAGCCCATCAACCAGACCCGCCTTCAAGCCTTCACCTCCTGAGCTAATCGCGCGAGAACGGCTTTCTGAACATGAAGCCGATTCTCTGACTGTTGAATTACGATGGACCGGTCGTTATCGAGAACGCGATCCTCGACCTTGACATTTCTTCTCACTGGTAAACAGTGCATAAACTTCGCATGTGGTGCGTAGTCCTCAAACCACTTTTCTCGGACACACCAATTTTCTCTTAATGCAGAACGCGCATTCATTTCCTTCTCTGGATCACCATAGAGGCGGTGTTGGACCCAAGATTTGCAGTACAACACCCGCGCACCGTTAAGTGCTTTACGTCGATCCGTCTCGAATTGAACCGAACGCGCGCCAAAAGATTGCAGCTCGCTCATCATCTGATCCGGTAGCTCGTAGCCTTGTGGTCCATGAATGACGATTTCCATGCCTCGCTGAGCTGCCATTGACAGCGCGGCTCGAGGTACGGCAAAGGGCAAAGGTTTCGGGTGAAAGGCCCAGCTCAAGACAAACTTCTCGGATCTACCGATTCCGCATTCGTCAATGGTGAGCCAGTCCGCGAGAGCTTGACATGGATGGTCGGATGCCGACTCAAGATTGACAAACGGAACAGGACTAAGTTCCGCCATCACTCCCATTCTGCGATCCTCCAGATCTTCGGCCAGGTTGTGTTGAAGTGCAAAGCTCCGAATCCCAAGGATGTCACAGTACTTCCCAAGTACCGGGATGGCCTCCTTAACATGTTCAACAGTAATCCCATCCATCACTGCACCATCTTCAAACTCTAGATTCCAAGAGTTCTGTCCTGGTTGAATGACGAAACTAGACCCTCCCAACTGCGAGATACCTGCTTGCATCGAGGCAAGAGTCCTTAGACTCGGGTTCATGAAGACAAGACCAACCACCTTGTTGAGAAGATCCAGGCTATGAGGATTTCGCTTGAGGTGTCTTGCATGTTCCAATAGCTCTTCGATGACACCACGCGAAAGATTCCTTAAGCTCAAGAAGTTTCTCATATAATCTCCCCAAGGGTCTCGATGAAGGGTGCCAGATCATCTTTTGTGATGATTAAGGGTGGCGTAAGCCGCAACACATTCGGATCCTTAGCGTCTCCACACAGGTATCCAAATTCGAGCAACTGGTGACGAAGAGTGTGAACGGACTTCGAGAACTTTATCCCAATAAGAAGTCCCCTACCCTGTAAGGCGAGTCCGAGTTCTCCAAGCTCGTTCTTTAGCCAACTTGAGATCTTGCCAACATGTTCTTCTAGACCCCGTCGACCCACTTCTGTTAAGGTCGCCTCAATCGCTGCGCAAGCAAGCGGCCCTCCCCCAAAGGTAGTTCCAAGAAATCCAGGCGATACCCTTCGTGCAATTGACTCCGTGACGAGCACTGCACCCACTGGGAAACCCGAACCTAACCCTTTTGCCAGCGTCACGAGATCCGGCTCGCGCTCGAGAGAGGAAGAAGCCAAGAAAGGCCCCGTTCTAAGGACGCCGCACTGAACCTCGTCGGCAATCGTCACGATGCCGTGGCGCCGACAGAATTTTTGAAGCTCGTCTAGCCACTTGATCGGCAAATCAATAGCGCCTGCAACACCCTGTACGGGCTCAAAGATCACTGCGCCGATTTCGGGATCATCAAGTTTTTCCAGACTCTTGAGATCTTCAGGATCAAGCCAAACCACTTCAAAAGGCGAGCGCGGAAAGGCGTACCAAGAGTCGTTTCCCTCGGTTACTGCCCCCGCAGCGGCACTTCGACCGTGGAAAGCCCCTTTCATCGCGGCAACCTTGGAGCGCGAAGTTCCGAACAAGGCCAGCCTTAGGGCGTTCTCGTTTGCCTCGGCTCCAGTGTTACAAAGAAATGCACCAGTATAAGTGCCAGAGACACAGTTCAATAGCGACTCGGTAGCAAGTTGACGATTTCGGAGTTCCACCGCGTTCGTCTGAAAGAAGAGCTGCCGCGCCTGTTCTGAAATTGCTTCGGTAACCGCCGTTGGTCCATAACCAAGAGTTGCGACTGCATGACCACCATAGAGATCCAGATAGCGTTTACCTTGATCATCATACACATAGACACCTTCACCCCGAACCAAGGTGACTGGCAGACGCTTGTAGACGTTAAGCTCCCCCCTAGATCCATCCAGGCACTGCATAGTGAAGCCCCTCCTCTTCTGCGATACCGAAGAGACGATTCATCCATTGGATCGCGCCGCCAGCTGCACCTTTAACAAGATTATCGATCACAGAGGTCACGATCACTTGATCACCTTGGACTGCAATCCCAATGTGACACCGGTTTGTGCCGACTACATCCTTTAATCTCGGCATTTCGGGACCAACCTTCACAAACGACGAGCGTTCATACTGCCGCTGATAAAGACTGATGAGAGTTTCGATTGAGGTGACGTCCTGCAATTGTGCAAACACGGTTGAATGGATTCCCCGCGAGAACGGCCCAGAGTGTGGAACAAACGAGATGTTGAGGCTTTCGCCACCCCTTGCAGTTAAAAGTTCGATTTCAGGCAAGTGACGGTGCACCAGTGGCTGATAAGCCCACATCGAGCTCTGACGGTGGGGGTGATGGGTTCCCGCTCCAGGGTTCTTTCCTGCGCCGGTACTTCCGGTTACGCTCGACACTGATACTCGTGGATGGATTAATCCATAAGCTGTAAGCGGAGCTAGAGCTAAGGAAACGCCGGTCGAGAAGCACCCAGGATGCGAAATGTAGTTGGTATCGACAGCCGGCGACAAGTCTGGAAGCCCAAAGTAGAACTGGTTGATCTTCTCAGGCGACGGATGGGTATGGCCATAGATTCGCTGATATTCATCAGCCGTACGGAGTCGGAAGTCGGCCGATACGTCCACAATTTTGGCCGAAGGAGACTGATCCATGATGCCGGCTAGTAAAGAAGCGGTCTCTCCATGAGGAAGCGCGCTAAAGAGCGCTAATTGACGCTTATCGCTTAATCGCTCTTGAATCTCCTCTTTGCTCGAGAACACTCGATCTTCGATTGGCCCGGCCAAGTGGGGAAAGTGGTCGGAGATACGCTCACCCGCGTGAGAGGTTGAGACGACATGTTCCACCCTGAAAGAAGGGTGACCCATCAGCAGCCCCACAAGTTCAGACGCAACGTAACCGCTACCGCCGAGCACAATGGTTGGAATGTTCTTTCTTTGCATTTAGAGACCTCTCATAGATAAACTGCGCCAGCTCTGGGCCGCTTTGGCGAGCGTTGAGACAATGAATTCCAGTACTTCGTTCGATCACCCGATTTCCAACTTTGTTGTCCGTCGCGGGGCCGGTGATGACATCGGGAGTGATTCGATATCGATCCTGGAGCAGGGAGACCGCTCCCCACGCGCCGACCGGATCGGACGCCGCAACGACATAGGAGACCATGGCCTCACCGACTCGCGGATCACCAAGGATTTCTTGAACACCATAGTCACCCAATATCCCGTCACCAAGTTCGAGGATAATGACGTCGGGGTTCATCGATTGCAGAGTGGTGAGAATCGAGAATGTGACATCCGGTGCAGTTTCGGGCGAGGTCGTCACGACGCCGAAATCCGTAAAGATGGAAGTTTTCTCAGCTCCACTGTCTTCCATCCCCAGAATATCTCGCCGGAGACTCACACCGGTTGCCTTTCCTGCGGCCACCCGTAGTCCTAGTCGGACAAGCTGCTGAACAAGGGTTAAACACGCTTCGGTTTTGCCCGAGTTCATGCTCGTTCCCACGACGCCGATGACAGGTGCAAATTTACTACCTTCTTGAGTCAAAGGCAAAGAGTAATCGAGGATATTGGCGGGAACCCCAATTCTGCTCTGGAAGTCAGGAAATTTGAGAACTTGTCCGAGAACTTCGCAAGCATGGGGTGGGCCGACGAGAGGAGAGAAGGACTCACACTTTCCCAGAACTCCGCCCATATTGAGTAAGTTTAGAGTGTCACCTGTCTTGAGCGTACTCGGCACGTTCCCTTCATAACCTTGCAGGGCATTGCGGTGGCCAAGGGCACCGACGATCACGTCACCCTGCTTGAGCGAACTCATGCGTCCAGTGGTGAGCTCCAGCTGGTTATAGGTGCTCTTGCTAGTTGTTAAGCGAACGGCGATGAGGTCCCCGGCCCGGCAGGGATATCCATCTCCCACACGCACTTCTTGTCTTAATCCGCACCGAAGAGCAACACTCGCAATCTTGTCGACAAGAACCGGCCTCACGATTCACCACCTACTCGGGCGTGGAGAATCCCTGAAAGTCCATAAAGCTTACTAAAGCCATAAGCATCTTGTGGCTCCCATTCTCCCACAGCTTCGCCGTATGTCGCCTTGGAGGCGGCGTGCAAGGAGTAGGGACTCTCAACTCCCGTAACCATCAAGTTGCCAGGGCTTAGCGTGCAGTAGACGCGCCCCGTGACTCTTTTTTGACTTGCCAAGAGAAGGGCTCGCGCATCCGAGCTTGCGGGGTCGGTGATGAGTCCCTCGTGGACCCATTCTCCATAGAACTGAGCCACATGATCCTTAAGCTGAATTTGGCGTTTCGTCAAGACCAACTTTTCCAATTCTCGATGGGCGTGTATAAGGGCCAACGCGGCGGGAGCCTCGAAGGCGACTCGGCCTTTAATCCCGAGGATCGTTTCGCCAAGATGGACTCCGCGACCAAAGCCATAAGCGCCAACCAAAGCGTCGAGCTTCTTGATCAGGTCGACTGGCGATCCCAATTGTTCATCAACTGCCACCGGCACCCCTTGGTCAAAGTCGACCGAGAAGTCGCGGAGGGGCTTTGGAGAGTCAAAGGCGCCCTTGGTGCGCATCCAAGCGTGTTCGGGGAGGGTGTGGCGCGTCCCGGAAGTCTCGACGCCCCCAATGGTGACGCCCCAGAGACCGGAGTTGATACTGTAGGCTGCCTTCTCGGCGCTCAGCGACAGCCCCGCTTCGGCAAGAGCCCTCAACTGTTCGGGCCTTGTCGGAGCCTGATCTCGAACAGGCGCGAGGATGTCTAGCCCTGGGGCCAGAGTCCGGAGCGCGATTTCGAACCGGATCTGGTCGTTCCCAGCGGCCGTGCACCCGTGGGCGATCGCCGAACAACCCTCTTCCTTGGCGATCCGCGCGACCACGCTGGCCTGAAGCGAGCGCTCGGCCCCGACGCAGAGCGGATAGACCCCACCCCGGAGCACGTTTCCGGCCAAGAGAACGCGGAGAACCTCCTCAAAATAGAGATCAGCGGCGGGGATGGTGAAGTGCTTTGCGGCGCCCAGCAGCTGACTGCGGGATTCGATTTGGGCGACCTCTTCCGCCGACCAACCGCCCACGTCCACGGCGACGGTCAGGACCTCGTGCCCCTCAGCGCGAAGGACGGGAATGCACCAGCAGGTATCAAGCCCGCCCGAAAAGGCGACCGCGACCTTCATGCCACCACCCCCAGATGACCCAGCAGTGCCGTCTGAGACTGGGCATCGGGCGTGGCCAGAAAGATCGTATCGTCCCCGGCGAGCGTTCCAATCACCTCCGACAAGCCCAGGTTGTCGATCTTGAGGGCGATGAGCGAGGCGGCTCCAATTTCAGTTCGCAACACCAGGAGATTCGGCCCGGCCGGTCGCCCCGAAAGGAGGCCGGGAATCTTGACCTCGGGCGCAAGCGAGTACCTCCCCTGAATTTTTTGCACTCCCAAATCGGCTAGGTCGCGACTGATGCTGCTCTGGGTGCAAGCGAACCCCTGCTGACGGAGCAAATTCAAGAGCGCCTCTTGATTGGAGATGACTTCCCCACTCAAGAGATCCCTGATCGCCCGCAGCCGGTCCATTCGAGATTCGCTCATTTCGCATATTATGCAATAGATTTTGCAAATATGCAATAGGGCTGGATCACGTAGGAGTGCGCCGCCCGGCCCGGGGCCGTTTCCCTCAGGTTCGTGGAGCGTTGCGGAGCGGTTGGGGAGCGATGGTGGAGCGCCGCCCGGCGCGAGGCTTTAGCTTCGGAGGGATGATGGTGGTCCAGTGGACGGGCGGCCTGCCCTTGTGGTCCTTGGCTCCGGTCAGCAGGGCGTTGTTCCAGTCATCGGGATTCACTGAGAATCACGTCGTTCACTTCATTCACACCTGTTTTTCTCCAGTAAGTCGCCTGATCCGGGGGGGTGCCCAAGAGGTTTGGCAACGGATGCACTGCGGCGAAATCGTTGGACACCTAGATGCTCCGGCAGGAGAAAATAGGA
>ERZ761602.1117-NODE-1117-length-51326-cov-6.509859_pt1 | contig 51326 bp, 43 predicted proteins | sample MGYA00512165_ERZ761602 | MGnify/ENA primary metagenome ERZ761602 (study PRJEB28899, sample SAMN02445085) | bioreactor sludge metagenome | biome: EBPR sludge; isolation source: Thorneside wastewater treatment plant | place: Australia: Brisbane, Thorneside...
GCCAGAAATTTGCAGGAAAGCCGCAAACCCCGCGCCCAAAGCAAGTTGCGCAGGCCGACGAAGCGGCCGGAGTTGCCCAAGACCTCGGCCCCGGGGCGCACTGCTAGCGCTGCTGTTCGTGAATGAGCAGATCGAGGGGGGCAAAACCGGCCATCCGCGACCGCAGGTCAGCCCCCTGCTCGGCCAAAAGGGCGGGGGAGGCGCGCCGCAGGTAGAGCTTGACACGTGCGGCCGTGGCCCCGGCCAGGGTGAATTCAAAGACGCGAGGCTGGTCTGGCCAGAGACGGCTGTCTTGGACCTGGGCCGTAGCGCGCCAGAAAGGCACCGACCATTGCGGCTCGCCGCCCTTGGCGCCCTGCAACGCGGCGGGGAGCGAAGGCCCGCCAAATTTGGGCCCGATTACGGCACCCGCCTGAGCCTGGCCGTCGAGCCACTCCTCGCGCGGGAGCAGGTTGCCGGCCTCGGGAGTCCCCGGGCCGACGGGTTCGACCACCAGCAGCAGGCGCTTGAGCCCGTGACCCGTGGGAATGGCGTGGCCTGCGCCCCTGTTCTCAAGCGTGACCGTGACCTGCAGCGAATCTCCCGTGCGGCGCGTAACCATGTGCATGGCGATGGCCTCGCGCATGAACGCGGCATCTTCGCTGCCTGCAAAGCGGTGCTTGTGAACCTCGGACAGGGGCCTGAAGCGCGTTCCGGCCGAGGCAATCTCCGTGCCGCGGTTCTTGCGGTCGTCGCCTCTGACATCATCAAGGGTGTAGGCCGGCATATGGCAGGACTGGCACTCGCGGTAGTCGGGCCCCGGCCTGGCAAAGCGTGTCTGGCGCCATTCGCTGTAGGTGCCCTGACCCAGAATGCCATTATCGAGGGTGTGCTCGTGGCAGCCAGCGCAAAGGGCCCCTGTCTGGAACAGCGGGTTGTAGCTCGCGCCCATGAACAGGTAGCTGACGTCGGGGAGGGGACCAAAGACATGCTTCACGTTGCCGGGCACCCGCTCATCGGCCGAGTTGGGCCGGTGCATGCGGATGGAGCCCGCGAGGCCGGGTTTCTCGGGGTTGGGAACGGCACCGATCTTGTGGCAGAAATCGCAGTGATTGCCCTCTTGGTGGACGCCCTTGGCATCCAGCAGCGTGGTGCCCGCCAGGTGAAAGTCCGTCAGGGCTGAGGCCAGGCTGGGCGAGTGGCAGGGGGTGCAGTCGTCGCGTGTCTGGCCGGCGGCCAGGGCGCTGGGGCGGGCGTCCTGTTCGAACGCGTTGTGCACCAGCGGGTTGCGCGCCATGGTGGCGTGGCGCGAGACTTTCCATTCATCGAAGGTCTGGCGGTGGCAGTTGCCGCACTGCAGGTGTTTGCCGGCGTCATAGCTCGAATTGGGCTCGGTGGCGGGGGGCTGCGGCTTTGGCCAGACGTACTCGTACTCGCGATAGTCGCGCGGGTCGAGGGGGCGCAGCACGATGGTGGCCAGGGCCGCGCGAGACTTCGGCGCGCCGGGCCCCACGGCCGTGAACGCGCTTTCGCGGTCCAGCGTGATGGCTCCGTTGAAGTAGCCCAGCTTCCCGGCCGCCACGAGCGTGAGCTGCTCGATGCGCTCGAGGCTCAGCTTGAAGAAGCCGCGCGCGTCGGTGGTAGTCTCGATCTCGCCCCGGGCCCTGCGCTTGACAGCCGCGCCCGCGATGCCGCGGCCCTCTTCGTCGACGACGCGGCCCCACAGCGTGTAGGGGCGGCCTTCGGGCGCCTGGCGTGTTTCCTCGTACGTAAGCACGCGGCCTTCGAGGGGCCGGTCTTCAGTGTAGGGCCAGAGGGCCGCCTCGCCTTCCTCCACGGCGGATTCGCCAAAGGGCAGCGTGTCGTGATAATAGCGCACGAAGATGCGCCGGCGGTCCTGGCTGAACTCGAGCCAGGCCCCGCCGCCGTTGGAGATGCCGCGCGTGAGGTCGAGGCAGGACCAGATGGTGAACCAGCGGCCGTCATCCAGGCGGCGGCCTTCACCCACGGCTGACCAGGCCCCGCCGCCGCGCTGCTCGTCGCTGCCCCAGCTCACGTAATGGATGCGGTTGCCGCGCACCTGAACATCCAGGGCATAGCGGAAGCGGCCAAAGGCGTAGCGCTGGTGCCAGTCGGGTGGGCCGAGGCTGGAAGTTTCGGAGGGGCGCGTGGCCCCGGTCTGGGCGTCAAAGGCGAAGAAATCATAGCGCGGGGCGCGGGGCCAGGCGCGCAGGTGGGCGCTCCACTCGGCGAGGCGGGCGTAGTCGATGGGGTCGTAACTCGATTGATAGTGGGGCACACGCGGGTCAAGCCAGATGACCAGCGCCAGCAGCGGCAGAAGGGCGAAGAAGCCGATGGTTGCAGCCTTGTTCACCGCGGCAATGTAGCTTCGAAGTCGCGGGCTACAAAACCTGCCCCGAATTAGAGCAGGTAAAGTGAAAGCCTTGGGCAATCTGGCCCAAATACCCTGCAACACCACAATCAGGGGGGAAGCATGAAGCGCTTGCTGATGGTCACTTTTGCGGCATTCTTTCTGGCCGGCTGCGGGCAGTCCGACCCCAGGGTGGGGGCTTTGGAAACGAAACTCGCGGCAGCAGACGCGCGCCTGGCCGAGCTGGAGACGCAGGGGCAGAGCCAGACCCAGGAGCTGAAGTCCGCGCGGGCCGAGTTGGCCGCTCTGAAGCAGGGCCAGGACAAACTCGATCGCAAGCTCGCCGACTTGCCGCCGCCCGTCACGCTCGCCGATGTTCAGGCGGCCGTGGCCGCCGCCCTGGAAAAGCGCGCCGCCGTGCCGGCCGACCCGGCAAAGCCGCCAGAGAAAGCCGCGCCCGAGCCCGGTGCGGAGGCCAAGCCCGCGCTGCCCGCCGATGCCAAGGCCAAGGCGGAGGAAGCCAAGCGCAAGCTGGCCGACCTGCTGCCCGGCTATTACGCCAACCTGGGAGATCCGCAGACGCGCCAGAAGGTCAACGACCTGCTGTGGGAGACCGACGCCGAAACGCGCAAGGAAGTGGTGGCCAAGCTCAAGGCGCTGGTGGCCGACGAACCCGAGAACAAGCATCTGCGCCTGGCCCTGGCCGAGGCCATGACCTCCACGTTTCGCGACGTCAAGCAGGGGCTGGAGCAGGGCATCCTGGCCTCGAACATCATGAAGGAGGCCAAGAAGGCGCAGTTGATTGATCCGGACTATTATGACGCTCTGCATTTTGTCGCGGTGTTCAAGGCCAACTATCCGCCCGGCTTCTCCGAGTTCGAGGGCGCCAAAGCCGACCTCGACAAGGCCCTTTCCATGCAGGCCAAGATGACCTGGGAGGCCCGCTTCACGGAGATTTACGAGGCCTATGGCAAGTGGTACCTGGTTCAGAAAAAGTACGATGACGCTCTGGCCATCACCCAGGCGGGCCTGGACAAGGATGCCCGCGCCGAGAACCTGATTGCTTTGAAGCAGCGCATTGAAGAGGCGCGCAAGTAGGCGCCCATTACGGGAGTGCACGGCTATGGATAGCAAGACTCTGGCCCTGGGGGTGGTGATCGGGCTTGCGGTGGGTTTGGCCGGCGGCTGGGTGCTCAAGCCCGCGCCCGATCCGCAGAAGCAGGACGTGCCCTCGCGCCCCCGCGAGCGCGCCGGCGAAAAAACCGAGGTGCCCACGGGGCCCAAGGCCCTTTACACGGGCGATGACATCGACGCGGCCAGGGCCGACGAGCGCGCCAAGGCCAAGGCCGGCCAGGATGCCGCCGTGGAAAAGGCCACCGAAGCCCTGCGCCGCGAGAAGAAGGAACTCGCCAGCCGTCTGGAGCAGGCGGAGAAGGATCTGGCCGAGGCGCAGGCAGCCAAGGCCCCGCCCGAGCCGCCCAAGCCCGGCAAGGACCCGCTGGTGAAGTTCGGCAAGCATGCGGACATGGTTGAGATTCGTGAGGCCAAGTGGGACGAGCTGGCCGAGACCTCGGGCAAGATGCGCCTGCTGCTGGAAAAGCTCATGAAGGCCCACGCCGAGGGCAAAGAGCCGGACCCCGCGGACAGGCAGGAGATCATGGCGCTCAACCGCGTCCTGCAGGGCCACGCCATCAAGGTCCTGCGCAAGCTGCCCACCCATGCCTCGGGTAACGGCGAATACACCCACCCCATCAGCCTGGCCAACTTGATGGCCAACGCGCTCAAGGGTGCCGGCAAGCCGCTGACCGAGGCCCAGCTCAAGCGCATGGCCGAACTGGGAGAAGACTACGAGGCCGCCTGGGAAAAGGCGCAGGCCGGCTACACCGAGCAGACACTCAAGCTCGAGAAGCTCATCGACGAGCTGGAACTCAAGCACCGCTTTTATGACGGCTGCGTCGGCCTGATGGCCGCCGATCAGCGGGCCGTGATCGTGAACGAGGAATGGCAGCACGTAGTGGGCATCGACCTTTACTCGCCCGCGTTGATGCTGTCCATGAACGTGCGGCCGCTGCTCAAGGCCTCGCGTGAAGAACTGCGGGCCGAGGCCCTGGCCCAAATGTCGCGCGGCTGGAAAATCGAGGCGGCGGCCCTCGAGGGGCAGGCCTTCCTGGTGGACAACTGGCTGACGGAGCTGGGCGATTTTCTCAACCCGGTGAGCCAGTCCGCCGCGGAGGTCTTTCGCTCAACGGAGGCCCTGGTCCTGGGCCGCGCCCAGATCAAGTTCATGAAGGAGCTGATCCTGGCCCTGAATCTGGCCGGTGATTCCCTCAAGCTCGTGCGCGGCGACGACGACGTGGTTTATCCCCGCGTCGTGCAGGCGAAGTAGCTGCGCTTTGCATTGCGGCGCGAAGCAGAATAGACTTCGGCGAACCCAGGGGAAACTTCATGGCCGACGAACCCGCCAAGCCCGCTGACAGCAAGCCTGCCGCCAACGCTGATGTGCCCGTTTCGCAGGCTTTGAAACAGGTGCGGCCTGCCATGCCCGAGCGCATCGTTATCCATCCTTGGCCCAAGATCGTACTGGCCTGGCCCCTGGCCCTGACATCCATCGTGTTCTACTTCCTCGGCGGCGGCTGGTGGAAGGACCCGGGGCCGCTCATTGATCCTTCCGCCCTTGGCTGGTGGTGGATGTTCGTTTTCTTCTTCAACCTGCTGGTGCAGACCTTTGACTTCGGGCGCGGCAACGTCATTGCCACGTTCGCCACTACGGCGGTCATCCTGCTGGGGCTCTATGTGTACGAATTGCAGAGCCAGACGGCGGTGTACGGCGCGATTTACCAGTTCTTCCGAGACGCCAACCTCGCCCTGCACCCCAATTTCTACCTGTGCATCTTCGCGATATTCGGCGTGCTCTTTCTGTTCGCCTTTCTGGCCACGCGCTTTGATTACTGGGTGCTGGAGCCCAATCGGCTGATGCACAAGCACGGCCTGCTGGGCGATGAGCGCCAGTACGCCACCCTGCAGATGAGCGTGGAGAAGGAAATCCCCGACCTGCTGGAATGGGTGATTTTCGGCGGCGGCCGCCTCATCTTCAAGCCGGGCCCCGGCGCCGACGCCCACAAGACCCTGATCGTGGATAACGTGTTCCGCGTCAACTACGTTGAACGCCGCGTCCGCGAATTCCTGGGTTCCATCAAGGTCGACGAAGATCGCAGCAAGTAGCTGTCAGAGCCCCTGGAAGACCTCGAACTTGCGGGCTTCCGCCGCGAGGTCGGGTCTCAGTTCGACGGCCCGCTTGAGGTGCCTGGAAGCCTCGGCGCGCCGGCCCAGGTTGGCCTTGGCCAGCGCCAGGTTGAAGTGCGCCCCCGCGCTCTTTTCATCCAGGGCCAGCGCCTTGAGGTAGGCCCCTTCGCTTTCCTGCCAGCGCCTGGCGCCCAACAGCAGAAAGCCGTAGTTGATCCACCACTGCGCCTTGCCGGGTTCCGACTTTGCCGCCTGCTCGGCTGCGCGCAGTGCGCGGTCATGGTCGCCAATCTGGTCGTAGCAGCCTGCCATCAGCGACCAGGCATCGGCCCACTGCGGCTTGAGTTCCAGTGCCTCGGTTGCGAACACCAGCGCCGACGTGAAATCCGCCATGCGCGCGGCTTCCACGGCGTCATTAAAGGCTTCATCGGGCGTGCGTTTGTGCGCCTCGCCGCCCGGCGTCAGCTCCATGATGGTGTCGGCGGAGGGCAGCTCGCGGAAAATGGCGCTCTGGGGCCGCGTCGAGCGGCCGGCGCTGGACAGCCGCCAGCTCGTGGCCTTGGGCCTTGGCCCCATCATGCGCTCGGCCATGACCAGGTCGTCGGGCGTCGTCACCTTGAAGTTGCCGGCGTCTCCCGTGACCACGGCGCAGGCGATGCCCGCGCGTTCGAGCAGGGCCGCGTCGTCCGTGACATCTTCCTTGCCAAAGCGAGCAAAGGCGCCAAGCAGGTCCTTGCGGCGCGCGGCCTGGGGCGTCTGGGCGGCCCACAGGTGTTTGCGGTCCACCGTGCCCACGATGCGGCCCGCGTCATCCACGCGCTTGAGTGTGTCCTTGACCGGCAGCGCCAGGATGGCGGCGCCGCTTTGGCGCGCCTGGGCCATGACCGCCTCCACATGGTCGCGCCGCACGAAAGGCCGTGCCGCGTCATGTACCAGCACGAACTCGCCAAGGCGGCAGGCTGCCAGTCCGTTGTGCACGCTGTCCTGGCGGCGCGCGCCCCCGACAACGAAACGCGTGACGCCCAGGGCGCGCAGGGTGTCCAGCAGTTCGCCGCCGCCCTTGACCGATGCCAGCTCCACGCTCTGCGCCGGGGCCCCCGTGAGCCGGGCGATTTCATCCTGCGGAAGCACGATGACGGTCTCGACGATGCCGCGCACGCCGGCAAAGGCGCGGCAGGTGTGTTCGAGCATGGGGCGGCCGCCGATTTCAAGGAAGGGCTTCTTGGTCGCGCTCTGCATGCGCGTGCCCATGCCTCCGGCGACGATGATGAGGGAGAATTCGGACATGGGGGCAGTTTAGGTCGGCTTGAGGCCGGCGTCACGCCCGACTCCTGGCGGCGTTCACAGGACCTTTGAGATGCTTGACTCGCGCGCGCGCTTTGACCATTCTCGGGGCGCAAACCGGGAGGCAAGCCATGGGACAGATCACGCGCGTCAAGGCCCGCGAAGTGCTGGACAGCCGCGGCAATCCGACGATTGAAGTCGATGTTTACACCAACACGGGCGCGCGCGGGCGCGCCATTGTTCCTTCCGGGGCAAGCACCGGCGCCCACGAGGCCCTGGAGCTGCGCGATCAGGATGCCCGCTTCGGCGGCAAGGGCGTGCTGCTGGCCGTGCGCCACGTCGAGCACAACATCGCCCCGGCTGTAAAAGGCATGGACGTGACCCAGCAGAGTGAAATCGACTCCGCCATGCTCAAGCTCGACGGCACCGAGAACAAGAGCAAGCTGGGCGCCAACGCGATTTTGGGCGTGAGCCTCGCTGTGGCGCGGGCCGCGGCGGAGAGCGTGCATCTGCCGCTTTACCGCTATCTCGGCGGCGTGCAGGCCACGGCTTTGCCCGTGCCGCTGATGAACGTGCTCAACGGTGGCGCCCACGCCGACAACAACCTGGACATCCAGGAGTTCATGCTGGTGCCCCACGGTTTTGTCAGCTTCAGCGAGGCTCTGCGCGCGGGCGCCGAAGTGTTCCACGCGCTCAAGAAGCTGCTCAGGGAAAAGAAGCTCGCGACGGCCGTGGGCGACGAAGGCGGCTTTGCACCCGACCTCGAAAGCGACGCCGAGGGCCTTCAGCTGCTCTCCGACGCCATCGACAGGGCGGGCTACAAGGCCGGCAAGCAGATCAGTCTGGCACTGGACGTGGCGGCCACCGAGTTCTTCAAGGACGGCAAGTACGAGTTCGGCGGCGGGCGCAAGAGCAGCGGCGAGATGATCGACTATTACGAGAAGCTCGCGGTCAGGCACCCCATCGTGAGCATCGAAGACGGCCTGAGCGAGGATGACTGGGCCGGCTGGGCCGAACTCACCAAACGTCTGGGCTCCAGGGTGCAGATCGTCGGAGACGACCTGTTTGTCACCAACCCGCAGCGCCTTTCAGACGGCATAGCCAAACGCGCGGCCAACGCCATTCTGGTCAAGCTCAACCAGATCGGCTCGCTCACGGAGACCCTGGCCTGCATCCACATGGCGCAGCAGCATCAGTTCGGCACCATCATCAGCCATCGCAGCGGTGAGAGCGAAGATGTCGTCATCGCCGACCTTGCCGTGGCCATCAACGCGGGCCAGATCAAGACCGGAAGCCTCTGCCGCACCGACCGCGTCGCCAAGTACAACCAGCTTCTGCGCATTGAGGAGGAACTGGAGCGCGCGGCGCACTTTGCGGGCAAAGACGGCCGCTTTGCCCGCTGACCTGGCCCGCCTGGAGAGTCCATGCCCTACATCAAGCAGGAGGAGCGCGCCAGGCTCGACGCAGCCATCGACGCCCTGGCCGCCGCCTTGCCGCGCGAGAAGTTCGCCGGGCCCCTGAACTACGTGGTTTCGCGGCTCTGCGCCGCGCTGCTGGAGCCGCGCTCCTACGCGCGCATGAACGAACTGGTGGGGGCCCTGGAGTGCGCCAAGCTCGAACTCTATCGGCGCGTGGCCGCGCCCTATGAAGACGCCAAGGCGCTTGAGAACGGCGATGTCTATCCCTGACTTCGCTGAAAGTCAGCGATTCTCGGCGAGGAGTCTGAGCGCGTCTTCTTTCCAGCGCTCAAACTCGAACTCGTGGCCCTGGGGCGCCCGGGCCTCGGGCGACAGCAGATACTTCTGAAGGCGCTCGCGCGCCTGGGCGGCAAACTCCGGCTTTTCGCGGTCCTTGGCCCAGGCGAACTCCATCTCTGCCGCACACAGGTGATTCTCCGGCCAGTCCGGTGCTTTGGCCAGGGCCGCTTCGAGCTGCTTTCGGGCGTTGCGCAACGAGCCGATGCTGGTGGGCGGTGCCGGCGCGCGCAGCAGGAGCATGCCGTAAACGCGATGGGCGCCGCCGTAGGCGACATCGGCGCCGCTTTCGATGATTTTCTTGCAGCTCTCTTCAATCTTCGTGACAGCGTCCAGGCCGTAGCTGTTGTCGTTTTCGCCCAGGCGGCCGCTGAGCACCGCGAAGTAGAACAGCCCTTCCGTGCCCGCGGGCTTGACCTTGAGGGCCGTCTGCGCGTAACGCAGTCCGGCCTTGGAGAACTCGACGCGGTCGGTCTTTTGGCCGGCATAGGCCGCCAGCCACGCGCAACTGCGGGCACCCTGCCAGAGCGTGTCGTAGTCGTCGCTCTTGAGCGTCATGGCCTGGTCGAAGCGCGAGACGCTGTTGCGCAGGCGTTCTTCGTTTCGGGGTTGCGCTTCGTAGAGGTCACGGCCTTCGGCCACCAGCCGACCGTAGTCTTCGACTTTGTCCGGCGTCAGGGGGCCCGTGGTCTTGAAAGTATCTTCGGGCACGCTCTGGCAGGAGCTGCATACGCCCAGCACCAGCCCCATGAGCACCAGCAAGGCGCCCAAGCCCATGTTGGCCCAGAAGCGGCGGCGGCGCATCAGGTCAAAGGCGGATTGGGTGTGGGTCAGCGTCATGGGGCCTACTGGTAACGGGCGGCTGCGGCTTCGAGCCGCTTTTTATCGGGGGCGGGAAAGGTGGCGGTCTGAAGCAGTTCGCCAAGCTTTTTGCCCTCGGGTGTCTTGTCGAGTTCCGCCAGCACTTTGATCGTGGCGTCCCGGTGTTTGCCCAGGCGGCCATCCACCTCCACGACCAGGTCCTGGGGCAGCAGTTCGCTTGTGATTCCCGCGACCAGAGCCTTAAGGTCCGCGTCGTCCTGGAAGACCTTCAGGCTCACGCGGTCCAGCAGGATGAAGTCCGGCGCGCTTTTGGGCTCGTCTACAAACAGGTAGCCCGCGTCGGCGAGGTTGTCGTAATGGACCCACTGCACGGGCTTGGCGCCCTGGGGCCTTGGCAGCACGACCTTGTCGAGCCAGTCGAGGTCGGCGTCGAGCGTCGTGGCAACCTTCTTGCCTTCGGGGTACTTCTCGGCCTTCACGTTGCCCACCAGCGTGTACTGCTCGCCGTTGAATCCGCCGCGCCGCGCTTCGGCCAGGGCCGTCAGCTTCAGGCTGTCCTTGTGCTTGAAGTAGAAGCCGGGGCTGACGATGGCCAGGGCCGTGGGGTTCTTGTCGTCCTTGAGCAGGGTCAGGGTGTCGTCGGGCTTGTTGCGCACGCCGCGCCGCGCGAACTTCGCATCCTTGACCTGATCGCTCAGGTGTTTGGCCAGCTTGTCAATGGCCTCGCCAGCCTGCTTGTCGTTGGCGTTGACTTCGCCCAACTTGAAAACGCTGAGACCCAGATCGGGACTCTTGGCCTCCTGGGCCTGCGAAACGCCCACGCCCAGCAGGAAAACCGCGGCAATCACCAGCGAGTAGAAGACGCGCATGCTCCCTCCGGCCTTGGCACTTACTCTATCATAACGCGAATCGGCCTTGGGCATTCCGCCGGATTTGCGGCAATCAGACGCGCTTGCCGCGCGCGTTGAACCAGCCCAGCACGACCGGCACCACGAAGAAGGCCACAAGCATCGAGGCAAAGGTCCCGACGGTAAGAATGGCGCCAAGGCTGATGACGCCGCGGTGGTGGGCGATCATCATCGTGCCAAAGCCCAGGGCCGTGGTGAGCGAGCACAGCACGCAGGCGCCGCGCGTCTGGCGCAGGGTGCGCACGGGGTCACCGTGGCGCTGGCTGTGCACGAGGTAGACGCCGGCGTCCACCGTGGTGCCGATCAAAATGGGCACGGCAAAGAAGTTGGCGAAGTTGAACTTCAGGCCGCTGAACACCATGACACCGCCGAGCATGGCAAGCCCTCCCATCAGGGGCAGCAGCGAAATCAGCGTGGCCAGGGGGCGCCGCAGGTCCAGGGCGATCAGCGTGAGTATGACCAGCGCCGCGTAAAGCACACTGCGCCCGAAGCCGTTGACGATGATATCCGCCGACTCCTGAATCTGGATCGTGACACCCGTGGCCTCAGGGTCGATGGCCAGCAGCAGGCGGTTGAACTCGCGGGCGTTCTCGTGGTCCCACATGTCCTTGCGCGGGTAGATGTACAGGGCGTAGAGGGGGCGGCCGTCTTCCAGGTGGCCCACGTAGCGGTTGCGCATGACTTCGGGCAGCGTCTGGGGCGTGACGGGGGGCGGTGATGCGTCACGCTTGAGGTCGGAGAGCGCCTTGCGCAGGGCGCCGCAGAAGCCTGGCTCCACTTCGGCCAGGCGCCGCGAGACCCCCTCGGGCGACAGGCGGCAAAGCTCCACGAGGGCCGCCGCCTGGTCGGCCGCGGGGCCAAAGGCGCGCCCAAAGTTCTCGCCGCGCCCGGCCAGGGTGCGCAGCCCCGCCTGCAGGGTCCTGGCCGCGCTTTGCACGGCCCGCGCGTCGCTGGGCTGGTTCTGGCCGGCGAAGCTGGCAGGCAGGGCGGCATCCAGTCGCGCGAGCAGGGCCCGGCTCTGTGCTTCGTGTTCCGGGATGATGGTTTCCAGGCCACGGATCACGCCCTGCTCGACGAGCGGCAGGAAGCGATCATGCAGGGCGCGGATCTCCTCGGGGCGTTCTCGCAGGCTGACGGCATAGCTGGCGCGCTGGTCATGGCGCACCAGCAATTGCTCCCAATGCACGGCTTCGCTCGAGGGGTCGTTGAGCGAGAGCAGGTCGTAGTCAAAGGGCGTCCAGCCGTGAGTGACCGCCCAGGAGACCGAGGCGACCCCGGCGAGGATGGCGGCCAGGATGACCGCCGCGGCGCCCCGCTGAAGGGGCGTGGTGCGCTGCGGAAGGGGGTGCAGGGCCTCTTCGAGAGTGCGCGCGCGCATGACCTCGCGCAGGTTGCGGTCGCCCTCATCGAGGCGGCGGCGGTCATAAAGCACCAGCATCGCGGGCAGGACCACCAGCATCGACAGCAGACAGAACAGAATGCCCACGCCGCAGATCAGGCCAAGCTCCGCCAGGCCCAGGAAGTCGGTCAGCATGGCCGTGGCCAGCGCGGCTGCCGTGGTCACCGCCCCGGTCACCGTGCCCGCGCCGATTTCGGCGTAGCAGTCGTAGAGAGCCTCGCGCACCGAGAGGCCTCGCCCCAGGCCGTGGCGGTAGTGGTTGAGCACATGGATGGCGAAATCAATGCCCAGACCGATGAGCACCACGCCAAACACCATGGCGAAAATGTTGAGGTGCCCCAGGGCCAGCGTGGTGAAGCCCATGGTCCAGCACAGGGCCAGCACCAGCGAAAACACTCCCAGGGCGGGCCGCACCAGCCCGCGAAACCAGAGCGCGAACAAAAGGGCGACCGAAAGCAGCGCGAGGATGGTGGCGTTGGTCATGTCGCGGTTGCTGGTTTCCATTTCGTCGCTGTAGATGGCCGGGCGGCCCGTGAGCCCCAGGGACAGGCCCGGGTGCTCGCGCTGCACTTCAGCCAGTACGCCACGCGCAAAGGCCATGGGTTCCTTGACCTGGTTCAGCGCCGCGTGGTCCTTGGCCGGCAGGAGGAGCACAAAGAGCATGCGCCCTTCCCACGTGAAGAAGTAGCCATCGGTGTCGAGGTTGGGGTCGCTGCTGTTGAATGCGAAGAGCCCGCCGGGCGCCTGGGCCGGCTTTGCGGGATCCAGAGATTCGCAAAGCGACTTGATCAGCGACGTCAGTTCGGCGCCGGCGCGGTCCAGCTGTTCGCCGCTGAGCTCGCTCACGCTGCCCTGGTCGATGTTCTCGCGCAGGCCGCGCAGCAGGCCGGGGATGCCGGGTTCCTGGGCCACGCGGGCAATCAGGGGCCTGGCGGCTTCCACCTGGACTGCCGTGGCTTCAAGGTCTTTGAGCGGCATGTACAGCATGCGCGTGCCGCCGAAACTTTCAGGGTCCACGCGCTCCATCACGCGGGGAAACAGCTCGGGGCGCGCGCGCAGCGCCCGGGCCACCTTGGCGGCGGCCTGCTTCATTTCGGCGCGCTGCGCTGCCGAAGGCTGCGGCGGATCGAAGTCAGGGTTGTTGACGGGCCCCGGTGCGGGCGTGATGCAGAGCAGCATCAGCTCCTGGTCGCCAAAGGCCGCGTTGAAGCGCAGGAAGCGTTTGTTGAACTCGGCCTCGGGGTCCACCAGAGCGTTGCGATCAGTGATGAAGGAAAGGCGGGTGATCGAGAGCCAGACGGACAAGCCGGCCAGCAGCAGGGCCGCGAGCACGATCCACAGGGCGCGCCGACACACAAAGGCGGCCAGGCCCAGCAGCACACGCTGGCGCATGCCCGGGCGCGGCGGTTCAGGGACTGCGTTGGAGTGGCTTTGGGTGCTGGCCATGGTGCAACACTCAATTTAGCAGGGTGGCCCCCGAGTCCAATTGCGAAGCGGGCGAGGCGCCCTTACTCTGGAGGGCATGAAGAAGGCATTTGTCACCGGCGCCAGCGGTTTCATCGGCTCGGCCGTGGTGCGGGAACTGCTGGAAGACGGTGTCGAAGTGCGCGTGCTGATGCGCGCCAACGCCGATCACCGCGCCATCAAGGGCCTGAGCGTCGAGGTCGTGACCGGCGACGTGAACGACCCCAAGGCGCTGGGGCGCGGGCTGGTGGGCTGCGATGCCTGCTTTCACGTGGCGGGCATGAACCAGCTTTACCTGCGCCGCCACGAGGTCAAACACATCTACGACGCCAATGAGAAAGGCGCCGAACTCGTCACCAAAACGGCCGCCCTGGCGGGCTGCAGCGTCATCGTTCACACCTCCAGCGTGGTCACCGTGGGCAAGCCTCCGCGTGGGGAAGCGCGCCTGCCCCACGAGCAGGACTTTCCGCGGCTGGACGAACTGGCTGTGCATTACGCGCGCAGCAAGTTTCTGGGCGAGCAGCGGGTGCTCAGGCTGGCGCAGGAGGGCGCCCCCGTGGTCATCGTGAACCCTGCCGCGCCCATGGGCCCCTTTGACGTCAAGCCCACGCCGACGGGCCGCGTCGTACTCGACTTCCTGCTGCGCAAGATGCCGGGCTATATGGAGACAGGCCTGAATGTCATCGACGTGCAGGATTGCGCCCGCGGGCACATTCTCGCCGCGCAGAAGGGCAAGAAGGGCGAGCGCTACATCCTGGCTCACGTCAACGCGAGTATCCGCGAGATTTTCGAGACGCTGGCCGACATCACCGGCCTGCCCGCGCCCCGCTTCAAAGTGCCTAAGACCGTTGCATTGACCGCGGCCTTCTTCAGCGAGCTCAAGGCCAAGGTAACCGGCAAAGCGCCGCAGGTGCCCCTGGCGGGCGTGCGCATGGCGCTGAAGCCCATGTTCTACGACAACTCCCGCGCCCTGCGCGAGCTGGGCATGCCCACACGCTCGCTGCGCGAAACTCTGCGACGCGCCGCCGCCTGGTATGTCGAGCACGGCTATGCCCCGGCGCCTCCGAAGTCGCCGGGTTCATGGCAGGAGACGGCACAGGCGCTTAAAGAGAAAGAGCCGGCCTGAGGGCCGGCTCCTTCGTATGGGCCTGTGCATCAGCGGCGCGGCGGAATGATGCTGTCACGCTCGACCGTGGCTTTGTCTTCTTCCTTCCTGGGCTGCGCGGCTGGCTTGGCCTCGACCTGCTCGCCCCAGGCGGGAAGGAGCACTTCTTCGCCGCCCTTGAGCCGGTCACTCCAGGGCAAGTTGGGGTTGGCCTCGACAATCATGCGGAAGAGGCTGCGCGAGCCGTAGTACTCGATGGCCAGAGAGAAAGCCGTATCGCCGGCCTCGGCTTTGACGGTGCGCTGGGGGAAGCCCTTGGCTTCGGCCTTTGGCTTCTCGGCCTCGGCCTCCACTACCGCGCCCGGGCCGTTGGGCACGCGGATGACCTGGCCCACGCGGATCTTGTTGGCCGTGGCCGGGGTCAGCCCTTCGTTGAGCTTGTAGATGTCTTCAAGCTTGCAGCCGTACTTCTTGGCGATCTTGGCCAGCATGTCGCCGGGCTGAACCTTGTACTCAATGATGGCCGGCTTGGCCGGTTCCCTGGCCGGCTCGGCCTTGGGCTGTGCGGGCGTGGGGCTCACGGCTGGCGTCGGTGTGGCCTCCGGCGTCACTTTGGGCAGACCCATGGAGCCCGGCAGCGACGTGGCGGGGTTGACCGCGACATCCATCTTGACGGGTGTTTCCTTCTTCTTGGGTGCGGCTTCCGGCGCGGCGTCTTCGCCGCCCGGAACAAACAGCGCAGCAGCAAGCAGTCCCACGAGCAGCAGCCCGCCCGCGGCAATCAGCAGAGAAATCCGGCCCTTGGTCAACATGCGTCCCTCCTTGTGCGTCGTCTTGCGTGGTAACGCTGGGTGATGCCGCGGCGACCCCCAGCTCAAGCGCCGCGGAGTCCAGCGGTAATCAGCATTCGGCAGGGCGCGGCGAGAGACTTTGCAGAAAAAGGGGAAGTAGTTTTTACCGGACGCAGGGTGCCGCTCAAAGAAAAGCGGGCGCCCCAAGGGGCGCCCGCTGATGGTACGGCGGGTTTACTACTCCTTGAACTCAACCAGCTCCATCTTGGTTGATTTGGTCTCCATCTTTACGAGCAGCCCCGGGTACTTCTTGCTGATCCAGGACTTGGACTGCTCGGTGGTAGTCACAATGCACTCGAACTCGCCGGCTTCAATCTTGATGGTCTCGGTGGTGGTTTCAACCTTGGGCACGTTGCCCGGCTGGCCGGCCTTGGGAACGCGGAACTCAATTTTGCTCGTGGTGCCCGGCATGCCCGCCATGGGCTTGCGGTCCTTGTCCAGGATGGTCGTCTTGATTTCGGCGTGGTCGTCAGCGACCTTCACGACCTCGGTCTGCACGTAGCTGATGATGGGGTCCATGCCCTCGATGGTCGTGATGCTCTTGACCGTCCAGGAGCGGCCTTCCTTGGTGTAGAGGGCAAAGGCGCTCTTGTCGATTTCGCCGCCGGCGGGCGTTTCCTTGGGGCCTTCCTTCGGACCTTCTTTGGGGCCCTCTTTGGGCGTCTCTTCGCCGCCAACGTCGTAGCTCTTGCGCATGAGGGCGAGGAATTCGTCCCTCGTGACTTTGCCGTCGCCGTTGGTGTCGTACTGGTCGAAGTCGCCCTGGTCTTCGGCGTCCAGCTCATCCTTGCTGATGGCGCCGTCCTTGTTCTTGTCGTACTTCACCATCTCCGTGTCCCACGAGTAGCCGAAGATCAGGTCCACGTCGTGGCGGGTGAGCTTGGTTTCCTCGCCCTTGTCCACTTTCTTGAAGTAGGCGCTGACTTCTTCCTTCGTGGCCGCACTGTCATCGTTGGCGTCTGACAGGGCAAAGGTGTAGACGTCCATGACGTAGGCGTACTTCTCCCACAGCTTGGAGAGCTTCTCTTCGTCTTCACCGGCCTCTGCCAGTGCCTTGTCGCGCTCGAGCCAGAGCTTCTTGATTTCTTCCAGCGAAATCTTGCCGTCGCTGTTGGTGTCGCAGGTCTTGAAGTAGCCCTCAATGTACTCCTTCATGTCATCGCCACCGCCTTCGCCGCCCATCTGGGCCGAGACGACGGAAGGTGCAGCGCAAATGCCCGAAAGCAGCAGGCCCAGCCAGAAGCGGTTCATTCGTTTCTCCAGTAAAGAATTGGCCCTGCAGGGCCATTGCCCCATGCGTGCAAGTGTTACGTGCGCAAACCAGCAAACAAGTCGACAAACTCCAATTCCAACCAAAACTTACCAACTGCCCAATTCCCGGCGCAGGTCTGCCTACTCCTTGAACTCCACGAGTTCCCAGGTGCCGCCCTTGCCCTTCTCGCCCAGGCGCGCCCTGACCAGCAGGCCCGGGTACTTCGCCGAGTACCACAACTGGCGATCCTGGCCTTCTACCTTCACGTCGTAGACCACGCACTCCATCATGCCAAAGGCCGTCTTGCGCCGTTCTGTCCGGTTTTTGCGCGCCCCGGCGGGCGGTTGAATCCAGGGGCTCGAAGCGTCTCCAAAGTCGACCCGGGCGACCTCCTGCTTGCCCTTTACGGGCTTGCGCGCGGCATCCAGCTCGGTCACCTTCAGCTCCGCGCCTTCGGCCTCCACTTTGGTGACCTCGTAGCGGCGGTAGACCTCGCCCGAGGGAGACTGCTCGCGGATCAGCCAGCTTCGCCTGGACTTGAACAGGGCAAAGCCCGGCTCCGCCGGCGGCTCTTCTTCGGCCTTGGGAGGTTCCTTCTCGCCCTTTTTGCCGCCTTTCTTGGGTGGGGGCGGGGGCTCGTCTTCCTTGAAGGCATCAAACTCGACGAGGTCCTCCCTGCCAAAGCCGGCCTCGACCTTGACCACGAGGCCCGGGTAGCGGGTGCTGCGGAAGTAGCGCGTGGGCGGATTGCCGCTGGACCAGAGTTCGCACTCAAACGTCAGGCCCGCCGCCTTCACGTTTTCCGTGCCCAGCATCGTCGCGCCGCCGGGCGCGGCAAAGGGGTAGATGTCAGGCTTGAAGTCGACCCGGTATTCGCTGGGTTCAACACCCTTTGGCACCTTCTTGTTCTGGTCCAGGCGCAGGGAGGAGCAGAGCGCGTAGGTTTCATGGACCTCGAGCACTTCGTGGCGCGCATAGCCAATGTCCAGGTTGCCGTCTCCGCTGGAAACAGGGGTGCTCTTGGTGGTCCAGGTGCGGCCTGCCACCTGATAGAGTCGAAAGCTGGTCTCCTGCTTGCCCTGAGCCAGGGCCGTGTGAGACAGGCAGCAGAGCAACAGGATCAATAACGTGACGCGCATGGCAGCCTCCCGCCCATCACTTGAACTCAATCAATTCTGACCCGCCCTCGGCGCCGTTTTCGCCGATGAGCGTGCGCACCACCAGGCCCGGCAGGTCTTGCGCCATCCAGAGGTGCACTTCGCGCCCCTGGTCATCCTTGAAGCGGTAAACCACACAGCTCATGACGCCGGCAGCCGTCTTGCGTTTCTCCAGCCGCAGTTTCGTCGCGCCCAAGGGCGGCTCGATGAATTCGCGCCCCTCATCTGAGAAGGGTACGACTTTCTCCTGGGGCTTGGCGTCTTTCAGGGGCTTCTTGCTCTCGTTCAGCGGAGTAATCTTGAGTTCGGCGCCCTTGGCCGTGGGCTTTGAGACCTCGTATCTCATGTGGCCGTGGTGGTTGACTCCGCCCTTGATGGAGAGCGTCTTGATCAGCCAGCTCCGTTTCTGCTTATAGAGCGAGAAGTCAAGCTCGCCCTCTCTGGCCGCGGCCTTCCTGGGCGGCGCGGTGTCCGTGCTGAAGCGTTCGAACTCTATCACCTCAGATGAGCCGCTGTTGCCCGTCATGCGCACGACCAGCGAAGGATACTCCTTGCTCACCCAGATACGCGTGTTGTCCAGGGCGCCCGCATACTGGATGCAGTCAAACTTGCCGGCTGCCACCGTGATGCTTTCTTCCTTTACCTTGTTGCAGCCTATGGGCGTGCCGAACATGACGTTGTCGGCGTCAAATCGCACCTCCACGTTGGCCGGTGTGTCGTCCTTGCGCGGCGCGCCCGAGGCATCCATGGCCGTGTGGCGCACGATGGCGCGGTCCTCGAGCACCTCCAGCACTTCATAGCCGAACCACTTGTCAAAGCGGTCCGCCCCTTCGGAGGTGGGGCTGGTCACGCGTTTGACCTTCCACTTGCGGCCCGCCACCTCATACAGCTTGAACAGGGGCAGCAGCTCGCCGCTGTCATCGCGGCAGGGCTTGATGTCGCGTTTGGCGCGCGGCTTGTCATCCTCGCCCTGAACTTTGGGCTGGGCGTGCGTGGCCTGGGCGAACCCGCACAACAACGCCACCACGACGGCTGCTGGTATGAGTCGTGTCAAGGTTTGCTCCGGTTGCCGGCCCAGAACCGCATTGTCGCAGTTGGGCCTGGCCCGTCAATGGCCGGAGAGCCAGGCCAAGGTGCGGCTGAGGCCCACTTGCAGGGGGGTGGCAGCCTGAAAGTCCATCCAGGATTTCGCGCGGCTTACATCCGCCTGGGAAAGGCGGACATCGCCGCGTCGCTCGCCTTCGTGGCGCACGCGAGGCCGGCGGCCCGCCAGCTCGCCAATCAGCGCCACCAGGCGGTTGATGGTGACGCACTCGCCGCTGGCCACGTTTACCGGCGCGCCGTCAAAGCGTCGCTTCGCTTCCAAAGCCGCCGCCACGCTCAGGGCGGCGTCCTCCACGTACAGGAAGTCGCGGGTTTGCTCGCCGTCGCCATAGATGGTGACTTCCTCGTCGCGCAGGATGCGGCGGCAGAACTGTGGAATGGCGGCGGCGTAAGTGGCGTCCGGCCGCTGGCCGGGGCCATAAATGTTGAAAAACCGCAGACAAACAGCGTCGAGGCCCGGGGCCGCCTGCCGCAAGTGAACTTCGCTGGCGAGCTTGGCCTGGGCATAGGGGCTCTTGGGCGCCAGCGGCGAATCCTCCTGGACGGGGGGCTTGCCGGCGTCTCCATAAACGCTGGAACTGCTCGCGAACACAAAGCGACTGATGCCCCGGGCCGATGCCGCGCGGATCAGATCCAGCGTGGATTGCTCGGTGTCGCGCCGGGCCTGGTCAGGGTCGGCCAGGGAACGGGGCACAGACGAAAACGCCGCCAGATGCACGACAGCGCTCGCGCCGCGGCACGCCAACTCGGCGCCGGCCGCTGTTGAGACGTCGGCTTCGATGATTTCGGCGCCGGGCAAGGGCTCTCGGCTGCCCGCCGAGAAGTTGTCCACGGCGCGAATGGTCCAGCCGCGGCGGCCAAGGGCCGCGCAGACGTGCCTTCCCAGAAATCCGGCAGCGCCGGTGATGAGCGCGACTTGCTTCTGCACCCCGGCGAGATTAGCAGCCTGCAGGGAAAGGGAAACCCGCGGCAGTCAAAGGCTGTAGCGCGGGGGGCGAGGCGGGCCCGAAATCCGCAGAGGCTGCGGCGACGTCAGCCGCGCCTGCGCAAGAACCTCAATATAGCCCTGGGCGGCGTGCTGCCAGGTCAGGTTCTCGGCGCGGCGGGTCAGGGCGATGCTTTGCGCGGTCCATGGGGGCGTGCCGCGTCGTATGGCCAATTGGTCGGCGAGGGCCGCCACGAGGTCAGGCAGGACAAGGTCTTCATCCACGTCGGCCGCGCCCCGCAGAGGCACAAGCCGCACGCCGCGCCCCTGCTCGGTGGCGAGGACTTCAGGAACTCCCCCGGCTTGGCTGGCCACGATGGGCAGGCCCGCCGCCATGGCCTCAAGAAAGGCGTTGCCGCAGGCCTCAAAGTAGATGGGGAAGAGGCAGAAGAAATCTGCCTGACCGTACAAGGCATCCAACTCGCCGCGGTCGACCAGCCCCGCCAGTTTCACTTTCGAGGTCAGCCCCAGTCGCGTGATGTCGCGCTCAAGGTGGGCGCGTTCTTTGCCATCGCCGGCAATCAGCAAGGTCCAGGGCTGGCGCTTGAGCTCAGCCAGGGCGCGGATCACCAGGTGGTGCCCCTTGGTCCGTCGCAGCATGCCCACGCTGAGAATCATCGGCTCGCGGTGCGCGCTCTGGGGCCCGCTGGGTCGCCCGGGCGTGCAACCATTGAAGATGCCTCGCGCCAGGCCCGGCACCTCACTGCCCAGGCGAGCAAACCACGCCTTGCACGCGGCAGGTGAGAGGGCGATGAAGCCGTTGCATTGCTCCGTGAGGCGTCTTGCCAGGCTGAATTTGGGATGCCCGACGGCTTCGCCCAGGTAGCTGCGGGGGTTGAGCACGTAGGGCACGCCGCTTTGGGCACGAAAGCGCAGGGCCGCCGCCCCGGCCTCAAGCCCCATGGCCAGGACGGCGTCGATGGGGCTTTGCGCGTGCAGGCGCGCCAGTTCACGAGCAAAGAAACGCGGCCGGCCCAGGCGAACCGGCAGCCAGCGCCATGCGTAGCGCCTCAGGCATGCCGGCCCGCTGCCGGTCCAGGCTTCGTCTTCGTTGCGCGGCGCCATGCCAATGAGGCTGACGCGATGGCCCTGCTGCTCCATGGCGCGGGCCAGTTCAAGGCAGGCCTTGCGCGGACCGCTGGGCCGCTTGTGGAAATGCTCACTCAGGAAAACGACGTGCATGCTCTGATGTTGCCGCGGGACCCATCGCGACTATATTACGCGCGGGGGTTCTGCACCCATCAATCGAGACCAACATGCCCGAAGCCAGCATCGCCGAACGCGCGCTCGCCACCGCCCAAACCAGCGTACGCCTCAAGATCAAGCGGCAGGACGGCCCGACCTCCAAGAGCTATTGGGAGGAGTTCACCGTTCCTTACGCCAAGAACATGAACGTGATCTCGGCGCTTCAGCAGGTGCAGCGCAACCCCAAGACGGCCGGCGGCAAGGAGACGGCTCCCGTGGTGTGGGAGTGCAACTGCCTCGAAGAAGTCTGCGGCGCCTGCACCATGAACATCAACGGGCGCGTGCGCCAGGCCTGCAGCGCGCTGATTGATGACCCCACGGTCGGCCGCGAAATCACCCTCGAACCCATGGAGAAGTTTCCCGTCAAGCGCGACCTGTGGGTGGACCGCCAGCGCATCTTCAAAGACCTCAAGAAGTCCAAGGCCTGGATCAACATTGACGGCACCCACGACCTCGGTCCCGGCCCCCGCTACAGCGAAAAGACCCAGGAGTGGCGCTACAAGCTTTCCGAGTGCATGAGTTGCGGCTGCTGCATGGAGGCTTGCCCCCAGTACACCAAGGAAGGCAACTTCATCGGCGCGGCTGTGATCGGTCAGGTCGTGCTGTTCAACGACCATCCCAGCGGCAAAATGCACGCCCATGATCGCATCGAGGCAACCATGGGCCCCGGCGGCCTGACGGAGTGCGGCAACGCGCAGAACTGTGTTGAGGTCTGCCCCAAGCACATCCCCCTGACGGAAGCCATCGCCAACTTGGGCCGTCAGCACACACTGCATATGCTGCGCAAGCTCTTCGGTGGCGCCAAGAGCTGAACCAGCCTCGGCCTTCAGCGCCCGCGGCGGCCAAGTTCGCGGGCCACGAAGGCTTCATAGTCGGCCGGCGTGTTGACCTCATAGCCGCGGTATTCGCTAAGGAAGGCGGCGATCTTTACGCCGTTTTCCAGGGCGCGAAGCTGCTCAAGGCTTTCGGCCTTCTCCAGCGGCGTCTGGGCCATTTTCGCGTACTTCTGCAGGAACTTCGGCCTGAAGGCATAGAGCCCCACATGCTTGAGATAGCGGGGCTGGCCGTCTTCTCGGCGGCCATCGGCCGGCAGTTCAGAGTGCTCGCGGAAAAAGGGCACGGGACTGCGAGAGAAATAGAGCGCAAAGCCCTTTCTGTCCGTCACCACCTTCACAAATCCGGGCTCTGACAACGGCACGCCCGCGGGCCAAGGCGTCACGATCGTGCCCATCTGCGCTGCGCGCATTTTCTTCATGCCCGCGACCAGGGCGGTAAGGGGCACGGGACTCATTTCAGGCTCGTCGCCCTGTACGTTGATGACCAGCGTGGCCCTGGGGAACTTGCGGGCCGCCTGCGCCACGCGGTCAGTTCCGCTCTGGCAGTCAGGGGAGGTCATGACGGCCTCTCCGCCAAAGCCGCGAACCACGCGGGCGACTTCTTCGGCATCAGTCGCGACCACCACCTTGTCGATAAGCTTGCAGGCTTTGGCCCCTTCATAGACGTGTTGCACGAGGGGCTTGCCGGTCTTGTTGAGGAGGACCTTGCGCGGCAGTCGCGTGGACGCCAGGCGCGCAGGAATCACGGCGAGTACGTGGCTCATGGCGGCGATGCTATTGCCCGCTTTGCCAATTGCCACGCTCAGTTAAGGAGGGAACATGACATTACTTTTTGTCGAGTACGTGCCCCATGTGCTTATGGGGTTGGGTGTGTTGATTTTCGCGGCCGTGGCACTGGACTTTGCCTGGGCCAAGCTCAAGCGGGCTTCCCAGCGCCTCGCACGTATCTCCCGCGACATGAAAGACTCCGGCCGGGGACTGGTGGGAAAGCCAGAGCCTCTGGGATCGGTGACAGTCGTAAGCGATTGCTTGAAGCCTGAAGTTCAGAATGACATTTGTTCTAATAGAGAAGAAGTTACCCATGTATCCGGTCCGGCCGTTGCTATCATGCAAGCTAACGTTGCAGGTGAAATTGGAGTTGAGTCTCCGGCCATACTGCCCCGGGGCGCTGATACCGAGCGCTGCGAGCCCGTAGCGGAGATCATACAAAGTGTTGGGCTGGTCGGCGGCGAAGTGGAAACGCCCACAATGCCCAGCACAGAAGCAGAAGCGGTCGGCCATGGGCTGATTGCGCGGGCCATGGGCGAGTTGCAGCAGTTGCGCCTGCTTAAAGGAAGCAGCCGCGCTGTGGCGGCGGTGGATGAAGCGGTGGTTGCGTCGCGCGAACCCTCGGTGCGCATTGTGGATACTGTGGTGCCGGGCAGCGAGCGGCGTGTAGCGATGTGATGGTTGCCCCGACGACGCAAGACCGGTCGCCTTGGGGCGACCGGTTTGTGTTGAGTGCCATGGAAGAGTCAACGGCGACCATTCAGTCCAACCTGCTGCAGGTCCATTTCCAGAACGGGATGGACGGGCAGTACGTGCTTGACCCTGTGGCCGATGTCTTCGTGAAGGTCAACCCGGCGTTTTGCGAGCTGGTGGGCTATACAGCCGAGCAGCTCGTCGAAAACAAGACGCCCCTGGCCACCTCCTCCCTGATCCACCCGGATGACCGTGTGCTGGTATCCACCCAGCGCGGCCAGGCTTCGCGGCCCGGTGAGCGCGGCTCGCTGCGCTTTCGCGTGGTGCTGCCTGACGGCGAGGTGCGCACGCTCGAGATCTGCTATTCGGTGGTGAATTACCTCGGGCGCATCCTGCACGTGGGCAGCGCGCGCGACGTCAGCGAGCAGGTCAAGCTTGAGAACAAACTGCGCAGCGAGAGCGAGTACAACCGCGAACTTTCTCTGGAGGCTCAGCGCGCGGCCAAGGAGAACCAGAAGAAGAACATCGAGATCGCGGAGGCAAATACACGCATCATCGCTCTGGCTGAGGTGCTGCGCGCTGTGCCCGTGCTCACCAAGCGGCTGCTGGAAATCGAGCAGATCAGTGATGTGTTCAAGGAAGCGGCCCTGACCATGGTCAATGAGGCCGGGTTTTCCAACTGCGCCGTGCTGCTCAAGAACCGCGAGGGCGAACTTGAGGTGCGCTATGCGCATCCCTTCCGCGCCACCACGAAGATCCAGACCAACCTGAACACGCTCTACGGCAACGTGATGAGCGGCGTGCAGGCCCTGGCCATCGACGAAACCGGCAGCCACATCGCGCCCATCAAGGCCGGCAACGAGATTCGCGGCCTGCTGCACGTGGGTCTGCCCAAGAGCCTGGCGCGCTTCTACAAGAACCACAGCATGGTGGCACAGTCCATCAAGGACCTCGTCATCACCATTGCAGACTTTCTCGGGCTGGTCATTTCCAACCGCGAGAACCTCGAGCGCATCACGCTGGCCAGCCGCACCGACAACCTGACGGGGTTGTTCAACCGCAGGGTCTTCGAGGAAAACCTGACGCTTGAGTTCAGGCGCGCCCTGCGCTACCAGCGCGATCTCTCGCTGCTGATGCTGGACATCGACCACTTCAAGAAGGTCAACGACAGCTACGGCCACCAGCAGGGCGATGCCGTGCTGGCCGCCGTGGGCGCTCTGATGAAGGCGAGCTTCCGCGACCTGGACTCCGTGTGCCGTTACGGTGGCGAGGAGCTGTGTGCCATCCTGCCTGAAACCATGGGTGAGGCTGCGCGTTCCAAGGCCGAATATCTGCGCCGCAAGATCGAAGAACTGGAATTGCCGCTGGTGTCCGACGAAGGCAAGTCAATGAAGGTCACCGTCTCCATCGGCGTGGCCTATGTAACCAAGACGACCATCAGCGAAGACCAGCTTTTGCGCGAGGCAGACACGGCGCTTTACGAGTGCAAGGCGGGGGGCCGAAACCGCGTGGTCATGGCCCGTCCCACCTGAACTTCTAAAGACTTGCCGGGCAATTGACGAAGGGCATTGCGCCAGCGGCGACACGAGCCATGCCCACCCTGACGGCTTTTCTCAACTTCTCTCTGGGCGTCACGCTGCTGATTGCCCTGTGCTACATCCTGCGCGAATGCTGGCTGCGCGCCCTGCCGCCGCGCCTGCTGGCCTATCTGATTGCTCCGGGCGTGGCCCTGCATGAGCTTTCCCACGCCGCCGGCTGCCTGCTGACCGGCGCCAAAATCCACAAGATCACCCTGTTTCGTGACGACGGCAGCGGGGAGGTCAGGCACGGCCCGCCCAAACTGCGTTATCCGGGGGACGTCATCATTTCGCTGGCGCCCCTGGCAGGCTGCACCCTGGCGTTCTGGCTGCTGGGCTGGTCTCTGGGCGGAGCCATGAATTTCTATCGCGTGACGGCCTCGGGCACGACGCCGCAGACCTTCGATTTCGTCATGCAGCTGTTCACGCTTGTGTACCACGACCTCGAGCTGGCGCTCACCACGGCAGCCTGGACGGATGTGCGAACCTACCTGTTTCTCTACTTTTCCATGTGCATTTCCATGGCCATGGCGCCGTCAAGGCAGGACTTGAAGAACTGCGCGGTGGGTCTGCTCGTGCTGTGCGGAATGGCGCTGATCATGCACCTGATCGTAGATCGCCTGCTGGGGGCGCGTGGCGGGCCCGTGTTTGAGCTGATTGCCAATCTGCTCGTGAAGCTGCACTATCCGCTGGCCATCGTGGCCCTGTCATTCCTGCTCTGCGCGGTGGTGTATGTGGCGGGCATGCCTTTTCGCGGCCGCCGCTGACGGGTCATGCCTGATGGGCCTTCAGGGCCTGCTCCAGGGTGCGTTTGAGGGCGTCGCGGGCACTCTGCGGGCGCAAAATGGTGGCGTGTTCGCCAAAGCTCATCACAAAGCCCACGGCCCAGGTTTCGTTGAACAGAGGCAGCTTCAGGACGACGCGCCCGTTGGCTTTGGCGGTCACTTCAACGTCGGGCAATTGGCCGTATTCCTCAAGCACGTCGGGCCCGGCTTCACGGCTGAACTCGACCATGAGCGTCTCGAACTGCCGGCCGCGCATGGCGGGCTCCATGCGGCCCGCTTTGCTGCGGACCGGGACGGCTTCCGTGAAGACTTCATCCAGCATCTGCGCATGGCGGATGCGGTCCACGCGAAAGTGGCGGGTGGCCCCGGCCAGTTCGCACAGGGCAAGCAGGTAGAAGTGGGATCCGGACTCCACTATGCGGTAGGGGTGGACGCGGCGGCGCGAAAGCGTGCCGCGATGGGCCGAGAAGTACTCCAGCTCCACTACGCGCCGTTCTTCGCCGGCGCGGGCCAGCCGCCCGATCATCTCGCGCATGCGCTCGGTGCGGCGGGGAAGAATGAAGCCGCGCTCGCGCCTTGAGAGCTCCCGGGCGGCCTGGCCGTGAAGGCTCTCGGCCAGCGCTGCGGCAAGTTCGTCGATCTGGCGGCGGGTGGGGCCGTCGGCGGCCTGGGCGTAGTGCTCCAGGGCGTACTTCAGGGCCAGGGCTTCCTGGGGCGTGAAGTTGGGCGGACGTTTGAAGTGATCGGCGGAGTAGAGGGTAATCAGGCCGTTTTCCCCGGGGCCTGAAGTGGCATAGCCGATGTAGTCGCTGGGTGTGTAGGGGTGGACGCCCACCATCATCAGGGCGTTCATGTCCTTGAGCAGTTCCTGGGGCGTGCGGTGCGTGGCGCGCGCTGCCTCTCCCAGAGAGATCCGGGGGTGCGAGGCCAGGAAGCTGGCCAGTGAAACCAGCCGGGCCACCTCGCTCATGCCAGCCTCCCCAGGGCTGTGTGAACCCAGTTCAGCGTCTGTTCGCGCAGGGCTTTGGGCGCGATGATTTCCCAGTGGCCGGCGAACTCGCCCAGATAGCGCATCAGCTCAAAGGGATAGGCGCGTTCGAGGTGCAGCACCACGCCGCCGCCCGCGGCGGGCTCGATGCGGTGAAGGCCGGAAAACTCGTTCTCAATGATGAAGGCGACGTCGGCGTCAAAGCGCACTTGCACTTCGCAAAATGCCCCGGCCCCGGCGCCGAAAATGTCGGATGAAAAGCTTCGCTCCGCGTCAAAGCCCGCCGGGATTTCGTATTCACCCACGCGGCTGTCGGGCGCGAAGCTGACTTTGCCGCGAATGCGCGAGAGCTTGAACGTGCGTTCGCCCTTGCGCTCCGGATCGTAGGCAATGAGGTACCAGCCGCCGCGCCGCGTCACGAGGGCGTACGGGGCCACCTGGCGGCGCGACTCTTCGCGCCGGCGGCTGCCGTAATTGAAGCGGATGCGCCGGCGCTCGAGCAGCGCCAGGCCGATGACGTCGAGGTGTCTGGCCTCGGCCGGGCGGCGGTGCAGGGAGCGGCGCAGAATGCCCGGGGGCAGTTCGTCGGGCAGGGCGTCAATGCCGGATCCGGCCTGCAATTTGACCAGCGCGCGCGAAAGGTGCTCCGTCAGGGGGCCCGCACCGCCTTCGTCGAGGTAGCTGACGCCCACACGGTAAAGCAGCACGCGCTGCTCGGGCGTCAGGCGCAGGGCGGGCAGAAGGCAGCGGCCGCGGTCGATGGCGTAGGTGCGGGTGCCTTCTTCGCCCGTGGTGGCGGTGACGAGGAGCCCGACTTCCTGAAGTTCCTTGATGTCGCGTTCGAGGCGCTTCTGCAGCGAGCGGCGTGAGAGGCCGTCGTCGTAGCCGGCGATGGTCGAAATCCGCTGCCAGTCAATGCCATCACGCGCCTTGAGCAAGGCGCTGATGAGGTTCAACTGCCGTTCGTTTCGTGAAATCTCCCCGGCCATGCATCCCCCCGCCCAGGCTTCCGGGCGGGGCCAAGTTTACCAAGGCCTGCGACAGGAATCAGCGCTGTGCGAAAACCCCGACAAAAAGCGGAATTCCGGCGCTCAGGGTGCCTTGCGGCCCAGTTCGACCTCGGCCTCGGCCGGGTCTCCCGGCCTGGCGGGCGTTTCGGCCTTGATGGCATCGCTGGACAGGTCGACTTCCTTGCTGACCGCGGCGTCCTCGCGCGCCGCGCGGCGCGCATTGCGGATTTTGTAGAAGGCCACCACAACGACCAGCAGCACGGCGCCGCCCGCCAGAACCCCGGTGCTGAGCTGCTTGGAGAGGTTGTCGGCGTACTCGCGACCGTGAATGGCAATCAGGGCGCCCAGGGTCAACCAGATGGGAATGCTGCACATGCAGGCGCAGAAATCGACCAGGGCGAACTTCCACCACTTGATCTTCATGGTCCCGGCCATCACGAACGTCACAAAGCGCACGCCCGCCACCAGGCGGCCGAAGAACACGGCCCACAGCCCGTAGTTGTCAAACCAGCCCTGCACGCGGGCCAGTCGCTTGTCGGTGATCATCTTCTTGACGAACTTGAAGCGATCACGAACGCCCAGGCCCCAGCGATAGCCCATGCCCCAGGCCACGAGGTCGCCGATCACGTTGCTGATCGAGCACAGCACCAGCACCGGCAGGTAGTAGTACCAGACAAACTCCCCGCCCGAAGAAAGCCACGTCGTAAACCCGGCCAGCATCAGCCAGATGTCTTCGGGGGTGGGCAGGCCAAAGCCCGTGGAAATCAGGACAAAGACGATCAGCGCCCAGATCTGGAAACGATGTTCGGCGTTCCAGGTCGGGTCATAGAGCTTGTTGATGAAGGCGTTGACCCAACCCGGGTCCTCGGCGGCCTTGGAAGCCCCCTCGCCGGCTGTGTTGGCCGCCGGCGTCACCGCGAGAAACAGCTTGGTCAGTAGGTTGAGCACGGGAGTCAGTCGTGGTGGTCTTCGGGAAGGGCCGCCGTCAGCACGCCCTCGCCGGTGAGCCAGCTTCCGCCGCGGAAATCCGTGGCGAACTGGGGCTCGGCCAGCCGCAGGGCCACCTGCGGCTCAGTCTGGAGCAGAACCGTCGCGTGGTCGATGCTCTGCCAGGTGCGGCCAAGAAAGCGCATGACATCGCCAAGCCCCGCTTGCCGCGTGAGCGTGAGGCCGGGCGTGCCGGGCTCGGCGTAGTCCACCTTGCCGCGGGCCACCAGCGTCAGGGCCACGGGGTATTCGGCGCCCGATTTCCAGGCTTCGCGGGCTTCATCGCAGTCATGCTCGACCAGTGCCTTCATGCGCCTGCCGTCGAGCAAGAACGTCAGGCTGCCGGGCTTGGCGCCGCCGGGAACATAGCTCTCGATTTTGACGGGGTGGACCATTAGTGCCTGAAGTGCCTCATGCCGGTGAACACCATGGCAATGCCGTGCTTGTCGCAGGCCTGGATGACCTCTTCGTCGCGCACGCTGCCGCCGGGCTGAATGATGGCCGCAATGCCGGCGGCCGCCGCCAGCTCGATGGAATCGGCGAACGGAAAGAACGCGTCACTGGCCAGCACGGCGCCCCGCGCCTTTTCTCCGGCGCGCTCGAGCGCGTGCTTGGTGGAGTCCACGCGGTTGGTCTGGCCTGCGCCGTAACCAAGCAGGGACTTGTGCCGCGCCACAACGATGGCGTTGCTCTTGAAGTGCTTGCAGAAGGTCCATGCGTAGAACAGCTCGTCCATGATGCGGTTGTCGGGCGGAGTCTTGGTGACGACCTTCATCTCGGCGGGCTGCACACGGCGCACGTCAAGGTGCTGGACCAGCATGCCGCCCGAGACCGCGCGATACTCCAGGGGCACGGGCGAAGTCGGCAGGGTGCTTGCCTTGATAAGCCGGATGCTCTTGCGCCACTTCTTGCCGCTCTTGTTCACTACTTCATCCATGGCCCGTGCCTCGAAGTCCGGCGCCACAATGGCCTCAATGAATTTTTCCCCCTCGAGAAGCTGCTGTGCCGTCGCCAGGTCAAAGGGACGGTTCAGGCCCACGATGCCGCCGAAGGCCGACACCGGGTCGCAGGCGTAGGCGCGCGAAAAAGCCTCGGCCGCGCTGGCGCCGGCGGCCGCCCCGCAGGGGTTGGTGTGCTTGATGATGACTGCGAAGTGCTCGCGGTCAAACTCGCCCGCCACGCGCAGGGCCGCGTCGAGGTCCAGCAGGTTGTTGTAGCTCAGCTCCTTGCCCGCCAGTTGCTCCAGCCCGCCCAGGGCCTGGGCAAAGCGCCCCGTGCGATAAAACGCGGCTTCCTGGTGGGGGTTCTCGCCGTAGCGCAGACTCTGGTTCAAGGTCAGGGCGACGAGCTTGCGCGCGGGGAAGCTGCCGCCGTCGTCATCAAGGTATTCGGAGATGGCGTGGTCGTACCACGCCGTCATGCGGAAGGCCTTGGCGCAAAGCCGGCGCCGTGTGGCCAGGCCCAAGGCGCCCTGCTGAGACTGGAGTTCGGCCGCCAGGGCCTCGTAGTCGCCGGGGTCGGTCACGACGGCGACGGCCTCGTGGTTCTTGGCCGCGCTGCGCACCATGGAGGGCCCGCCGATGTCGATGTTCTCGATGGCGTCTTCGCGCGAGACTCCCGGTTTGGCCACCGTCGCCTCGAAGGGATAGAGGTTGACGATGACCATGTCGATCATGCCAATCCCGTGCTTCTGGGCCGCCTGTTGGTGTTCCTTCAGGTCGCGGCGGGCCAGCAGGCCGCCATGGACCTTGGGGTGAAGGGTCTTGACCCGGCCGTCCATCATTTCTGGAAAGCCGGTGTAATCGGAGACGTCGATAACCTTGAGCCCCGCCTCGCGCAGGACTTTTGCGGTGCCACCCGTGGAGAGCAGCTCACAGCCGAACTGCGCCAGCTTCTGCGCGAAAGAAACGATGCCGGTTTTGTCCGAGACGCTGATCAGGGCGCGCTTGATTGCCACACGGTCCATCGATCACTCCATCAGTCGAGCGTCTGCTTCTAGCAAGGGAAGGCGGTCAAGGGAACGAGAACCGCAACCGGCGTGCTCAGGGCTTGCGCGTTCGGCCCGAGCGCCGCCGCGGCTTGCCCTCATCTTCACGCCGCTTCTGGGTGCGGCGCGGCGGCTGCTCCGGCGTGGATTTCACGATGCGCACGGTGTCTCGGTCACGGGAGGACTTCTGCTGGTGACGCTCGGCAATGGCCGCCTCCAGCCGCTGCTGGTAGCGCGGAGGCAGCTCCACGACAGTGGGGGGCAGTGCCGAATCTTTGCCGCCTGCCGCCTCGGCCGGCAGGGGGGCGGGGGCGGTCTGGGCCGGGGGAGCCGCAGGCGCGGAGTGCTTTTGCTTGACGGCCTCGCGCTGCTGGGGCGTCAGGGCCAGAACCTCCGAGGCGCTGCGTACCTGGTTGCGGCCGTTCTTCTTGGCCATGTAGAGCGCTTCATCGGCCAGGCTGACGAGTTCGGCCGCGCTTTGGGCATGAACTGGGAAAGTGGCAACGCCGAAGCTTGCCGTAACGCCCAGGCGTTCACCCTTGGGGCCGGCCACGACGACCTTGCGCGCGACGCCGGCGCAGGTGCGCTCCGCGAGGTCAATGGCATGTTCGAGGCTGGTGTGAGGCAGCAGCAGGGCGAATTCTTCACCGCCGTAGCGCGCGGCGAGGTCGGTGACGCGCACGCCGGCCGTGAGGACCTGCGCGGTCTGGCGCAGCACGTTGTCACCGGTCTGGTGGCCGTAGCTGTCGTTGAATTTCTTGAAGTGGTCGATGTCGAGCATGACCACGCTCAGGGGCTGGCCGTAGCGGCGGGCGCGCTCGATTTCCGCGCGCAGGGTCTCCTGGAAGTGGCCGTGGTTGTAAAGGCCAGTCAGGCTGTCTTTCTGGGCTCGCGCGAGAACGTTCTGGAAAATCAGGCCGTTGTTGATGGCCAGCGCGGCCTGGCTGGCGAACATCTTGAGCATGTTCAGGCGCTCGGGCGAAAAGCGCCGGGGGCGGCTGGAGGAATCGACAATGACCACGCCAATTGCGTCCTGATCCGTCTTCAGCGGCGCGGCGGCAAAGCATGTCATCGGGAAATGCTCGGCCAGCGTCGGGTGCAGGTGAAGGTGTTCGAGCCCCTGTTCGGAGCAGGTTTCGTGTGTGACGGGCTCGCCCGTGCGCAGGGCGTGAATCATGAGGCTGTCGGGGGAGTCGAGAGGCACCTTCACCCGCTTGACCTTTTCGGTCAGGGCGCCCCAGCGGCGATGCAGGACCGGGAAGGCCGACTCCAGCATCTTGTCCAGGGGGCCGTCATGTGTGGTGAGCGAACGCCAGATGCCCTCGGCCGTGTCCAGCCCCAGGGAATCCACGGCAACTCGCCCCAGCAGGTGCTCGCGGTCCTGGTCGCACACGAGGATGAGGGCCTTGTCGTAGCCGCCGCCGGCCTCGCTGGTCAGGGCGCTGGCGATGATGACGAAGGCCTTCTCGAGATCCATCGTTTTGCGCAGGGCATTGCTGACGGCGTGCAGGGTCTTGAGGTCTTCGTTGTGGCGGGCCAGGCGCTTGCGCAGCTTGAAGCGTTCGGTCACGTCCAGGCCGATCATGGATACCCCGGCCAGCTTGCCGTTGTCGCCCACGATGGGGTCAATCTGAAAATCGAAAGTGAAGCGCTTGCCCCGGGCGTGGTCGTAGATTTCGACGTCTTTGACCTCCGTGGGAATGCCCATGGCAATGGCCCGCTCGCAGGCCCTGCAGTCGGCGATTTCAGAGAGGTCGGGCAGGGCGTCAAAGCAGGGGCGGCCGAGCACCTGGTCAAAGCGCTTGCCCAGGGCGCGCTCGGCGGCGGCGTTGAAGCGCACGATGCGCAGTTCCTCGTCCAGCACCAGGGCGACCAGGGACATCTGGTCATAGATGCGCTTTGCGGGGGGGCCGCCGATTTCAATCGTGCGCGTGGCCTTGGCCAGGTCTTCGGGAGCGGCCTTGACGACCTTCTGTGTGTCTTCACCCGTCGGCATCCCCCTGAGTTTACCAGAGATAACGACCCCTTTCCTGACGTTTGACCAAAAAGAACGCCCAAAGAACCGGCCCAAAACGCGGGAAGCCGCCCTGCAGGCGGCTTCCCGGTCATGCGTGCGGCACGGTCAGGGCCGGTACGACTTGAGGCTCTCTTCCAGCCACGCGGCAAAGGCGTCCGGCGTGATGGACGCAACATTCTGGGGCCGGTCATAGCGCGAGACGAGCTTGCCTTCCGCGTCGACCACGGCGTACTGGGGCAGGGCTGAGCTGAACTTCAGACCCTTCAGCACGGCTTCGCCCTCACTGCCGCGCTCCACCCACATCTCGGCAAACACAAACTTGTCATTCAGCACACGGCTGACTTTGGGGCTGTGGAGAATGTTCTCCTCAACCCACAGGCAGTCCTTTCACGCAGGGCCCGTGAAGTCGATGAAGATCGGCCTTTGCGTCTTGGCGGCTTCGGATTTGGCCTGGTCCATGGACTTGACGGGTGGCTTGAGATGGTCGCCGCCTTCGCCGCCACCCTTGCCGCCAAATGCCGAGGGGGCGTCCTTGGCGCCGGGTGGTATGACGGCTCCGAAGTTGCCCAGCGGGGCGCCAAACAGCATGGGCAGCATGAAGGCCGCCAGGCAGAAGAAAGCCAGGGCAAAGATGGCGCGGAACACCCCAATCTGCTCAACGCGGTCATGGTCATGGGGGAGCCGGAACAGGCCAAAGAGGTACAGGCCCGCCGCCACGGAACAGGCCACCCACACGGCAATGACCAGATTCTTGGAGAAGATCTCCGGGGCAGAGCCCCGAAGCGCCAGCTCGGCAAACCCCAGGTAGGCAAAGGCCAGGGCCAGCTCGATGAGGCCAAACACCACCTTGATGGCGTTCATCCAGCCACCGGACTTGGGCAGTTGTTTGATCAGCGCGGGGAACTGGCCCATGATGAAAATAGGCAGGGCCATGCCTGACGCATAGGCGAACATCCCCAAGGCGGGCATGATGACATCGCCCGAAGCCGCGCGGGCCAGCACAAAGGCCGCAAAGGGCCCCGTGCAGGAGAACGAAATCAGTGTGAACGAGGTGCCGCTGATCATCGCGGCGACATAGCCCTTGCCCGCCTTGTTGGCTTGGAACTGGGCCTGACCCGCCTTGGAAGTAAGGAAGGTGGGCATGCGCAGTTCAAACAGCCCGAGGAAACTCAGGGCCAGCACAATGAACAGGATGCCGAGGCCCAGGTTGAGCCACCAGCTGCGCGCGATATCTCCGGCGCCGGAAGCCCCCAGCAGCAGGGACGCCAGCACTCCAATCGATGTAAAGCTCACAAGGATGACGCCGCAGTAGATGCCGGCCGTGATCAATGGCGGACGCTTCTGCTCCGCCTGCTTGACGAAGAAGCCGATGGTCAGGGGCAGTACGGGCAAAACGCAGGGTGTCAGCAGCGTGATCAAGCCGACGACGAAGGCCTCCAGAAGAAACTTCCACAGGGCCGTGAATGACGTGGGCCCCTCATCTTCGGCCTGAGCATCACCCTGCTGGGCGGCGGGCGGTTTGTCCGCGGCGGGTTTGGGCTGAGGCTTGGGCTCGACGGGCTTGTCGCCGGTTACGCCCTTGGCGCTCATTTCCTCCAGGAACTTCACGAAGGCCGAGGGGGGCAAGCCGTTGTCATCGTCGCCGTTGGGTTCCGGGCCCAGGGTGGCATGGATGCCGCCCAGGGCCTTTTCGTTGTGGTCCAGCACCACGTAATAGGGGATCGTAGGATCTTCAGGATCCTTGTACTTGGCGTAGAGTTCGTTGATGCGTGAGTCCTTGATGTCCGTCTTCAGGCCCACCACAACAAACTTCGCCAGCAGCTCTTTGACTTTCGGCAGCGTGAAGACCTCACGCTCCATGCGGCGGCATGCAGTTCAGTACTCGCCGTTGAAGTCAATCAGCAAAAGCTTGCCCTGCTTGCGCGCCTCGGCGATGGCGAAATCATAGCTGACATAAAACCCGTGGTCGTCCTTCTCGCCCGAAGGCCCGGCCTTCTCCTGCTGCGACTTGATAAAGTCCTTGAGGGCCTTGTTCAGCTCCTCGTTGGCCTTGCGGATGGCTTCGAGGTCCTTCTTATGGGACCCGAGCTCCTGGGCCAGGGCTTCGACCTTATCTTCGAGGCGTTTGAGCGCCTCGCTGTCGCCCCCGCCTGGCGTGGCTCGGGGCGCATCAAAGACGTCAAGGCTGGCGCTGAACTCTCCGCTGCGATCAGTGCAGCCCTTCTCGTCGCAGACCTGGGCCTCGTAGCTGCCCGAGACTTTCAGGGCGCCTTTGGACGCGAGCGGCACCTTGAAGTTGTACACAATCTCGAAGGTCCCGCTGAGTTCGTACTCGACCCAGGAAAGGTCCTTGGGGTCGGGGTGGCCCTCGTGATACTTCGGCCACTGGGCCTCTCCCACCTCCGTGAGGCCCGAAAGCTCGCTGAACTTGACGCTGATGGGTTTGCTGTAACCCGGGTTGTCCTTGTGGTAGGCGTGAAATCCCTTGTCTACCTCGAACTGGAGGCGCAGCTTCACCTCGCCGCCGGGGACTGCCTTGCCTTCTTTGGGGTCTACCGGCTCCAGGACGGCCTTGGCGCGAATCAGCTCGGCCTGCGCGCCCAGCGTGGAGGCCAGCAGCAAGAGCACCAGCCCGAGGGAAATCTGCTTCATCCGGTCACCTGGTCAGGCTTTAGAAGTACCCATGTTAACGTGCATTGCCGCCCGCGCCCCACAGTTTTCCTTGTGCGGCGCTTGCATGCTCAAGGCAAGCCGCTATCGTCCCATAGCTCCGGTAACGGAACGTTATCCGTAAGGGCAGTATTCCGTCATACTTGCGCTTTGCGGCTCGACGCCACCTATGCGCTATCTATTGGTCCTGATTGATGGCCTGGCTGACCTGCCCCAGAGCGAACTGGGCGGCAAGACCCCCCTTGAGGCCGCCAATACCCCCGCCATCGACAAGCTGGCCCTGGCCGGCCGACTCGGGACCATCCGCACCGTGCCCAAGGGTCAGGCACCCGAAACCCTGGCCGCTCTTTTCACCATCCTGGGCTATCCGCCGGGGCCTTACCTCACGGGGCGCGGCTACTACGAGGCGCTGGCTTCGGGCATTGTGCTGGCTGATGGCGAATGGGCGTTTCGCTTGCAGTTCGTGACCGTGGCTGATGGAAAGATCGTGGATACGAGGGCCGGCGGCCTCACGGACGACGAAGGCGCCGCGCTGCTGAAGGCGCTCGAGGGCCATTTCAACAATCCGAAGTTGCGCTTCATCAAGGGACATGGCCACAACCATCTGCTGGTGGTGGAAGGCACGGATTTTGAAGGTTCCACGACGGTCAATCCCTTCAACGTGCTGAACCTGCCGACGGCAGAAGGCATGCCCGAGGGCCCCGGCAGCGAGGTGCTTCGCAAGCTGATTGAAGATGCCCCGCTGGTGCTGGCCAAGCACGAGATCAACCGCATTCGCCTGGACCTCAAGCAGAATCCGGCCAACGCCATATGGCCCTGGGGCGGGGGCACGGCCGTGGATGTGCCGGGCTTCCAGAAGACCTTCGGGCTCGAGGCCACACTGGTTTCCTATTCGCCTCTGTTCCGCGGCGTGGCGGTGGCGGCGGGTATTCAGGTGGTTGCGCCGGGCGGCGCCGTGATTCCGCGGCTGGCGGACCCCAGCGGCCGCCTCAAACGCGTAGAGGTGGACAACCTGGAGTCGCGGGCCAGCGAGACGGAGGAGATCAAGCGGATTTGCGACTCCACGCTCTCGGCGCTCAAGCAGGACGGGCTGGTAATGGCCCATTTCAGCTACCCCGACGAGCACAGCCACCGGGGCGACACGCCGGGCAAGGTCAAAAGCATCGAGTTGATTGATCGCTACTTTTTCAAGCCCGTGCTCAAGGTCCTGGACAAGGCCACCGACGTGCGCCTGACCGTCGTTCCCACGCTCATGAGCCGCGTGGACAACCGCCAGCACGACGACCGGCCGGTGCCCTTCATGATGTGGGGCCCGGGCGTCGAAAGCCGCTCGCAATTGACCCTGACTGAAGCCAACGCCGAGGGCGCGGGCATCAAGATTGACGATGGAACGCGGCTCATCGACTACGTCATGAACGGGCTGTAGCCCGGGGCTTTGAGTCCGTGCCCATGACCGGATGTGGCGGCGCGCCTTGACCGCTCTTCCACAGTCTGGTTCAATAACCCGCTTGACCCCGAAGCAAGAAGGGACGCGGGCTGCACCCCGAACACAAGCGTCCATGCCTGGAGTTTTCCACCCATGCGGAACCTGATTTTGGCCGCCCTGGCCGTTGCCCTGGTGTTCCTGGCCGGCTGCCAGGACAACGAAGCGAGGCTTCAGAACGCCAAGTTGCAGGCGGAACTTGAGAACCTCAAGAAGCAGGGCGGCAACGAAGACCTGACCAAGCTGCTGTTGGCCCAGCAGCAGAAGGGCGGCGGCGAGTCCCTGGATGAAGTGAACCGCAAGCTCAACAGCATCAGCGGTGACATCGCGACGGGCCTCAAGAACCTCGAAAAGTCGCAGGAAGAGGCGGCCAAGGCCCAGAGCAAGCGCACCGACGAGCTGGAAACCAAGCTCAGGAAGGTGGACGAGCTGCAGAGTGCGCTCGTGGCTCTCAAGGCCATGATCGAGACGCTGGAGGGCAAGGTCAAGAACGTCGACCCCAACCAGGTCCTCGATATCCAGAAGAAGCTGCTCGAAACGGAAGCCGCCCTGCGGACCGAGCAGGAGTCCCACAAGAAGGCGCAGGCAGACCTCAAGGCCGAGCAGGAACGCTCGCTGCTGACGGCCGACGAAGTCTCCCGGCTGCGCGCCGAACTGTCCGAGTTGAAGTCCAGCGCCACCGTCGAAAGCAACCGCAAATTGCGCGACAAGGTGACCCAGCTTGAAATGGATCTGCAGAACGCCACATCCGACCGCGACAACATCAAGAAACAGTACGACGACCTGGTCGAACAGTTGCGCAAGGGCGGCGCCAAGCTTCCCGAGGGCACGGAAACGCCCAAGGATCCCAAGGTCGAGCAGCCTCCCCGTGAGGGTGTCTATTCCTTTGAGGGCACAGTGGCGGCGGTGACCGGCGGCGGCAAGCCCGGCGAAGCCAGCAACGTGCTGGTGAACCCCGTGAGCGGCGATGCCCCGCCCGAGGGCTCGGAGCTGATTGTGCTCAACGAGAAGGGCGAAACCATCTGCCGCCTGAAAGTGCTGCGCCACTTCTTCAAGAAGGACGACGCTTCCAAGCTGGACCAGATTGGCTGCAAGACGGTGAACCAGAAGATTGACAACCCGGTCATCAAGGGCTACCGCGCCGTCTACGTGAAAACCGCGCCGGACGCAGGGGCCAGCGGCAACTGATGCGACCCAAGAACTGACAGGGGCGGCCTCCGGCCGCCCCTGTCAGTTAACCAGCAGGGAAATCTGACCGCTTCGGTGCAGGTAAAGAATCAACCCTGCCACCATGGCCGCCGCAATCAGCGAGCTCAGCAGCACAATCAGGAAGAGCGCCAGGGGGCTGAAGGTCTGCTGTTCGACTTTGTCCTCCGTGCGCTGCAGGCGGTGGCTGACTTCGCGCACCAGCTCCGAGATTTCCATGAGCTGGGCCACGGCCAGGGGCGGCCCCGGAGGGGGGGTAAGCGAGGGGTCGCCCTTGGGCAGGTCCTCGACGATGCGCGGGTCTTTCACGCGGTGAGTGGGCTTGTCGGTGTCGCGAGCCGTGGGCGGGCCCATTGCCGCCGCGCCCTCTTCATGTATGCGGGCCGTCTTGGCCTGAAGGCGGCGTTCTTCAGCGGTGTCCGTCAGGGGCGGTTCGGGCTCGGGCTCATAGGGCATCAGGGGGCGGCTGCCGTAGCGTTTGACGGGACCCCGGGGGTTGTTCTTCACGAAGTTTACGGGGTCTTCCTCGGCGGCGCGCAGGTCGGCCAGGACATCGTCCATGCTCTGGTAACGGTCATCGGCCTTGATCTCCATCATCTTGCCGATGATGTAGGCCAGCCAGTCCGGCATGTCGCGGTTGATGTAGCTGGGCGGAACGATTTCGCCCGAGCGCTGCTGCTCGAGGATGTCCATGATGTTGGACCCCTCCACATGGCGCTGTCCCGTGATCAGGTAATACAGCGTGGCGCCGAACGAATAGACGTCGCTGCGCTGGTCGAGTTGTTTGCCGCTGACCTGCTCGGGGCTCATGTAATGGGGCGTGCCCACCACCATGCCGGTGCGCGTCATGCTCACATCGATCTCTTCGCCGTACAGCCGCGCCAGGCCGAAGTCCACGAGTTTCATGATGTTGTGGCGTTCGGAGTAGAGAATGTTGTCGGGCTTGAGGTCCCGGTGGATGACGCCGCGCGAGTGGGCGTAAGCCAGGGCATCGCCGATCTCGCGCAGGATGCGCACGCCGAAATCCCAGGTGATACGCCGCCCCGCGCCGATTTCATGGTCCAGAGGCAGGCCGTCGATGTACTCCATGATGATGGCCGAGCCGCGCGGGAACTTGAGCAGGTCATGGACCTTGACGATGCGCGGATGATCGAGTTCCTTGAGCAGCATCACCTCGTGCTCGACGCGCTCGGCCATGCGCATGCCGGGCTTGAGTTCGGTCCGTATGTCCTTGACCGCGACGATCTTGCCCTTCTGGCGCGGGTCGCGGCATAGATAGACCACGGCCATGCCGCCTTTGCCCAGCTGCAGGATCACGTCAAAGCGCTTGGTGATCTCGGGGCTGGGCGGGATTTCCTCCTCGTCGAGGTTCAGGTTGGCCAGGGCGCGTTCGGCGGTGTCCTGCCTTGTGCCGGACGTGGCGGAGTCGCTGGTGGTCTCGGGGAAGTCGTCTTCCGGGCGCGGCGGCGGCTCGGCGCGAAAGCCGCTGGGCGACCGGCCCTTGGGTCTTGACGTGTCAATATCCGCTGTTTCGAGGGGCGGCTCGGCGGTGACCTCCAGCACGGCATTGGCGGATTCTGGCGAGAACTCGATCTTTTTCTGGCCTGGTGCCGGCGCCTTGATTTCCGTGGAGGGCGGCGGGGGCGCCGGAATGTCCACCTGCACGGGGTGCAGCAGGTTGGCCGAATCCGTCTGCACCGGCTCCAGGGCCGCGGCGGACTCAACTTTGACGGGCACTGAATCCGTGGCGGTGCGGGCCGCGATGGGCAGAACGGGACGCTGCTTGGGTGGTGAAACGCCGCGCGGGGGCTCCACGGCCTCGCGCGGCAGGGTGCCCGAGTTGTCCCATCCGGGAGCGCGAATGGGGCTGGCGGTGCCCGGCTTGGAGTTCGGGGGCAGGTGACCGGTGGCCGGCGCACGAGCCGCAGGGGGCGGCACGCGGGTTTCGCTGGCGCTGTCGTCGGGCGCGTCGGGGTCCAGCTCCGGTACAAGGTCCGGAGACGCCGCGGGCGGGCCCGACGGCAGGGGGTCAACCTCGTCACGGTTCTGTCGCTGCGACGCCACAGGAAGTCCCTTTGGTGCCAAGTCTAGCGAAGGGGCCAGGCCGGCGAAAGCCAAGCCTTGGACTGTTGAAATGCCACTTGCCGGCCGGGTGAAGTTTCGTTGCGCCTGTGTAGGATGGGGCGGGCCCCGAATTCAGACGAAGCAGGAGAGACCATGTTGCGACGTTTCGCCTTGAGGCTTGGCGCGCTGGCGCTGCTCGCCGGCCTTTTCAGTTCTGCGGGATACCTGGTGGGCGCTCAAGGGGCCGAGAAACCCGCTGAAAAGCCCAAGACCACGCTCAAAGTCAATGAAGTCGCACGGGTGGGAAACCGCATCGTCACTGCGGAACAGCTCATTGCCCGCATCTACGACTTCGAGGCGCTGATTCCCGATGAGCGCTACAAGGTCCTGACCAAGTCCGTAGATTATCTCGTGCACGTCAACCTCCTGGACCTGGAAGCCGAGCGCATCGGCTGCGAGATCAAGAAGCTGGAAATCGATCTCGAGGTCAAGCGCCAGGTTTCCGAGATGAAGAAGCAGGTGCAGGACCGCTACGGAGGCGCCGTGCCGTGGGAGGAGTGGCTCAAGAGCCAGAACCTCACGCAGGAGCGCCTGGAGGCCTACCTGGGCTCGCGCGCCCGCATTATTCTGCTCAAGCGCCTGATCGTGAACTACTTCGAGACTTCGACGGAGAGCTACGACCTCGCCCACATCCTCTGCAAGACCCAGGCGACGGCCCAGGACGTCTGGGTGCGGCTGCAGCGGGGCGCCAACTGGGACGATCTGGCGGTGAAGGAAAGCCAGGACATCGGTTCGGCCAACCTGGGCGGCAAGCTGCCGCGGCATTACAAGGGTGACGGACTGGCCGCAGAAGTGGCGGATGCCGCCTATGCCTTGAAGGACGGGGAGTATTCCAAGCCCGTGAAGAGCGCCTATGGCTGGCACATCGTGAAGCGCAACAAGACAAACCTGGCCAACACCGCGAAGTTTTTTGACCGCCGACCCGAGTTTCTGGCGTTTCCGGACGTCGATGACGACCGCTTTGGCCGCTGGGTGCGGGTGGTCATGTCGCGCGGGGTTTACACCATGGAGTTCAGGGTGCCCGGCGTTCACTGCGAGCCGGACAAATAGGGGCGACGCAAAATTCAAATTGAGAAATGCAAAAAGGGCGGCAGCGTGTAGCCTTGGGCGCGGCCTTCCATTTCGAGTCTTGATTTCCGACGCCGTCCACTAGACGACCATGACGCCTGATTCATCCAACCCTGAAGCGGACACGCCGGAAGACCGCGAGTCCGCCGGGGCCGATGACGCGACCCAGGTGGGGGACTCCCTGTCGGCCTCTTTCATGCCGCCGGATGCCATGGCCGCGCGCATCGAGGCCCTGCTGTTTGTGCACGGCAAGCCCATTTCAGCGCGCCGTATCGCTGACCTGCTGGAAGTCCCCAGCGTCATTCCCGTCAAGCAGTGCCTGTCTCTGCTGGCCAAGCGCTACGATGATCTGGGCTCGGCCTTTTCGCTGCAGGAATTGGCCCAGGGCTACCAGCTCACCACACGTCCCGAGCATGACACACTGCTCAACAAGCTGGTTCGCGAGCGCGAGGCGCAAAAGCTCAGCCCTGCCGTGCTGGAGTGTCTGGCGGTCATTGCCTACAAGCAGCCCATTTCGCGCCTCGACATCGAGAGCATTCGCGGTTCCTCCAGCGACCACCTCGTGCGCGCCCTGCTTGAGCGCGGCCTCATCCAGGTGACCGAGCGCGACAAGAACCGTGGCAATGCCGCTCTGTATGGCACCACCGGCGAGTTCCTGCGCGCCTTTGGCTTGAAGTCTCTCAGTGAGCTGCCGCGCCAGCAGGATTTGGCCTCTCTTGCCGCTGCGCAGGAAGGCGCGGGCGAGGCCGAGGTGGACGAAGTGCAGGTGCAGGACCCTGATAAGCCGCAGTAGCGCGGCCAGGGGACTGCCCGGACGACTCATGGCTTCCAAGGTTGCACCAGATGATACTTTCCTGCTGCGGGGCGCCGACGGCGAGGAAATCGCGGGCGATCTCTACCTCCCCGCGGGCGAGGGCTCGCCGCCGCTGGTGCTGATTCTGCACGGATTCAAGGGCTTCAAGCACTGGGGCTTCTTCCCCACGCTGGCGCGAGGCTTTGCCGACAACGGCATCGCGGCGGCCGCCGTGAGCCTTTCCCATTGCGGCGTTCACGGCGACACCGACCTGTTCAACCGTCTCGACCTCTTCGAGCGGGACACCTGGGGCAAGCGCCTGTTTGACCTGCGCCAGGTGGTGGAGGCTGCCGCGCGGGGCCTGCTGACGGACAAATGTGAGCTGGACCGCGCGCGCCTGGGCCTGTTTGGGCACTCCATGGGCGGCGGGCTGAGCGTGCTCTATGCTGCGCGCGATCCGCGTATCCGTGCCCTGGTCACGCTGGCGGCCATTTCCACGCCCAATCGCTTTCCGCCCGCCGAGGTCGAAGCGAACCTCAAGGCCTACGGTCACATGAAGCTGACCAACGCGCGCACGGGTCAGGAAATGCGCGTGGGCCGGCCTTTTTTCGAGGAAGTCAGCTCAAATCCCGAGGCCTTTGACATCCACCGCGCGGCCTCCCGCCTCGAGGTGCCCTGGCTTCTGATTCATGGCGTCGATGACCAGAGCGTCGCCTTCGAAGAGTCTTTGGCGCTGCTTGAGGCCGCCAACAGCAACGGTCTGAGGGGCGCCAACACCCGCCTGCTTTCGATTGAAAACACGGACCACGTGCTGGGCACCCAGCACCCTTTCCGCCGTCGCACGGCGGAGTTTGTACAGGCCGTGGATGCGGCCCTGGACTTCTTTAACAAGCATCTGTAGCGGGCCGCCGGAGTGGTTTCAGCTGCGGCCCGCGGGCTGGGTCATTCAAACAGAGGGCGGGCGCGCTCATCGTCCCGCAGAATCTGCAGGGGCGAACCCGGGTCGGAAAACTCGAGGTCCAGCATGGCCTTGCCGCGCTCGGGGTGCTCTGCGAGCAGCTTCTCCATGTCCTCGATGGCTTCATCAATGCGGGCATCGAGGCAGAGGGCGCGCAGCAGCCAAAGGCCCGCCGAGGCCCGCCCGGCGTCAAAAGCCTGTGTGAACTCGGGTACGGAGAGCTCGACATCGCCCGATTGATAGAGCACGCGGCCGCGAAGTTCGTGCAGCGCGGGATCCTGGGGAGCCCGGGACACGGCTTCATTCACGCCGTCGAGCGCCGCCTGGAACTCTCCGAGTTCCAGGGAACAGGAAGCGAAGTTCTGGATGAGGGCCAGGTTTTGCGGCAGGGCCTCGAGCGCCTTCAGCAGAAGAGGGCGGGCTTCGTCAAAGCGCATTTCGCGCATGTGTTCGACAGCCAGAGCGTTGATGGCCAGGGCGTAGGCCTCGGCTTCGACCTCAACGGGTCCCTGGCGCGACCATCGGTACTGCCACAGGTCCGCCAGTGGAGACACCAAGCCGCGCTCGGCGAAGGCCTCGCCGAGCACGAGCATGGTCTGGCTGTCGCAGTCGGCGGCGAGTTCGCGGGCGAGCAGACGGGCGTGGGGCACCTCGTGCGCGTCCAGCGCGAGAATCACAGCGGCCACGGGGTGGTCGAAATCCATGGGGGCATTTTCCGCTGAGCCGCCGGCGTTGTCGATGGCCGGCAATCGCCCTCAGGTCGTAGCGAAGTAGGCCTTGTGGGCTTCGAGGTCCCCGGGCTTCTTCGGGGCGGGCTTTTCGCGCCCAAAGGGGCTGATCTCGCGCAGGCGCCTGACGATCTTGACCGTGCTGTCCACCAGCGCTCCTACCTCGGCCGCTGTCGTGTAGCGCGAGAGCGAAAAGCGCACGCTGCCATGGATGGCCGTGAACGGCACGCCCATGGCGCGGAGCACGTGGCTTGTTTCCAGGCTGCCCGACTCGCAGGCGCTGCCGGAACTGGCGGCGACCCCCGCGGCATCCAGCATCAGCAGGACGGCCTCGGCTTCAACGAACTCAAAGCCCACGTTGAGCGTGTTACACAGGCGGGACTGCTCGTCGCCATTGACGATGACGTTATCGAGCTTTGCCAGCAGGCCGGACTGCAGCATGTCACGCAGCTCGGTCTGGCGCTTGATGTCGGCGTCGAGGTGTTCGTTGATGCAGCGGGCTGCCGCCCCCATGCTGACAATGCCGGGCACGTTTTCGGTGCCGGCGCGGCGGCCGCGCTCCTGGTTGCCTCCGCGGATCAGGGGCCGATAGGGGGTACCCTTTCGCACGAAGAGTGCGCCGCAGCCGGGCAGGGCGTGGAATTTGTGGCCTGAAACGGCGAGGTAGTCGATGGCGGCCTGCGCCTTCATGTCGAGTTTCAGCTTGCCGGGGCATTGCACGGCATCAACCACGAACATGGCCCCCGCGCGCTTGGCCATGTCGCCGATTTCGGCGACGGGTGCCACGACGCCGGTTTCATTGTTCGCCCACAGCGTCGCGATCAGGGCCGTTTCATGGCCCACTTCGTGATTCAGTTGGGCGAGGTCGAGGCGTCCGAAACGGTCCACGTTGATTTCCGTGATGCGATAGCCCTTGCGCGCCAGGGGCCGCACCACGTTTGACACCGCCGAATGCTCGACTTTGGAAATGATGATCTGCTTGCGCGTGGGCAGGGCGTCCAGCGCGTTTTCAATGGCCGTGTTCAGGCCCTCGGTGCCGCCCGAGTTGAAGATGATCTCTCCTGTCTCGCAGCCCAGCATGAGGGCGACTTGCTCGCGCGCCTTTTCCACGGCGTGCAGGATGCGGCCTCCCGCGTTATGCGCCGAGCTGGGGTTGCCCACCAGCTCGCCCAGGAAGGGTTCAAGGGCGGCGCGGGCTTCGGGCGCCAGCTTCGTGGTGGCGTTATTATCAAAGTACAGTAGGTCGGCCATGGAAGTCCGCGGTCAGCGCATGGGCGGTGCGTGCAACTCCTGCCCGTGCTCGGTGATGTCAATGACCTCAATAGCGGGGTCCACCAGTTCGCGCAACTTGTCTTCCACGAAGTAGCGCATGGTGGCCGTGCTGCTGCTGCAACTGACGCAGTGGCCGCCGAGCTTGACGCGCACCGTGGCGCCCTCCACGCTCACTAGTTCCATGTCGCCGCCATCCATGGCCAGGCCCGGCCGCACCTCACGGTCCAGCACCTCCTGAATCAGCGCTGCGCGCTGCAAGTCCGAGATGCCGCCCGCGGGCTGGGCCTTGCGCGCATTGTCGCGGGCCGTGCGGATGCGCTCTTCTTCGGCTGCGCGGGCGCGCTCGGCGCGGGCGCGTGCCAGCAGGTTTTCAATGTCCGCGTGGCACGAGTTGCAGTCACCGCCGGCCTTGGTGTGGTGGGTGACTTCGGCAATGGTGCTCAGGTGGTGGTCGCGAATCGCGCGCTCGATACGGCCGTGACTTACATTGAAGCAGCGGCAGACGATGCGTGCGGACTGCCCGTCTTCGTCCAGCGTTTCAAGGCGCCGGTACTTGGCATAGGCGTCTTCCAGCGCCTCCATGCCCATGACCGGCGCATGCATGCGCTCCTGCGGCACACCATCGAGGTAGGCCGCGATGTCCCGCGTGCTCAGGCGTACGGCCTCATCGACGTGCTTACCCTTGATCATTTCGGTCAGGGCGCTGCTGGTCGCAATGGCGGTCGGGCTGCCGAAGGCCTGGAAGCGGGCTTCTTCAATCACATCCTGCGAATTAATGCGCAGGTAAAGGCGAAACGCGTCTCCGGTGGCGAGCGAGCCGGCCTCGCCAATTACGGTGGCGTCCTCGAGTTCGCCGGCATTGCGCGGATGCAGGAAATGATCGCTGATCTTCTCGGAGTACTGCATGGCCTCGATTCGTCGCCCTGTTGCCCTGACTGCCGACTATACGATTTGGACTGAATCAGTCCAAGATGCCCATTCTGTGTCGGCGCGGCCAACAAAAACTAGACTGGGTCCGCGGGGCAGGAGTAACCATGGGCGAGCGACTCAAGGACAAGCGGGTTCTGATCACGGGAGGCGGCACGGGCATCGGCCGCGCCATCGCGGAGGCTTTCGTGGCTGAGGGCGCGCGCGTGGTCATTTGCGGGCGTCGGCCGGGTCCCTTGCAGCAAGCCGTCGAGGCTCTGCATCACGTCACGCCGCACGCCCATTTCGTGGAGTGTGACGTCACCGACCCCGAAGACGTGAAGGCCCTGGCGGCCCGCACCAGCTCACTACTGGGCGGGCTTGATGTGCTGGTCAATAACGCGGGCCTGTTTGAGCCCGGCACGCTCGAGACCACGGAATTGAAGATCTGGGATCGCGTGTTCAACACCAATCTTCGCGGTGCCTTTCTCGTCACCCAGGCCTGCCTGCCCATGCTGCTGGCGCGCCGCGGAAGCTGCGTACTCAGTGTTTCAGCGGCCCACGGCAAGGCCGCCGACGCAGACAAGCTGGCCTATTCAGCCAGCAAGGCCGCCCTGGCCATGTTCTCCCGTTGCTGCGCCGTGGACTTTGGCGACAAGGGTCTGCGCTTCAATACGATTTCACCCAGCGTGGTGGACACGCCGCTCCAAGATCGCAGCAAGGCCGAACTGGGCATTCACGAGTGGCGCTCGCAGATGGCATTCCTGCATCCGCTGACGAATGTGGGCATGCCGCGCGACGTCGCCCTGGCCGCAGTCTACCTGGCCAGTGACGAGGCCTCGTTTCTCACGGGCATGGACTTGCCCGTCGACGGGGGCATGACGGCCAAGTAGGCGGCTACACCAACTCGACGCTGAGGGCCACGGCATTGCCGCCCCCCAGGCAGAGCCCGGCGAGGCCCCGCTTGAGGTTGCGCCCCTTCAACGCGTGAAGCAGCGTTACGAGAATGCGGCAGCCGGAGGCTCCGATGGGGTGCCCCAGGGCCACGGCGCCGCCATGGATGTTGAGCCGCGCCGGGTCAATCTTGAGTTCGCGCTGCAGGGCAATGGCCGCGACGCCGAAGGCCTCGTTCAGTTCGATCAGGTCAAAGTGGCCGATGTTGACACCGGTCTTGCTCAGGAGGTTCTTGACCGCTTCTCTGGGCGCCATCATGACCCACTTGGGTTCGAGGCCGCCCGTGGCATAGCCCGTGATACGCGCCAGGGGTTTGAGCCCGAGCCGATGGGCCTCATCTTCCGCGCACACGATGACTCCGGCCGCGCCGTCATTGACGCTGGGGGCGTTGCCGGCGGTCACGGTGCCCCCTTCGGGCTTGAAGGCCGGCTTGAGCTTGCCCAGGGCTTCCACGGTCGTATCACGGCGCGGGCCCTCGTCCGTATCTACGAGGGTGACTTCACCCTTCTTGCCCTTGAGTTCCAGGGGAGTGATTTCCGCCTTGAAGGCGCCCTGGTCAATGGCCTTGAGGGCCTTCATGTGGCTTTCGCAGGCGAACTTGTCCTGCTCGGCGCGGCTGATGCCGTATTCGCCCGCGACCAGTTCGGCCGTCATGCCCATATGGAAGTCGTTGTATTTGTCCCACAGGCCGTCGTGAATCATGGCGTCAATGGCCTGACCGTGTCCCAGGCGCAGGCCATTGCGCACGCCGGGCAGGAGGTAGGGCGTATTGCTCATGCTCTCAAAGCCGCCCGCGATGATGCAGCTGGCGTCGCCCAAGCGAATGGCCTGGGCGGCCAGGGCCACGCTCTTGAGGCCGCTGCCGCAGACCTTGTTGATGGTCATGGCGCCCACCTTGGGCGGCACACCACCGTGCAGCGCCGCCTGGCGCGCGGGGTTCTGGCCCAGGCCTGCCTGAAGCACGTTGCCCATGATCACTTCGTCGACGCGTTCAGGGTCGAGCTTGCTCTTAGCCAGTAGCGCCTTCACCACGTGGGCGCCCAGCCTGGGGGCCTCAAACGAACTCAGGGATCCCTGAAACTTCCCGATGGGCGTGCGCAGCGCTTCGCAGATGACGGCGGTCTTCATGGCCATGTCCTTTGTCGGTTTCCAATTCTCCAGGCTGCAAGCTATATCCTGACGGGCTGTCGCGCTACCTTACCGGGCCGTTGGAAGGGGCGTTTTCAGCAGTTCATTGCAGGGTTTTCAGGGGATGTATGCTTGCTTGCGGCTCCAGTGCCCGCGGAATCTGAAACGGCTTCATGCCCAGCAACGCTGACATTACACGCCAGACCTACGAGCGCGCCGCGGCCGCCCTTTTGAACCAGTTTGATCCGCGTCCGGCTGCGGGCCTCACGCACCAGGCGCGGCTGCTCTATCAATACGTAGGGCGCCCTTCCATTCGCTGCCTGGTGATGGGGGGCACCGCTGCCGCGCTGCTTCACGAACTGGGTGAGCAGGGGGCCTATGCGGTAGGCATGGACTTCAGTCGGGTCGCCCTGTCGCACCTGCGAAAAGAGGCGCCCCTGGCTCCGCTGGTCTGCGCGGACATGAGGCACCTGCCCTTCACCCGCAGCGGCTTTGACGCCATCTTCGCCGATGCCCTGCTGGGTCACATAGAACGGCGAGAGTTTGACGACACAGTCCGGGGCCTGCGCGACGCGCTCCGTCCCGGCGGCGTGCTGGGTGTCAGGCTGAAAATCGGCAGCGGCGAGGGGCTGGAAACCCACAAGTCCGGCGCGGGCAAGGTGTGGCGCGGCTATTGGCAGCCCAGTGAGTTCATCGAGCGCCTTTACGCGCTGGATTTTGACCTGCGCCACGAGCAGGACGTGCTGCCCGGCCGCCAGACCTTCCTGATTCTGCGCCGGGAGTATTGACCGGCCAAAGCGCAAACATGCGGCCCTACCCGCCGGAGGCCGCGACCACCGTAACCTGCCGCAGGGGCGTGTACTGCCCGAACCATTGGACGTTTTCCTGCACCATGCGCCATTGCATGTTGTACTGGCCGGCAGTCGCGGGGGCTCGAACGTTGAAGGTGAACGTATAGCTTTCGCCGGGACGCACCTCGACGCCTGCGGCAATGTTGACGCGCGAGATGTTCCAGGTGTTGTTGTCCTGCGGCGCCTGGGAGCCCAGTCGCCAGGCGTTGGCGCCCGTGGAGTTCCAGGTCGTGGAGCCGGAGTTGCGCATCGTGACGCTGACTTCATACTCCTGCCCGGCCGTCATGGATGCGGGGCAACTGAAAGAGACCATCTGGGCGTAGTTGCCCTGGATGTCGTCGCGCAGCTGCACCGCCAGCGCGATGCCCGTCGTGCCCTGGGGCACCGGGTTGCCCGTGGTGTCCAAGCGGCGGTAAAGCGTGCTCTGGGGCACGTAGAAGTGGTACATCCCGGCGGGAACCGTAAGCGAGAAGCTGCCGGCTGAATTGCTCTGGGTCTGGAACAGGTTGCCGTCTTTGCCCTCAACGCCGGTGGGTTCGATGTGGGCGCGCACGAAGGCCTCGGGCACGGGCGCACCGGTCTGGGCATCGACGACCTGGCCTGATAACTGATAGGCCGGCTCCAGACTCAAGGTCACTTCCCGCGAGGGCGTTTCGCGAAGGTTGTCGAAGTTGACGTAGCCGATGCGGCTGCCGTGCAGGGCCACGACCTGATAGTTGCGCTGCCAGTGGAAGTTGATCACTTTCACGCCGTTGGCGTCGGTCGTGCCGATATCGAAGTGGACCTTCCAGTCGTCGGGGTTGCTGCTGTCGTTTTCATTGCGGTAGATGTGGCAGCGCGCGCCCGGCTGTGGCTGGCCGTTGTTCATCACGATAATGCGGATTTCGTTGGCGCTGATGAGCTGGATCTGAAGCAGGTCCGGATCGCGCCCCTGAATATTGATTGCCTTCTGTTCGAGGTAGTAGCTGGTCTTGAAGGCGCTGATCACATAATCGCCTTCCTTCAACTGGCCGAACTCGAAGTAGCCATGGATGTCCGTCGTGGCGCTCTGGGCCCACTTGTTATCGGGGTCCTTGGACAGGCCTACGCCCTCCAGACCGTTGCCCTGGCTGTCCTTGACGTAGCCCTTGATCATGAAGGCGCGCTCGAGCCTCACCTCGACGGTCTCGCCGTCCTTCACCTGGGCCAGGGCCTGGTGGTTGAGGGTGGCCGTGAAGTAGCGGGGATGGACAAAGGTGACCTCATAGCTCACGCCGTTGAGCAGCTTGCTTTGCGTTTCCAGCCGGCCGTCGGGGATATCCACGGGGAAGGCATAGGGCTTGGGCATTTCAATGCCGGCGGGAGGCGCGCCGAACACCGGGTTGATGGTCACGACGACGGCTGTCGCCGTTTCGGCCGGCACCGTGATGATGCGCAGCGTGATGGTGCGGTCAAACTTGGCCTCGAATGGGTCGCACTCGAAGATGACGGCTTCGCTGGCGCCAAGCTTCAGCCTCAGCTTGCGCTCCGCCGGCAGGTAATAGAAGGCCTTGCCGTCGGTCGTGAACAGCGGCAGTTGGCGAAGCTGCCCGTCTTCAATGGGATACTGGTTGACGACCTTCAGGCTGTGCTCGCCCGCGTCGAGCGCGGCGATTGAAAAGTTGCCCTCGGCGTCGGTGCTGGCCACGGGCTTGCCATTCAGGGCCAGGGTGACCTTCTCAATGCCTCCTCCGCCCCGGACGCGAACCTGGCCGGTGATGGCTGCCGCGGTCGTGAGCTTGAGTTGCACGGGGCCGGCCTCCGTCTCCGGCGCGACCTTGACCTGGGCCACCTCGCTGCTCAGACCGTCTTGGGTGTGAGCGATGAGGCGGGCTACTCCCTGGCCAAACCCCGCAAAGCTGAAGTTGCCCTCGCCGTCGACGTTAGATTCGGCGCTGAAGATTTCCTCGCGGCCCTCCATGTAGCGGCACGTAACGCGGGCCTCCATGACCGGCTTGCCCTTTTCATTGACCACCACGCCTTTGAGCGTGCCTTCGCGTGAGAGCTCGATCTTCACGTTGCGGTCGTTGGCTAGGACCTGTCGCGAAAGAGGCGCATAGCCCGCGGCCGTGATGCGCAGGTGAATGTCGTTGGAGTAAATGCGGTCCTTCACAAGATCGAAGATGAAGCGCCCCTCGCTGTCCGTTTCCACCCCCAGGCGCTCGTGAACGCTGGTGACCGTCGCGCCGGCGATGCCTTTGCCCGATTTGTCGGTCACGACGCCCTCGATGCCCTGCGCCGGCTCGAGCACGATGCTGACTTCGCGCTCGTCACGCTTAAAGTCGAACACCTGGCTCAGGTAGGGGGCATAGCCGCTGTGCTTTACGGCGAACTGATAGAGGTAATCGTTGGCCACCTTCAGCTGGAACTCGCCCAGACTGTCCGCCACGACGGTGAAGCCGTTGGCCGGATTGGCGCTGACCCCCTGGCGCGAAGATTGCCGCACCTCGATGCGCACGCTGGCGGCGTTGCCGCCGCGCTTGAGGCGGCACTTGCCGGAGACGCGCACGGCGCTGGAGAGTTTCAGCGCGACCTCACTGCCCCTGGGATCGAGGGCGGGGACGGCGACAGTTTCAAACAGGTCGGCGTAGCCGGG
>ERZ761602.1118-NODE-1118-length-51313-cov-7.146767_pt1 | contig 51313 bp, 61 predicted proteins | sample MGYA00512165_ERZ761602 | MGnify/ENA primary metagenome ERZ761602 (study PRJEB28899, sample SAMN02445085) | bioreactor sludge metagenome | biome: EBPR sludge; isolation source: Thorneside wastewater treatment plant | place: Australia: Brisbane, Thorneside...
TGGCGATGTTCTGCAGCAGCACGGTCTTGCCGGTGCGCGGCGGGGCGACGATCAGCGCGCGCTGGCCCTTGCCCTGCGGGCTGATGATGTCGATCACCCGGGCCGACTTGTCCTTCACCGTCGGATCGACCGTGTCGAGATTGAGCTTCTCGTCCGGATAGAGCGGGGTCAGGTTGTCGAAGTTGACCCGGTGGCGGACCGCTTCGGGATCGTCATAGTTGACGCTGACCAGCTTGGTGATCGCGAAATAGCGCTCGCCGTCCTTGGGCGCGCGGATCTCGCCCTCCACGGTGTCGCCGGTGCGCAGGCCCCATTTGCGGACCTGGTTGGGCGAGACATAGATGTCGTCCGGCCCGGCGAGGTAGTTCGCTTCCGGGCTGCGCAGGAAGCCGAAACCGTCGGCCAGCACTTCGATCGTGCCCTGGCCGATGATTTCCTCGCCGTCCTCGGCCACTTCCTTGAGGATGGCGAACATCAGGTCCTGGCGGCGCAGGGTCGATGCGCCCTCGACGCCAAGTTCCTCGGCCATTTCGACCAGTTCGGCCGAAGTCTTCTTCTTGAGTTCTTTCAGATGCATGGCGGGTATCCGTCCGTAAATTCAGTGTGCAGGTTCGGCCGGACGATCGATGGGCTTGGAGAAAGCGGATCGTGCCGCGCATCGGGGCGCTGGCCATTGCCGGTCACAGCCCCCTTAGGCCTGCCGGAACCAAAGGTCAATTTGCGGCGGACAGCCGCTGTGGCAGCGGCTCAGCTGCCCGGCTTCCTGTTGTCCAGCGCATTGCCCAGCTTCTGCAGCTCGTCCCCGCGCGCCTTCAGTTCATCGCCGCAGCGCTTGGCATCGGCAAACAGGTTCTTTTCGGCATAGTCGGGCTGCGCCGCCAGCGCCGCCAGTTGCCCCTGGTAATCGAACCCCGGCGAGCGGCCGTCGATCTTGCCGACGAAATAGAGCATGCCGACCACCATCTTTTCCTTCTGGTCCGGCTTTTCCACCAGGGTGGAAAGCCCAGCCAGCGCGGCAATGCAGCGCAGGTCCTGCAGATCGGCCGGGCTGGGCTGAGCCGTGGCGGCGGCAGCGGCAATCACGAAGGAAAACATGGCATTGCTCCTGACAGGTAGGCGATCCAGCCGCTCTAGCCGAATGGCTTGACGATCACCATCACCACGATGATCGCCGCGGCCAGACCCGGCACTTCATTCAGCATCCTGAGCTTCTTGCCGGTCAGCCGCCGCACCCCCTGTTTCAGCGAGGCATGATAACCCGCCAGCCAGACGTGATAGGCGCTGAGGCCGAGCACTGCGGCCAGCTTCACATGGAACCACGGCTGGGAAAAGGCACCAATGCTGTAGGCCAGGGCCAGCCCCAGAACCCAGCTGATCACCAGCGATGGCCACAGGATGATTTTCAGCAGCCGCCCCTCGCGCTCGATCCACAGGGCATTTTCGGGCGAATCCGCCGGCGCTTCCTGATGGTAGACGAAATAGCGCGGGAGCATGAACAACCCGGCCATCCAGAAGATCACGAAGATGATGTGGCCGGCCTTCAGCCAGAGATAGGTCATGGAAAGCACCCAGATCATTTGCCGCAGCCATAGAGCCGGCTGGCATGGCGGCTCAAGCGGCAATTGCTGACTGCCCCGGCGCACAGGCAGCAGGCAAGCATGGAAACCGCAATTTTATCATAGATTCAAGGATTCTTCTGTAATTTACGTCAATAACGAACGTTATATTTTTCGCAAAACTTGCGTCATATCAAAGTCGCTGTTCCGCCATCTTCTAAAATCACCGGGTCACAAACGGTGGGAACGACCCCCCACCAGACCGAAGGAGTTTATCCATGAAGAAGATTGCCATTATCGCCATGGCCCTCGCCTGCACTGCCACCCCGGCCCTGGCCGAAGACGGTGTGGAGCGCTGGGACGGCATCTATGCCGGGGTCAATGCCGGCGGATCGTGGATCGCCGGGGACATGACCGGTTACACTCCCTACAACAGCTACAACGGCTTTCCGGTGACCGATGCCAACGACGGCAGCTTCGCCGGCGGGGTCCAGATCGGCTATAACAAGCAGATGGGCAGCCTTGGCCTTGGCGCGGAAGCCAGCCTCAACTTCACCGGGCTGAAGAAGGAAACCACCTCCAGCACGCCCGGCACCCTGTTCTGGCGCAACAGCGATTTCAACGCCACGGTCGGCCCGCGCGTGACCATCGCCACGCCTTCCTTCGCCATCTACGGCAAGGGCGGTCTGGCGGTCGGCAAGTTCGAGGTTGGCCACAACCAGAACGGCACGCTGATCTCGTCCGAAGAAACCGCCTATGGCTATATGCTGGGTGCCGGGGTCGATGTGGCTCTGGGTCCGAAGCTGTCGCTGGGGGTCCAGTACGAGTAGCAGGACTATGGCCAGGGCAACATTCATGTGCCCAGCGCCAGCAGTGATATCTTCATTGCGCCCAACGCCACGATCCACAACGTCAAGGCCGTGGCCAACTATCGCTTCTGACCCAGTCTGACGGCACCGAGCTGTCAGCGAACGCCCCGCCTCCCCCTGTAATCCGGGAGGCGGGGCAGTTCTTTAAGGGATTGGGCCTCAACCCTGCCAGTTGCGCACCAGCGAGAGCAGCTGGGCCACGTGTTCGACCGGTGTGGTCTGGCCGATCCCGTGGCCCAGATTGAACACGTGGGGCCGCTCGGCAAAGGCGTTCAGGATGCGCAGCGCCTGCCGCTCCATCTCCTCACCGCCAGCCAGCAGCAGCAGCGGATCGAGATTGCCCTGCACCGGCAGCCCCGCCGGCAGTGCCTTGTGCGCCCACAGCGGGTCGATCGTTTCGTCCAGACCGACGGCCTGGACGCCGGTCTCGCGCGCATAGGCGGGCAGCTTTTCCCCCGCGCCCTTGGGAAAGCCGATCACCGGCACCTGCGGGAAGCGCGCCTTCAGCGCCGCGGCAATGGCGGCATTGGGGGCAATCACCCAGCGTTCGAACTCGGCCGGGGCCAGGCTGCCGGCCCAGCTGTCAAACAGCTGCACCGCTTCTGCTCCGGCCTGGATCTGCCCAGCCAGGTAATCGATCGTCACTGCCACGATCGCATCGATGATCGCCTGGAACGCCGCCGGATCGCGATAGGCCAGCTCGCGCGTGACGTGCTGATCGCGGCTGCCCTCGCCCGCCACCATATAGGTCGCCACGGTCCACGGACTGCCGGCAAAGCCCAGCAGGGTGGTGCCCTTGGGCAGCTGGGCCTTCACCAGCCGGACCGTTTCGTAAATCGGGGTCAGCCGCTGCGGTACGGCGCTCAGGCTGGAGAGCGCCGCATCGGCCAGCCGCGGCGAAAGGTGCGGACCCTCGCCCTGGAGAAACTCCAGATCCTGCCCCATTGCATAGGGCACGATCAGGATGTCGGAAAACAGGATCGCCCCGTCCATGCCATAGCGGCGCAGCGGCTGGATGGTGATCTCGGCCGCGGCCTCGCTGTCATAGACCAGGGCGAGGAAACCGCCCTTCTCCGCCCGCAGCGCGCGGTATTCCGGAAGATAGCGGCCGGCCTGGCGCATCAGCCATGCTGGCCGGGGACGGACGTTCTCACCGCGCAGGGTATCGAGCAGCAAACCGGGCATCGGGCAGGGATCCAATCAAATACAAATAAGAATCTTTAAAAGGATTCAGGTGTTGTTGGCCTGTGGAAAGCGGGCACAAGCGCCCCTTGCCGGAATTCTCCCGCGCTGAACAGGGCCTGGCGCAGATCGAATCGCGCTGCGCACGCGTCAAGCCGATCTTGTCCCCGTTGTCCCCAGCCTGTGGGAAAGGCTGTCCCCCTGTCCACAAGCCCTGGGCGGGAACCGGGTCAGCGGGGGCGGATCCCGCCGGTGAACTTGTGCCCGGACTCGTCCCGTGGTTTATGAGGCCATTCATCCACAGGGGCCTCACAACCCAGCCATGCCGCGCCTGCACCTGCACCTCCTGTCGGATTCGACCGGCGAAACGCTGGAGATGCTGGCCAAGGCCGCGCTGGCCCAGTTCGAGGGCGCGGACGTGATCCGGCACTTCTGGCCGATGGTCCGCTCGCTCCAGCATCTTGACCGGATCATGGGCGATATCGGCAGCAATCCGGGGCTGGTGTTCTACACCCTGGCCAACCAGGACATCCGCAGCCGGCTGGAAGAGCGCTGCCGCGCGCTTGGTCTGCCGGTGGTGCCGGTGCTCGATGCCGCGGTCGAGGCGCTGGAAGCCGCGCTCGGCCAGCATCCCAAGGCCCGCCCGGGCAGCCAGCACATCATGAACGAGGCCTATTTCCAGCGGGTCGATGCGATTCACTACACCATTGCCCATGATGACGGGGTCGGCTGGGAAAACTGGGAAGAGGCCGACATCGTCCTTGCCGGTGTATCGCGCAGTTCCAAGACCCCGACCAGCATCTACCTCGCCAATCGCGGGTACAAGGTGGCGAATATCCCGATCGTGGTGGAAAGCCCGCCGCCAAACGCCCTTTATGGCCTGAAGCATCCGCTGGTGGTGGGGCTGACCACCGCACCCGACCGGCTCGTGCAGGTGCGCCGCAACCGCCTGCTGTCGCTCAACCAGGCGCCCGAGACCGCCTATGTCGATGCCGAGCGAGTGGCGCGCGAGGTGCAATACGCCCGCCGGATGTTTGCCGACAACGGCTGGCCGGTGATCGATGTCACCCGCCGCTCGATCGAGGAGACGGCGGCTGCCGTGATCAACCTCTACAACGAATATCGCGGCCACGGCGAAGGCCCCGGAGCATGAGCTTGATCCTCGCTTCGCAAAGCGCCTCCCGGCGCGCCATGCTCGACGCCGCCGGGGTGCCTTACCGGGCGGTGCCGGCCCATCTGGACGAGCGCGGGCTGGAGCAAAGCCTGGCGGGCAGCCCTCCGGACGAGATCGCGCAGCAGCTGGCCGTGGCCAAGGCCCGGGCCGTGGCGGAGGAGCATCCCGGCGCGCTGGTGCTGGGCAGCGATTCGCTGGTCGAGGTCGATGGCTGCCGGTTCGACAAGCCGGCCAGCCGCGAGCAGGCGGCCGAACATCTCCGGTTCTTCTCGGGCAAGGCGATGTGTCTGCATTCAGCCGCCGCGCTGGTGCGTGGTGATAGTGTGGTGTGGCGTTTTGGTGCCGTTGCAGTGCTATCGGTCCGCCCCTTGTCTGACGCTTTCATCGCCGATTACCTCGGCCACGAATGGCCCGCCGTGGCCGACTGCGTCGGCGTGTTTCGGATCGAGGCGCGCGGGGTCCAGCTGTTCGACAGCATCGACGGCGATCATTTCACCGTGCTCGGCATGCCGCTGCTCCCCGTCCTTGGCGCCCTGCGCGAACAGGGGATTCTGCCGTCATGACAAGACCTTACGCCGAAGTGATCGGCGATCCGATCGCGCAATCGAAAAGCCCGGCGATCCATGGCTTCTGGCTGGAAAGGCTGGGGATTCCGGCCGAATACCGCGCGGCCCACGTCACCGCCGGGGCTCTCGCCGACTATGTCACCACCCGCCGCGCCGATCCCCAATGGCGCGGCTGCAATGTCACCATGCCGCACAAGCAGGCGGTCATGCCGCTGCTCGACGCGATCGATCCGCAAGCCGCACGGATCGGCGCGGTCAACACCGTGGTGCGCGGTGCGGACGGGCGGCTGACTGGTTACAACACTGATTCGGAGGGATTTCTTGAACCGCTCCAGCCATTGCTGGCCCAGCGGCACCTCTACCGGATGGCCCGGATCCTGGGGGCCGGCGGCGCGGCGCGGGCGATAGTTGCCGCGCTGGCCGATCACGGCTTCACCCTGGTGCTCGCCGCGCGCGATCCGGCCAAGGCTCGCGCCCTGCTCGACGAGCTGGCCCCTGGCGGCGAGCATCACGCGGTCGATCTGGCGCATTTCGCGCCGGAAACCGACTTCGCCTTCGATGATCGCAAGGGCCTGCTCGACCTGATCGTCAATGCCAGCCCGCTCGGCATGGCGGGGCAGCCGCCGCTGGCGTTCGATTTCAGCCATGCCCCGCCGGGCAGCGTGGTCTATGACATCGTCACCCACCCGCTCGACACGCCGCTGCTGGTCGAGGCACGGGCGCGCGGCTTTCCAACCATCGACGGGCTTGCCATGCTGATCGGCCAGGCCGCCGCGGCCTTCGGGAAATTCTTCGGCCAGCCCGCCCCGCGCGAATGCGATGCCGAACTGCGAAAGATCCTGACTCAATGAACCGGAAACGCCCCTTCATCCTTGGCCTGACCGGCTCGATCGGCATGGGCAAGAGCGCGGTTGCGGCGATGCTGCGCGGTCTCGGCGTTCCGGTGTTCGATGCCGACGCGGCGGTCCATGAACTGCAGGGACCGGGCGGCGCTTGCATCGCCCCGATCGAGCGCGCCTTTCCCGGCACGACCGGGCCGCAGGGGGTCGATCGGCAAAAACTGGGCGCGGCGGTATTCGGCAATCCCGAGGCGTTGAGGCTGCTCGAATCGATCGTCCACCCCGAAGTCGCGGAAATGCGGCGCACCTTTCTGGCCGACAATGCCGACCAGCCGCTGATCGTGTTCGATATCCCGCTGCTGTTTGAAAAGACCACCGATCACGGCCTTGATGCGGTGGTGGTCGTTTCCGCCCCGGCGGAGATGCAGCGCGAGCGGGTGCTTGCTCGCCCCGGCATGACGCCCGAGAAGTTCGAGCAGATCCTGAAGCTGCAGGTCCCCGATGCCGAAAAGCGCGAACGGGCCGATCACGTGATCGACACCGGGGTCAGCCTGGCCGAAACCCGGCATGCGGTGCAGCGCCTTGTCCATGCGATCACCCGAGGCGAAAAAGGCGGCGATTCCCCCTTGTAACCGTTCTGCAATGGGCAGATATCGAAGGGGTAATGCGCGAGATCATCTTCGATACCGAAACCACCGGCCTTGATCCCAAGAGCGGTGACCGGCTGGTCGAAATCGGCTGTGTCGAGATGGTCAACCGGGTGGTCACCGGCAACACTTTTCACTGCTATTTCAATCCTGATCGCGATATGCCGGCCGAGGCCGAGCGGGTCCACGGCCTGTCCGCCTCCTTCCTCGCCGACAAGCCGCGGTTCCATGAGAAGGTCGCCGAATTCCTCGATTTCATTGGCGAGGAAGACAATCTAGTGGCCCACAACGCCGGCTTCGATTTCGGCTTCGTCAACGCCGAACTGGAAATGTGCGGCCTCCCGCCGCTGAGCCGGGAACGCATGGTCGATACGGTCGCCATGGCCCGGATGCGCCACCCGGGGGCCAAGAACTCGCTCGATGCGCTGTGCACCCGCTATGGGATCGATCGCAGTCACCGCACCAAGCACGGCGCCCTGCTCGATGCCGAACTGCTGGCCCAGGTCTATGTCGAGCTGACCGGGGGCCGCCAGATCGGCCTTTCGCTGGCGGCTGAAACAAACGTCGTCGAAATCACCACCCAGGCCGCGCCCCGGCGCGAGCGACCCTTCCGGCCCGCCCGGCCCCATGCGGCGAGCGAGGCGGAACTTGCGGCTCATGCCGCGTTCCTCGAAACGGTAAAGTCTCCGCTATGGCGCGATTGATCCGGTTCGGGGGTTGTTGAGAGGAGAAGTATCCATGGACATTCGCGTATCGGGCCATCAGATCGAAACCGGCGAGGCGCTGCAAGCCCACGCCCAGGACCGGCTGTCCGCGATTGTCGCCAAGTATTATCCCAAGGCCCTGTCCAGCTCGGTCACTTTCAACCGCGCGCCGGCCGCCGCCTTCCGCTGCGACATCGTCACCCACGTCATGCAGGGCGTGGTCCTGAAGGGCGCCGGGATCGCCCATGATGCCCACGTCGCACTCGATCAGGCGGCGGAAAAGATCGACAAGCAACTGCGCCGGTACAAGCGACGCCTGAACGACCGGCACGAGGCCAGCGCCCATGCCCTGAAGGCTGAGGAAGCGTCCTACACCGTCTTCGTCGAACCCGATGCCGAAGCCGAGGAAGTCACCGTTGATGCTCCGCTGGTGATCGCCGAGACCCGGGTCGACGTCCCCGAGGCGACCGTGGCCGACGCGGTGATGATGCTCGATCTGCGCAATACCAATGCGCTGCTGTTCAAAAATGCTGGCACCGGACGGCACAACATGGTCTACCGGCGCGGGGACGGCTCAATCGGATGGGTTGAACCTTCCTGACGCAGCGGCTAAAGGCGCGCGCTAATCCGACGGGCAGGGGGGCTTGAGGCGGAAACCCCGCTGCCGTGGGCCCGGTTGGCCCAGGTCGCGCAACTTTGGATTGATCGCCTGAGATGACTGCACTTTTCTCGCTCATGCCCGAAGCTGTCGGCACCATCGATGCCGATAGCAAGCAAGCCATTCTCGAGCAGCTGGCCCAGCGATTCGCTGGGGTCTACGGCCTTGATCCGGTGCTGGTGCTTGAGCGCGTGGAAGAGCGTGAAAAGCTGGGCAGCACCGGTTTCGGGCGGGGCGTGGCCATTCCGCATGCGCGGATCCCCGGGCTCGGCCGTCCGGTCGCGGCCTTTCTGCGCCTGGCCAGCCCGGTGGCCTTCGATGCCGCCGATGGCATGCCGGTGGACATGGTCTTCGGTCTGCTTTCGCCCGAAGCTGCGGGCGCTGCGCACCTCCACGCTCTTGCCGCGATCAGCCGACTGATGCGGGACGAGGCCATGCACCGGGCCCTGGCCGAAGCTCCGGGCAGCGAGGCACTCTACGCCCTGCTGGCCAACTCGATCGAGAAGGACGCGGCCTGAGCCCGCGCCTGCCCGCCCACCTCGAAGTGGCGGGCCTGATCCGCGCGGTCGAAGCGGCCGGGGGCTTTGCCGCAGTGCTGCACAAAGGTGAACGCGACGCCGGGTCAATCATTGTCGTTCTGGCCGAAAAGGGCGGCTCGGCGCGACTTTTCGAACGCGTTCCGGATGCGACCGGCCATCGGATCTGGACCTGCACACGCCATCAAGACCCTGAAAATTCATATGATTTTAACCAGTATCTGGCCCGCAGGCAGGGTTCGGACCCGGACTTGTGGATTGTCGAACTGGATATCGCGGATGGTGAACGGTTCATCGGATAGACAGGTTTCGCGGGTTGACATTGCTGCGCCGCACAATCAAAGGCCGCCCACTCTTTGATGCGCAGGCGGCGCGCGCGGGCATTCCGGTCCGCAACGCAAGCACGCAGACGGGGGGCAGCCGGCAGGATTTCCGGCTTGGGGCATAGGGCAATCGGGCCTGTTACTCTGACCATCCTGCGACAGGCGCGTCCACCGCCGATGAAGAAACCAGTATGAGTCGCAAGCTTCACCAGGCCTCTGCCGTGTCAGTGGCCGCCATGATTGGCATGATCCTGTTCAGCGCCGAAGGTTCGGGCGCCGCCGCACAGACACTCCAGACTGTTGCCGCGATACAGAACCCGCTTCCCCAGACCATTTCCCAGCCGGTCGTCCAGCCGCTTCCCGCCGAGGCCCTGCCCGCGGTCGAAGCGCCCCAAGACCTGCCCGAAGCCGCCGATGTCGATGCCGACAGCCTGCCTGAGCTGGTAGCGCTGCAACCGCAGCCGGCTGAACTCCCGCGTGAACTGCACTGCCTTGCAGGCGCGGTCTATTTCGAGGCCAAGAGCGAATCGCTGGCCGGCCAGCTGGCCGTTGCCCGGGTGGTCGTGGCCCGCTCAAAGTCGGGCCGGTTCCCTTCGTCTTACTGCGGTGTGGTGTTCCAGCCTTCGCAGTTCTCCTTCGTGCGCGGCCGCTCGATGCCGGCCATTCCGAAGGCATCGAAGCAGTGGAAGAACGCCGTGGCGATCGCCCAGATCGCGCACAGCAATGCCTGGGCCAGCCCGGTCGAAGGCGCGCTGTTTTTCCATGCCAGCTATGTCAGCCCCGGTTGGAAGCTGCGCCGCGTCGGCCGCGTCGACAATCACGTGTTCTACCGCTGATCCGGCAAGACCGGATGACGGGAAAAGGGCGGGCCGCTGGTCCGCCTTTTTTCTGGCAGCGCCTGGCGTCGCTCAAACGGGTGCAATCTCCACCCAGACCGGCGCGTGATCGCTGGCCTTCTCGCGGCCGCGATGGGCCTTGTCGACTCCGCAGGCGACCAGCCGGTCGGCCAGTTCGGGCGACAGCAGGGCATGATCGATCCGGAAGCCGTGGTCGCGCTGCCAGGCTCCGGCCTGATAGTCCCAGTAGGTCCAGATGCCGCCCGACGGATTGTGCATGGCCAGTGCATCGGTCCAGCCATCGTTGAGCAGGCGCAGGTACGCGTCGCGCGATTCGGGCTGCATCAGCGCATCATCGGCCATGGCCTTGGGTGCCCAGATGTCGTGGTCGTGCGGGATGACGTTGTAATCGCCCAGCACGACAGCCGGAACTTCCTCGGCCGCGATCGCCTTCATCCGCGCTCGCAGCCGCTCCATCCACCTGAGCTTGTAATCGAACTTGGGGCCGGGCTGGGGATTGCCGTTGGGAAGGTAGATGCAGGCGATCCGGGTGCCGAACACTTCGGCCTCAAGATAGCGGGACTGTTCGTCTTCCGGATCGCCGGGCAGGCCGCGCATCACTTCGACCGGGGTGGTCCCATCGGCCAGGATCGCGACCCCGTTGAAACTCTTCTGCCCATGCCAGATGGCGTGATAACCCAGCTGCTCGAACTCGGCGGCCGGAAAGCCTTCGTCCTGAGTCTTGATCTCCTGCAGGCAGGCCACCGCCGGCCGGGTTTCCTCCAGCCATTCCAGCAGGCGCGGCAGGCGGGCCTTGATGCCGTTGATGTTGAACGATGCGATGCGCATCAGACAGCAAAGCTGGAGCCGCAGCCGCACCCTGCACTGGCGTTCGGATTCTCCACCCGGAAAGCGGCTCCGCCCAGCGATTCGACGTAATTGACCACGCTGCCGGCCACCAGATCCAGGCTGACCGGATCGACCACCAGCGTGGCTCCGTCACTCTCGATCACCAGATCGTCGCCATCGGGCGCGTCAGCCAGGCCGAACTTGTACTGGAAGCCGGAACAGCCGCCGCCTTCTACCGACAGACGCAGGATCGCGGGCTTGCCCTGCTTGGCGGCAATCGCCGCCACGCGCGCGGCAGCCGAGGGGCTGAGAGTCATCGTCGGAGCATCCATGGGCGGCAATGTAGGACTTTGCCGCCCGGGCGGCAACCGCCTCACGCGCTCTGGATGTAGCTGCGCATCGCTTCGGCTTCGGCGACGATCCGTTCGATCCGGTATTTGACCAGGTCGCCGATCGATACGAAACCGATCATGGCCTCGCCCTGCATGACCGGCAGATGACGGATCCGGCGACGGGTCATCAGGCCCAGCGCATCAAGCACATCGCTGCCCGGCTCGACCGTGATCGGCGGTGAGGTCATCACTTCGCCTACGGTCTTGTCCAGCATGGCCGGCCCGTGCACTGCCAACTGGTAAACCACATCGCGCTCGGAAAAGATTCCCGCAACCTTGCCGCCGGCCAGCACCGGCACCGCGCCGATGCGCTTTCCGGCCAGCAGTCTCACGGCATCGGCAACGCTGGTTCCCGTTTCGCAGCTGACCACATCGGTGCTGCGGCCCTCGATCAGTCGGGCAATCGTCATGGCCCCTCTCCCGGGTTTTGTTCTGGGAATGGGAACATGACACGATCTGCCAGCCTTGGCGAGTCAGGCCGGTCGGCTATGATTCTTCAGGGTAGAGCCTGAATTCCTCGACCGGGATGCCGCCGATCAGATGTTCCTGGATGATCCGTTCCAGCACCGGTTCCGTCGCCGAATGGTACCAGACACCTTCGGGATAGACGACTGCAACCGGCCCGGCGGCGCAGACCCGCAGGCAATCGGCCTTGGTCCGCAGTACCCCGCCCTTGCCATCCAGCCCCAGCTGCTTGAGCCGCTTCTTGAGGTAGACCCAGGCCGGTGCGCCCACTTCCGCGCGGCAGCATTCGCCCTTCTGCGCCTCGGCGCACAGGAAGATGTGGTGCCGTGCCGCGCCGGTACCCGACTTGGTCAGCGCAGCGCGGGCGCGGGGCAGGGCATCGCTCACGCCTTCAGGCCCCAGCCAGCCAGCAGGTTTTCGCGGAATTCCTCGGAAACCGGGTTGGGGCGATCCTCGGCGATCGAGACAATCACCGAGCGGGCGAACGCAACCGGACGACCGTTCTGCGCCAGCAGCTGGATTATGGTCCAGCTGGTCCGGCCAACGCCCTCGATCGCGCAATGCACTGTCACCGGATCGGGGAAATGTCCCTGGCTCAGGTATTCCATCGCCACGCTGGCCACCATTGCCCGCCGCTCGCCCAGCTTGATCACCCGGCCCATCGACAGGTTGAAGCGGACTCGGGCATCTTCCATCATCGCCGCCAGCGCGACATTGTTGAGGTGCTGGTTGGGATCGACATCGGCGAACCGGGTCGTGATTTCATGCTGGAACGGATAGCGCGCGGGATCGAGCAGCGCCGCATCGGGGCGGGGCATCGGCGGTTCCTTTACTGGTACGGGGCCTAAGCCTTCTTGCCGACAATCCGGGCGATTTCCGCCGCAACCATCCGTTCGACCAGGGGCGGCAGGTTCTTGTCGAGCCATTCGGCCAGCGCCGGGCGCAGCATTTCGCGCACCAGGCCTTCAAGCGAAGTCTCGCCCGAACGGACGATCTGCGGCGCGGCGCGCGGTTCGGCCATCACGGCCAAGGCGGCCAGCGATTCGCTGATCGAACTCACCGTGTCGCTGGCCAGCAGCGGTGCTTCCGCGCCAGACTCGGCCTCGCCGTCCTCGTCCTCGGCCATGAAGGCACCGATCGCGCCCAGATCGAGCACATCTTCGTCGGCTTCTTCATCACGGACCTGATGCGGCGCCGAAACCCCGCGCTCCTCACGCTCGCGCCGGATATCGGCTGCGCCCGCGCGATTGTCGCGCGCGATCACTTTCTTGATCGAACTGAGGATTTCCTCAACCGAAGGTTCGCCAGCCTGGCGCATCGCCCCAACTCCAAGCCCCACTGCCCCAACGCGGGACAGAATCACCGACCGGTTACTGAACCGTCCTGCGCCTTGGTGTCAACGGTGCGGGTCGACAGCGGCTTGGGGTCGGGATGATCGCGCCAGTCCCAGACCGTGCCGCGCGATTGGCGATAATTCACGTCCGGATCGTACAGCGTGCCGCCATCGAGACCAAGGTCGCGCGCTTCGGCCTTGCCCATTGCCGCCAGCAGGTTGAACCCGGCGACATAGGCGTTGCGCTTGGCCGTCACCAGCTGGACCTGGGCATTGAGCAGTTCATTCTCGGCATTGAGGATGTCGAGGATCGTGCGGTTGCCGACCGTATTTTCGGCCCGGACGCCTTCAAGGCTCAGTTCGGCCGCATTGACCGCCGCCTCGGTCGAGGCGATCAGTTCCTGCGCGGCCAGCCACTGGGCATAGGCGGCGCGGACATTGGCGATAACGGCGCGTTCGATCCCGATTTCCTGCTCCATCAACGCGCTCTGGCGCGATTGGGCCTGACGCTTCTGGGCCGAGGGCAGCCCGCCCTGATAGAGCGGCACCGAAGCGCGCACGCCGACCGTGGTGCTGGTCGTGCTCTGCACCGCGCCGGGCAGATTGTTGGAGCCAAGGTAATCGTTGTACCCGGTGTTGGCGAAGACCGAGACTCGCGGCAGGCGCGCCGAATTGGTCGAAGCTACGTCATAACCTGCGGCACGGCTGCGCTCGCGCGCAGCCAGCAGATCGGGGTTCGATTCCAGCGCGAAAGACACCGCCTCGTCGGCACTGGTCGGCAGGCCTACCAGCGGGGGCGGGGTCTGCAGATTGTCGGGCGCCTTGCCGACCACCTGGATATAGCGCTCGCGCGCACCGATCAGGTTGGCTTCGGCGGTCCGGGTCTGGCCGCGGGCCAGGGCGAGGCGCGATTCGGATTGGGCCACGTCGGTGCGGGTCAGATCGCCGATCTCGAACCGGTCGCGGGTGGCCTGCAGGTTGACTTCAAGCCGCTGCACATTGGCGCGGTTCAGCTTGACCACCGCTTCGGCCAGGATCACGTCCATATAGACCGCAACAACCTGGCTGAACACGCCGCTTTCCACCGCGCGCAGATCGAACCGCCCAGCCGTGACGCGCGTTTCCGCGGCGCGCACCGAGTTCCTGATTCCGCCGCCGGCATAGAGCGGCATGCCGAGGTTGAGCTGGGCATCGAGATTGCGATCGGGTGCCAGCGGGTTGCCTGAGCTCCCATCCACGAACTCGCTGTAAGTGGCGGTTCCTGAAAGCGATGGCAGGCCGGCCGACCGGGCGATCGGCACGCCTTCATCCACGGCGCGCTGCTGGGCACGGGCTGCCAGCAGGGTCGGGTTGGAATTGTAGGCCATCACCAGGGCGTCGCGCAGTTCGTCGGCCAGGGCCGGACCGGTCACCATCGCCGCCGCCCCCGCCATCAGCGAGAGCCGCGCAATCCTTCCCGTGATTGACCTGCGCATAAAATCAGAAACTCCACCTCTTGGGTGCGGCAAATTCGGCCAGCACCGGCATTCCGACATCGGCCTCGGCTGCAAGCTCGACCTTGCCGCCGCTCTTCCGACCGGTCGCCACGCGGGTTACCCCGCGTTCAACCAGCCCGCAGACCACCCGGCCGCCCTCCTCAAGGGCGTCGACCAGCGCCTGCGGCAGTACCTCGACCGCACCATCTATTAGCATAAGCTTATAGACAGGCATCGATTGAATGGCAATCGCGGCGCTTGCCTCGACGGTTTCGACCGACTGCACCAAGGGTTCGACCAGCGCCGCAAGATAGCCCGATGCGCTCACCACCAGCACCTTGTCGTCGCCGGCGGGTTCGGCCGCAGCGAGCAGCTTCGCCTGGACCAGCGGGGCCGGCAGGGCCGCGCCGCCATCCAGCGGCAGAGCGCGATCGATATAGGCGTGGCCGCGTGCTGCGACCGGGACGAAGTCTTCCCGCGGGACACGGGCGAACTGGGCCAGCAGCCAGTCCTGATTGATCCCTGAAACGCGCAGCTGGCTGTCGATCATCGCGCGGCGCGCGGCTGACAGATCGTCGTGCTGGGATGCAAGGGCTTGAGCGGCAAGAGTCATTGGGTTCGGGCCTCGGACTGGCTGTATTGCATGAATAATACAGCGACGCAATTCCCCTTCCCCTTAGGCGAACCGCACTTTCCCGCCAAGTTCTTTGACGAGCAGCCATTTGCGGGCCTATGGGGACGGCGAAATACGTTTCCCAATTCTGCGAGGTATGCCGTGAACCTGGTGACGATCCGCGAGGAAGACCTGATCGAGAGCGTGGCCGACGCGCTGCAGTTCATCAGCTATTTTCACCCGATGGACTACATCCGCGCATTGGGTGAAGCCTACAAGGCCGAACAGGGGCCGGCCGCGAAGGACGCGATTGCCCAGATCCTCACCAACAGCCGGATGTGCGCCGAAGGCCACCGCCCGATCTGCCAGGACACCGGAATCGTCAACGTCTTCGTCGAATGGGGCCAGGATTGCCGGCTGGAATCGGCCCGATCGCTGCAGGAAGTGGTCGATGAAGGGGTGCGCCGGGCTTACAACCATCCGGAGAACAAATTGCGCGCGTCGGTTCTGGCCGATCCGGCCTTCACCCGCCGCAACACCCGCGACAACACCCCCAGCGTGCTCCACGTGACCATGGTCCCGGGCAGCAAGGTCAGTATCGATGTGGCTGCCAAGGGCGGCGGCAGCGAGAACAAGTCCAAGTTCAAAATGATGAACCCCAGCGACAACATCGTCGACTGGGTGATCGAGATGCTGCCGCAGATGGGCGCGGGCTGGTGCCCGCCGGGGATGCTGGGCATCGGCATCGGCGGTACGGCCGAGCACTGCATGCTGCTAGCCAAGCAGTCGCTGATGGAGCCAATCGACATGGCCCAGCTGAAACAGCGCGGGCCGCAGAACGATATCGAGGCGATGCGGATCGAGATATTCGACAAGGTCAATGCGCTCGGCATCGGTGCCCAGGGCCTGGGCGGGCTTTCGACCATCCTCGACGTCAAGATCCTCGACGCACCCTGCCATGCCGCGTCGAAGCCGGTGGCGATGATTCCCAACTGCGCCGCCACGCGCCACGCCCATTTCACGCTCGACGGTTCGGGCCCGAGCTACCTTGAACGGCCAAACCTCAAGGAATGGCCGGAAGTCCACTGGACGCCCGACAAGGCGGCCAAGCGCGTCAATCTCGATACCTTGACGGCAGAGGAAGTGCGCGGCTGGAAGCAGGGTGACCGGCTGCTGCTCAACGGCAAGATGCTGACCGGCCGCGATGCCGCACACAAGCGCATCAAGGACATGCTGGCCAAGGGCGAACCCCTCCCGGTCGATTTCAAGGGCCGCGCGATCTATTACGTCGGCCCGGTCGATCCGGTCATGGGCGAAGTGGTCGGCCCGGCCGGCCCGACCACCGCGACCCGGATGGACTCGTTCACCGACATGATGTGCCAGCTGGGCCTGCTGACCATGATCGGCAAGGCCGAGCGCGGCCAGGGCGCGACCGAAGTGATCGCGCAGCACAAGGTCGCTTACCTGATGGCCGTTGGCGGCGCGGCCTACCTGGTTGCCCGCGCGATCCGCGAAGCCAAGGTCGTCGCCTTCGAGGATCTCGGCATGGAGGCGATCTATGAATTCACGGTCGAAGACATGCCGGTGACCGTCGCGGTCGACAGCAAAGGCAACAATGTCCACCAGCTGGCCCCGCTGGTCTGGAAGGACAAGATCGCCAAGGAAGGCCTGCTCAAGGCCTGAGGCCCTTCGACCAAGACGCGAGTCGGCTCGACGAAGTCGCTGGCGCCGCGGGCTGGCGGCAGGCTATGCCTCGGTTCCTGATGGAGGAGCTGGACACCCGCCCCGCCCGCGTGCCGACGCGGACCGTGCTGATCTCGATTGCCGGGATCTGGCTGTGCTATCTGGCGTTGATCACCCTACGCAGCCTGCTGCTGGACCGGACCTACTTTGTCGAGATGCTGGGCCTGCGCAGCCTGGTCACCCTGGCCGGGATCGCGGTGACGGCGCTGGCCTGGCTGATCCTGCGCCTGTTCGACAATGCCAAGGTCGGGCTGAAGCTGGGCGTGGCCCTTGTGGTCATGCTGCCGGCGGCACTGGGCCTGGCCATGATCAACCGGCAGGTCTTTTCAGGACTCGACCAGAAGATCCTCAGCCAGCCACGCAATCCCAGCCAGGTCGAGATCCGCCACGATACGGCCGGCAATGTGCTGGTCGACGTGCCCGATCCGCCGCAGCTCACTCCGGACCAGTTGGCGGCCTTGCAGAAGAAGTTCGCCGAACAGGCGCTGTGGCGCCAGCTGACCGATATCGCGATCGGACGCTATTTCCTGCTGCTGGCCTGGGCCGCGCTCTATTACGCCATGGTCATGGCCGAGCAGGCTCGCGCGGCCGAGCGGCGCGAGGGCGAGTACCGCCGCGCGGCCAAGGCGGCCGAGCTGCGCTCGCTGCGCTACCAGGTGAACCCGCACTTCCTGTTCAACACCCTCAATTCACTTTCCGCCCTGGTCATGACCGGCAAGGGTCCGGCGGCTGAAAAAATGATCCAGTCGCTGTCCAGCTTCTACCGGCGCAGTTTGGCGGAAGACCCGACCGGGGACATCGGTCTCGATCAGGAAGTTGCGCTGCAGCGGGCCTATCTCGAGATCGAGGCCGCGCGTTTTCCCGACCGGCTGGTCACCCGATTCGCCATTCCGGCCGAGCTGGAAACGGCCAGCGTGCCGGGCATGATCCTGCAACCACTGGTCGAAAACGCGGTCAAATATGCCGTCGCGCCTACCCGGCGGCCGGTTACCGTGACGATCGCCGCGCGCGAAGAGCATGGCCGGCTGGTGATCGAGGTCAGCGATGACGGCCCCGGTGCGCCGCACGGCGGGCGGGCCGGATTCGGGATCGGGCTGGCCAACGTTCGCGATCGTCTGGCGGCCCGCTATGGTGATGATGCCGCGCTGCTGGCCGGGCCGGGAGAAGAAGGGGGCTGGCGCGCCGTGCTGCGCCTGCCATTGGTGCGCGATGCCGGATAATGCCCTCTCCAAGCCGCTGCGCACGCTGATCGTCGATGACGAGCCGCTCGCGCTGGAACGGATGGCGGTGATTTGCCGCGATCTGCCCGCGATCGAGGTAGCCGGTACGGCCCAGGACGGAGCCGACGCGCTGCGGCAGATTGGTGCGCTGGCGCCCGATCTGGTCCTGCTCGACATGACCATGCCGGAACTCGATGGCCTGGCCGTGGCCCGGGCGCTGACCCGGCAGGACGATGCTCCGGCGGTGATTTTCGTTACCGCGCATGACAATTTCGCGGTCGAGGCCTTCGATCTGGAAGCAGTCGATTATGTCCTGAAGCCGGTTACGCCCGAACGATTGGAGCGGGCCGTGGCCCGGGCGGTCGCCCGCCGCGGGCAGCGTGCCGCGGGCGGGGGCGATTGGCTCAGCGAGTTCTGGGTGCCCTACCGATCCGAGCTGTTGCGCATCTCGGCCGAAGACGTCGACCGGATCGATGCCGAGCGCGATTACGTGCGGCTGCATGTCGGCCAGAAGGATGGGACCAGCCGGTCCTACCTCCTGTTGCAGACCGTGTCCGGGCTTGAGGCGCGGCTGGATCCCGAGCGCTTCATTCGCCTTCACCGCTCCACCATCCTGCGGCGCGACCGGATCAAGGGTCTGCGCCATGACGGCCTTGGCGTCTGGTCGGCCGAGCTTGAGGACGGCACTCTGGTGCGGATCGGCCGGACCTATCTGGCCAAGGCCAAGGCGATGGCCGGGCGCTGAGCGCCGGCTTCAGCGACGGGGTGTCATGGTCAAAAAAGAACGGGCAGGCGTGTGCGCCTGCCCGTCTGCCATTCAGCAGCAATAGGTTGGGCCCGGCTGCGGGGGACTGGTGCGCCCGGGCCCTTGGGTGCTGCCTTCAAGCCTTGAGGGCAGCGGAAACCTGGGCGCGGACGTCGGCCTTGCAGCGCATCAGCTGGCTGCGGTCCTCGAACCGGCTGGTGCCAGGGGCTTCGATCACACAGGCGCGGCGGGCCGCGCTCTCGATCCGGCGGTCCAACTCGGCCTGTCCGGCCGCGCTGTTGAGGTTGAGATCGGCATAGCGCACTTCGGCAGTACGGGCCTGGGCGGCAGTGGCGCCGCCCAGCAGGGCCAGGGCGACCATCGGGGTCAGAATGCGGGTCATCGGGCTTCTCCTCTTCTCGCTTCTTCCGGCGCCTTTCGGGGGGGACGGGGTGGCGCCACGGACAGGGATAGGCCCGGCGCCAGCACAGGCCAGCCGCGCTCGATTTGCGACACTATGCGGGGGATGAAGGTGCCGTTCACTCGACGAACCGCCAACCGGGCCGGACAAGTGAATTACTGACATAATACACCAAGCCGCGAATCGGGGGACTGGCGCAACGGCCGCATTGGGCTAAAAGCCCCGCCATGGGGCTGTGGATCGTCTTCCTGCTGGGCATCGGCAATTTTGCCGCGCACCGCGCGGTGCTGGAAAGCCGTCACCCGCTGCTGGCGGAGATCCCGTGGTTCTTTGGCCGGTTCAGTCTGGCGATCGAGTTCGCCATGCTGCTTGGGGCGATGCTGATGATTGCGGCAGGCTCGCTGACCTGGGCGCTGCTCTATGGCGGATACAGCCTGGTCAATCTCGGATCGGCCTGGCTGATCCTGACGCGGCGGATCTGATGGCCGGGCCGCTTGTCCTGTTTCATGCCAGCGATCTCCACTTCGGTCAGGAAGACCGCGCGGCTCTGGCCTGGTTCATGGCCGAAGTGGAACGCGTACGGCCTGCCGCAGTGCTGTGCACCGGTGATCTCACCATGCGCGGCACGGCCCGCGAATTCGCCCTGGCGCGGGCCTGGCTCAGCCGCCTTCCGGTTCCGGTGCTGATGGAACCGGGCAACCACGATGTGCCCTATTACTGGTTTCCGCTGCGCCGGATGATCAGCCCCTATGCCCGGTTTCGCGCCCTGAAGCAGGCACTGGAAGGGCACCGCGCCCTGCCCGAAGTTGCCGTCGTGTCCCTCAAGACAGTCGCCCGGGCCCAGTTCCGGCTGAACTGGTCGAAAGGCCGGGTCCGCAATCGCGAACTGGACGAAGCCCTGCACGAACTGGCGCACTATCAGGACCGGCCGCTCAGACTGGTTACCTGCCATCATCCGCTGATCGATGCCGATACCGAGAGTTCCGGTTCGACCCGGGGCGGCCGCCGCGCGCTGGCCGCGCTGGCCCGGGCCGGGGCCGATGCGGTCCTCTCAGGCCATGTTCACGATGCCTTCGACCTGACGATCGAGGCGGAAGAGGGACTGCCGATCCGGCTGATCGGCGCAGGTACGCTTTCGCAGCGGATCCGCACCACCCCGCCGGGCTACAACCGGCTGGAATGGGACCGGGAGGCGGGCCTGCGGGTCCTGCCGCAGACTATGGGCTGACGGTTCAGCCCGGCGCGTTCGGTCCGCGCTTCAGCACTTCACGGATCAGCAAGTCCAGATCGTTCCGGTCAATCGCCAGCACTTCGTCCCAATCGTCCAGCACGGCATCAAGGTTGGCCGGATCATACTGACCCGCCTGCGACCCCGCGGCGAGGACGGGGGCCGGGCGGTGCGGATAGCTGTGCCCGGTCAGGCGGTGGAAGGCCAGCGCTGCCGCAATCAGCAGCACCGCGTTCACCGCGATCGGCAAGGCCAGCAGCCGCCAGCCGGCCTCTGCCACGCCGGGTCCGGCCATGGCGACAAGTGCGGCAGTGCCGCCAGCCGGCGGGTGCAGGCAGCTGAGCAGGCTCATTGCCGCAATCGCTGCGGCCACGGCCAGTCCAATGGCGAGGTCGGGGTCGGCAACCAGCCCCTGCAGTAACAGAGCGACAGCTCCGGCAACCATGTGCCCGCCGAGGACCGGCCATGGTTGCGAGAACGGGCTGGCGGGGACTGCGAACAGCAGCACGGTCGATGCACCCATCGGCGCGATCAGCCAGGGCAGGGCGGTACCATCGCCAATCAGCCAGTGCGAGACGACTGCCGCAAAGCTCAGTCCGATCACCCCGCCCAGCGCTCCGCGCAGCCATTCGACCCGCGCTGCCAGTCGGCCGTGGAACAGGTTGGAACTGACGGGATTGTGAGTCATCAGGCAGTCTGCCCCCGGAATGGAAAAGGGGCCGACCTTGCGGCCGACCCCTCTTGCATTGGCAACCTTGCGGCCGGCCTTAGCGCTTCGAGAACTGGAAGCTGCGGCGGGCCTTGGCCCGGCCGTACTTCTTGCGCTCAACCACGCGGCTGTCGCGGGTCAGGAACCCGGCGGCCTTGACCGCGCCGCGCAGGGCGGGTTCGAACTTGGCCAGAGCCTGGGCAATGCCGTGCTTTACGGCACCGGCCTGACCCGAAAGCCCGCCACCCTTGACGGTGGCGACGACATCGTACTGGCCGGCCCGGTCAGCGACCTGGAACGGCTGGTCAATCACCAGACGCAGGGTCGGACGGGCAAAGTACACTTCCTGATCGCGGCCGTTGACGGTGACCTTGCCCGAACCGGGCTTGATCCACACGCGAGCCACGGCGTCCTTGCGGCGGCCGGTAGCATAGGCACGGCCCTGGGCATCGACTTCCTTCTCGCGCAGCGGCGCGGTCGGTGCAGCCGGAGCGGCCGGAGTTTCGGCGATAGCGCCCAGATCGGCGAGATCGGTGACGGTTTCTTCGGACATTATGCGCCCACCTTGTTCTTGCGGTTCATGGCAGCAACGTCGAGCGGCTGGGGCTGGGTGCCACCATGCGGATGCTCGGTGCCGGCGTAGAGGTGCAGGGCGCGCATCTGCGCCCGGCCCAGCGGGCCGCGCGGAATCATGCGTTCCACGGCCTTTTCAAGCACGCGCTCGGGGAAGCGGCCGGCGAGAACCTTGTCCGCGGTCACTTCCTTGATACCGCCGGCATAGCCGGTGTGCTTGTAATAGGTCTGCTGCTTGAGCTTGTTGCCGGTGAACTTCACCTTGTCAGCGTTGATCACGACAACGTGATCGCCGCAATCGACATGCGGGGTGAAGCTCGGCTTGTGCTTGCCGCGCAGGAGGTTGGCGATGATCACCGCGAGGCGGCCGACCACCAGTCCGTCGGCATCGATCAGATGCCAGTTCTTTTCGACCTCGGCCGGCTTGATCGACCGGGTCTGCTTGCTGAGCGCCTTCATGGCTGGATAATCCCTTGGCTGTTGCCGCGAATCCGGCCTGCCGGACCCGCGGGAAGGCGGCCCAATGGGTCAATGGGCAGGCAAAGTCAAGGTTTCCGCGCCTTTGCGGAGAGGTAAAATAATACCGCTATCCGAGATCCGGTGTGACCGGGGCGATCGTCCATACCTCGCGCGAGACGCGCTCGGTACCAGCCAGGCGGGTCACCACCACCCGTTCAATCCGCTGGGGCAATCCGCCGGGCTGCAGGCCCTGTGCCCGGATGCGGACCTCGACTTCGCCCTGCCCGCCATCAGGCAGGGCCAACTGGCGCCGCTCGACGCGTTCGGACGGCCCGGGGTTGAACAGAAATACCGGCCACCCGGCACCGCTGCCACCATTGGCGACTTGGCCCAGCAGGGCCCCGGTTTCGCGCCGGGTCTCGCCGGGGGCGGGCGCTTCGTCAATCACCTTTCGCGCACTGGCAAGGGCCTGCTGCCGGGTCTGCGGGTCAAGCCTGCCCGCGGTGCCCGAGCGAATCATTCCGCGGCCGTCAAGAAAGGCCGGGAACACCCCGGTGTCCGGCCGGGTGCGTTCAATTTCGGCCAGCCGGGCCAGAAACGGAGGCGCATCGACCGTGGCATCGATCAGCGTTCCATCCACCCGGAAACCGTCCCCATCGGGGGTGAAGCGGATCTTGTAGCGGCGGGTCACCACCACCTGCTTGCCATCGGCCAGATCGCGGTAAAGCGTGCGGGTCAGCACCAGCGGCGCGCTGGGCGGCGCGAAGCGCAGCTGCACCTGCGCGGCGGCATCGGCCAGCGCCGAGGTGCCCAGCACCGGGACCAGCGCGGCGACGCCGGCGAGCAGGACCGCCCGGCCGCTCATCGCAGTTCACCGCCCAGCCAGGCCAGCACGGCAGGCGTGGCCGCATCGCAGCGCCAGCCGGAAATAGCCGGACAATCATAGGGATGCAGCTCTGCCAGGCGCGCGACCGCGCGGTCCAGCCTGGCTGCGTCCGTCTTGAACAAGACCCCGAACTCCTCTGCCACGCCCCGTTCACCCTGCCAGATGAACAGGGAGCGGACGGGACCGAGGATATTCGCGCAGGCAACCAGCCGTTCGTCAAGCATTTCTACGGATATTGCCTCGGCAACGGATCCATCGGGGCAGGGGCACCAGATCAGTGCCGGACCCGATAAATCCTTTTCCGTCATTGGCTTGAACGGCCCAGCCGGTGCGCACCCCAGACCGTTGCGGCAAGCAGCAGCGCGCCGGTCAATTGGTGCAGAGCGGCCAGCCAGATCGCCACACCACTGTAGACCGTGGCGATTCCCAGCAGGATCTGGATCCCGAAGGCGCTGTGAATCGCCACCGAGGCAGAGCGTTCGACCGCCCGCAGACGACGTGCAAGCAACACCAGCACCGCTACCACCAACCAGGCCCACCAGCGGTGGACAAAGTGTACCAGATAGGGGTCTGCGGTCAGGGCATGGATCGCGCCCTGGCTCCAGTCGATCCCGGCGGGGACGAACCGGTCCTGCATCAGCGGCCACGAGCCCCAGTTGAACCACCCGGCCCCGGCAACCGGCCCGGCCCTGAGCCCGGCGACCAGCGCGCCATAGAACAGCTGCACTGCCAGCACGGCCACCGCCAACAGCGGCAAACCGGCCAGCCGGGCCTTGCGCTCACCCCGGACATGGCCGCGCAGGTCCAGCGCGGTCCAGACCAGCAGGCCCAGCGTGGTCAGCGCCAGCGACAGGTGGGTGGCCAGGCGCAGGTGGCTGACCTTGACGTCGGCGGTCAGGCCGGACTTGACCATCCACCAGCCGACGAAGCCCTGCAGGCCGCCCAGCAGCAGCAGGCCGACGAGCCGGGCGTGATAGCCCTGCGGGATCGCCCGCTTCATCCAGAACCAGGCCAGCGGCAGGCCATAGGCCAGACCGATGATCCGGCCCAGCAGGCGGTGGAACCATTCCCAGAAGAAGATGTACTTGAACCCGTCGAGCGTCATCCCGGCCGGGCCGGTCACTTCGATATATTGCGGGATCTGCTTGTAGGCCTCGAACTCGGCCTGCCACTGCGCCTCGGTCAAGGGCGGGATCGTGCCGGTCACGGGCTTCCATTCGGTGATCGAAAGGCCCGATTCGGTCAGACGGGTAATACCGCCAACCACGACCATCAGCGTGACCAGGCCGGCGACGGCAAACAGCCAGCGCGCCAGGGCCAGCGGGCGGGGGGAACTGTCGGATCCGCTCATGAACCGGCGCTCTGCGACCGATGCGGACAAAGCGCAAGGGGCAATGGACCAAGGGACGTGTCCGCATGTCGGCTCTGGCCCAAGCCATCTTGCGCAATGGTATAATGTAACATACATGGGCGACGCGATGCGCAACGCCATGCTCCAGATTCGCGACCGGCTCGACCGGGTCGGCATCCTGCTTTCGGGGCTGTGCCTGCTGCACTGCCTGGCGGGCTTGCTGCTGGTTGCGGGCCTTGGCCTGGGCGGACAGGTGCTGTTCGCGCCGGAAATCCATCGCATCGGCCTCGGCCTCGCCATCGCGGTCGGCTCGGTCACGCTGGCGATGGGGGTGATTCGCCACCGCGATCCGGTGCCGCTCCAGGTGGGCGCGGCCGGAATCGGGCTGATGACCGTGGCCCTGTTCGTCGGCCACGGCGTACCGGAAGCCGTCCTGACCATCCTCGGCGTCGCTCTGCTGGCCTGGGCGCACCTGCGCAACTTGCGCTGCGGCATCTGATCGCTATCTGGGCAGGCATGACCGCCCAGCTTGCCATCACTCTCAACGGTGAACCCCGCCGCGCCGCACCCGGCTCGATTGCCGACCTTGTCCGCAGTCTTGAACTCGATCCCGCCAAGGTCGCGGTGGAACGCAATGGCGAGATCGTCCCGCGCTCGACCCTGTCGGCCGTGCCGCTGGGCGAAGGCGACGTGCTGGAAATCGTCCACTTCGTCGGCGGCGGACAGGGCGCTGCGGGCGATAGCGCCCGGGATACCTGGACTGTCGCGGGCCGCACCTTCCGATCGCGGCTGATCGTCGGCACCGGCAAGTACAAGGATTTCGAGCAGAACGCCGCCGCGGTCGAGGCTTCGGGTGCGGAAATCGTCACGGTCGCGGTCCGCCGGGTCAATGTTTCGGACCCCAAGGCGCCGATGCTGACCGACTATATCGATCCGAAGAAGATCACCTACCTGCCCAACACCGCCGGCTGTTTCACCGCCGAAGACGCAATCCGCACCCTGCGGCTGGCGCGCGAGGCTGGCGGCTGGGATCTGGTCAAGCTGGAAGTGCTGGGCGAGGCGCGCACGCTCTACCCCAACATGGTCGAAACCATCCGCGCCTGCGAAGTGCTGGCCAAGGAAGGCTTTCTGCCGATGGTCTACTGCACCGACGACCCGATCGCGGCCAAGCAGCTGGAAGATGCCGGGGCGGTGGCGGTCATGCCGCTGGGTGCGCCGATCGGCTCGGGCCTGGGGATCCAGAACCGGGTGACGATCCGCCTGATCGTCGAAGGGGCCAGCGTGCCGGTGCTGGTCGATGCCGGGGTCGGCACGGCCAGCGATGCCGCCGTAGCGATGGAACTGGGCTGCGACGGGGTGCTGATGAACACCGCCATTGCCGAAGCGAAAGACCCGCTGCGCATGGCCCGCGCGATGAAGCTGGCGGTCGAGGCCGGGCGCGAGGCTTACCTCGCCGGCCGCATGGCCACCCGCAAGTACGCTGATCCTTCCAGTCCGTTGGCCGGGCTGATCTGATCGCCGCCTGCCGGCGCTTTCCCTTTGTGGTTAACCGAATGGTTACCATATTCTGGTGATCCTTGCCCCGACCAGACACCTGATCACACCGGGGCAAGAACCATGGCCAGTACCGCCGCCGCATCGCTTACCATTGCCGAACTGCGCGAATTCGCCGGATTCAACGCCTGCGAACAGCGCTATATCAAGCGCAGCCTCGATGTCGGGCTGGGGCGGCAAGACGCGTTCAAGCTGTGGGCCCGCGATGCCGCCGAAACCGCCTCGATCCGCAGCCAGTACGTGGTCTATCAGGATCTCAAGGCGCTGCGCGGGGCGATCCCGGCCGAAACCGGGTTCGAAGCGCTGGACCAGTTCATCGGTAAGCTGGTGCGGATCGCGGCCTTCGATCTGGCCCAGGAACGGCTGACCTGTTTTTCCGCCTTCCGGTTTCTCTATGAACGGCTGCTTGGCCCGGATGTCCGTCCGTTCCTGCCTTCGGCCTTCTGCGCGGCGGCGGCTTTGCCGCAAATCCGCCCCGATCGGCGCAAGCACCTGCTGCAATCGATCAGTGAAGCGGCGGCCACGGCCCCCGGCTGGTCGGCCCGTGCGCCCAGCTTTTTCCCCGAATGGGTGGAAAAAGAGGCCGCCTGACCCCCTTAAATACGCATTCAGACGATTTTCAGAATCGACAAGCGGCAAATAACCGGGCAAACCGCGCTTCGCTCGCCCGTGGCGGGCAAGGGTTAACACAAGGGGATTCCCACATGAAGAAGATTGCTCTGTTCGCCGCGGTTGCGGCTGGCTCGCTGGCCCTCGCTGCTTGCGGTGGCGAAAAGCCGGCTGAAGAAGCCACCCCGGCTGCTGAAGAAACCGTTGCTGCCGACGCTTCGGCTGCTGCTTCGGAAGACGCTGCTGCTGCTACCGACGCTGCTGCGACCGAAGCCGCCAAGTAAGGCGCTTCGCGCAAGCGATCAGAAGGGCTGGGGCCGGCGGGTGTGGACCACCGCCGCCCCGGCCCTTTTTGTTTGTCTGCTGAATAGCTGATCCTGGCTCAGCGGTTCTCGCGCCGCGCGGCCAGCTCGGCCCGGATCGCCGCGCCATCCCCGTCAAGTTGCGGCGGCATGGCCAGATCGCGCCGGCCGCTCGCGCCGAACCGCACCGGGGCGGCCTGTTCCACATAGGTCCCCTCGCTCGGGTGCTCGCGCCGCCGGAAGAATCCGACAGCGTTGAGGTGCGGATCGTCGATCACCGCGCCCAGATCGCGCGCCGGCTGGGCCGGCAGCTGCGCGGCATGGCATTTCTCCAGCAGTTCGGCCGTGGTGAAGCCAGGGGTCAGCGCGGCAAGGTGGGCGTAAAGCTCGTCCTGGTGGCGGCCGCGCCCGCCCGGCACGTTGTACTTTCCCTGGGCGATGAAGGCCGGATCGCCCAGCAGGGCAAAGGCCCGGTCCCAGGCATCGTGGGTATAGATGACGATGCTGATCCACCCATCCGCCGTGGGGAAGGGCTGGCGCATGGGGTCGATCTGGCGCGGATAGCCGACCGGTCCCACCGGTGGATCGAAGGTCTGCCCGCCCAGATGCTCCAGCAGCATGAAGCTGGCAAAAGCCTCGAACATCGGCACTTCCACCCGCTGGCCTTCGCCGGTGCGTTCGCGGTGCAGCAGGGCGGCCAGCGCGGCATAGGCGGCGTGGAGGCCGGCCACCTTGTCGGCAATCAGCGATGGCAGATAGCGCGGGCGCGGATTGCCATCGACCCGGGGCAGCAGGCTGGCAGTGCCGGTCGCGGCCTGGATCACGTCGTCATAGGCCTGCAAGTCGGCATAGGGTCCGTCCTGCCCGAAGCCGACGCAGTGCAGATAGACGATGTCCGGCCGGATCGCCCGCACGCTTTCGTAGTCCAGCCCCAGCCGTTCCAGCGCCTTGCCGCGCACGTTGACCACGAACAGGTCGGCCTGTGCCAGCAGGTCGTGCATCACCGCGCGGTCGGCCTCGGTCTTCAGGTCCAGCGCGATCGAGCGCTTGCCCCGGTTGAGCGCCATGAACCCCGGGGCCATGCTGGGCGTGGCCGGGGCCGGGGCAGACCAGCGGAACGGGTCGCCCACGCCGGGGCTTTCCACCTTGATCACTTCGGCGCCCAGATCGGCCAGGATCTGGGTGCAATAGGGGCCGAAGACCACGCTGGTCAGATCGACCACGCGGATCCCGTCCAGCATTCCCGGTTTCAGGGCCAGACTGCTCATGCCCCGGGCTTATCCCTTGTAGAGGGCGTCGAGCCGGTCGCCGTAGCGGGCCTTCAGCTTGTGGCGGCGGATCGACTGCTTGGGGGTCAGTTCCTCGTTGTCGATCGTGAAGGGCTCATCGGCAAAGGCGAACTGGCGGACCTTCTCGATCACCGACAGGTCCTGGTTGACCCGGTCGATTGCGGCGCGCACGGCGCTGCGGAAGGCGGGCAGGTCCTGCAGGGCCTGGAAGTCGAACTTCTCGCCATTGGCCTGGCACCATTCGATGGCCCATTCGGCATCGGGCACGACCAGCCCGACGATGTAGGGCCGCCGGTCACCGATCACCATCGCCTGGGCGATTTCCGGCTGCAGCGTCAGCAGGCCTTCGACCCGCGCGGGCGAGATATTGTCGCCCTTGTCGTTGACGATCATGTCCTTCTTGCGGTCGGTGATCACCACCCGTCCGGCTTCGTCGATATGGCCGATGTCGCCGGTGTGGAGCCAGCCATTCTGCAGCGCCTTGGCGGTTTCGGCCTCATTGCGCCAATAGCCGTGCATCACCAGTTCGCCCCGGACCAGGATTTCCCCGTCCTCGGCGATCTTCACTTCGACCCCGTGGAGCGGCGGGCCGACCGTGTCCATCTTGAGCCCGGCCGACGGGCGGTTGCAGCTGATCACCGGGCCGGCCTCGGTCTGGCCATAGCCCTGCAGCATGGTCAGCCCCATCGATTCGAAGAACACGCCGACTTCCGGGGATAGCGGCGCGCCGCCCGAGACCATGGCCTTCATCCGACCGCCGAACCGGCCGCGGATCTTGGGGCGCAGGGTTTTCTCCAGGATCAGGTCCATCGGCTTGTCGCGCCAGCGGCCCTGCCCGGCGGCCTTGGCACTGCCGATCGCCATGGCCCGGTCCATCAGGAAATTGGCGACCTTCCCCTGCTTTTCGATCTGCTTCATGATCCGGCTGCGCAGCACTTCGAACAGGCGCGGGACCACGACCATGATGGTCGGGCGGGTTTCCTCGATATTGCTGGCCAGCTTTTCCAGCCCTTCGGCGAAATAGATCTGCGCGCCGACCGAGATCGGCAGCATCTGTCCGCCGGTGTGTTCATAGGCGTGGCTCAGCGGCAGGAACGAGAGGAAGGCCTCATCCTCGTCCAGGCCGAAATCCTCGGCCAGGACGCGGGCCGCGCCGTCGGCGTTCATCAGGATCGCCCCGTGGTGCTGCATCACCCCGCGCGGCGCGCCGCCGGTACCGCTGGTATAGATCAGGCAGGCGGTGTCCTGCCGCCCGATCTTGGCGATCCGGGCGTTCACCGCCTGGCGGGCCGCCTTGCCGTCTCCGGCGATCAGGGCCTGCCAGTCATGGTATTCGAAATTGCTGGTCTGGCTGATCTTCAGCGGCTCGATCCCGATCACGTGGCGGGCCTGGCCGGAGCGCAGCAGGGCCCCGATCAGCGGCTTGGCCAGCTTCTCGTTGGCCACGATCACCGCGCTGGCGCCCGAATCCTCCAGGATGTGCAGGTGGTCGCGCTCGGTATTGGTGACATAGGCCGGCACGGTGATGCAGCCGGCCGCCATGATCGCGAAGTCGGCGATGCACCATTCGGGCCGGTTTTCCGACACCAGCATCACCCGGTCGCCGTCCTTCAGGCCCATCCGGCGCAGCGATTCGGCCAGGTTGCAGACCTGCCGGGTCACTTCGTCCCAGCTCAGCGGCTGCCAGGTGCCACCCTGTTTGGCCCACAGGAACGGGGCTTTGCCCCGCGCATCGGCCCGATTGAGAAACAGTTCGACCAGATTCCCGGTCTTCGGCAGATCCGAAATATCAACCACGCGCACCGCCCCTTTTGCAGTACATCCTTGTCCCGGAATTATCGTTAGGCGTGCTTTCCGGCAGCGGCAAGCTACTCGCTGACTGCCGCGCCCTCGCTGCGCGGATCGGCTGCGCCCCACGGCTTGCTGCCGCGCAGTTCGATCGCGTTGGCCTTCAGCGGCAGGTTGCGCGGCTGGACATCGGCGTGGCCCAATGCCTTCAGCGCCGGGATCATCCCTTCCAGCCAGGTGCCCTGTTCGATGAACACGGTTTCGGTACCAGGGGCAAAGATCACCGGCAGGGCCAGCGCTTCCTGCATTCCCAGGTCCCAGTCGATCACGCCGATGATCGCGCGCAGCACCTGCGCCGGGATCGTCACCCCGCCCGCCGCGCCGACCACCATCCGCAGCCGCCCGTCCGGCCCGTAGACCAGCGTCGGCGTCATCGAGGAGCGCGGCCGCTTGCCCGCTTCGACCCGGTTGGCGACCATCCGCCCGTCCAGCTCGGGGTTCATGTCGAAGTCGGTCAGCTCGTTGTTGAGGAAATAGCCGCCCGCCATGATCCCCGATCCGAACGGCCCCTCGATGGTCGAGGTATAGGACACGGCGTTGCCCGCCCGGTCGATCACCGAGAAATGCGAGGTGCCGTATTCTTCCAGCTGGCGCGAATCGGCAAAGCTCAGCTTTTCGGCCCCCGGCGGGGTCCCGGCCACGGCCCTGGGGATGGTCTTGCCCGGATCGATCAGCGCGGAGCGGCCGGCCAGGTACTTGCGGTCAACCATGCCCGCCACCGGCACCGGCACGAAATCGGCATCGGCCGAATAGCGCGCCCGGTCGGCATAGGCGAGCCGCTGGCTTTCGGCGATCAGGTGCCAGGCTACCGGGCTGTCCTTGCCCAGCTTCTTGAGATCGAACCGCTCGAGCTGGATCAGCGTGGCCAGAATCGTGGTCGCGCCGGAACTGGGCGGGCCCATCGAGCAAATCCGGTAGCCGCGGTAGCTGCCGCAGACCGGGGCGCGGTCCTTGGCGACATAGGCGGCAATGTCGGCCTCGGTCATCGGCGCGGGGTTGCGCTCGGCCAGAGTGACCTTGCCGACGATGCTCTTTGCATTGGCCCCGGAGTAGAACGCCTGCGGCCCCTGATCGGCAATCGCCTGCAGGGTATCGGCCAGCGCCGGGTTCTTCACCACGGTGCCGACCGGCAGCGGTTCTCCATCCGGGCCGAAGAACAGCGCCCGCCCTTCGGCCGAGAATGCGGCGATGCGGGCGTTGTTTTTCAGCATCCGGTTGAGCCGGGGGGTAATGACAAAACCGTCGCGGGCCAGCTTGATCGCGGGCGCGAACAGCGCGGCCCAGGGCAGGCGGCCGTGGGCACCGTGGGCTTTGGCGGCCAGCGCGATATTGCCGGGCACGCCGACGCTGGTTCCGCCCGGCACCGCTTCCTGGAACTTCAGCAGGACCCCGTCCTTGAAGAACCACTTGGGATGGGCCGCGGCCGGGGCCGTTTCGCGCCCGTCGATCGTGGTCACCTCGCCCATCGCATTGGCCGCGACATAGAGTCCGCCGCCGCCGATCCCGCTGCTTTGCGGCTCGACCACGGTCAGCGCCAGCATGGTGGCGATCGCCCCGTCGGTCGCGGTTCCGCCCTGCCGCAGCATTGCCGCACCGGCCTCTGCCGCGCGCGGATCGGCGGCGCTGACCATGCCCTTTTCATAGACCTGAGCCTTGGGCGGCAGCGAAGCGGCATTGGGGGCGGGGGTGCAGCTGGCAAGGGCCAGGGCACCGGCGAAAAGCATGAATAAACGGCGGTTCATGGCCGCAGTGCTATTCGCTTCCGACCGCCTCGGCAATGGTGGCAAAGCCATCGCGGCGCATCAGGCGCTCGAGCCCGCGGGTGATGGTGCGGGCAATTCCCGGCCCGGCATAGGCCATCGCGCTGTACAGCTGGACCAGGCTGGCCCCGGCGCGGATCCGCTGCCAGGCATCCTCGGCCGTGGCGATCCCGCCTACACCGACCAGCGGTACCTGTCCGCCGGTCGCCGCGCGGAACTGGCGCAGACGTTCCAGCGCCAGGGCCTTCAGCGGTGCGCCCGACAGGCCGCCGCCTTCCCCCGCATGGCGCGAGCGGAGCGGCGGGCGCGAAATGGTGGTGTTGGAGACGATCAGCGCCCCCAGCGCCTTGCCCACCGCGATCCGGGCAATCGCCTCGACATCGGCCGGTTCCAGATCGGGCGCGACCTTCAGGAACACCGGCACCTTCGCAGCCCCCCGCGCTTCCAGCACGGCATCGAGCAGCGCGGTCAGCGCGCCTTCGTCCTGCAGCGCGCGCAGGCCCGGGGTGTTGGGGCTGGAGACATTGACCGCCAGATAGCTGGCCAGCGGGGCCATCAGGCGGGCCATGGTGGCATAATCGGCAATCCGGTCGGCCGAATCCTTGTTCGCGCCGATGTTGATCCCGACAATTCCCGGGCGGCCGTGGCGCTGGGCCAGCCGCGCCACCGCCGCTTCGGCGCCGCCATTGTTGAAACCCATCCGGTTGATCACGGCCTCGTCCTCGGCCAGGCGGAACAGCCGCGGCTTGGGGTTGCCGGCCTGCGGCAACGGGGTGATCGATCCGACTTCGGCAAAGCCGAAGCCCAGGCCCAGCAGCGCATCCGGCACTTCGCCGTCCTTGTCGAACCCGGCGGCCATGCCCAGCGGATTGGGAAAGCGCAGGCCCGCCACTTCGCAGGCCAGCGGCCCGTCGGTGCGGTCCGTGCCGCCCAGCGGCAGGGCCTTCAGCGCGGCCAGCGACAGGCCGTGGGCGGTTTCGGCATCAAGCAGGAACAGGGCAGGACGCAGCAGCGAATAGATCATGGCGCGCAGCCTATGGCAGGCCCCGCCGACCGTGTCGATTCAGCAACTGCCTTGCCGAAACGGAGCGATTAAAACCATTTCATGTCGGATTCTCACAAGTTGATTGTCGATTCCATACAATTGGCAAGTCCGGTCCCTTCGTAAGTCACCCCCGCGACCCGAAGGACTCGTGGCTATCCAGCAACGGGATCCTAACTTACAAAGCGGCTCTCAGGCTTGTCCCGGGGGCCGCTTTTTTTGCCCGTTTTTGGCCGTTGCCAGCTTGCCGCGATGGGCCTAGTGGAAACCGGAACGAATCAGTCCGATTTTGTCCGGAGCAACCCGCATGCGCCTGTCCAGCATGGCCGACTATGCCGTCGTCACGATGAGCGCCGCCGCGCGCCATTGCGGCGGCCAGCGCGTTTCCGCCGCCCGCATTGCCGAGGAAACCGGCCTGCCCGCGCCGACCGTGCAGAAGCTGGTCAGTCGCCTGACCGCGGCCGGCCTGCTGCGTTCCTCGCGCGGGGCAGGCGGAGGGCTGAAGCTGGCGCGTCCGGCGGCGGCGATCACGCTGGCCGACATTATCGAGGCGGTGGAAGGCCCGATCGGGATGACCGCCTGCGTCGATGCTGAGCGCGAGGCTTGCGCGCTAGACGCCAGCTGTTCGGTCAAGCCGCATTGGCCGCAAGTGAACCAGGCGCTGCGCGGTGCGCTGGCCCAGGTCCCGCTGACCCAGCTGGCCGGAGGCGCGCGATGAGCGAGGCGGTGAAGGATGAAGCCCTGAAGGATCTGGCCGCGCGCGAGGCTGCCGCCAAGGTGGCGGACTATGAACACGGCTGGTCGGCGGATATCGAGACCGAATTCGCCGAAAAGGGTTTGAGCGAAGACACCGTCCGGTTCATTTCGGCCAAGAAGAACGAGCCGGAATGGATGCTCGACTGGCGGCTGAAAGCCTTCCGCCACTGGCAGACCATGCCGACGCCCGAATGGGCCAAGCTCAATATTCCGCCGATCGATTACCAGGACGCCTATTACTACGCCGCGCCCAAGGCCAAGAAGAAGCTGTCGAGCCTGGACGAGGTCGATCCCGAGATCCTCAAGGTCTATGAAAAGCTTGGCATTCCGCTGGAGGAGCAGAAAGTCCTCGCCGGGGTGGAAGGCGCGCGCAAGGTCGCCGTCGATGCGGTGTTCGATTCGGTCTCGGTCGCCACCACCTTCCGCGAGGAACTGAAGAAGGCCGGGGTGATCTTCCTGTCGATCTCGGAAGCGATCCGCGAGTACCCGGACCTCGTGAAGCAGTGGCTGGGCAAGGTCGTGCCGATGCACGACAACTTCTTTGCCGCTCTCAACTGCGCGGTCTTTTCCGACGGGACCTTTGTCTACATCCCCGAAGGCGTGCGTTGCCCGATGGAGCTCAGCACCTATTTCCGGATCAACGCGGAAAACACCGGCCAGTTCGAACGGACCCTGATCGTGGCCGACAAGGGCAGCTACGTCAGCTACCTTGAAGGCTGCACCGCGCCCCAGCGCGATGAAAACCAGCTTCACGCCGCCGTGGTCGAACTGGTCGCGCTCGACGATGCCGAGATCAAGTACTCGACCGTGCAGAACTGGTACCCCGGCGATGCCGAGGGCAAGGGCGGGATCTACAATTTCGTCACCAAGCGCGCGCTGTGCCAGGGCAAGCGCAGCAAGGTTTCGTGGACCCAGGTCGAAACCGGCTCGGCCGTGACCTGGAAGTATCCCAGCTGCGTCCTCAACGGCGAGAATTCGGTCGGCGAGTTCTACTCGGTCGCGGTCACCAACAATTATCAGCAGGCCGATACCGGCACCAAGATGATCCACAACGGCAAGGGCAGCCGTTCGACCATTGTGTCGAAAGGGATCAGCGCCGGGAAAAGCCAGAACACTTACCGCGGGCTGGTCCGCGTGGCTGCCGGCGCGGAGGGTGTGCGCAATTTCACCCAGTGCGATTCGCTGCTGCTGGGCAAGGACTGCGGCGCGCATACGGTGCCCTATATCGAAGTGCGCAATCCCAGCGCCCAGATCGAGCACGAGGCGACCACCAGCAAGATCTCCGACGATCAGCTGTTCTATGCGATGCAGCGCGGACTGGACCAGGAAGCGGCGGTGGCGCTGATCGTCAACGGCTTCGCCAAGGAAGTGCTGCAGCAATTGCCGATGGAATTCGCGGTCGAGGCGCAGAAGCTGCTGGGGATCAGCCTTGAAGGGAGCGTCGGGTGATCCACCTGCTGATCCTGCTGGCCGCATTCACCGGACCGGATCCGGCCCCGGCACTTCAGGCGGTCCGCACGTGCGACCGGGCGGCGATGATGGCGATGACCAAGGCCGAGCCGCGCCGCCGGGCGGAATGGGCCGCTGCTGCCTATACCGAACAGCAGGCGATCGCGCGTGAGCGGGCCGCCCTGCTGGCTCCGACAGCCGTTCCGGCGACTCCGGCCGGCAAGGCCACGACCGATCTGGCGCTGTCGGCACTCGATGCGCGGCAAAAGCAGCTCGACGATGCCCGCGCGGTCGAAATGAGCTGGCGCACGCTGATGGATGAATTGCGCGCCGATTTTCTCGCAAATTGCGCCCCGACCAAGGGCTGGAAAGACTGATGACCAAGAAGACCCTCTCTGTCCGCCCGCTTGACGAGCGCACCGAAGCCCCCGCCCTCCAGAAGCGCGGGCGCGGCTGGGCGATTTCGGACAAGCGGCTCGATGCGATCCATGAGCAGGCCCGCATGAACCGGATGCAGCCGACCGAGGCCCAGAAACTGCTGGGCGACAAGCTGGGCGAGCAGGAGCTCGGCAAGTTCAAGCTGACCCGCCAGCAGGTGATCGGCTCGGCCATCGTCGATTTTGCCTGCAACCCGCTCAAGCTCGCCGTCTCGATTGACGAGGGCGGCGATCCGGCGCTGGTCGCCCGCCGCGACAAGAGTCTTGAGGCGGTCGGCGTCAAGCTGCTGCGCTTTCCCGCCGCGCGGGTTCTGGAAGAACCCGATGCCGTGGTGGCGGAAATCCTCGCCGCGATGAAGGCCAGCTACGACGAGCGCGGCCGCGCGCGGCGCCAGCATTACCAGACACGGGGCGCCCCGCAGCGCCGACAGGGATGACCATGCTTACCATCGAGAACCTCCACGCCACCGTGGCCGAAAAGCCGATCCTCAAGGGCCTGTCGCTGAGCCTGGGCGCGGGCGAAGTCCACGCGATCATGGGGCCGAACGGGGCGGGCAAGTCGACGCTGGGCTATACGCTGGGCGGGCGGCCCGGTTACGAAGTGACCGACGGCAGCGTGACCTTCATGGGGCAGGACCTGCTGGTACTGGAACCGCACGAGCGGGCCGCCGCCGGGCTGTTCCTGGGCTTTCAGTACCCGGTCGAGATACCGGGCGTGTCCTTCGTCCAGTTCCTGCGCGAAAGCCTCAACGCCCAGCGCAAGAGCCGGGGCGAGGAGCCGCTGTCGGGCGGGGAATTCCTCAAGCTGGCGCGGGAAAAGGCCGCGCTGCTGAAGATGGACATGGACATGCTCAAGCGCCCGGTGAACCTGGGCTTTTCCGGTGGCGAAAAGAAGCGCGCCGAAATGGTCCAGATGGGCATCCTCGATCCCAAGCTGGCGATCCTGGATGAAACCGATAGCGGCCTCGACATCGACGCGCTGCGGATCGTCGGCGAAGGGATCAACGCGGTGATGCGCCGTCCGGACAAGGCCGTGCTGCTGATTACCCATTACCAGCGCCTGCTCGACTATGTGAAGCCGGACTTCGTGCACGTCCTGGCCGGCGGCCGGATCGTCCGGACCGGCGGGCCGGAACTCGCGCTCGAACTGGAAGAGCGCGGTTACGAGGCGGTGGCGGCGTGAGCCAGGCCCTCGCCTTCCCTACCCGTGGGCAAGAGGACTTCCGCTATGCGGACCTTGCCGCGCTGGAGCCGCTGTGGCCGGTGGCGCAGCAGCGGATCGTGCTGGCCGCGGGTGAGCGCGGGGCCGAGGCGGTTATCCACACCGGGTCCGAGGCAGTCGCGCGCGATATCGTGATCGAACTGGGCGCGGGGGCGTCTTTTGCGCTCCATCTGCTCAATGCCGGGCAGGGTTATGGCCGGTTTGCCGTGCAAGTGACCTTGGGCGAAGGGGCCGAGTTCACCCTTGGCGCGGCGCAGCTGGCGGGTGGCGGACAAGTGCTCGAAGTGGTGACGCAAGTGACTCATGCGGGCCGCGATGCGGTCAGCCGCCAGGTGGTCCGCTCGGTCGCGGGCGGCAAGGGCACGGTCAACTATCTCGGCAAGGTCCGGGTCGAGCCGGGCGCGGACGGGACCGACGGCGAACAGTCGGTCCGGGCCATGCTGCTCGATCGCAGTGCCACGGCCAACAACCGGCCCGAACTGGAAATCTATGCCGATGACGTGAAATGCGCGCACGGCTGCGCGGTGGGCGAGCTGGACGCGAACGCGCTGTTCTACATGGCCCAGCGCGGCCTGCCGCCAGAGGAAGCCAAGAAGCTGATGCTGCAGGCCTTCGTGGCCCAAGCCTTCGTCGGGGCCGATCAGGAAGAAGTCCTTCTGGAAGCCGCGCTGGCGGCGCTGGGCAAGCTGGTATGAGCACCGCCACCCTCTCCCGCCTTGGCAGCAAGGCCGATTTTCCGGGCCTCGCCGGCGGTTGGCATTACCTGGACAGCGCGGCAACCGCGCAAAAGCCGCAGGGCGTGATCGATGCCTGCACTGCGGCGCTGGGGCGCGACTATGCGACGGTCCACCGCGGGGTCTATGCCCGCTCGGCCGAAATGACCCTGGCGTTTGAAGCGGCGCGGGAAAAGGTCGCCGCGCTGATCGGCGGCCAGCCGCAGGAACTGGTCTTCACCCGCGGCGCGACCGAGGCGATCAACCTCCTCGCCTACAGCTATCCGCACAAGGGCCGGGTGCTGCTTTCCACGCTGGAGCATCATTCCAACATCGTGCCGTGGCAACTGGCCGACTGGCAGGTCGATGTCTGCCCGCTGACCGCCGATGGGCGGATCGATCTCGATGCCGCCGAGGCGATGCTGACGACCGAGCACACCATGGTGGCCTTCGCCCATGTTTCCAACGTGCTCGGCTCGATCCTCGATGTGCCGCGCGCGGTGGAACTGGCGCACAAGGTCGGCGCGAAGATCCTGCTCGACGGCTGCCAGGCAGTGGCGCGCGTGCCGGTCGATGTCGCGGCGCTGGGCTGTGACTTCTATGCCTTCAGCGCGCACAAGCTTTACGGCCCGACCGGGATCGGCGCGCTGTGGGGCCGCTCCGACCTGCTCGATGCCATGCCCCCGTGGCAAGGCGGCGGGGCAATGATCGACCGGGTGACGTTTCAGCGCACCACCTTTGCCCCCGCCCCGCAGCGGTTCGAGGCCGGGACCCCGGCAATCGTCGAGGCGATCGGCTTCGGCGCGGCGGCGGACTATGTCCGCGAACTGGGCCTGGCCGCGATCCACGCGCACGAGGCGGCGCTGGTGGCGCAGCTGCGCGCCGAGCTGGCCAAGCGCAACGACATCACCCTGTTCGGGCCCGCGGACAGCGCCGGGATCGTCTCCTTCGCGCTTGCCGGCGTGCATCCGCATGACCTTGGCACCATATTGGACGAAGGCGGCGTGGCGATCCGCGCCGGGCACCACTGTGCCCAGCCGCTGATGGACCATCTGGGCGTAGCTGCCACGGCGCGGGCCAGCTTCGGGCTCTATTCTGACGAAAGCGATGTGGCCGCGCTGCTGGCCGGAATTGAAAGGACACGGAGGATCTTCGGATGAGCACCTCTGACAACATCGGCGAACCGCGCTTCACGGTCGAGGAAGTCGACAGCGTCGCCCCGCCGCCGCGCGCCAAGGTGGAAGACGCCGAAAGCCCGGCCGAAAAGCTGGAGCGCAAGCGCGACTATCTGGAAGGCTTCCTGGCCGAAAAGCCGCAGGGCGTATCCCCCGGCGCGCCGGGCGGGGACATCTATGAAGGCGTGATCGCCGCGCTGAAGGACATTTTCGACCCGGAAATTCCGGTCAATATCTATGACCTGGGGCTGATCTATGGTGTCGATGTGGCCGATGACGGCGGCGTGGTGGTAACCATGACGCTGACCACCCCGCATTGCCCGGTGGCCGAATCGATGCCGGGCGAAGTCGAACTGCGGGTTGGCGCGGTGCCGGGCGTTCGCGATGCCGAAGTGAACCTGGTGTGGGATCCGCCATGGGATCCGGCCAAGATGAGCGACGAGGCCCGGCTCGAACTGGGGATGCTGTGATGACGACCACCACCCGCCAGCGCCCCGCCGCCGTGATCCTCACCCCCGCCGCCGAAGCGCGGGTGGCCACGCTTATGGCCGATGCCCCGGAAGGCACGATCGGAGTCAAGCTTTCCACCCCGCGCCGCGGCTGTTCGGGCCTCGCCTATTCGGTCGACTATGTCAGCGCGGCAAGCCCGCTGGACGAGAAGATCGAGACCCCGGGCGGCCTGTTCTTCATCGATGCGGCCTCAGTCCTGTACCTGATCGGCAGCACGATGGACTGGGTGGAAGACGACTTCACCGCCGGATTCGTGTTCCAGAACCCCAACGCCAAGGGCAGTTGCGGCTGCGGCGAAAGCTTTACAGTTTAGGCGCATGCGCACGGTTGAGCTGTCCACGCACCTCGCGGCTGAACCCGCGGTGGTCTGGGAGCATGTCCAGACTTCGCGCCTGTTGCATTACGTTGCACGCGGAATGATCCGGTTCCTGCCAAAGGGAAAACCGTTTCCGGAACGCTGGCAGGCGGGCGAGTATCGCACCTGGATGCTGTTGCTGGGCGTGATTCCGCTGGGTTGGCAGGCGATCAGGATTGAATTGCCGCCTTCGTCTGGCGGCAAGCTCGTGGTTCGCGACAACGGTTATGGTCCCTTGATCCGGCGATGGGATCACTGGATCGAGATTTCACCCGAAGGCGGCGGCACCCGGTACGTTGATCGCGTCCATATCGAGGCTGGAATCCTGACCCCGGCCATCTGGCTGTTCGCAAGGCTGTTTTATGCCTACCGCCAGCATCGCTGGCACCGTCTGGTCAGCCGCAACTTCCAGTACTAAGCCGACGGCCGCGGCACGAAGGTTTCGCCGGTTTCCTCGTCGATGAAGGCGATCAGGGCCTTTTCCATCTCGTCGAGTTCCTCGTCGGCTTCCAGCATGTCGTGCAGCCACGAATGTTCCTCGGGGACCAGCAGGCTAGCTGTTTCCGCCTCGTCATCCCAGTCGGCCAGATAGTCCGGCTCGTCCCCGCCGATCTTCAGCAGGCTGCCGAAGCCATCGACATCGGGCTTGCTGGTCACCATGCGGTTCAGGAAGCCGCCGATGCCGGCCCCTTCGCGGGCCATGAACTGTTCCAGCTCGCGCGCCCGTTCCGGGGTGAGCGCTTCATTGCCGCCAAAGCCCAGCAGGAACTGGGCCACGCCCTTGACGAACAGGTCGTGCCATTCGGGCGCATTGGCCTCGTAGAGAGTCGCGTCCTTGATCCGGAACAGCAGTTCGGCCTCGGCCTTGCTGACCCCGGCCGGGCGCTCGCTGCCGGTACCGAAGATCAGGCGGCGCAGGATCGTCACTTCGGTGGCATTGATGCCCTGGCGGGTCAGTTCGCCATGACGGGTCGGGCCTTCGCCCAGCGTTACCGCTTCTTCCACCTGGCGCAGCGCATAGTCGCGCAGCGCCTGGGGGACGCTGGTCGCCACCTCGATTACCCGGACCAGCAGCTCCAGTTCGGCCAAGGTGCAGACCCGGCCGTCGCGATCGACCCGCGCGATCAGCTCTTCGGCCATTTCCGGATCGACATAGCCGCGTGGCTCGACCTGGAAGACGATGAAGCTGGTCAGCGCCTCGACAAAGAAGTCGCACCACTCACGCGTGGGTTCCTCGCAGGTCTCGTTGGCCACGAACAGCGATTCGGCCTCGTCCGGGCTCATCTTGCCGTCGGCCCAGCCAAGGCGGCGCAGTTCAAGGATTTCCTCGGCCGAGATCCGCCCATCGGCGGCGATCTGGGTGGTGAGGTCTCCGAATTCCAGACTCATGGCGCACAGGCCCCCGTCACATTGATACGCAGGTGCTTGTGCCGGACTATCCTTAAATCCGGGTTACCCGCTGCTGCTTACCTTGTCGGTTGGCTTATCGGCCGCGCAATGCAGCCACGCAGGCGGCGCGGTCCACGTCCTGTCCGTCGCTGGCGCGGCGCGCTTCGACATAGGTCGCTTCCGGCTCGCGCCCGGGGGCCGGGGGATAGAGATAGATATCGAGCACGCAGGCACTGCCGGTGAATTGCAGCTTGCGGGCATCGCCTTCCCATACTTCCAGCCGGGCCGGGCCGAACTGGTCGATCAGTTCGGGAATCCGCGCGCCGATCACTCCGTCCAGCCCCGGCGCGGCCAGCACGCGCGGACGCGGCGGCGGAGCGCTGGCTGGAACCCGCACCGGTACCCGCGCGACCGGGCCTTTCGCACTGCCCGGTCCGGCCCCGCCCGATGCACAGGCGGACAGCAGGATCGTGAGCGATGCGAGGGGGATCAGCTTGCCAGTCATGCGAGGGATCGGCCCTTGCGATGAATCAGGTGGACCGCGCAAGCCGCGCCAAGGAATGGTGCGACGAAATTCGCCACAGGCACGGTGAGCAGAACCGCGATGACCCCGCCCAGCAGCAGGCGCTCCACCCCCGATAGCGGCGGCGGGCTGTCCGGCGACGGGCGGTGGCGCAGCCAGACCATGTCCTGCAGCTCGCGCCCCAGCAGCACGGCGTTGACGGCCAGGAACACCAGCGGCGCACCAACTCCGGTCACCGCAAGGACCAGCGCGATGGGCAGGGCGATGAGGTTGTAAAGCAGTGCGCGGCCTGCCCCGGCCACGGCCTTCAGCCCTTCCTCGTGCAGGCCCAGCTTGCGGGCGCGCGCCGCCATTTCGGGATAGTCGCGGCTTTCCACCGCCAGCACCACTTCATCGGCAAAGAACTGCAGCACGGCCAGGGCCAGGATCCGCCACAGCAGCCACCCGGCCAGCACCACCACCAGCACCGCCACGGCATCGCCCAGACCATCGTTGGGCCACAGCCGGTCGATCAGGGCGGAGAGGCCATACCACCCGGCGCCGGCCAGCACGGCAAACACCAGCAGTGTCAGCGCCAGGCTCTTCAGCCAGATCGGCAGCAGATGGCGATCGGCCAGGCTGGACAGGGCGCGGAGGAAGGCACTTGCCATCGCAGCGGAATTGCCCGCCCGGCCAGCGCTGTCAACGCCGCTTCCCTCTGGAGCCAAAAGCGGCTAGGCGCGGGCGCGCTTTCACGGCCGAATATGCCGCCAAATACAGGGGTTCCTTGATGTCCAAGCCGTCCGTCCAGGTCATTGCCATCGGCAATGCCATCGTCGATGTCATGGCCCCGTGCGAGGACGAGCTGATCGAACGCTTCGGCATGACCCGCGGCGGGATGACCCTGATCGACACTGACCGCGCGCACGAGCTGTACGAAGCGATGGGCCCGGCGCGCGAGATTTCGGGCGGGTCGGCCGCCAACACCCTGGCGGGTCTGGCCGCGCTGGGTTCATCCTGCGCCTTCATCGGCCAGGTTGCCGACGATCAGCTGGGTGAAGTCTTTGCCCACGATATCCGGGCCGGCGGGATCCGTTTCGACGTGGCGCCCCGCGCCGGCGATCCGCCGACGGCACGCTGCCTGATCTTCGTCACGCCCGATGGCCAGCGGACCATGAACACCTTCCTCGGTGCTTCGCAGTTCCTGCCGCCGGCCGCGCTGGACGAGGCCGCGATTGCCGATGCCGAAGTGCTCTATCTGGAAGGCTATCTGTGGGACCCGGAAGAGCCGCGCGCGGCCATGCGCCGGGCGATCGGCGCGGCCCGCAATGCCGGGCGCAAGGTGGCTTTCACCCTCTCCGACGCTTTCGTGATCGAGCGTCACGGCGCGGATTTCCGGGCGATGATCGAAACCGGCGACATCGATATCCTGTTTGCCAACCACATCGAACTGGCCGCGCTGACCGGGCACGACGATTTCCATGCCGGGATCGATGCGCTGAAGGACAAGGTTCCGCTGCTGGTGGTGACCCGCAGCGAGCAGGGCGCGGTCGCCGCGACCGGCGGCGAACTGTTCGAGGTTCCGGCCGAGCCGGTCGAGCGGGTGGTCGACACCACCGGTGCGGGCGACCTGTTCGCCGCCGGGTTCCTGCATGGCCACGTGAATGGCCGTCCGGTGGCCGAATGCCTGCGGCTGGGCGCGATCTGCGCGGCCGAAGTGATCTCGCACTACGGGGCGCGCCCGGAAGCCGATCTCAAGGCTCTTGCCGCCGCGCGGTTGGGTCGGGGCTGATCGTTAAGCGATTCGATTTCCACAGGTTTATCCACTAGGATTTCCACCTAGCCCGATTCGCACTTTCTGCGCCACCGGGCCGGACGGGGGTCAGTGGCATGAATGTTGTCGCTCCGATCGGGCAATTCGCCAGCCGCCGCGATGTGGCCACCGATGGCGAGCACCCGCGTGTGGTGGTAGCCGATATCGCGGCCCGCCCGCGCAGCACGGCCCGGATCATCACAGTCGCCAACGAAAAGGGCGGAGTGGGCAAGACCACGCTGGCCTTGCACCTTGCCGTGGCTCTGGCCGACACCGGCCACAAGGTGCTGGCCATCGATCTCGATCGCCGCCAGCAATCGCTCAACCGGGTCCTGACCAACCGAGACGGCACCGCCCGGCGGCTGGGCGTGCGGCTGCCGCTGCCGCGCCATCTCGTGCTGCAACAGCAGTCCGGTGCCATGTTGTGCCAGGAAGTGGCCCGGCTGGGGTGGGATTGCGACTATGTGGTGATCGACGCGCCCGGGCATGACAGCCCGATCGGCCGCCGCGCGATTGCCATGGCCGACCTGCTGGTCTCGCCGCTCAATTGCTCGTTCCTCGATCTCGACCTGATCGGCCGGTTCCATCCGGTCAATGGCCGCCTGCTGGGCCCGGGCAGCTTTGCCGCAATGGTCGGCGAACTGCGCGCGGCTAGGGAAGAGGCCGGGCTATCGGGGCCTGACTGGCTGGTGGTGCTCAACCGCAAGCGGCGCGAAACCAGCCACAACCAGTCCAAGGTGGAAGCCGCGCTGGGCAAGCTCGCGCCGCGCCTGGGCTTCCGCCTGGGTGCCGGGCTGCACGAACGGGTTGCCTACCGCGACCTGTTCGAGCTGGGCCTGACCCACCTTGATCTGCACCGCATCCCGGACCTGCCGCGCAGCCGGGGTGTGGCGGCGGCGGAAATCCTCCAGCTGCTCGACGATCTGCGGCTGGAACCCGCCGAGCCGGAAGCCGCCAACGTGCTGCCGCTTCAGCCGGCCCACTTGGGATAGCGCAGGATCGGAGTCTGCCCGCGCAGGAAATCGCTGGGCAAGGTGCCGGTCAGGGCCTTGAAATCACGAATGAAGTGCGACTGGTCGGCATAGCCGGCCTCGTGCGCCAGTTGGGTCCAGCTCGCTTCGGGTTCAAGCTCCTTGCGGTGCACGGCGTGGCCGATGCGGCAAATGCGAGCGTAATGCTTGGGATTGAGTCCGGTCAGCTGGCGGAAGCGGCGCTGGAAATGCCGCAGCGACAAGCCGGCGCTGTCGGCCAGGTCCTGGATCGGGATGGTTCCGCGGGCGCCGCGCAGGCGGGTTGCCTCTCGCGCCACCGGGTCGTTGCAGGCCTTCGAAGGCGCGAGCGAGGTCAGCCAGCTATTGCAGGGTTCGACCATGTCCTCCCACCGTTCGGCCGCGCGCAAGGTGTCGATCAGGTCGGCGGGTGGATTGAGGGGCACAAAGTTGTCGACCAAGGTTACCGGATCGATTCCGAACAGTCCGGCGGCGGCAGCCGGTTGCAGCCGGGCGGAAAAGGTCCGCAGCGGCCCGGCGATCTCCATGTCGAACCGGTAATTGGTCGAGGGGCCGAACAGAGCGGCGGCGGGCGCCTCGCGGTGCATTCGGGTGTGCAGATCGTAGAGCCAGTGGCGACCTTCGAGAATGATCTGGATGAAGCAATTGGGCCGCGCCGGAATGACGCGCCGCATCAACCCGCCCTGGTCAATGAATTCCCCGCCGACATAGCCGATCAGACAGGATTCAAGCCCGGCGCAATTCGCGTCGAGCAATGTGATCTTCACTTGGCGTTCTCCCCGTCTTCCGGATAGCTGTAATTCGCTCCGGATAGACCAAATTCAACGCGCGACTATTGGCGCATAGCTTCGCGTTTCACTTCGCGCCAGCCTATATCTGCGCGGCAGAACCCGTCCGGGAAGTCGATTTTCTTCACCGCGTCATAGGCCGCCTGCTGGGCAGCCCCGACCGAGCCGGCCATGGCAGTGACATTCAGAACGCGCCCGCCGCTCGCCACCAGCCGGCCATCGGCCAGCGCGGTCCCGGCGTGGAACACCTTCGCCCCGGTTGCTTCGGCATCGTCCACCCCGCCAATCGCACCGCCTTTCTTGGGCGTGCCGGGATAGCCCTCGGCCGCCATCACCACGGTCAGCGCGGTCTGATCGGCAAAGCGCGGCGCGGGCAGAGTGCCCAGCCGGCCTTCGGCGGTGGCCAGCATCAGTTCGGCCAGATCGCCTTGATAGCGCAGCATCAGTACCTGGCATTCCGGATCGCCGAACCGGCAGTTGTATTCGATCAATTGCACGCCGGTCGGGGTCAGCATGAGTCCGGCATAGAGTACGCCCGAATAGGGCGTGCCTTCCTGCGCCATGGCCTGGACGGTCGGCACCACGATCCGCTCCATCGCCTCGCCTTCCAGCAGCGGGGTCAGCACAGGCGCCGGGCTGTAGGCACCCATCCCGCCGGTGTTGGGGCCGGTATCCCCATCCCCGACCCGCTTGTGATCCTGCGCCGATCCGAACGGGACCACGCTGTGCCCGTCGGTAAACGCAAAGAAGCTGGCTTCCTCGCCTTCGAGGAACTCCTCGATCACCGCTTCGGCTCCGGCCTCGCCAAACCGGCCAGAGAAGATTTCACGCACCGCCTCCTCGGCTTCGGCGCGGGTCATGGCAACGGTCACGCCCTTGCCCGCGGCCAGGCCATCGGCCTTGACCACCACCGGAATGCCAAAGGCATCGAGCGCGGCCAGGCCCTCGGCCGCGCTGGTCACGCGGCGGAAACCGGCGGTCGGGATGCCATGGCGGGCGCAGAGCTCCTTGGTGAAAGCCTTCGATCCCTCCAACTGTGCGGCGGCCCGGCTTGGGCCGAATACCGGCACGCCCACGCCGCGCAGCGAATCGGCCAGACCATCGACCAGCGGTGCTTCCGGCCCGATCACCACCAGGCCGATCCGCTCCGCCTCGCAGAAGGCCAGCACTGCGGCATGGTCTTCAACCGCCAGCGCGGTCAGTTCGGCATGCTGGGCGATCCCCGGGTTGCCGGGAGCGGCGAACAGCTTGTCGCACAACCGGGATTGCGCCAGCTTCCATGCCAGCGCATGCTCGCGCCCGCCCGAACCGATCAGCAGGATATTCATGACGCCGCCGCCTTTTGCCGAAGAAGAACCCGCCGGGCTGGTAGCGAAGGAAGGCGCGGGCGACAACGCCGCCGCGCTCTCGGTCAGCGAGATTTCCGCCGCGCTGAAGCGCGTGGTCGAGGACCGCTTCGGTTTTGTGCGGGTGCGGGGCGAGCTGAGCGGGCTGAAACGGGCCGCTTCCGGCCACGTCTATATGGCGCTCAAGGACGAGAATGCGCGGCTGGACGCGGTGATGTGGCGCGGCACGGCCCAGCGGCTTAATTTCCAGCCGGAAGACGGGCTGGAAGTGATCGCCACCGGCAAGCTGACCACCTATCCCGGTCGTTCCAACTACCAGCTGGTGGTGGAACGGATGGAAGTGGCGGGCGAAGGCGCGCTGCTCGCCCTGCTGGCCCGCAACAAGGCCCGGTTCGAGGCCGAAGGACTGTTCGCACCGGAGCGCAAGCGCGCGATTCCGTTCCTGCCGCGCACGATCGGCGTCGTGACTTCTCCCACCGGGGCGGTGATCCGCGACATTCTCCACCGCCTGGCAGACCGTTTTCCGGTCCGCGTCCTTGTCTGGCCGGTGCTGGTCCAGGGGCAGGGCGCGGCGGAACAGGTCGCGGCAGCCGTGCGCGGCTTTTCGGCGCTGGCCCCGGATGGCGCGACGCCGCGTCCTGACCTCGTGATCGTCGCGCGCGGGGGCGGCTCGATCGAGGACCTGTGGGCGTTCAACGAGGAAGCGGTGGTCCGCGCCGTGGCCGATTGCACCATCCCGGTGATTTCCGCCGTGGGGCATGAAACCGATACCACCCTGTGCGATTTCGCTGCCGATCGCCGCGCGCCGACGCCGACCGCGGCGGCGGAAATGGCCGTTCCGGTCAAGGCCGACCTTGCCAACCAGATCGCCGAACTGGCGTTGCGCCAGCGCCGCGCCGTGCTGCGCCCGCTGCAACTGGGGCGTGAACGGCTGGCTGCCCGGGCGGATCGTTTGCCCCAGCCACAGGCGCTGCTCAGCCCGCAGGCGCAGAAGCTGGATGACCTGTCCGACCGGTTCCGTCGCGCCCTGGCCGACCGGACCATGCTGGCCCGGGGCGATTTGCAGCGGGTGGCCGGGCGGCTGTCGCTGCCGCTGCTGGCCTCGCGGGTGGAAGCGGCGCGCGGGCGGCTGGAGGGGCTGTCGCGGCTGTTCGTCTCGCTCGATCCCGACCGGGTGCTGGCGCGTGGCTACGTGCGGGTGACGGCGGGTGACGGGCGAACCCTGACCGGCAAGGCGGCAGCGGCGCAGGAACCGGCGCTGACCCTGCATTTCCGTGATGGAACGCTGGATGTTGCCCCCACTGCCGGTGGTACATCGCGGCCACCGGCCCGGCCGCGCCATCCCGCGCCGCCAGCGCCGGAACAGGGCAAATTGCTCTGACTGGCGGGCTTTGCTAGGGACCTCATCATGCTCATGAACTCCGCAGATCGCCCCGCCATGCTGTTCTATCAGGCCAACGGTTTCCGTGTGCTGAGCCCCGGCAATCATGTGGTTTGCGCCGCCACCGGCGAGCAGGTCGCGCTTGAGGTGCTGCGTTACTGGAGCGTCGAGCGGCAGGAAGCCTATGCCAGCGCCGAAGTGGCGACCCGGCACCTGCTGGGACAGGGGTGAGCGCGGTGATGCAGCGGCGGCTGTTCCTGGCTGCCGGAGGGGCGGCGGCCGGGTTCGGGTTGTGGCGCGCCAGCGGCTGGGCGGCGGAACGGACCAGCATGGATCCGATGGCCGATTTCGCGCTGAACGGACAGCTCACGCAGGGGGGATGGGCGCGGGGCAAGGCCCCTACCGATAGCACACGGCTATATCTCAACGGGCAGCAAGTGCGCCTTGCACCGGACCTGTCGTTCTTCATTGCCTTCGATCGCGATGCCGGACCCAGGGCCGAACTGCTGGCCGAGCAGCGCGGCGGCGGATCGAGCCGCGGCAGCTTCGCCGTCTCGCCGCGCTCCTGGCAGATCGAGCACATCCCGATCGGGCGTCGTCCCGGTTCGGCTCCCAGCGAGGAGTATGCCCGTCGCCGCGAGGCCGAGCAGGCCCGGATCCGCTCGGCCCGGCTGAAGGACCATGCGATCGAGGGCTGGCGGCAGAAGTTCATCTGGCCGGCGACCGGGCGGATCTCCGGCCGGTTCGGCTCGCAGCGGATCTACAACGGCAGTCCGGGGGCCTACCATTCGGGCCTCGACATCGCGACCGGGACCAGCGGCACGCCGTTCGTCGCCCCGGCCGACGGGGTGGTGATCCTGGCGGCGGAACAATCTTTCACGCTGGAAGGACGGCTCTTGATGATCGACCACGGGATGGGCCTCAACAGCGCTTTCCTGCACTGTTCCAGCCATGCGGTGAAAGAGGGCGACACCGTCCGCCAGGGCCAGTTCATCGGCCGCATCGGCGCGACCGGCCGGGCGACGGGGCCGCACCTGCACTGGTCGATCAAGTGGCGCGAGGCCCGGCTCGATCCGCTGCTGTTCCTGGGGAAGATGGGAGTTTAGGGTTTCCCCTCCCTACTCCACCCGCCGGACGCGGATCGCGCGCTGGCCGTCCACGTTCATCCGGTATGTGCCCAGCGCCGCCTTGTAGATCCGCACCTTGTCACCCTTGCGCGGGTCGAACACCAGCCGCTCGCTGTCGGTCTGTTCCCACACCGATCCGTCCTCCAGCGTGATCCGCCAGGTGCCATAGCCAAAGGCCCGGGCCGAAGCGACCGTGCCGAGGATCTCCTTGATTTCGTCCTTGTCGTCGTCGCCGCCGCCAAACAGGCCCAGACTCGGCAGCTTGAAGCCGAACAGGCCCTTGCGCGTCTCGCGCACGGCGGCGCGATCGGTCACCACCACTTCGCCGGCGGCAGTCGCCTGTTCCAGCTTGCCGACCTGGGCATCGAAACAGGCCAGCCGCGCGGCCGGATCGGCGATCGCCTTGCAGGCGACCAGGTCCTTGTAGGCTTGTGGAGCGGGCGGCGGAGCCTTGTCTTTCGCAGCGGCAGGGGTAGCCAGAACCAGAAAAAGTCCGATTGTCGCGGCCAAATGGTTAACGCGCATTGCCCATAACTCCCTCGCCAGCCCGGCGCAGTCCGCGCCCGTCCATTGGTTCAGCCGGTTAACAGGCCTTGGTGTCGGCGTAAACCACTGTGACTTTATGGTTACAGTATCGGCCAAACCGGCGCGAATCCGCCGCTCCGCGCTTTACAGGGGTGTCCCAGAGCGGCACGGAAGGCCCCATCGGGTAAATCTGGGCTGTTTTTGCGGCCCTTTTGCCTGTTCGCTCGCCGGGTTTCGGCCCGGCATCCAGAACAACGAGGGACTGGAAACACATGAAAACCATGCTCAAACTCGCATCTGCCCCCGCAGTGCTCGGCTTCGCGCTGACCGCTCTGCCGGCATATGCCCAGGACGCGGCCGACGAAGCCGACGAAGGTGCCACCATCGTCGTCACCGGTTCGCGCCTTGCTTCGCCGAATCTCGAATCGGCCAGCCCGGTGACCGTCGTCACCGCTGAAGAAATCAAGGGCACCGGCACCACCCGCGTGGAAGACCTGGTGAACTCGCTGCCGCAGGTCTTTGCCGGCCAGGGCTCCAACTACGCCAACGGCGCTTCGGGCGCGGCCACGCTGAACCTGCGCGGTCTGGGTTCGGAACGCACCCTGGTGCTGGTCAACGGTCGTCGTCTGACCCCGGGTGACCCGAGCACTTCGGCTGCCGACATCAACGTGATCCCGGGTGCGATGGTCAAGCGCATCGACGTGCTGACCGGCGGTGCTTCGTCGGTGTACGGCGCTGACGCCGTGTCGGGCGTTGTCAACTTCGTGATGGACACGAAGTTCGAAGGCTTCCGCATCGACGGCCAGTACAGCTTCTACAACCACAACAACGACATCGGCTCGCAGGTTACCAACCCGCTGGCGGCTCGCGGCTATGCGATCCCGCGCGGCATGGTCACCGATGGCGGCACCGTTGACGCCACCATCGCTTTCGGCACCAGCTTCGACGATGGCCGCGGTCACATCAGCGCCTATGCCGGCTACCGCAAGGTTGACGCCGTGCTGCAGCGCGACCGTGACTACTCGGCCTGCTCGCTGTCTGCCCGCACCACTGCCCAGGTCGCTGCCAACGGCGCGCTCTACAGCTGCGGCGGCTCGGCCACCTCGGCCAACGGCACCGTGTTCGACGGCACCTCGTCGACCTACCAGATCGGCGCTGGCCGCACCCTGGTTCCGGGCTTCACCCCGTACAACTTCGGTCCGCTGAACTACTTCCAGCGTCCGGACGAGCGTTACACCGCCGGCGTGTTCGCCGAGTACGAAGTCAGCGATTCGCTGAAGCCGTACCTCGAGTTCATGTTCATGGATGACCGTACCGTTGCCCAGATCGCCCCCTCGGGCAACTTCGGCAACACCCTGTCGATCAACTGCGACAACCCGCTGCTCGGCGCCAGCCAGTATGCGATCCTCTGCGCCCCCGGTAACCTGCTGTCGGATGCGTCGAACCCGTTCGCCACGGTCGGCAACAGCGGTGGCACCGCGCTGGTCTTCACCGACGCGCTGGGCAACACCTACAACAAGGGCTTTGCGCAGATCCTGCGTCGTAACGTCGAAGGCGGCGGCCGTCAGAGCGATCTGCAGCACACCTCCTATCGCGGCGTGCTGGGCCTGAAGGGCGATCTGTCGGACGCCTGGTCGTACGACATGTACTACCAGTACGGCCGCACGGTTTATAACCAGATCTACAAGAACGACTTCTCGGTCAGCCGCATCACCAAGGCGCTGGACGTGGTCGACGATGGTTCGGGCAACGCCGTTTGCCGTTCGTTCCTCGACGGCACCGATCCGAACTGCGTTCCCTGGGATATCTGGGGTCCGGCCGGCAGCGTCACCCAGGCAGCTCTGAACTATGTTCAGGTTCCGGGTCTGGCCAAGGGCATCAACACCGAACAGATCGTCTCGGGCGCTCTGACCGGTGACCTCGGCGCCTACGGCATCAAGAGCCCGGCTGCCCAGGAAGGCTTCGGCATCGCGATCGGTGCGGAATACCGCAAGGCCACCCTCGACTTCGTCACCGACGTTTCGTTCCAGACCGGCGACCTTGCCGGCCAGGGCGGCGC
>ERZ761602.1119-NODE-1119-length-51308-cov-12.016526_pt1 | contig 51308 bp, 34 predicted proteins | sample MGYA00512165_ERZ761602 | MGnify/ENA primary metagenome ERZ761602 (study PRJEB28899, sample SAMN02445085) | bioreactor sludge metagenome | biome: EBPR sludge; isolation source: Thorneside wastewater treatment plant | place: Australia: Brisbane, Thorneside...
CTGGGCACGAACCTGTATACGCTGCACATTGAGGTGGCCTACGATGGCGACTTTGTCTACGCCCAGACGGAGCCGGGGGCGACCATCACGATCTCGGTGGCGGGCAAGGCGGCGCTCACGGGTCAGGCCAACGGTGAAGGTGTCGTGGAAGGGTGGCGCGACGAATGGCAGGCGCTGTGGACGCCGGCTCAGCCCAACATTGCACCGGGAGACACCGTGGCCGCTGCGGCGGCCGGGCACGCCCCGCCCGCCGTCCCGTCACCGGCGGACGCCGCCGCTCTCCCAGGGGTGCCGGCGCAGCAGCTTGCCCGGGAAGATGCCGCGCGCGATGCCGTGGCGCTGACGCCGATCCAGCGCTGGTTCTTCGACCAGCGCTTCGAGGACGCGCACCACTGGAACCAGGCCTTCTGCTTCGAGATTCCCGCAGCGCTGGGCCTCGTGCCGCTCCAGACGGCCTGGAGCCGCCTGCTGGGGCGCCACCCGGCGCTGTGCCAGCGTTTCACGCGATCGGCAGATGGCGCCTGGCGCGTGGCCAGCTCGTCACCGGACGAGCAGGCGCCGGTGGTCAGCTTCGACCTCTCGGCGCTCGACTCGGCGCGTGCCCGCGAGCAGATCGAGGAGCGCGGCACCGAGGCGCAGGCCGGGCTGTCTCTCGAGCGCGGCCCGCTCGCCCGCGCCGTGCACTTCGACCTCGGGGCGCAGCGGCCGGCGCGCCTGCTCATCGTCGTCCACCACCTGGTGGTCGACGGCGTGTCGTGGCGCATCCTGCGCGAGGATCTGGAAGCGTTGCTGCACGAGGCCATCGAGGGCCGGGCCGTGGCCCTGCCGCCGCCGACCGCCAGCGTCGCCGAGTGGGCACGTGCCCTCGCCCGCCAGGCACAAGCCGCCGAGTGGCGGGCCAGCGTGCCCTTTTGGACCACGATGGCACGCCACCCGTCGTGGTCGCTGCCACAACCCCTGCCCGGTGCGACGCTGGCCGGTCCGGCCCGCCACGTGATGCGGCTGACCTCCGAGGACACGCGGCGGCTGCTGCAACGCGTGGCGTCGCGCTTCGGCACGCCGGTGCAGGCCGCCTTGCTGTCGGCGCTGGGCCGCGCCCTGCAGGCACGCACCGGCCTGGCGACGCTGCGCATCGACCTCGAGGGCCATGGCCGGGAACCGATCGACGCGGCGCCGGACGTGTCGCGCACGATCGGATGGTTCACCAGCCTGTTCCCGTTCGTGATGTCCTTGCCCGAGGCCAGGCCCGAGGGAGCCGCGCTGTCGGCGCTGCTGGCGCTGCAGCGGCAGCTGGACGCGCTGCCGCTGCGCGGACTGGGCTACGGGGTGCTTCGCTGGCTGGCCGACGATGCCGCGCTGCGCGGGCAGCTCGATCCGGCGGTCGGCTCGCCGCTGCTCTTCAACTACCTCGGCCAGTTCGACTCGGTCGTCGCGGGATCGTCGCTGATGCGGTTCGCCGCGGAGTCCACCGGACCCTGGCGCAGTCCGCGCGCGCACCGGGCACACCCGCTGGAGGTCGTCGCCCAGGTGCGCGAAGGGCGCCTCGAGATCGTCTGGGAGCACGACGCGGCCATCGTCGACGGTGCGTGGGTCGAGTCGCTGATGCACGGGATGCACGATGCCCTGCTGGACCTGCTGCGGGTGGCCGAGGAGCCGACGGCTCTGCCGGTCGAGGCTGCGGCCGCGGCCGATGCGCTCCCGGCGACGCCGGCACCCGCGAGCCCCGCGGTGCTCGAACGGCCGTATCCGCTGACGCCGATGCAGCGGCTGTACTTCGCGGTCGAGCGGCTGCACCCCGAGCTCGGGATGCAGCTGTGGCAGTTCGCGCTCGAGGGCGAGCTGAATCCGACCCGCATGCAGCGTGCGCTGCTGCGCGTGATCGAGCGCCACCCCGTGCTGCGCTCGGCCTTCGCGGTCGATGAACAGGACCAGCCCGTGCAGCAGCCTCGGGACGTGGACGACCTGCCGTGGATCGACGAGGACTGGCGCGAGCTGGCCCAGGCCGAGCAGTCGAGGCGGCTGCAGCTGCGGCTGTCCGAGGACCGTTCGCGGCCGCTCTCGCTGCTCGAGCCGCCGCTGATGCGGGTGCGGCTGATCCGCCTGGCCGACACGCGGTGGCAGATGATCTGGACCACCCACCACTTGACGCTGGACGGCTGGTCGTGGCCCATCGTGATGGCCGAGTGGTCGCGGGCCTACGAGGCGCTGGAGAGCGGCCATGCGCCGGCCGAGTCGCCGGCGCTGCCGTACCGGGCCTATGTCGAGTGGCTCACCAGCGCGGCCCCCGACGGCCAGGCGTTCTGGGCCGAGCAGCTGGCCGGCGTCGCCGCGCCGACGCCGCTGTCCGCCCCGAACGGCGATGCCGTCGGCACGGCCGGGCCCGCAACCGTCCCGACCGAGCGCATCACCGAGCTGCCGCCGGAGCTCACGGCGAGGCTGCTCGCGCTGGCGCGGCGGTGGCGCCTGACACCCGGCACCCTGTTCATCGGCGCCTGGGCGTGCACGCTGGCGCACGCCGCCGCTGCGGAGCGTGTCGTGCTCGGCCTGGCGCTCAGCGGGCGTCCGCCCGAGCTCGCCGGCATCGAGACGCTCGTCGGATCCTGCGTGGTCAACGTGCCGCTGGCGCTCACCCTTCCCGGCGGGGCCGATCTGCAGACCTGGCTCACACAGGTGCAGTTGCAGCAGTTCGACCTGGCGCGCCACCAGTACACGGCGCCGGAGGACATCCAGCAGGCCTCCGGCGTGCCGTGGCGCCAGCGGCTCTTCGACAGCCTGCTGGTGTTCCAGAACTACCGCATCGACGACGACGCGACGCGCATGGGCCAGGGCGTGCGCACGCGCGTGCTCGCCGTGCCCGAGGCGACGGCCTACCCGCTGACGCTGACGATCACGGCCGGGCCGGAGGCGCGCATCCGCTGGCTCGGCAGCTCGCCCGCCATGACGCCCCAGGTGCTCGAGGCCTTCGCGAGCGACATGCTCGGCGCCCTGCAGGCGCTGGCCGCGGGCGAGCTCGCCGACCTCGCGGCGTGGCGGGCCGCGCTGCCACCGTCCACGCGCGGTCGCGCATGGGCGTCGACGCTGCCGATCGCGGCCGCCGCGACCACCGCGTCGGCGCGCGCGGCGGCAGGGGCGCCTGGCGCCGGGCAGGCCGCCGGACGGCCGGCGGTGCCCCCACCGGCGCCAACGGAGGCGGTGGCAACGGCGCAACCCTCGGCAGCGCCCGACCGCGCGGCCGCTGCCGCGCCGCCGTCCACCGCCTTGCCGGTGGCTGAAACCTCGCTCGAGGGAGAGCTCGCGGCGTTGTGGGCCGAGCTGCTCGGCATCGACCCGATGCCGCCCGAGGCCAACTTCTTCGAGGCCGGCGCCAACTCGCTGCTGTTGGTGCGCGCGCACCGCATCATCAACGAACGCCTCGGCCTGCAGCTGCCGCTGGTGGCCCTGCTGCAGTACCCGAGCGTGCGGCAACTGGCACGGCACCTGGCCGAGGACGGCGCGGCCGCGACCGGTGGGCTGGCGGACGCGGCGCTCGAGCGCGCGAGGCGGCGGCAGCACGCGCAGCGACAGCGCCTGGCGGCATCGCAGCCTCGTCCCGGCGTGTGAGATCCGGATCGTGAGTTACGCCGAGCAGTACGACCCCGACGACGGCATCGCCATCATCGGCATGGCCGGCCGCTTCCCCGGCGCGCGCGATGTCGACGAGCTGTGGCGCAACATCGTGGCCGGACGGGAGAGCATCGCGCGCTTCACGCGCGACGAGCTCGAGCCCTCGTTCCCCGAGGACATGGCCGAGCGGGCCGAGCCGGGGTACGTCCTGGCCCGCGGGATCCTCGACGACGTCGATCGCTTCGACGAAGGCTTCTTCGGCTTCAGCCCGGCAGAGGCCGCGTTGCTCGATCCGCAGCACCGGCTGTTCCTGCAGGCCGCGTGGGCGGCACTCGAGCATGCCGGGCACGATCCGGCCGCGTTCGGCGGGCTGATCGGCGTCTATGCCGGCGCGACGGCGAACAGCTACTACCTGAACAACCTGCTGTCGCGGCGCGACGTGACCGGGCGGCTGGGCCTGCTGACGACGCAGATGGCCAACCAGGGCCACTACATCGCCACCCGCACGGCCTACAAGCTCGACCTGCGCGGACCGGCGCTGAACATCCTGACCGCCTGCTCGACCTCGCTGGTCGCGGTGTGCACCGCGGTGCAGGCGCTGCAGGCCTTCCAGTGCGACATGGCGCTGGCCGGCGGCGTCTCGATCACCCTGCCGCAGCGTCGCGGCTACCTGCACCAGGAGGGGTCGATCCTCTCGCCGGACGGCCACTGTCGCGCCTTCGACGCCGAGGCCGCCGGCACGGTCTTCGGCAACGGCCTGGGCATCGTCGTGCTGCGCCGCCTGCGCGAGGCGCTCGATGCCGGCGACACCGTCTACGCGGTGATCAAGGGCGCGGCGCTGAACAACGACGGTCACGAGAAGCTCAGCTTCACCGCGCCTGGCGTGGAGGGCCAGGCGGCGGTGATCGCGATGGCGCAGGCACTGGCCGGCATCGACCCGCAGACCATCGGGTACATCGAGGCGCATGGCACCGGCACGGCGCTGGGCGACCCGATCGAGGTGGCTGCCTTGACGCAGGCCTTCCGCGCCGGCGGCGCGCAGGGCACCGGCACCTGCGCGCTGGGCTCGCTGAAGACGCAGATCGGTCATCTGGACGCGGCGGCGGGCGTTGCCGGACTGATCCGCGCCACGCTGGCCGTGCACCACGGCATCCTGCCGCCGACCCTGCATTTCCAGTCGCCGAACCCGCGCCTGGAGCTCGAGCGCTCGCCCTTCGTGGTCCACGACAGCGCCCGACCCTGGCCGGCCGGCCGCACGCCGCGGCGCGCCGGGGTCAGCTCGTTCGGCGTCGGCGGGACCAACGCCCACGTCGTGCTCGAGCAGTGCCCTGCGCGGCCTGCGGGCGGCGCCGGCGGCGTGCCGGGCGATCCGGCGGCCCTGGCGGCGGACGGCGCGGCGCAGCTGCTGGTGCTCTCGGCGCGCGATGCGTCGGCGCTCGACCGCGCGACCGAAGGGCTGCGTCGGCACCTGGAGGCGTTGCCGCAGGCCTCCGGCGAGGTGCCGGCGCTGGCCGATGTCGCGCACACGCTGCAGAGCGGGCGACACCCGTTCGGGCTGCGCCGGGCCTGGGCCTGCACCGATCTGGACAACGCGGTGGCGCTGCTGTCGCGGCCGCTGCCGCCGCCGAAGCAGGCCGCCGGCCGTCTCGCGGTGGCCTTCCTGTTTCCGGGGCAGGGTGCGCAGCAGGCCGGCCTGGGCCGCGGCCTCTACGACACGGAGCCCGTCTTTCGCGACGAGATCGATGCCTGCGCCGAACGGCTGCGCGAGCCGCTCGGCGGTGACCTGCGCGAGTGGCTGTTCCCGGCGCCGCAGCAGCTGGCCGAGGCGCAGCAGCACCTGTCTCGGACGGCGGTCACGCAGCCCGCGCTGCTGGCGTTGCAGCTCGCGCTGGCCCGCCTGTGGTCGAGCTGGGGCATCGCGCCGGCCGCGCTCTTCGGCCACAGCGTCGGCGAGTACGCCGCGGCGTGCGTCGGCGGCACCTTCACGCGCGACGACGTGCTGCTGCTCGTCGCGCACCGCGCGCGGCTGATGCAACAGATGCCCGCCGGCGCGATGCTCGCGGTGCGCGCCAGCGTCGAGCAGCTGCGTGGCGAGATCGGCGACGGGGTCGAACTCGCGGCGCGCAACGCGCCGACGCTGACCATCCTGTCGGGCAGCCTGGAGGCCGTCGGCCGCGTCCAGGAGCGGCTGGACCGCTGCGGCATCGCGCACCGGCGTGTCGCGACCTCCCATGCGTTCCACTCGGCGATGATGGAGCCGGTGGCCGCGAGCTTCGAGGCCCTGGTGCAGCGGACACCGCGTCGCGCGCCTCGGCTGCCCTGGATCTCGGGCCTGACCGGCCGGCCGGTGACCGCCGACCAGGCGTGTTCCCCGGCGTACTGGGCCCGCCAGCTGCGCGAGCCGGTCCAGTGCGTCGACGCACTGGCGGAGTGCCTGGCGAGCGGGGCTGCGCTGCTCGAGGTCGGGCCGGGCGACGGCCTGACGCGCCTGGCTCGGCAGCATCCGCTGCACGATCGCAGCCCGGCGATCGTCGCGTCCTTGCGCCTGCAAGCCACGGGGGGCGGGGTGCCGGCGCACGTGGCCGAGCGCCAGAGCTTGCTGGCGGCCGCCGGGCAGTTGTGGTGCGCGGGGGCGGCCATCGACTGGCCCGCGCTGCACACGAAGAGCCGGCGCCGGGTGCCCTTGCCGACCTATCCGTTCGCCCGCCACCGCCATTGGGTCGAGCCGCTGCCGGCGCAGACGCAGCACCCTGGCCCTTCCGCGTTCGGCACGGCGGCGGGCGAGCTTGGCGGGGCAGGCGCGGCGGCTGATGCACCTGCGCTGCCGCCGCCTTCGCCGCGGCCATCACCACCGCCCGCGGCCGGGTCTGCAGGCGCCGGCCCAGGCGCCGTGTCAGCGGGTCCGGTGCCGGTCGCGCAAGGCCACGCGCCGCCCGCTGGGCCAGGTGCCGCGCCGCCCGGCGCGACCTTTGAGTACGCCGTCCGGCCGGGACTGCAGGCACGCCTGCAAGCCTTGTTCGGCGAGCTGGCCGGCATCGAGCCGGCGCAGGTCTCGACGGCCGCGAACTTCCTCGAACTCGGCCTGGATTCCCTGCTGCTGACCCAGGCCTCGCAGGCGCTGGCCCGGCAGTTCGGCGTTCGCGTGCCGATGCGCCGGCTCCTCGAGGATTGCACGACCATCGACGCCCTGGCCGCCGAGCTCGGGCCGCAGTTGCCGCCCGAGCCGGCCGCGACGCCGCCGGCGCCGGATCTGCCGCTGTCACGGCCCGCACCGCAAGGTGTTGCCGCCACGCTGGCAGGGCCGGTGGCCACGCCAGCCGGCCTGCCCTCGCACTGGCTCGACCTGTTTGCGCAGCAGCTGGCCCTGATGGGCCAACAGCTCGCGATGATCCGTGGTGAACGGGTCGACCCGCCGAGGTCGTCGTGGGCGCCGGCGCCGCTTGCCGAAGCCCCTGGCGCACCCGGTGCGCCACCACGGCCCGCAACGGTGCCGACGTCGGCCGCCCCGGCGTCGGCGGGCAGCCTGGCCGCGTCCGCGGAGGTCCCGCGGGAGGCTGGCGCCGTCGCGCCGCCAGCCTTCGGACCGTACCGGCCGCCTTCGTCGGCATCAGCCGGTGCGCTGCCTCCCGAGGTGGCCGAGGAACTGGCGCGGTTCGCCGCGCGCTATGGCGAGCGCACCGCGGCGTCCAAGCGCTGGACGCAGGAGCACCGCGCGCAGCTGGCCGACCCGCGCTCGGTCGCCGGCTACCGGCAGGCCTGGAAGGAACTGGTCTACCCGATCGTCACCGTCCGATCCGCGGGCTCGCGGCTGTGGGACCTCGACGGCCACGAGTACATCGATGTCACGAACGGCTTCGGGATGATCCTCTTCGGCCACAACCCGCCGTTCGTGCGCGAGGCCGTGCAGCGCCAGCTCGACGCCGGGTACGAGATCGGGCCGCAGACAGTGCTGGCCGGCGATGTCGCGCAGGCGCTGTGCGCGATGGTCGGCATGGAGCGCGCGGCCTTCTGCAGCACCGGCTCCGAAGCGGTGATGGCGGCGATCCGCTTGGCCCGCACGGTGACCGGCCGCGAGCGCATCGTCGTCTTCGAGGGCGCGTACCACGGCATCTTCGACGAGGTGCTCGTGCGCCCGGGGCGCACCGCGCCGGCGCCCGGCGAGGTACCACGCGCCGTGCCGGTCGCGCCGGGCATTCCGCCGTCGATGGTCTCGCAGGTCACCGTGCTGCCGTACGGCGACGCGCAGTCGCTGCGCACGATCCAGGCGCTGGGCCCCGAGCTCGCGGCGGTGCTGGTCGAACCGGTGCAGAGCCGCCGCCCCGAGCTGCAGCCGAGGGACTTCCTGCACGAGTTGCGCCGCCTGACGGCCGCCTCGGGCACGGCACTCGTGTTCGACGAAGTCGTCACCGGATTCCGCGTCCACCCGGGCGGCGCGCAGGCCGTCTTCGGCGTCCGCGCGGACATCGCCACCTATGGCAAGGTGGTCGGTGGCGGGCTGCCGATCGGCGTCGTGGCCGGCTCGGCGCAGTTCCTCGACGCGCTGGACGGGGGGGGCTGGCGCTTCGGGGACGATTCCGCGCCGCAGGCCGGCGTGACCTTCTTCGCCGGCACCTTCGTGCGCCACCCGCTGGCGCTGGCCGCCGCGCGGGCCGTGTTGAAACGGCTGGAGAGCGAGGGGCCGGCGCTGCAACGCGAGCTCAACCAGCGCACGACGCGCCTGGTCGAGTCGCTGCGGCGCACGGCGGCGCAGACCGGTGCCCCGTTGCAGGTCGAGCACTTCTCGTCGTGGTTCTGCCTGCGCCTGCCGGCCGAGCTGCCACTGGCCAGCCTGTTCTTCCCGGCGCTGCGGCTGCGGGGCATCCATGCCTGGGAGGGACGCCCATGCTTCCTGACCACCGCGCACGGCGACGACGAGCTGCGGCAGATCACCGATGCGGTGCGCGACGTGCTGCTGGAGATGCAACGCTGCGGCTTTCTGCCCCCCGGGTTGCCCGCTGCCGCAACGCGGCCGGCGGCGGCCGAGCCTCCGGTGACCGGCGCACGCCGCGGCCGTGATCGCGAGGGGCGAGAGGCCTGGTTCGTCCCCGATCCCGACCGCCCCGGCAAGTACCTGCAGATCCTCGACGGACCCGTGCCCCATGACTGAGCTCCCGTCCGAGCCGCCCCGCGGCGATGAGCGGGGCGCCGCGGCATCGCCGCCGCCGCTGCTGCAACCGGTCGACTTCGATCCGTTCGCTGGCGAACCTGTCGCCGCTGCGGCTGTCAGCCGCCACGCGCTGACGCCGCCGCAGCGCGAGGTGCTGGCCGCCGTGCAGATGGGCCCGCATGCGCAGTGCGCCTTCAATCTCTGCTACGTGCTGCACCTGGCCGGCCCGCTGTCGGCCGTGTCGATGCGCCAGGCCATGCAGCGTGTCGTCGATCGCCACGCGGCCCTGCGCATGTGCGTGTCGCCCGACGACCACGAGCAGGTGATCCACGAACGCCTGGTGGCGGACCTGCCGCACGTGGATCTGTCGGGTCTGGAACCGGCCGCGCAGCAGCAGGCCCTGGCCGAACTGCAGGCGCAGGAGACGGGCACGCCCTTCGACCTGCACGTCGCGCCGCTGTGGCGCGCGCAGGTGCTCAGCTGGGCGGCCGATCGGCACGCGCTCGTGCTCAGCGTGCACCATCTCGCGTCGGACGGCTGGTCGTCGTCCGTCCTGTTCGGCGACCTGGCCCGGGCCTATGCGGCCGAGCGTTTCGGCATGACCCCGCAGTGGTCGGCCGCGCTGGCCTACGAGGACTACCTGGCGTGGCAGGGCTCCGCCGAGAGCCAGGCCCGGCAGCGCGAGTCGCTGGCCTGGTGGGCCGTTTGCCATCGCGATCCTGCGGCGCCGATCGCCCTGCCGACGGACCACGCGCGTCCGCCGCTGAAGACTTACCCCTGCCGCACCGCCGTGCTGCCGATCGAGCCCACGCTGGCGACGGCCGTGCGCAAGCTCGGGGCGCGTCACGGCTGCACGCCGTTCGCCACACTGCTGGCCGTCTTCGCCGGGCAGCTCGCGCGGCTGTCCGGCAGCCGCGACCTCGTCATCGGCGTGCCGATGGCCGCGCAGGCGCTGCTCGACCACGGTCACGTGATCGCGCACGGCGCCCACACCGTGCCGCTGAGGCTGGAGGTCGACGTCGAGCGTCCGTTCGCCGACCACCTCGCTGCGGTGCGCCGGGCGCTGCTCGACGCGCAGGCGCACCAGGAGGCGGGGTTCGGCCAGCTCGTGCGTGAACTGTCGCTGCCGCGCGATCCGTCGCGCACGCCGCTGGTGGACGTGCTGTTCAACGTCGACCGCCTCGGCGCTCCCTTCGATTTCGGCGAACTGAGGCTCGAGCGCGTCGACACACCCAAGGCCTTCATGAACGCGGAGCTGTGGCTGGACGTCGTCGACGACGGCCGGGCGTTGACCTTGCACGGCGCCTGCCGCGAGTCCCTCTACGAGCCGGACACCCTGCGGCGCTGGCTGCACGCGTTCCGCCACGCGCTGGCGCGCCTGGTCGACGACCCGGCGCTGCCGCTTGCCGTGGCCTGTGCGCCGGCCGGTGACGAGCAGGCGCAGCTGGACCGTTTCAATGCCACGCGTCGCGCGGTCGATGACCGTGCACGCCTGGAGGTGCTCGTGCAGCGCCAGGCCGAACGGACCCCGCGGGCCGTGGCGCTGCGTTGTGAAGACCGGGTGCTGAGCTATGCCGAGCTCGACGCGCGTGCGAACGGCGTGGCCTTCGCGTTGCAGGCCGAGGGCGTGGCGCCGGGCGACCGGGTGGGGCTCTTCTGCGGTCGACACGAGGGCATGGTCGTCGGCGTACTGGGCATCCTCAAGGCCGGCGCGGCCTACGTCCCGCTGGACCCTGCCTACCCCGACGAGCGCCTGGTCTTCATGGCCGAGGACGCGCAGCTGAGGCTGGTGGCCTGCGACGCTCAGACCGAGGCCGGCTGGCCCGTGCCGGCAGGGCGCCGCCTGCGACTGGACGACTGCCCGCCGCGGGCGCAGGCGCCCGCGCTCCCGGCCGCCGATGACGCGCCGGCCTACGTGATCTACACCTCCGGCTCGACCGGACGGCCCAAGGGTGTCGTCGTCAGGCACCGTTCGGTCGTGAACTTCCTCGACAGCGTGGTCCGGGTGCCAGGGCTCTCGGCCGAGGACCGCATGGCCGCCGTCGCCCCGTTGTCCTTCGACATCTCGGTCTTCGACCTGTTCGCCCCGCTGAGCGTCGGTGCCTCCGTGGTGCTGGTCACGCGAGCCGAGGCGCGTGACGGCCTGGCCCTGAGCCGGCGGCTCGCCGACAGCGGCGCGACGCTGATGCAGGCCACGCCGACGACCTGGCGCCTGCTGATCGACGCCGGCTGGCAGGCGTGCAGCGGGTTCCGGGCGTTCAGCGGCGGCGAGGCGCTCGCGCCGGAGCTCGCGCGTGCGCTGCAGCAGCGCGGGGCCGAGGTCTGGAACTTCTACGGGCCGACGGAGACCACCGTGTACTCGACCTGCGGTGCCGTCGGCGAGGTCGCCGACGGCGTGCGCATCGGCCGGCCGATCGCCAACACGTCCGTTCACGTGCTCGACGAACGCCTGCGCCCGCTGCCGCTGGGCGCCGTCGGCGAGATCTGCATCGGCGGCGACGGGGTCGCCGTCGGCTATCACGGCAGGCCGGAGCTGACGGCCGAACGCTTCGTGGCCGATCCGCGCCACGCGGGGCAGCGCCTGTATCGCACGGGCGACCGCGGCCGCTGGCACGGCGACGGCACGCTCGAGTGCCTGGGGCGGATCGACCATCAGGTCAAGCTGCGGGGCCACCGCATCGAGCCGGGCGAGATCGAGGCCGTCCTGTTGCGCCAGCCGGGCGTCCGCGGTGCGCTCGTCGTGCTGCGGGCCGAGCGGCCGGCAGAGGAGCACCTCGTGGCCTATGTCGTCGGCGACACGCCCGATCCGCGGGCGCTGCGCGAGGCCCTGCGTCGCCAGCTGCCGGAGGTCATGCTGCCGCGCCACGTGGTGCCGATCGAGGCCTGGCCGCTGCTGCCCAACGGCAAGATCGACCGGCAGGCGCTGCCGCCGCCCCAGGCGACGCCGGCGCCTGCCGCGATGCCCGCGGCCGACGCCCTCGACGGACCCGAGGCCGTGGTCGCGGCGATCTGGCGGCGGCTGCTCGGCGTGGCCGACGTGCGCGCGAGCGACAACTTCTTCGACCTCGGAGGCCACTCGATGCTGGCGGCGCGGGCGGCACAGGAGATGCAGCAGGCGCTGGGCCATCCGGTGGGTGTCCCGCGCCTGGTGATGGAGACGCTCGAGCAACTCGCGCGGCCGTCGGCGGGCGCCGCCGGCAAGTTGCCCGAGCTGCCACGCGAAGGCGGCTGGTGGCGGCGCTGGGTCGGCGCGCGGCGCGGCGGCTGACGCGGGATTGCCCCTGGCCCACGATGGCCCTGACCGGCATCGACGCCCGGCTGCTGCCCAGCCCGCTGGCCGACGTGCAGCTGTGGTGCATCGACCTCGACCAGCCGCTGCCCGATGCGGGTCGCACGGTCCTGTCGCCCGACGAGCAGGCGCGCGCGCAGCGCTTCCGCTTCGCGCGCGACCGCCGGCGATTCGAGGTCGGCCGGGTCGCGCTGCGGCAACTCCTCGCGTCGCGGCTCGGCACGGCGCCGGCAGCGGTGGTGCTGTCCTCGATCGGGCACGGCAAGCCCGTCCTCGCACCGGTGTCCGGAGCGCTGCACTTCAACCTGAGCCACAGCGCGGGCTTCGCGCTGGTGGCGATCTCGCCGACGGCAGCGGTGGGCATCGATGTCGAGGGCGTGGGCGAGCTGGCGGACGCGGCGGGACTGGCGCAGGAGCACTTCAGCGCGGCCGAGCACGCCGAGTGGCTGTCGTTGCCGCAGCCGCAGCGAGCGCGGGCATTCTTGCGGGGCTGGACGCGCAAGGAGGCGTGCCTGAAGGCCTGGGGCATCGGGCTGTCGATGTCGCCGCGGCAGGTCGAGGTCGGCATCGCGCCGCTGCCGCGATGGGTGGCGGCCCCGCACCCCTGCCTCGGTGGTCCGCTGCAGCTGGCCTCGCTGGCCGTGCCCGACAATGATGGGCTGGAGGCTGCCGTGGCGTTGGGAACGGCGGGCGGCCCTGGCGAGTGACGGCGACGCAACCCGGAGTGTCGATGCAGCCCTTCTACGCCGGCGAGGCCGCGCGGCGGCTGTTTGCCCTGTTCGATGCCGCCTCCACGGCCGTCGACGGCCGGCCCGGGCCGGCCGTCCTGATCTGTGCGCCGCACGGCCAGGAAGGCCTGCGCGCGCATCGGCTGCTGCGCGTGCTGGCGCAACGCCTGTCGCGCTCCGGCTGCGACGTGCTGCGTTTCGACCCCTACGGCAGCGGCGACTCGGCCGGCGCCGACGAGGACCTCGACTGGGACGGCTGGGTCGACGACATCGGGGTCGCCGCGGCCGAGTTGGCGCGACGCTGTCCGGGCCGGCCGCAGGTCTGGATCGGCGTGCGCCTGGGCGCGAGCGTGGCCTGCTCCGCGGCAGGACGGGCCGCATCCGCCGCGGCCTCGGGTTCGCGCGGGCCGGCGGTCCGCCCGGCGGCGCTCGTGCTGTGCGAGCCGGTGCTCGACGGGCCGGCCTACCTGCGCTCACTGGCGCTGGCAACCGTGCAGGCGCTGGAGGCGAGTTGCAGCATCCGCGAACCGGCGTGGCGCGCGACCCTGCGCGACGAGCCGGTTGTGCTGGAGCGCGAGGCCGTCGGCTTCGCGCTGGGCGAGGCGCTGCACGAGGCCCTGCGCGCGCTGTCGCCGGTGACGCTCGCCCGGCCCGGGGTGGCGCGGATCGCGGTCGTCGCGCCGAAGCACGATGCGGCGCTGGCGGCCTTGGCCCGCGACTGGCGGGTGTCCGGACACGAGGTCACGCTGGAGGTCCTGCCCTACCGATTCGACTGGACGGCCGAAGAAGCCTTGAACACGGCCCTCGTGCCCCCCGAGCTGGTCGGCCGCCTGGCCGCACTGGCCGGCGACACCGCAGCGCCCGCGCCCGCGCGATGAACGAGCAGGTGCTGTGCCTCGGGTCCCAGGCGAACCTCCTGGCGATCTGGACCCCGCCGGAGGGCGAGCCGCGCCCGGTCGCCATGGTGCTGCTCAACGCTGGCGTCATCCATCGCATCGGTGCACACCGCATCAACGTCAAGCTCGCCCGCCGGCTCGCCGCGGACGGCTACGGCTGCCTGCGCTTCGACCTGGGCGGGGTCGGCGACAGCCCGACCGAGCGCGGCGCGGCCGACTACCGCGTGCAGGCGGTGCGCGACATCATCGCGGTGCTCGACGCGGTCCAGGCCCGCTTCGGCGTCGCGGCGTTCGCGCTGGTGGGCATCTGCTCGGGTGCAGCCCATGCGCAGGCCGCCGCGCTGGTGGACCGCCGCATCCGCGGCGTCTTCCTGATCGACGGCTACATGCACCCGACCTGGCGCGGGCGGGCCCACTTCGCGTCGCGCATGGTGCAGGCCTACGGCTGGCGCGCCACGGCCGCGCGCGTGGTGCGCCACCTCGCCGGGCGCGCGCGGCGCGCGGCGACGGGTGATCCGGCGCACGCCGCCGACGGCTTGCAGCGAAGCCGGGCCGAGTTCGCCGCCGACATGCAGCAGCTGGTCGGGGACGGTGTGCAGGTCGTGCTGATGTTCACCGGCAGCGTGCTCGAGCTGTATGCGTATCCCGCGCAGCTGCGCCACGGCTTCGCCGGCCAGCCGTGGGTGGACCGGGTGCGCTGCCTCTTCGAACCCGGCGTCGACCACACGCTGACCTTGCGCGAGTCGCAGCGCCTGCTGGTCGAGCATGTGCGCGCGTGGCTCCCGCACGTCGCGCCCGCCGGGTCCGATCGATGACCCGCGGCTTTCGCGTCCACGCGTCGAACTACGCCTGGGCCGAGGCGGCGACGACCCTCGCCGGCATCGCGTCCTTCCCGATCCTCACGCGGCTGCTCAGCGTCGCCGACTACGGCACCATGAACCTGGTGACCTCGATGCTCGGCCTGGCGGTCGCCTGCGGCAAGCTCGGCCTGCAGCACGCCGCGTTGCGCATGTGGGCCGGCGTGGCAACGGGCCGCGCGGGCCACTCGATGGCCGCCTTCGAGGCGACGGTGCTGGGGGGCATGCTCGCCTCGGGCACGGCGGCGCTGCTGGTCTGGCTGGCCACCGTGTCCTTCGTTCCCGCCGGGTGGTGGGGCGAGCCGGGCGCCGGGATCGTCGCCTGGCTGGCGGCACCGCTGATCCTCATCCGTGTGCTCGACAGCGCCGCCACCAACGACCTGCGCGCGCGCGAGGCCAGCGGCGCGCTGGCGATCTACTCCGTCGCGCGGCGCTATGTGCTGCTGCTGGCGATCGTCGGCACGCTCTGGTGGTGGAGCCGTGACCTGGTCGGCTTCTACCTCGCGTCGATCGTCTTCGAGGCCCTCGCGCTGGCCGTGCTGCTCGGTTGGATGTTCAGGGGCCGACCCTGGCCGGCGCCGCGCGATGTCTCGTGGCCGCTGTACCGCAGCCTGGCGGTCTTCGGCCTGCCCATGCTCGGCTCGGAGCTGGCCAACGTCGTGCTCGCGCTGGGTGACCGGCTGGTGATCCAGGCCGCGCTCGGTGCGGAGGACCTGGGCATCTACGCCGCCAGCTACAACATGTGCGACTACCTGCGCAACGCCCTGCTCGGCGCGATGGCCGCCGCGGCCTACCCGCGCTGCGTCCGCCTCTGGGAGTCCGAAGGGCGTGCGGGGCTGCAGCGTTTCCTCCAGACCTTCCTGATCCACTACACGATCGCCGCGACGTTCATGGTCGCGCTGATGGCGGTGGCCGGAGGCGAGCTGATGGCCTTGCTCGCGTCGTCGAAGTTCGCCGCCGGCGGCACGGTCACCGGCTGGATCATGGCCGGCATGGCGATCCAGTCCGTCCTGGCGGTCGCGGCGATCGGCTTGCTGCTGCACAAGCGCACGCTGCTCCTGATGCTGCTGGTCATCGCTGCCGGCGCGACGAGCGTCGGCTTGAATGCGCTGCTTGTGCCGCGGCTGGGCATCCGCGGTGCCGGCATCGCCGTGTTCGCGGTCTTCGCCCTGCTGGCCGCTGCCCAGCTGGTGCTGGCCCGGCGCGATGCGCCGGTCGTCGTGCCCTGGCGGGCCCTGGCGATCTACGGTTGCACGGCCCTGGTCGCGTCCCTCGGGGCGGCGCGGATCGAGCTCGGCGCGACGGGGCTCGACCTGGTGGCGCGCAGCGCGACCCTCTTGGCGGCGCACGCGCTGGCACTCGTGCTCTTCGACCGGCCGCTGGTCCTGCGGCTGCTGCAGCTGCGGCCCCCGCGGGGTGGGGCATGAGCGGCGGCGCGACAGGCTGCCCGGTGGCGCCGGCCGGCCGCCACGCGGAGCGCGCGTGAGTCCTGCCGACCTGCTGGTGCCCGGGCCGCTGCACGCGCTCGCGGCGCTGCTGCTGGCCGTGGCGCTCCTGCGCCGTGCCCGTGCGCCACGGTGGCTGGGCGCGGCCGTCGGGCTGTGGGCCCTGCTGACCTGGATGCTGGCCACGCCGGCGCTGGGCAACCTCGCCGCCCGCGTCCTCGAGGACGCGCATCCGCCCCCGGCGCTGCACCTGCTGCCGCGCGAGGAACGCACGACGATCGTCGTGCTGGCCAGCGGCCAGATGTTCCGCGCCGACGGCACGCCCGAGCCGCTGCTCGACGAGAACGGCTGGGCGCGTCTGCGTGCGGCGACCCGGTTGTGGCAGCAGGTGGGCGGCCAGCTCGTGGTGGCCGGCGGTCCGGGCAGGGGTGCGGGCGATTCCCTGGCCGGCGCGATGCGCGTCGCGCTGATCGAAGCCGGCGTGCCCGCTGCACGGGTGACGACCGTCGGCGGCTCACGCAACACCTACGAGGACCTGCTGGCCGCGTCGCGCGTGCTCGGGCCGCCGGCCGGTCCACGCTGGCTCGTCACCAGCGCGATCCACATGCCGCGCGCGGCAGGCGTGGCGCAGGCGCTGGACCTGCAGCTCGAGCCGTTTCCTTGTGACCACCGGCAACTGCAGGCCCCGAGCTGGCGGGCCTGGATCCCGGGCAACGCTGCGCCCGTGCTGTGGCGCGACGCCTTGCACGAGGGCATCGGGCTCGTGGTCTACCGCTGGCGGGGCTGGATCCGCTGACACCGGGGCCGGCTGGGCATTCGGCCCGCCGACCATCGCCGCGCCCGTCTGTCTTCCCTCTTTCGGGTGGTAGGCCCCAAGCTGCATGGACAGGGGGGCATTCACACCCCTTGCAACTGGCGACAAACCCTTACCATTCGTGACGATTTCACGGGATGCATGTGAGGGCGCGGGGTCCGGGCGGCCGGGACCGGATCCCGCAGTTGCTCGGCCCCGGTCGTCTTTCGAGAGAGCGCAAAAAGGTTGGTGGATGTTCCCGGCATTTCGGCACCGCGCTGGAACCGACATGATGTCCGAGGTGGGCCTGGACCTGCTGCTCGGCATGTCGGCCTTGCTGCTCGCCGCCGCGATGGTCCACCCGCTGCCGAGCATCAGCCTGGCGCGCACGCTGGTGCACCCGGCGCTGCTGTCCTTCGCAGCGGCGTTCGCGTTGTCGATCGTGCTGCTGCAGTCGGGGCTGGGCCTGTACCGCAACGGCGATGCGGGATGGCTCGACCCTCTGGCACGGCTGGCCGCCGCCGCGGCCTTCGGCGGTTACCTGGTCTACCTGATGATGAAGCTCGCCGGCTTCGGCGAGCACCCGCGGGTGCTCGTGGTCCACGCGGTCGTGATGTACCTGGCCGGTGTGCTGTTCGTGCGCGGGATCGTGGCCGTGCAGCAGGCCCTGAAGGGCCCGCCCAAGGTGCTGATCGTCGGGGCCGGTGCCGACGCCGAACTGGTGGCCGATGACATGCGCGGCGCGGAGCGGACCGAGCGTGTGGTGGCCGGCTTCTACCCGATCGGTGCCGAACGGCCGTCTCTCGCCGCATCGCCACTGTTCGCGATGGGCGCGCCGCTGCCGGAGCTCGTGCGCACCTACGGCATCGACGAGATCGTCGTCGCGGTGCGCGACCATCGCAGCGGCGGCGTGCCGCTGGACGACCTCGTCGCCTGCCGCTCGATGGGCGTGCGCGTGCACGACATGCCGGGCTTCTACGAGCTCACGCACGCCGAGGTGCCGCTGGAGAGCCTGAAGGCGTCATGGCTCGTGTACGGCCCCGGCTTCGTCCAGGGACGGGCGCGACGCGTCGTCAAGCGTGTCTTCGATGTCGTCGTCTCGGCGCTGCTGCTGCTGGCCGCCCTGCCGGTCATGCTGGCCGCCGCGATCGCGGTGCGGCTGGACAGCCCCGGACCGGTCATCTACCGCCAGGTGCGCGTGGGCCTGCTCGGCCAGTCCTTCACGTGCCTGAAGTTCCGCAGCATGACGGTCGACGCGGAAAGCGACGGCGAGGCGCGATGGGCGGTGCGCAACGACTCCCGGGTCACGCGCGTGGGGCGCTTCATCCGCGACACGCGCATCGACGAGCTGCCGCAGCTGTACTCCGTGCTCAGGGGGGACATGAGCCTCGTCGGCCCCCGACCCGAGCGCCCCGCATTCGTGGCGCTGCTGCGCGAGAGCATCCCGTTCTATGACCTTCGCCACACCGTCAAGCCCGGGCTGACCGGGTGGGCGCAGGTACGCTACTCCTACGGTGACACGTTCGACGCCGCGCGGCGGAAGCACCAGTTCGACCTCTACTACGTCAAGCACAACTCGCTGCTGCTCGACCTGATCATCCTCGTCGAGACCGTCGGCGTGATCCTGTTTCGCGAGGGCCAGTAGTCGTGCCCTCGCCCGATGCCGCCCCCGCCCCATCCCTGCACCGACGAGATCCCCAGGAGCATCCCATGACCCGCATCACACCGCACGGACGTCGACGCGCCACGCAGCTTGCCGCGGCAGCGCTCGCGGGCCTCGTGCTGGCCGGCTGCGGCAGCGCGTCGCGCCTGCCGCTCGCGCCGGCGGAGGCAGCGGTGAGCGATCACCGCTACCGCATCGGTCCGCTCGACCAGTTGAACATCATCGTCTGGCGGAACGCCGAGCTCTCGGCGACGGTCACCGTGCGGCCCGACGGCCGCATCTCGGTGCCGCTGGTCGAGGACGTGCTGGCCGCGGGCCGCAGCCCGGCGGAGCTGGCGCGCGAGGTCGAGCAGACGCTCGCCCGGGTGATCCGCGACCCGTCGGTGACCGTCATCGTCAGCGGCTTCCAGGGCGTCTATGCCGACCAGATCCGCATCGTCGGCGAGGCGGCGCGCCCGCAGTCGGTGCCCTATCGGCAGAACATGACCATCCTCGACGTGATGATCCAGGCCGGCGGGCTGACCGACTTCGCCGACGGCAACGGCGCGGTGCTCGTGCGCGGCGCCGAAGGCGGCCGGCAGTACGGAGTGCGCCTGAAGGACCTGCTCAAGCGCGGCGACATCTCCGCCAACGTCCAGGTGCGGCCGGGCGACATCATCATCGTCCCGCAGAGCTGGTTCTGAGGCCGGTCGCAGGCACACGGGACACGCGAACGATGGGTGACATCAAGCTCCAGCTCGGCCTGCTGGCCGATGCCGTCTGGCGGCACCGCAAGCTCGCGCTGGCGGCGGCATGGCTCGTCGCGGTGGTCGGCACGATCGTCGTCTGGGTCACCCCCGAGCGTCACCAGGCCTCGGCCAAGCTGTACGTCGACACGCAGTCGGTGCTCAAGCCGCTGATGAGCGGCCTGGCCTTCCAGCAGGACCAGGAGCAGCAGGTGCGCACCTTGGCCAAGACGCTGATCTCCCGGCCGAACGTCGAGAAGCTCGTCGCCGATCCGACGCTGGGCTTCGACGCGAGCGATCCCGGGACCCGGGAGATGCTGATCGAGGCCCTCACGCAGAAGATCCGCATGAACCCGCTGGGCGGTGGCAACCTCTTCGAGCTGAGCTTCCGCGACGTCGACGGGGAGCGCGCGCGGCTGCTCATCGAGCGCCTGGTCGGCATGTTCGTCTCGTCGGGCACCGAGTCCAAGCGCCGCGACTCGAAGGACGCGAGCCGCTTCATCGACGAGCAGATCAAGGTCTACGAGGCCAAGCTCCTCGAGGCCGAGGACCGGCTGAAGGACTACAAGCTGCGCAACTTCGGCGTCAGCGGCACCGCGCAGCAGGACCACTTCGCGCGCATCTCCTCGCTCACCGAGGCGACCACCAAACTGCAGATCGACCTGCAGGCCGCATCCAACGCCCGTGACGCGTTGCGTCGCGAGCTGCAGAAGGAAGACCCCCAGTTGCCGCGCGAGGCGCTGTTGCAGGGGGCGGCCTTGCAGCCGGTCAAGGTGTCCGAGGTCGACACGCGTCTCGAGTTGCAGCGCCGTCAGCTCGACGAGTTGCAGCGTCGCTTCACCGATGTGCACCCGGACGTCGTCGCGGCGCGCCGCCTGGTGCGCGAGCTCGAGGAGGAGCAGGCCCGCGACCGCGCACGCCGCTCGGCCGAGCAGGGTCCGGCCGGCACGGCGCCGACCAACCCCGTCTACCAGTCGCTGCGCGTCTCCCTGGCCAAGGCCGAGTCCGACGTCGCGACGCTGCGCACGCAGCTTGCCGCGCAGCAGGCCCTGCTCGACAAGGCCCGCGCGACGGCCACGCGCGTGCCGCAGGTCGAAGCCGAGCTCGCCCAGTTGAACCGGGACTACGAGATCATCCGCAAGAACTACGAGCAGCTCGTCGCGCGCCGCGAGTCGGCGGCGCTCGGCGAGCGGCTGGACGAGACCACGGGCTCCAGCGAGTTCCGGCTCGTCGAGCCGCCGGCGATCTCGCCGAACCCGGTCTTCCCGGGGCGGCCGCTGCTGGCGGCGCTGCTGATCGCGGCCAGCCTGCTGTCGGGCATCGTGGTCGCCTACCTGCTGTCGGTCCTGCGGCCGGTGGTCGGCCGCGTCAGCGAACTGAAGGCGCTGACCGGTCGGCCTGTCCTCGGCAGCATCTCGGTCGCGCTGACCGATGCCGCGCGACGCGCCCAGCGCCGCGAAGCCATGGTGCTGGGCCTGGCGACCGGTGTGCTGGTGCTGGCACTGATCGGCAACTACGCCACCACCGTGCTGGTGCGCGCTTAGCCGAACGGGACGACCCACGATGAGCAGCCTGATCGAACAAGCCGTCAAGCGTCTCGAGGAACTGCGCCGCGCCGGCGTGGCGATCCCGCCGGCCGACGGCCTCGCCCCGGGTCCGGCCGAGGCCGTCGTGCGGCTGGACGATCCCTTCGAGGCGAACCCCGGCGCGCTCCGGCCGCACCTGTCGCCCGGCTCGACGGTCCCCGCGCGCGCCCCGGCGGCCGAGCAGCGTGCGCCGGCTGCTCGCGTCGGCATCGACCTCAAGCGCCTGGAGGCGATGGGCTACCTGGTCCCGAGCCAGGCGCAGTCGCTGCTCGCCGACCTGCTGCGTGTCGTCAAGCGGCCGCTGCTGCAGAACATGCGGCGCGCACCGCACGATGGCGGGCCGCAGCGCCGTCCGAACGTGATCGTCGTGACGAGTTCGATCGCCGGGGAGGGCAAGACCTTCGTCTCCACCAACCTGGCGATGAGCATCGCGATGGAGGTCGACCACGCGGCCATCCTCGTCGACGGCGACGTGCTGCGTCCGTCGGTCTTCACCCGCCTGGGCGTCGAGCCGCGCCCCGGCCTGATGGACCTGCTGGTCCACCGCAAGCTCCAGGTATCCGACCTGCTGGTCGAGACCAACGTCGACAAGCTCTCGCTGCTGGCCGCCGGCACGGCGCAGGATCGCGCCGAGGAACTCCTCGCGAGCACGGCGATGGACCGGTTGCTCGACGAGCTGTCCTCGCGCTACCCGGAGCGGGCGATCGTCATCGACAGCCCCCCGCTGCTGGTGACCACCGAGTCGCGCGCGCTGGCCGAGAGTGCGGGACAGGTCGTGCTCGTCGTGGAAGCCGACCGCACGCCGCGCGACGAGATCGTGCGCGCGTTCGAGACCCTGTCCGGCTGCCCGATCGTCCTGTCGGTGCTCAACAAGTCGCGCTCGATCGAGTCCGACTATGTCTACGGCTACTGAGCGCGCCGGCGCGCCGCCCGGGCGGCCGGCCATGCAGCTGCTGGGGGCCGCGGTCGGCGGTGCCGCGCTGCTGACCCCGTTGGCGGTGCACGGGCAGCCGGATGGGCTCGAGCTGTCGCTGGAGTCGCAGCTGATCGCGACGAACAACGCCGGCCAGGTCGCCGGCCCCGGCGCGCGCAGTGACTTGCTGCTCGACCTGAGGCCGCGCGCGAGGCTGCGCTCGCTGGGCGCCGGCCTGCGCGCGGACGTGCGCGTCGGTGCGATCGCGCGCAGCTACCTGCAGGGCACGCAGCCCAACCGCGTCGAGCCCGACGTCGAGGCACAGGCGCGGGCGGAGGTCGTCGAGGGCTGGGTGGCGCTCGACGGCTCGGTGCGCGTCTCCGCGGCGGCGGCCGATCCACTGAGCGGTCGCACCGAGTCGAGCACCGACATCGCACCGGGAACCTTCCGCCAGAGCCGGGTCGCGCTGGCGCCGCGTCTGCAGCGCGACCTGTCGCCGCACTGGACGCTGCAGGCCCACACCGAGCACGTGTGGCAGCGCAGCGACGACCCGAATGCCTCGGCCGGTACGCGTGAGCCCACGCGTACCGAGGACACGCTGGCCCGCCTGGAGCGCCGGCCGCAGCCGGCCGGACTCTCGGCCGAGGTGCGACGCCAGCGGCAGAAGAACGACGCCGCGCCGCGCGGTGGAACGGTGCTGGCGATCGACGCGGTTCGCGTGGGTGCGTCGTACCGGGTGCTGCCCCAGCTCGTGGCCGGGCTGCACGGCGGCACGGAACGCAGCGTCTACCTGGGTCGCGACGACGACGATCGCATCGCGGGCGCCAGCCTCGACTGGCAGCCTGGCGAGCGGGTGCGGGTGCGCGGCGCCACCGAGCGGCGCTTCTTCGGCCAGGCATTCGACGCGTCGCTGGCCTACCGCTCGCCGTACCTGGCCGTCAGCGGCAGCTGGACGCGCCAGGCCGGCCTTGCCGGCAGCACGCTGGGCGCCGGCGCCGCAGGCAGCGACGTGGCGCAACTGCTCGACAACCTGCTGACCACGCGCGTGCCGAACCCGGTCGAGCGGGCGGAGCTGGTCGACCGCCTGATGCGCGAGCGCGGCCTGCCCGCGACGCTGTCGCGCGCGACCGAGATCGTCGACCAGACACCACAGCTGGTGACGAACGGGGCGCTCTCGCTGGTGCTGATGGGCGTGCGGCACACGCTGGCCCTCGGGCTGTATGCGCGCACCGCGCGCGAACTGACCCGCGAGGGCGAGGCGCCGCTGGGCATCGGCGGCACCGATGTGCGGCAGCGTGGCGCGCAGGCGGTCTTCAATCGTCGGCTGACACCCACGATGACGCTGGGCCTCGCGGTCGAGCGCGCGACGAGTCGCGGGCTGGGCACCGCGGCCGGCGACGTCCTGCGCGAGTGGCAGGCGCGGGCCGACCTCGGTGTCGCGCTGGGGAGCCGCACGCGTGCCACGTTCGGGCTGTCCCGTCAGCTGGTCAAGTCCACGCGTGCCGGCAACCGCGCCGAGAGCCGGGCCCTGCTCGGCCTCGTGCAGAACTTCTGAGGAACGACATGGTCGAGTCGCACTTCGGCCTCGCCGGCCCCGCGTTCCAGCTCAACCCCGATCCGGCCTTCTACTTCGACAGCCGCGGGCACGCGAAGGCGCTGGCCTACCTGCGCTATGGCGTGCAGCAGGGCGAGGGCTTCATCGTGATCACCGGAGACGCCGGCACGGGCAAGACCACGCTGGTGCGCACGCTGCTGCAGCAGCTCGACGCGCGGACGCTCGTCGCGGCGCAGCTGTCCAACACGCAACTCGATGCGACCGACCTGCTGGTGGCCATCCTCGCCGCCTTCGGCGTGCGCCCGGCCGGCACGTCGAAGGCCGCGGCGATCTCGACGGTCGAGGCCTTCCTGACCAGCGTCGCGGCCGGCGGCCGGCGTGCGCTGCTGGTCGTCGACGAGGCGCAGAACCTCTCCCGCCCGGCGCTCGAGGAACTGCGCATGCTGTCGAACTTCCAGCTCGGTCATCACGGGCTGCTGCAGACCTTCCTGGTCGGCCAGCCGCCGCTGCGCGATCGGCTGCAGTCGCCCGACCTGGAGCAGCTGCGCCAGCGCGTGCTGGCGTCGTGCCACCTCGAGGCGCTCGACGCGGACGAGACCGCGGGCTACGTCCTGCACCGCCTTCGCCGTGTCGGCTGGGCGGGGCGGCCCGGCTTCGACGATGCGGCTCTGGCGGCGGTGCACCGGCACAGCGGCGGTGTGCCGCGCCGCATCAACGTGTTGTGCAACCGCGTGCTGCTCGCCGCCTGCCTAGCCGACCAGGGGACGGTGACGGCAACCCAGGTGGACGAGACGGCCGGCGAACTGCTTCGCGAGCTGCGACACCACCGCGCTGTGCCGCCTGGAGAACGCGGCCGCGCACCGGCACCGGCGCCCGCGTCGGCGCCCGCGCCCGCGGCGCCTGGGCCGGGTGCCGATCCAGGCCCCGGGCTGCCCTCGGCTCAGCCCGTGGGCTCGACCGGCGTCGATGCCGTCGAGCCCGCGGGGCGGGGCGCTGCCGTGATGCCGCTGACACCGCGCCCCGCGCCGGTGGTACGGCCCCCCGCGGCTGCCGCGCCAGCCGAGTCCGCACGTCGCCTCGTCGCGACCGAGGGCTTGCCGGTCGGGGCCTGGATCGGCCTGGCCGAGACCGCACTGGGCTGGGCCGAGCTGCGTCACCTGGCGGCGCATGCCGCCGCCGACGCCGGCCGGCCACCGCTCGTCTGCTGCCACCCAGGTGCGCGCGAGAGCCTGCCCGCCATGCCCGCTGCCGCAGCCGGGCGGGAGGTCCATCTCGCCGTCGCCGACGGGGTCGCCGCACGCCTGCATGCCGAACGCGTGCTCAAGTTCGGTGCCGTGCTGGGCGAGCTCCGGCCCGCGGCCGTGCTCGTCAGCGGCACGGGCCTGGCCACCCTGCAGTGTGCGATGGTGGCCCGCGAGCTGGGGTTCAGGCTGGTGCGCCTCGATGCCGGCGATCGCGTCACGGGTGGAGCGTCGGGTGCCGGGCTGGCGGCGCTGATCGACCGCTGCGCCGACGTGCTGTGCGTGGACACGCTGGCCAGGCGCCAGGCCTTGGCCGCCGAGGGCCTGCCGGCGCGCCGCGTCGTGTGGACGGACGGTCGCGCGGGCACGCTGCGGCACGCGCTGCGGCCGCTGCTCGATGCGGCCTGGCGGCGCGTGCAGCCGCGGCTGGGCCTGCTGGCAGGGACCACCGGCCACGGGCTGATCAGTGCCCAGCTCGAACCCACGGATGTCACGGCCGAGGATGCGCTGCAGTGGTTGATGCTCGCACGGCATGCCAGCCGCCCGGCGATGCCGTGGTGCTGGCCGGTGCGTGCCGAGACCGAGCGCGTGCTGTCCGCGCCGGCCCTGCGGCAGCAGCTCCACGAGGCGGGCATCACCGTGGTGCGCTGCGACGACTGGCTCGCCGAGCTCGCACTGCTGCGCGACGCCCGCTGCGTGATCGCCGGACCGGCGGCGCGCCTGGCGGGCGAGGCGGTGGCACTGGGCGTGCCGACCGTGCAGCTCGACCTGCACGCCGAGCCGCGCGAGCTCGCGGACGACGGGCCGCTCGTCCGATTGGGGCCCAGCGCGTCGCAGCTGAAGGAGGCGATGCAGCGTCTGGCCGAGGCGCGCCGCCGCGTCGAGGCCGCCGCGACGCTGGACGATGCCGGCGGAGGTCTGCTCGACCAGCTGGTGCGTCGCCTCGATCGGCCCCAGCAGGGCGCCCGCGACGCAGCGTGGAACGAGGAGGCGGCCTGAGGCCCATGGACCGCGACACCCGGCCCCCTGCACCGTCGCACGACGCGCTCGTGCTGATGTACCACGCGGTCCCGCCGGCCGGCCAAGCCGACGGCAGGGCCGACCCGCACTACAGCGTGGCCTTGCGCGAGTTCGTCGGCCATCTGGACCTGATGGCCGGGCTCGGCCTGCGTCCACGCAGCGTGCGCGATCTGCTCGACGAAGCGCCCCGGCACGGCGAATGCCCCGTCGCGCTGACCTTCGACGACGGCCACGAGAGCAACTTCGCCGCGTATGCCGAGATCGCCCGGCGTGGTGGCAGTGCCGACCTGTTCGTCAACCCGAGCACGGTCGGGACGCGCGGCTACCTGAGCTGGCCTCAGCTGCGCGAGCTGGCTCGCCACGGGGCCTCGATCCAGTCGCACGGCCATCACCACGTCAGCCTGGATGCCCTGTCCCCGCGCGAGGCGGAGTACGAGCTCGCGGTGTCGCGCCGCCGCATCGAGGACGAGCTCGGTGCCCCGGCCGTGCTGCTCGCGCCCCCGAACGGCCGCATGAGCCCGGACCTGCCCCGTCGCGCCCGGCTGCTCGGCTACCGGGCGGTGTGCTCGTCACGTGTCGGGCTGTGGCGCGACGCGCGGCCCCTGGAGATTCCCCGCCTGGCCGTGCTGGCCGGCACGAGCCGCCGAAGCCTGCAGGGCTGGCTGACGCGCTCGCCGTGGGCGCTGGCCCGGCTGCGCGCACGCGGCGTCGCGCTGGATGCCGGCAAGCGCGTGCTCGGCGACGGCCGGTACCGCGCGATGCGCGAGGCGCTGCTGGCATGGACGGGACGGGCTTGACGATGGCCGAAGCGGTCTTCTGGCTGTCGCTGCTGTTGCTGGCCTACACCTTCGCGGGCTATCCGCTGCTGGTCGCGGCGTGGGCCCGCCTGCGTCCGCGACCGCTTCGGCCCTTGCCGGCCTGGACGCCGCGCGTGGCGATCGTCGTCGTCATGCACGACGAGGCACCTCGGGTCGAGGCCAAGCTGCGCAGCTGCCTGGCCCAGGACTATCCCGCCGCGCGACTGCGCGTGCTGGTCGCGTGCGACGGCTGCGCCGACGACACGGCACGTCGCGTGGGCGGCTTCAGCGATCCGCGCGTGACGCTGCTGGAGTTCGCGCGGCGCCGCGGCAAGGCGGCCTGCCTGAACGACGCGGTCGCGTCCTGCGACGAGGAGGTCATCGTGTTCACCGACGCGCGGCAGGCGCTCGATCCTGCTGCCGTGCGCTGGCTCGTGCACGGCCTGTCGGACCCGGCGGTCGCCGCCGTCAGCGGCGAGCTCGTCTTCCGCGGGGACGGCGTGCAGGGCTTCGGGCAGGGCGTGGACGCCTACTGGCGCTACGAGAAGTTCATCCGGCGTGCCGAGGCGGCGGTGCACTCGGTGCCCGGGGTCACCGGGGCGCTGTACGCGCTCAGGCGGGATGCCTGGCGGCCCATCCCGCCGCAGGTGGTGCTGGACGACGTGATCGTCCCGATGCAGGCCTGCATCGCGGGGCGTCGCGTGGTCTTCGAGGCTCGCGCGCTGGCCTTCGACGAGCCGGCACGCGACGCGGCGACCGAGCGGCGCCGGAAGGTGCGCACTCTGGCAGGCAACTTCCAGCTGCTCACGCTGATGCCCGAGCTGCTCGCGCCGTGGCGCAATCCGATCGCGCTGCAGTTCGTCTCCCACAAGGTGCTGCGGCTGCTCGCCCCTTGGGCGATGCTGGCGCTGCTGGCGGCCAATGCCGTCCTCGCGGCCGGTTCGCCGGGGTACGCGCTTGCCCTCGGGCTGCAGGTCCTGCTCTATGCGCTGCCGCTGCTGGCCCTGGCCGGCCCACGGCTGCGTGAGTGGCGCGTCGTGCGGGTCGCGCAGGCTTTTGTCGCCCTGAACGGCTTCGCGGTGCTCGGCCTGCTCGAGTTCCTCACCAACCGGCGCGTTCACCTGTGGCGCACGGCGGCGTCGTCGGGCGGGGAGGGCCGGGCGTGAGCGGCGCGCCACTCTCGCGCGAACGGCTTGCCGCCACGTCCCGGCGCGCCGGGACGGAGCGCAGCTGGTCCTCGCGTGCGCGCGCGTCGGTGCCGCATCATGACGCGCTGCGCGTGCTGTACGTGGTCTCGCTGTTCCCGTGCTGGTCGGAGACCTTCATCGTGCGCGAGATCCAGGGCCTGCTGCGGCGCGGCGTCGACGTGCGCGTGCTGTCGCTGAAGCACCCGTCCGAGGCACTGGTGCAGGCCGACGCCCGCGCGCTGCTCGGCCGCGTGCTGTACCCGCCGAAGGGGCCGGCACTGCTGGCCGGCGCAGCTGCACAGGCGCTGCGCCATCCCTGGCGCTCGCTGCGCGAGCTGGCGCGCCTGAGCTGGGGCTTGCGCACGCAGCCGCTGGCCTGGGCCAAGTCCTGCGTCGTGTGGCTGCGCACGCTGGCCGTGCTGCCGGCGATCGAACGCCTCGCGCCCGACCGGCTGCACGCCCACTGGGCGACCTACCCGACGACCGCGGCGATGTGGGTATCGGGCCGCACGGGCATCCCGTACGGCTTCACCGCCCACGCGCACGACATCTTCGTCGACGAGCAGCTGCTGGCCGACAAGCTGCACAGTGCCGACTTCGCGGTGACGATCTCGGAGTTCAACCGCCAGTACCTGGCCGAGCACGTCTCCCCGCGTGCGCTGGACGTCGTGCGCGTCGTGCATTGCGGCGTGCCGGTCTCTCGCTACCGCTTCCGCGCCGAGGGGCGCCGCCCGGCCCGTGTGCTGAGCGTCGGCCGGCTCGACCCGATCAAGGGCTTCGAACACCTGATCGATGCCTGCGCGATCCTGCGCGACCGCGGCGTCGACTTCGATTGCCGGATCGTCGGCGACGGCCCGCTGCGCGGCGTGTTGCAGGCGCGCATCGACGCGCTCGCATTGCAGCAGCGCGTGAGGCTGGCTGGCGCCTGCGCGCAGGAGCAGGTCCTCGAGCACCTGCAAGCCGCCAGCGTCTTCGTGCTGGCCTCGGTGGTCACGCCCGACGGCAACCGCGACGGCATCCCGGTCGCGCTGATGGAGGCGATGGCCTGCGGCACGCCGGTGGTCGCGACGCGGGTCTCGGGCATCCCCGAGCTCGTCGAGCACGGCGTGGGTGGGCTGCTTGCCGAGCCGGCCGATGCCCGCTCGCTCGCGCAGGCGATCGAGCAGCAGCTGCGCGAGCCCACTCGGGCGCTGGCCATGGCACGCATGGCACGCCGCAAGGTCGAGGCGGAGTTCGACGCGGACCTCGAGGCGGGGAAGCTCCATGCGGCGATGGTCTGATGCCGCCGGGCGGGCACCGCGCGAGCGGCTGCGGGTGCTGATCGTCACCGACGAGATGGAGGTCGGCGGCACGCAGCGGCAGATCGTCGAGATCGCCTGCGGCCTCGACGTTTCGGCCTTCGACGTCAGCGTGGCCTACTTCCGCGAGCGCTCCCACCTCGTCGACCGGCTGGAGGCCGCGGGCATCCGCGTCGTGCACCTGCCCAAGCAGGGCCGGGTCGATCCGCGTTTCCTCGCGTCGCTCGTGCAGGAACTGCGACACGGCGCCTACGACATCGTGCACGCCTTCGCGTTCAGCGCGGAGTTGTGGGTTGCCGTCGCGCACCTGGCGCTCCCCGGCCGGGCGCGGCCGGTGCTGGTCACCTCGGTGCGCGGCACCTACGAGTGGTACGCCCCGTGGCAGTGGCAGCTCAAGCGCTGGGTCAGCGCCCGGTCGGCACGCATCATCGCCAACTCGCAGGCGGGGGCGGCCCACGCCGCGCAGCGCCTTCGGCTGCCGGTCGCGGCGATCGACGTGATCCACAACGGCGTGGCCGAGGACAGCGCCGCCCGCGGGGCGCGCTCGCGGCTGCGCGGGCAGTGGGGCGTGCACCCCGATGCGGTCGTCGCGCTGTTCGTGGGCCGCCTCGTCGAGGTCAAGTGTGTCGACGTCCTGGTGCGCGCGGCGGCTCTGCTGGGTGCCGAAGGCCGCCAGGAGACGGTCGTGATCTGCGGAGACGGGCCGCAACGCGAGTCCCTGCAGGCCCTGGCGCGCGCGCTGCATGTCGCCGATCGCGTGCGTTTCCTCGGTGAACGTCCGGACGTCGCGGACCTGATCGAGGCGGCTGACCTGGTCGTGCTGCCCTCGCGGCACGAGGGCTTGTCGAACGTGATCCTCGAGGCCATGCGCGGCGAGCGGCCCGTCGTCGCGACCCGCACCGGCGGCAACGTCGAGCTCGTCGACCATGGACGCACGGGCCTGCTCGTCGAGGTCGGCGACCACCGGGCCCTGGCCACGGCGATCCGCCAGCTGTCGGACGACGCGCCACGGCGCTGCGCGATGGGGCGAAGGGCCGCCGAGCGCGCCGCCCGCAACTTCTCGCGGCCGCGCATGGTGCAGGCCTTTGCCGCGATCTACCGCGACGCCGTGCAGCGTCCGCTGGCCACCATCGCCGTGGCGCGGTGACCGGGAGCACCTGATGGCGGGGACCCTCGGCGACTTCGTGCTGATCGTGGGCGCACACGACCCGGCCGTGGCGGCACGCCTGGGGTCGCCGGACGGCTGGCCTGCACTGCCGCTGGCCGACCCTGCGGTGCACCGGGCGAGCCCCGCCCCCGGCGTGTCGCTGTGGTGGCGGGGGGCCGTCGACGTGCAGCTGGCCCCGCGCGGCGCGCTCGGCCTGGCTCTCGAACCCTGTCGCGGTGCGCCGCGGGCCGCGGCCTCGGCGCCTCTGGCGCGCGCGGCGGCGGACTGGATGTCGCGTCGGCCTGTCGACCCTGCCCGGCTGTGCGGACGCTTCGCCTTCGTCGGTTGGGATGCCAGGGATGCCGCCCTGCTCGCCGTCGCCGATGCCTTCCGGACCTGCCCGCTGGCCTGGCTGTCGGGTCGGGGCGTGGTCGCGGTGGCCAGCGACCTGCGGCTGCTCGCCGCGACGGGGCTGGCACCGGTCGAGCCGTCGCGCGCCGCCTTGTACCAGTACCTGAACTTCAGCTACGTGCCCGCGCCGCTGACGGCGTTCGAGGCCATGCACAAGCTGCCCGGCGGATGCCGTCTGGAGTGGCGCGCGGGCGGCCAGCCGAGGGTCGACGTCTGGTGGGACGCCCACTACCCCGCCGATCTCGGCGGCTCGGACGATGAGCGCGCGGCGAAGCTGCGCGAGACCATCGTGGCCACCGTCGAGGACTACCGCTGCGCCGATGCCGACGGCTGGGGGGCCTTCCTCAGCGGCGGCACCGACAGCTCGAGCATCTGCGGCATCCTCGCGCACGCCCACGAGCACCCGCTGAAGAGTTTCTCGATCGGCTTCGCCGAGCCCGGCTACGACGAGCTGGAGTACGCGCGCATCGCCGCGCGCGCGTTCGGCCTGCACGGACACGAGGCGCGTGTCGACGAGGACGCGGCGGTCGACGCGATCGGCGAGGTCGCGCGGGCCTTCGACGAGCCCTTCGGCAACGCGTCGGCGATCCCGACGCTGCACTGCGCGCGCCTGGCGTCCTCGGCCGGCGTGTCCTGCCTGGTCGCCGGCGACGGCGGCGACGAGATCTTCGGCGGCAACGAGCGCTACCGCAAGGACGCGCTGCTCGAGCGCTTCCACCGGGCACCTGCCGCGCTGCGCGCGCTCGGGCGGGGCGCCGCGGCGGTGCTCGGCGGCGTCGACGCGCGCTGGGCCAACCGGGTGAAGAACTTCGTGCGCCGCGGCAGCCTGCCCAATCCCGACCGCTTCTACAGCGACGACGCGTTCGCCTCGGTGCATTTCGACGAGCTGCTGGGCGGCAGCTTCCGCCGCGACATCGGCGTCGACGACGCACTGGACGTGCAGCGTGGCCACCATGCCCGTGCCGACGCCGCCGATGCGCTGCACCGGCTGATGTACCTGGACTTGAAGATGACGATCGCCGACAACGATGTCGTCAAGGTCGTGCGCGCGTCGCGAGCCGCCGGGGTCGAGGTCGCGTTTCCGTTCCTCGACAGGCGCCTGGTCGACTTCACCGGCCGGCTGCCGGTGCGCGACAAGCTGCGCGGCCGCCAGAAGCGCTGGCTGTTCAAGCGTGCGATGGCCGACACCCTGCCGCAGGCCATCCGCGAGAAGCGCAAGCAGGGCTTCGGCCTGCCGATCAGCGTGTGGCTCAGGCGCGGTGGGCGTTATGCCCAGCTGGTGCACGACATCGTGCTGTCGCGGCGTGCCGTCGAGCGGGGCCTCTTCGACCCCGGGTTCGTGCGCCGGCTGATCGAGCGGCACGAGAACGATGCCTGGGACCATGCGGCCGAGATCCACCAGCTGCTGATGCTGGAACTGTGGCTGTGCAACACCGTGGATGCTCATGCCCGATAACCGTTCGTGCCCGGGCCTGGAACAGCCTGCCGCGCCGCGCCGGGACGCGCGGCGTCCTCGAGCCCAGGGGCTGCGGACATGCTGAGCGAACCCCTGCCGGCCGTGCTGGCCATCCTGGAGAGCAGCTTCCCGTCGCTCGGCGGGGGTGGCGCCGAGTCGCAGGTGCGCACGCTCGGCGTGGAGTTCCTGCGCCGCGACCAGCACTTCGAGGTCGTCGTGCCGCTGGTCGCGTCCGGGCCGCAGTCGCGCGTCGACTGCGTGGACGGCATCCCGGTGACCCGGATCTCGTACCCCAGGCTGCACTGGCTCGGCGGCCTGTGGCTCCTGGTCGGCCTGACCTGGCTGCTGGTCCTGCGGCGACGGCAGTACCAGGTCATCCACGCGCACATCGCGGGCAACATGGCGGCCCTCGCCAGCGTGGTCGGCCCCTGGCTCGGCAAGCCGGTGCTGGTCAAGCTGACCGGGATGACCGAGATGCGCGGCGGCATCCTCGACCCCGCCCGTCCCTGGCGCGCTCGCCTGCGGCGCTGGGCGATGGCCCGCGCGTCCGCGTTCCAGGCGACCAGCCGGCGCATCGCCGACGCACTCGTCGAGCAGGGCTTCGATCCCGCGAAGGTCCTGCTGCTGCCGAATGCCGTCGATGTCGCGCGCTTCGCCCGGGCCGCAGCGGATCCGCAGCTTCGCGAGACGATGCGTGGCGGGCGCACGCTCGTCGGCATCTTCGTCGGCCGGCTCGAAGGCGAGAAGGGCCTCGACATCCTCGTCGACGCCTGGGCGCAGGCTTTCGGCACACGCGAGGACGTGCGGCTGCTGCTCGTCGGCGACGGCAGCCTGCGCGAGTCCCTGCGCACGCGAGCGCGGGCGCTGGGCCTGGCCGAGCAGGTGGTCTTCGCCGGGGCCACCGACCGCGTCGAAGACTACCTGGCGGCAGCCGACTTCGCGCTGCTGACCTCGAGGTTCGAGGGCCTGTCCAACTCGCTGCTGGAGTACATGTCCGCCGGCCTGCCGGTGGTCGGTTCGCGGATCAGCGGCAACGAGGACTGGATCGTCGAGGGCGACACCGGATGGCTCTTCGAACCGGGCGACGTCGGCGCGCTGAGCCGCGTCCTGCGTGAGGTGCGCGACAGCCTCGGCGACGAGATCCGGCGCCGCGGCGTGCGGGCCCGCGAGCACGTGAACAACGGGGCGTCGATCGCGGTGGTGGTCGGCACGCTGCAGGCCACCTACCGGCGCCTGGCGTTGTCAGGGCGCGGGGCAGGCGTGCCGCGCGGGGAGATCGGCTGATGTGCGGCATCGCCGGTGTCTTCGCCCCCTCCGGCACCGTTGCCTTCGGAGTGGACGTCGCCGAGGCGATGTGTCGCGCGATCACGCACCGCGGGCCGGACGACCAGGGCATCTTCTCCTCCGCCGGGGCCCACATCGGCATGCGACGCCTGGCGATCATCGACCTGCACAGCGGTCACCAGCCGATCCACAACGAGGACCGCTCGGTGTGGGTCGTCTTCAACGGCGAGATCTACAACTACCGCGCCCTGCGTGCCGAGCTGGAGGCCGCGGGGCACCGCTTCTACACCGACAGCGACACCGAGTGCATCGTGCACGCCTACGAGCAGCATGGGCAGGCCTGCTTCGAGCGGCTCAGGGGCATGTTCGCCGTCGCGATCGTCGACCTGCGCCGCGACCGGCTCGTGCTGGCGCGTGATCGTCTGGGCAAGAAGCCGCTCTACTACACGCGCTTGGCCGACGGCAGCATCGCCTTTGCGTCGGAACTCAAGAGCCTGTTCGCGCTGCCCGGTTTCGATCCCCGCGTGTCGCAGGACGCGGTACGCGACTTCTTCGCGCTCGGCTACGTGCCGGGGCCGGCCAGCATCTACGAGGGTGTGCACAAGCTGCCCCCGGCGCACACGCTGAGCGTCGAAGCCGGCCGCAGCGAGCTGCAGCGCTACTGGGACCTGGCCTTCGATCCGAAGTGGCCGCTCGACGAGGAGGAGGCCGCGCGCGAGCTGCTCGAGCGTCTCGACGACGCCGTGCGCGTGCGCCTGGCCAGCGACGTGCCCTTCGGCGCCTTCCTCAGCGGCGGGCTGGATTCGTCGGTCGTCGCCGCGCTGATGGCGCGGCACCTCGACCGGCCCGTGAAGACCTTCTCGATCGGCTTCCGCGAGGACCGCTTCAACGAACTGCCGCACGCCCGGCTGATGGCCGCACACATCGGCGCCGATCATCACGAGCAGATCGTGGACGCGGACGCCGCCTCGTTGCTCGATCAGCTGGCCTGGCACTTCGACGAGCCCTTCGGCGATGCGTCGGCGATTCCCACCTTCCTCGTCTCGAGGATGGCGGCGGGGCAGGTCAAGATGGTGCTCTCGGGTGACGGGGGCGACGAGCTCCTCGCCGGCTACGAGCGCTATGCCCGGTATCTGCGGCTGCGCCGGGTGCGCGCACGCACGCTGGGCCTGGCGGGCCCCGCCCTGGCGGCGGTGTCGGCGCTGTTGCCCGGCGGGCGGCGCGAACGCTGGCGGCGCATCGCGGCCCGGCTTTCCCAGCCATTCCCCGACGACTACCTGTCGGGGGTCGCGCTGGCCACGCGGGCCGATCTGCAAGACGTCCTGATGCTGGACGGATCGTCGCCGGATCCTTTCGCGGGCGTGCGCCAGGCCTACACCGTGGGGGCGCCGTCGGAGCTGCTGGATGTCATCCTGCGCGGCGACATGGCCAGCTACCTGCTCGAGGACATCCTCGTCAAGGTCGACCGCATGACCATGGCGCATTCGCTCGAGGCCCGCTCGCCGCTGCTCGACCACACGCTCGTCGAGTTCGCGGCCCGGCTGCCCACGGGACTGAAGCTCGGCGGCACGACCGGCAAGCTGCTGCTGCGGCGCGTGGCCCGGCAGCTGCTGCCGGCCGAGCTGCTCGACAAGCCCAAGCAGGGCTTCGCGATTCCCCTCGCGCTGTGGCTGCGCGGGCCGCTGCGCGAGAAGCTGCAGGACGTGTTCGCCTCGCGGGCGTTCCGCGAGCGCGGCATCTACCGGGTGGAGGGTGTGCGGCGCTGCCTCGACGATCACCTCGCCGGACGGCACGACTTCGCCGAGTTGCTGTGGCTGGTGCTCAACTACGAGACCTGGGCGCGGCGGTTCGTCGACACGCGCCCGGCTGCCGCCCCGGCGAGCCTGCCCCGACGGGAGGTCCTGGCGTGCTGAAGCCGATCAAGGCGCTGGCCAAGGCGGTGGTCTCGCCCTTGCTCGACGCGACCGGGCTCTACCGGCGCCGCATCCGCCGGGTGGCCGATGCGCGGGGTACCTGGACCATCGTGATGTACCACCGCGTCGTCGCGCAGGCGACGCGGGATCCCTTCGCGCTGGGCATGTGCGTGCTGCGCGAGCGCTTCGAGCAGCAGATCCGTTACCTGAAGACGCACTTCTCGATCCTCACCGTCGGTCAGGCCGTCGAACGGCTGGCAGCGGGCCGTTCCTTGCCTCGGCGGGCCTTGTCGATCACCTTCGACGACGGGTACGCCGACAACCTGTCGCAGGCCTGGCCCGTGCTGCGGCGCCACGGCGTGCCCTTCTCGCTCTACGTGCCCACTGGCGGGATCGAGGAGGGCGAACCCTTGTGGTGGGACCGCGTGATCGCCGCGCTGGCGTGCACGCGGCGCAGCGAGATCGACCTGTTCGAGGTGGGTCTGGCGGAGCGCCCGGAGGCGCTCGCGCTGAAGGGAGTCTCGGCCGCCGACCACGCCGAGCGTGTCCTGGCCTTGCTGTGGACGCTGGACAGCGCGGCCTGCGCGCGCGGCGTCGAACGCATCGAGCACGCGCTCGCACCCTTCGACGATCGTTCGGCCGTGCTCGCGCGGCGCCTCTCGCCGGACCAGGTCCGCGAGCTGCGGGGCCAGGGCGTCGAGATCGGGGCCCATTCGGTGTGCCATGGCAACCTGGAGCTTGCCGGCGCCGAGGAGGTGCGCCGCGAGATGATCGAGTCGCGCACCTGGCTCGAGTCGCTGCTGCAGGAACCGGTCAGGGGCTTCGCCTTCCCGGCCGGCCGCTGCAACGACGAGGCGGTGCGGCTGTCGCGCGAAGTCGGCTTCGACTACGCGTTGACGACACAGCCCGGCGTCAATCGGCCCGTCTACGACCTGGCGAGGCTGCGCCGCATCGGCATGCCCGATACGGAGCTGGCCGACTTCCGGCGCGCCTTCAGCGGGGCGCTCGAGCACGCGCAGCCCGACGAGCGGCTGCACTTCTGAGCGGCCCCGAGGACCGATCGAGGCCGACCCCTCCGAGAGCCCGACCCGGCGATGCTGCCCGTCGAACGCCCCCCACCGTCCCGGCTCGCCGCCCCGCGACGCGCACCGCTGCCCGGCGTCGAGCCGGCGGCGCCCCTGTTCGCGTCGCCGCAGGGCGTGCTGCCGATGCTGTTGCTGCTCCTGCTGGCGGCGCTGCTCGTCTACCTCCCGAACCAGGCCCAGTTGCGCCTGGAGACGGGCGTGCGCGGCCTGAACGTCGCCAACGTGCTGTTCCTGCTGACACTGGGCGTGCTCCTGCTGAACCACCGTCCGTCGCCTCGGCCCGCGCCTCTGAAATGGCCGTTGCTGCTGTTCTTCGCGGCGCTGACCTGGGGCCTGCTGCTCGCGCTGAAGGGCGACTCCAGCGCGTGGGTCGAGGACGTGACGGTCTACAAGAACGCGCTCTTCTACCCGCTGCTGTTCTTCCTCTACTTCCACGCGGTGCGCGACCTGAAGACGATCCGGCTGCTCGTCCTGCTGACGCTGCTGCTGGTGCTGACGTCCGGCATCCTGGGCCTGCGCCAGGCGCTGGACTACGGCATCGCGACCTTCAACGACCACAAGCGCGTCTCGGCGCCGTTCGGCTGGAACCTCACCGATGCCAACCGGGCGGCCGTCTACTTCTGCATCTACCTGCAGCCGGTCGCGGCCGTCGCGCTGTTCCTGCGCTCGCGCGGCTGGCTGCGCCTCGCCTGCGCCGGGATCTTCGTGCTGGGGGTGTTCGTCGTCTTCCACACCTATTCGCGCCAGGCCTACGGCATCCTCGTGGTGACCACGCTGCTGCTCGCGCTTCGGCGACACCTGGTGCTGGCCGTCCTGGTGGGCGTGGCGCTGGCCAACTACTCGCTGTGGGTACCCGAGACCGTCGTCCAGCGCATCGAGATGACCACGGTGGACCCGCTCGACGCGACGGCGCGCAAGCCGTACGTGCCGCCCTTCGATCCACTCGCCGCACTCGACCGCCCGTGGTTCGCCGATCCGCAGCTGTCCCCGTCGAGTCGCCAGGCCGGGCTGCCGGACGCCGAGCCGCAGTTCGACGCGAGCACCGAGAGCCGCTTCCTGCTGTGGGCCGGCGCATGGGAGCTGATCCAGCAGCACCCGACCGGCATCGGGCTGAACCGCTTCAAGCGCGAGATCGGAGCACATGTGCCGCCCGAGCTTCACGGCAAGGATGCGCACAACTACTACGTGCTCTTCGCCACCGAGGCCGGCATCCTGGCGCCGCTGGTGCTGGCGCTGCTGCTCGGTGCGCTGCTGCTCCTCGGCCACGCGCTCTCGCGATGGCGCGACGACGAGGAGGCGCGCGTGCTGGGCATCGGCTTCGTGATGGCCACGCTCGCGGCGATGCTCGGCAACGTCTACGGCTCGCGCTTCGTGGATGGCGACGTGATGGGCAACTACTGGATCCTGGCGGCACTCGTCGCGCGCGCGCTGCGGATCAAGGAAGAGCAGCGGCGCGAGCGCCTCGCCGGCGTCGCCGCGCGAGGCGATGCGGCGACTATCCGGCCGCCGCCTGCGGACGTGGCGACGGCAAGGCGGGGTCCCCGATGAAGGAGCCGGGCGTGGACAGAGGCGGCCGGGCTGCTCGGGTCGCAGGGGCGGCTGCCTTCTCGGCGTGCTGGCTCGGGGTCTTGCGAGGGGTCGTGGCGCTGGCCGCCCTGCTGGCCATGCCGGCCCTCGCGGCGACCTACCACGTGCGCCCGGACGGCGGCTCGCTGCGGCAGTGCTCGGGGCTCGTCGACGCGCCGTACGGCAGCGCGGTCAAGGACCGCGCCTGTGCGTGGAGCCATCCGATGATCGCGCTGCCTTCCGACGGCCTGGGCGGCGGCGAGTCCCGCATCGCTGCCGGCGATACGCTGGAGATCGCGCCGGGCCAGTACGCGATGGGATTCGGCGCGCCGGGTGCCGAGCGCTGCTACCTGAGCGCACCCTGGGATTGCATGATGGCGTCACCGCCGAGCGGCCTGTCCGCCGACCGGCCGACCCGCATCGTCGGCAAGAACGCGGCCACCTGTCCCGTCAAGCCGCAGCTGTGGGGCCAGGAGCGCCTGTTCGTCGTGCTCACGCTGAAGAAGGTCGAGCACGTCGCCGTGGAGTGCCTCGAGATCACCGATCACGCCGAGTGCGTGGCGATTCCGACGCACCCGATGGCCTGCCGCGACAAGGACTTCCCCTACGGCCCCTGGGCCTCGATCGGCCTGTGGATCGAGGACGCGAAGGACCTGCGGCTGCGTCACCTGCACGTCCACGGGCTGGCGAACTCGGGCGTCGTGGCCGGCCGGGTCGAGAACCTGTCGGTTGCCGATGTCCTGGTCGCCGGCAACCCGATGGCCGGTTGGGACGGCGAGCTGCACGGCGCTCGCGAGAACAGCGACTACCGTGGCCGCCAGCTCTTCGAGCGTTTTGTCGTCGAGTGGAACGGCTGCATCGAGGGCTATCCCGAGCGCCGCCCGAAGGGCTGCTTCGCGCAGACCGCAGGCGGCTACGGCGACGGCATGGGGCTGGCCCGCACCGGGGGCGACTTCGTCTTCCGCGACAGCACGTTCCGCTTCAACACCTCCGACGGGCTGGACCTGCTGTACCACACGAAGGGCGGCACGATCGTGCTGGACCGGGTGCGCGCGGAGGGCAACGCCGGCAATCCGGTCAAGCTCGCCGGCGCGTCGACGGTCACGAACAGCGTCATCCTCGGCAACTGCGACTTCTTCAAGGGCAAGCCGTTCACGCACCATGTCGACCACTGCCGGGCGCGCGGCGACGCGCTCGTCGTCACCAACGTCCTGCCCGGCGACCGCAGCGCGATCGTCAACAACACGATCGTCTCCGCCGGCAACGTGACGATCCTGGTCGGCGGGCCCGGCAGCTCGTCATTCACGTTGCGCAACAACGTGGTCGTGGCACTGCCCTTCGCGCTGTATCCGCGCGAGACCAGCGCGGACATCTACTGCGCGCGCGACGATGGCTCGGAATGTTCGCCATGGCCGCGCATCGATCGCCAGCACGACACCGTGATCAACACGCGCAACCGGCGATCCTGGTGCAGCGCCGACGGCATGCGTTGCGAGCAGCGTGTGGCGCCGCCCTTCGGCCTGGCGCGCGCGGACACGGAGGTCGTCGACCCGCGACTGCCGGCCGGGTCCCCGCACCGCGATGCCGGTGTGCCCTGGCCGCCGCTGCCGGCCTTGGACCTGCTGGGCAGGCCCCGCGTGGCGGGCCGGTCGGTGGACCGCGGCGCCGTCGAGGCGCCGGTGGCAGGTCCGTAGTCGCTCGCGGCTCAGCCGCGCAGTCTCGAGCGCGCCGCGACGGCCGCATGTCGCGCGACGCGCCCGGTGCCGGCGCCCAGCCACCAGGCACGCGCGTAGCTCGACCAGGACGCCAGCAAGCGCGCCTCGCGGATCTCGTCGCCGTGCGCGAGGTGGATCTCGGCCAGGACGCTGCGCAGCTCCGTCGCGTCGCGTGCATGCTTGTGCGCCAGCCGCAGCCGCGCCTGCAGCATGCGCGAGGTCTGGCGGCTCATCGAGCCGGCGTGCGTGCGGTACAGCGCCACGACCTCGCGATCGTAGTGGTGCGTCCAGCCGGCCGCCAGGATCGACAGCCAGAGGTCGCGATCCTCGGCGCCCAGCCGGTTGAACCGCTCGTCGAAGGCGGGATCGGGCAGGGCCGCGCGGCGCACGACGTTGGTCGGGCACACCACGTGTTCCTGCCGCAGCAGGATCTTGCGCCAGGCATCGTCCAGGTTGCGCCAGCGTTGCGTGGCGATCGGGCCGCCCTCGCGGCCGGCCTCGTCGATCGTCAGCGCGTCGCCGTGGTACAGGCCGACCCGCGGATCGCGCATCGCGACCATGGCCCGCTCCAGCAGCGTGGGTCGCCATGCATCGTCGGCGTCGAGGAACGCGACGAACGGGCCGCGGGCCCGCGACAAGCCGGCGTTGCGGGCCGCGACCAGGCCGCCGTTGGCCTGGTGGACGAGCGTGAAGCGGGAGTCGGCCAGGAACGGCTGGACCACCTGTGGCGTGTCGTCCGTCGAGCCGTCGTCGACGACGACGACCTCGAAGTCGTGCAGCGTCTGCGCCTGGATCGAGCGCAGCGTCGCCGCGATGTAGCGACCCGCGTTGTAGGCCGGCACGACCACCGAGACCCGCGGCACGGGCATGCCGCTCACCGGCGCACGGCGGGCTGCGAGCTCCCGGCGACGGTGCCGGCGATCATGTCGCCGCGCGCCGCTGCGCCCGGATGCGGAAGCCGGAGCTGCGCGAGAAGAGCAGCGACGGCGGCAGGAGGCGGTTGGCCAGCCGGTTGGCCGCATAGACGACGCCGCCGCGGCTCTCGCCGCCGAAGTAGGCCTCGGCCTGGGCGTCGAGCCCCAGCCGCTCGAGCTGGCCGGCCAGCTCGAGGGGGTCGATCAGGTTCTCGACGAACTGGCCCGATTCCGGTTCGACCGGGCAACGATCGGCCTGGTAGATGCTCTGCGGAAGGGTGCCGTCGTCCAGGAAGCGGCGTGCCGCGGCGAGGATCTCGGGCCTGACCATGTAGGACGTGCGGCGTGCCAGCTCGTCGGCGTCCGACGCGCGCAGCTGCGGATGCGCCTCGAGGATGAGGCGCCGTCGCCGCTCGAGGTAGGGCTCGCGCACGCGGTGGCCGTGAATGTCGTCGGTCGGCGGGCCGTTCTCGAAGCGCGCCCAGACCTCGCGGGTCTGCGTGACGGCCTCGGGATTGAGGGCGTTGTTGTCGTCCGCGATCACGTACCGGCCGCCCGGCTTCAGCACCCGTGATGCCTCGGCCACGCAGCGCCCGGGATGCAGGAAGTGCGACAGCGCCTCGACGGTGATCACCAGGTCGAACGTGCCATCGGCGTAGGGCAGCTCGTAGGCCAGGCCAACACGCGGCCGGACCGGCAGCGCCTCGGGCAGCGCGGCCAGGTACGACTGCATCGTCTCGACCATCTGCTCGTTCGTGTCGATGCAGTCGACCGACTCGGCGCCGAGCATCGCCAGGGTCAGACAGGTCAGGCCGAAGCCGCTGCCCACCTCGAGCACGCGCAGGCCGGCCAGCGGATGCCGGTTCAGTTGCAGCGAGTTGCGGATGGCCCGCAGGTAGCGCGCGCCCTGCACCGGATCCGCGAGCGACCCGCAGTAGCGGGCGAACCAGCCACCCGTGCGATCGTGGCGGTGGATGTGCTGCGGGTCGAGGATGCGACGGTAGACGGCCAGGATCTCGTCGTCGCGGGCAGGAGTCGTGGCACGCATCGGATGCTGTTCCCCGCGGGGTGCGTTTCGATTTCGATGAACAGGCGGCACGCTGGGCGCCCCACCCGCGAGGCGCCGCCCAACCGGCCCTCAACGCCGGAGTTTAGGTGAGGACCCCTGCGCCACGCCCGGGCCGCGACCCTCGAGCCGGGCCGTACCCCTTCGTGGGGGGACTCGCCGTGATGGCATGCTGCAACTGGGCTTCCTGCCCCGCCGTGACCCTGGCGGCGGTCGCGGCTGGCTCAGTGGCCGGGATAGAGCGCTCCGAGCCGCCGCGGCCCCTGCGCGCCGGTCACCGACGGCAGGTTGCCCGCCTCGCCGCGAACGAAGGCGCGCGCGAGCCACGCGAACGCCAGGGCCTCGACCTGGTCCACCGGGACACCCGCGATCGCCGTCTCGGCGATGTCGACGCCGGGCAAGCGTTGCCCGAGCCTGGCCATCAGGTGGGTGTTGCGGGCGCCGCCGCCACACACGAGCAGCCGTCGCGTGACCGGCGCGTGGCGCAGCAGCGCCTCGGCAGCCGCTCGAGCGGTGAACTCGGCCAGCGTCGCCTGGACGTCGCGTGCCGGCAGCGCCGCGCCGTGCGCGGCCAGCTGCCGCTCGAGCCACGGGCGGTCGAAGAGGTCGCGCCCGGTGCTCTTCGGTGGCGAGGCGGCGAGGAAGGGCTCGGCCATCAGGCGGTGCAGCAAGGGGCCGTCGACGCGGCCGCCGGCGGCCCAGCGGCCCTGGTCGTCGAAGCGCTGACCGGTGTGCGCCTCGCACCAGGCATCCATCAGGGCATTGCCCGGGCCGCAGTCGAAGCCGGTGACCTCGGCCGCCGTGCCGCGCCGACGCGCCGGCAGCAGGCTCAGGTTCGCGATGCCGCCGATGTTCAGCACCGCGACATCGTCGTGCTCGTCGGCGAACAGCGCCTGGTGCAGTGCCGGCACGAGCGGCGCCCCCTGGCCGCCGGCCGCGAGGTCGCGGCTGCGCAGATCGCAGATCACGTCGATGCCGGTGCACTCCGCGAGCACGGCGCCGGCGAGCAGTTGAACGGTGTAGCCTGCCGCGTCGACCGGGCGCGGACGGTGGCGTACCGTCTGCCCGTGGGCACCGATCGCGCGCACCGCGGAGGCGTTCAAGCCGCAACGCCGCAGCAGGGTGGCCACGACCTCGGCATAAGCCAGGGCCACGGCATGCGCGGCCCGCGCCGCGCGGTGCAGTTCGTCGGAACCGGGCCGGTTCAGCGCGAGCAGTTCAGCGCGCAGCGTGTCCGGGTACGGCTGCTGTTCGTGCGCGAGCACCACCGGTGGCGAGCCGTCCGCCCAGCGCGCGACCACCCCGTCGACGCCGTCGGCCGAGGTGCCCGACATCAGGCCGATGTAGAGCTCGCCGTCCATCGTGCGCACCCGGCCCTGGCGGCGCCGCGCAAGGCGGCCCCGCTCACTCGAAGCGCGGTTGGCCGGGGTCGGGCGCTGCCGTGAGCGCCCAGTCGAGCTTGACCTGCATGGTGCGCGACACCGAGCCGAAGCGCTCGAGGTGGCTCGGATCCAGCGGCACCTGCTCGCGCTGGCGAGCCAGCTGCAGCGGATCCTGGTGCACGCCGGCGACGCGGAACTCGAAGTGCAGGTGCGGCCCCGTCGACATGCCCGTCGAGCCGACGGCGCCGATCGTGCGGCCCTGCTCGACGCGCTGCCCCGGCTTGACGTCGATGCGGCTGAGGTGGGCGTACAGGGTGGTCTGATCCTTCGTGTGGCGGATCTCGACCACGTTGCCGTAGCCGCCTTGGCGACCGGCGAACTCCACGACGCCGTCACCCACCGAGCGCACCGGCGTGCCCACCGGGGCCGCGTAGTCGACCCCGCGGTGCGCACGCCACTGGCGCAGGATCGGGTGCAGCCGCATCGCGAAGCCCGAGGTCACGCGCGAGAACTCCATCGGGCTGGCCAGGAACTGGCGCTTGCGGCTCGCGCCGTTGGCGTCGTAGTAGCCGCCCTTCGGATCGCCGGGTGCCTGGAACCAGATGGCCTGATGGATGCGGCCGGCGTTGACGAACTCCGCCGCGAGGACGCGCCCGGCACCGCTGTCCCACGGGGCGGGCTCGTCGTCGGCCATCAGCGCCTCGTAGACCACGGAGAACGTGTCGCCCTTGCGCAGCTGGCGGTGGAAGTCGATGTCGCCCGAGAAGATCTCGGCCAGCTGCGTGGCGACCGCGTCGGGCAGGCCGACCTCGTCGGTGGCAGCGAACAGCGAGCTGCGGATCGTCCCGCTGGCCAGCCGCGGCGTCGTCGCCAGCGGAAGCGTCTCGGCCTGGGTGACCCAGCGGCCGTCGACGACTCGCGTCGTCAAGCGCTGGAAGTGGGTGGCGGCGAGCGTGTCCTTCGCGGCCTGGCGCACACGCAGCTGCAGCAGCTGCCCGGAGCCCGAACTGCGCAGCTCGAACGACCGCGTGCCGCGTGCGGAGAGTGCCGCGGCGACAGCCGGGTCCTTCTGCAGCTGCGCGGCAGCGGCCGCATCCGGGACGCCGGCCCGGCGCAGGATGCCGTGCAGCGCCTCGGGCCCGCGCACGACCACGGTGCGCGACAGCTCCACCGGGTGGTCGGCCAGCGCCTCGAGCTGCGGCAGAACCTCCAGCGGTTGGACGTCCTCGACGATCACGCGCTGCGGCAGGTCGGCAGGATCGGGCGCCAGCGGCGCGACGGCCAGCGCCAGCGCACTGAGGCTTCCGGCCGCGATCGCCACCCCGGCGGCGACGACGCGCCCGTGGCGGTGCTTGAAGCGGTTCAGTGCCCGGCCCGCGCGGACGAGGGCAGCGCGGTCGAAGAGCGGTTCGTCAGCCATGGTTCGAAGAGCATGCCAGTGGAAACGGCACCAGGACCTCGGCCCCGGCTGGCCCGGGCACACGGCCCGGGCGCTCGCCTAGAATCCGCGGCGCCAGCCCGCCGACGAGCGGCGCAGCGGACGATGCGAAACAGCGGCGGAGTATGCCATCGTCCGTGCCGGCGCCCACCTTCTCCCGGACCCTGATCCCCCCACCGATGGAACAACCTGTTACCGGCGCGGCCGGGCACGAGCCGCTGGACGAGCGCGTGCAGGAGGCGCTGGCGATCACGCTGCGCGGCTGCGAGGAGCTGATCCCGCAGGAGGACTGGGTGCGCAAGCTCGTGCGCTCCCAGGCCACCGGGGTGCCGCTGCGCATCAAGTTCGGCCTGGACCCGACGGCGCCGGACCTGCACCTGGGCCACACGGTCGTCTTCGCCAAGCTGCGCCAGCTGCAGGACCTGGGCCATGTCGTGATCCCGCTGATCGGGGACTTCACGTCGATGATCGGCGACCCGTCGGGCCGCAACTCGACCCGCCCGCCGCTGACGCGCGAGCAGATCGAGGCCAACGCGAAGACCTACTTCGAGCAGATCGGCCTGGTGCTCGACGTCTCCAGGGCCGAGGTCCGCTACAACAGCGAGTGGAGCGATCCGCTCGGCGCGCGCGGGATGATCCAGCTCGCGGCCCGCTACACGGTGGCGCGGATGATGGAGCGCGACGACTTCGGCAGGCGCTTCCAGGGCGGCGCGCCGATCTCGGTGCACGAGTTCCTGTATCCGCTGATGCAGGGTTACGACTCCGTGGCTCTGAGGGCCGACCTCGAGCTCGGCGGCACGGACCAGAAGTTCAACCTGCTGATGGGCCGGCACCTGCAGCACGAGTACGGCCAGGAGCCGCAGTGCATCCTCACGATGCCGCTGCTCGAAGGGCTCGACGGCGTCGAGAAGATGTCCAAGAGCAAGGGCAACTACGTGGGCATCACCGAGCCGCCGAACACGATGTTCGCCAAGGTGCTGTCGATCAGCGACGAGCTGATGTGGCGCTGGTACACGCTGCTGTCGTTCCGCCCGGCCGCCGAGATCGCCCGGCTGAAGGCCGAGGTCGAGGGTGGGCGCAACCCGATGGAGGCCAAGCTGGCGCTCGCGCACGAACTGACCACCCGGTTCCACGGGGCGGCCGCGTCACGGGCGGCCGAAGCGGACTTCCGCAACCGTGCGGCCGGCGGCGTGCCCGACGAGATGCCCGAGGTGTCGCTGTCCGGCGCGCCGCTGGGCATCGGGGCGCTGCTCAGGCAGGCCAACCTCGCGGCCTCGGGCAGCGAGGCGCTGCGCCTGGTCGACCAAGGTGGCGTGCGGGTCGATGGTGCGACCGTCGGCGACCGCGGGCTGAAGCTCGGCCCCGGCACCTACGTCGTGCAGGTGGGCAAGCGCAAGTTCGCGAGGGTCACGCTCGTCTGAGGCGGGGCGGCCGGGACACTCCGTGGACGTTCGGTCCTACCTGAAGATCTCGGTCGCGGTGGCCGTCGCGACGATCGTGCTGAAGGCCGGCGCCTGGTGGCTGACCGGGTCGGTCGGCCTGCTGTCGGACGCGCTGGAGTCGCTGGTCAACCTGGCCGGCGCGATGTTCGCGCTGATGATGGTGACGCTGGCGGCGCAGCCTCCTGACCTGGATCACCCCTACGGCCACCACAAGGCCGAGTACTTCTCCAGCGGTTTCGAAGGGGTGCTGATCCTCGTCGCGGCGCTGGCCATCATCTGGGCCGCGGTCGATCGGCTGCTGAACCCGCAGCCGATCGAGCAGGTCGGCATCGGTCTGCTGCTGTCGGTCGTCAGCACGGTGATGAACGGGGTGCTGGCCTGGGCGATGCTGCGCAAGTCGCGCGAGCACCGCTCGATGGCCCTGGAGGCCGACGCCCGCCACCTGTTCACCGACGTCTGGACGACGGTCGGCGTCGTCGGCGGCATCGCGGCGGTCGTCGCGACCGGCTGGCTGTGGCTCGACCCGGTGATCGCGATCGCGGTGGCGCTGAACATCCTGCGCGAGAGCTTCTCGCTGGTTCGGCGCTCGGTCGACGGCCTGATGGACCAGGCGGTCGAGCCCGAGACGCGCGAGGCGATCGACAAGGTGCTCGAGCAGTTCCGCCAGGAGGCGACCATCCGCTTCGACCACGTGGCGACGCGGCGCGCCGGCCAACGCCGCTTCGTCGACCTGCACATGCACATGCCGCCGTCCTGGTCGCTCCGGCGGGCCGCGGCCGTGCGCACGTCGGTCGAGCAGGCGCTGATGAGCGCGGTGCCGGGGCTGCGCGCGACGATCCAGCTGCTGCCGATGGACGTCGAGGTGCACTTCGGCGACGAGAAGGACCTGCTGTGATCGCGCTCGTCCAGCGCGTCTCGCGCGCGCGGGTCGACGTGGCCGGCGAAGCCGTGGGACAGATCGGCCGCGGCCTGCTCGTGCTGGTCTGCGCCGAGCCGGCCGACACCGACGAGCAGGCGCGGCGGCTTGTCGACAAGCTGCTGAAGCTGCGCATCTTCGCCGACGACGATGGCCGGATGAACCGCAGCCTGCAGGACGTGCAGGGCGGGCTGCTGATCGTCAGCCAGTTCACGCTGGCGGCCGACACCTCCGGCGGCAACCGGCCGAGCTTCAGCGGCGCCGCGCCGGCGCCGCAGGGGCGCGCGCTCTACGAGGCGCTGCTGCGCCTGGCGGCCGAGCGACACCCGCGTGTCGAGGCGGGGCGCTTCGGCGCCGAGATGCAGATCGAGCTGGTCAACGACGGGCCGGTGACGATCCCGATGACCGTGCGCTGAGGGCGACCGCGCCGGCCGCGCGTGCAGGCGGCCCGCTCGCCTCCTCTGCACCCGCCGCCGCGCGGCGACCCCGCGCTCAACGGTAGCTTCGCGCGTCCTCGATGACCTTGCCGTCGTTGGGCAGCGAGCCGGGCGCGCACAGCGCGACGTCGGCGCGCAGCTTGGTCACGTCGCGCACCGTGCGCGCGATCGCGTCGCCGAGCCCGTCGACGGCCTGCGCGGCTTCGACGCGCAGCGTCATGCGATCGCTGGCCATCTCGCCCTCGACGACCAGCCGGGCGCGCAGGACCTCGGGGTGCCGCTTCAGCACGTCGGCCACCTGCCCCGGGTGCACGAACATCCCGCGGACCTTCACGGTCTGGTCGGCCCGCCCCATCCAGCCCCGGATGCGCGTGTTCGTGCGCCCGGTCGGGCAGCGACCCGGCAGCACGGCCGAGAGATCCCCTGTGCCGAAGCGCAGCAGCGGATAGTCCGGGTTCAGCACGGTGATCACCAACTCGCCGACCTCGCCGTCGGGGACCGGGTCGCCGGTGCCCGGGCGGACGATCTCGACGATCACGCCTTCGTCGATGACCAGCCCCTCCCGGGCCTCGGTCTCGTAGGCGATGACCCCGACGTCGGCCGTCGCATAGGCCTGGTAGGCCTGGATGCCGCGTTCGGCAAGCCAGTCGCGCAGGCTGGCCGGGAAGGCCTCGCCACTGACCAGCGCCTTGCGCAGCGAGCCGAGCGGCTGGCCCAGCTCGGCGGCCTTCTCCACGAGGATGCGCAGGAAGCTCGGCGTGCCGGTGTAGGCATCGGCGCGCAGCTCGGCGATGGCCTGCAGCTGCAGCTCGGTGTTGCCGACACCCCCGGGGAAGACGGTGCAGCCCAGCGCCTGCGCGCCGCCTTCCATGATCCAGGCACCGGGGGTCAGGTGGTAGCTGAAGCTGTTGTGCACGAGATCTCCCGCGCGGAACCCTGCGGCGAACAGGGCGCGGGCGCAGCGCCAGTAGTCGGGTCGGTCGGCCTCGGGCTCGTAGATCGGGCCCGGAGACTGGTAGACGCGCCGCGCGTGGCCGCGCGCGGCCATCGCACGCCAGCCGATCGCCGAGAAGCCGCCGAACGGGTCCCATGCCGCGTCCTGCGCCGAGCGCGTGGCCTTCTGCCGTTCGTGCAGCTCGGTCTTGCGCGTGACCGGCAGCGCGGCCAGGGCCGCGCGCGAGGTCACCGTGGACGCATCCACGTCGCGCAGGATGGCGGCCAGCGCAGGGACCGCCTGCGCCGCGCGCACCTGGCCGGGCAGGGCCGCGAGCAGCGCGGCTTCGCGCTGCGCCGGTTCGCGGGTCTCGAGGCTGTCGTGGTGTTCACTCATCGCTGTCACTCCAGCTGGCCAGCCGTTTCCTGAGGTCCGCGACGAAGTCGCGCAGGTCGGCCGACGACTTCAGCGTCTTCGGCTGCCATTCGGGGCTCGAGCGCGAAGGCCGCCTGACCACCGCCGCGCGGATCACCGCACCGTCGACCGACGCCTGCGCAATGGCCAGGCCGCGGCGCTCGAAGCGCCCCTCGCGTTCGGCCAGGCCGGCCTGGCGCAGGTCGCGCCGCAGGCGCTGCAGCGCCTCGTCGGGCTTGAACGGTGGGGGCGCGAAGCCCCATTCCTCGGACATCGTCGGAACCTCGACCGTCGTTGCGACCGCTCAGGTGGCCACGGCGGATGCGGCTGCGCCCGACCGCCGGCGGCAGCCCCCGGCGGGGGTGCGCGAAGCGCGCGGGTGGTGCGTCATGTCAGGCCAGCCAGCGCTTGCGGCGCTTGTAGCTCTTGACGTCTCGGAAGCTCTTGCGGTCGCCCCCGCCCATGCCCAGGTAGAACTCCTTGACGTCCTCGTTCTCGCGCAGGGCCTTGGCCTCGCCGTCCATCACCACGCGCCCGTTCTCCAGGATGTAGCCGTAGTCGGCGTAGCGCAGCGCCATGTTGGTGTTCTGCTCGGCGAGCAGGAAGGTGGTCCTCTCCTTCTGGTTCAGGTCGCGCACGATCCCGAAGACCTCCTCGACGATCTGCGGCGCCAGGCCCATGCTCGGCTCGTCCAGCAGCACCATCTTCGGGTTGGCCATCAGCGCGCGGCCGATCGCGCACATCTGCTGTTCGCCGCCGGAGGTGTACGCGGCCTGCGAGGTGCGCCGCGTCTTCAGCCGCGGGAAGTAGTTGTAGACCTTCTCCAGCGTCTGCGCGACCGCTGCCTTGCCGTCCCGGCGCGTGTAGGCGCCGGTCAGCAGGTTCTCCTCGATCGTCAGGTGCGCGAAGCAGTGGCGGCCTTCCATCACCTGGATCACGCCGCGGTCGACCATCTGCGCCGTCGACAGCTTCTCGATGCGCTCGCCGCGCAGCTCGATCGAGCCCTTGGTGACCTCGCCGCGCTCGCCGGCCAGCAGGTTGCTGACGGCGCGCAGCGTCGTCGTCTTGCCCGCGCCGTTGCCGCCGAGCAGTGCGACGACGCCGCCTTCGGGCACCTGCAGCGAGACGCCCTTCAGCACGAGGATCACGTGGTTGTAGATGACCTCGATGCCGTTGACGTTCAGGAGGATGTTGCTCATCGTGGATCCTTGGGCTCCTCGAAGCGTCGCCCGCGGCGCTTCGAGCAGGGCTCCCGGGGGAGCCTCGAGGCCGACCGTCCGCGGACGGCCGGCCGGACGAGTGTTGCGGCGGTACAAGGGGTCGCGGCGACCCCTTGCGCCGCTGCCGTCCTCAGGACTGGCAGTCCTGAGGCGTGCGGCGCTGCAGCTTCTTCTCGGCCAGGTACTTGTCGGCCGATGCACGGACCATCGGCTTGATGATCGAGTCGTCGCTCTGGTACCAGTCGCTCGTGAATTCCCACTTCGAGCCGTCCCAGGTGTGGATGCGGGCCCAGACCGCTCCGCGGTGGTCGGCACAGCTGGTGCTGATCGGCCGCATCACGCCCTTGAAGCCCAGCGCGTCGAGCTTGGCCTGGTCCAGTGCCAGGTTCTCGAGGCCCCAGCGGGTCTGCTCGCCGGTCATGACCTTGCCCTTGCCGAAGCGCTCCTGGGCGCGGCGAACGCCCTCGACGCCGAGCATCGCGCTCATCAGGCCGCGCATGTAGAGCACCTGGCCGACTTCGTCGCGCGGCCCGGTGCCCTGGCCCTTGTCGTGAACCTTGGCGAGCACTTCCTTGACGACCGCCGAGTTCGGCTCGGCGCCGTGCTGCATCGCGAGCGCGTTGTAGCCCTTCGCGCCCATGCCGACGTCCTTGACGTCGGGTTCCGCGCCGGCCCACCACACCCCGTACATCTTCTCGCGCGGGAAGCCGGTGGCCTGCGCCTCCTTCAGGGCCGTCGAGTTCATGACCCCCCAGCCCCACAGGAAGATGTAGTCCGGACGGCTCTGGCGGATCTGCAGCCAGGTGGCCTTCTGCTCGACACCCGGGTGGGCGACCGGCAGCAGCTGCAGCTCGAAGCCGTGCATCTTCGCGCGCTCCTGCAGCAGCGGGATCGGCTCCTTGCCGAAGGGGCTGTCGTGGTAGACCAGCGCGATCTTCTTGCCCCTGAGCTTGTCGAGGCCGCCGTCCTTCTTGCCGACGTGCTGCACCAGGATGTCGGCCGCGTCCCAGTAGGTGCCGCCGAGGATGAAGTTCCACTTGAAGGCCAAGCCGTCGGCACTGTCGCTGCGACCGTAGCCGGCCGTGATCAGCGGGATCTTGTCCACGGGTGCCTTCTCGGTGAGCGCGAAGGTGATGCCGGTGGACAGCGGCTGGAACACCGTGCCGCCGCCGTGCTTGCCCTTCAGGCGCTCGTAGCACTCGACGCCGCGGTCGGTCGCGTAGCCGGTCTCGCATTCCTCCCAGATGAGCTTGACGCCGTTGATGCCGCCGCGCGCGTTGGTCAGCTTCAGGTAGTCGACATAGCCGTTGGCGAACGGCACGCCGTTGGGCGCGTAGGCGCCGGTGCGGTAGACCAGCGCCGGGAAGAACTGCTCCTTCGCCTGCGCGTAGGCCGTGCCGATGGTCGCCGCGGACAGCGCGGCAGCCAGCGCGACCATCGATAGGGACTTCAACTTCATGTCTGCCTCCAGTGGTGGGACGTCAAAAACGCACTCTTCAGTGCATGCCAGGGAACAGGACCGTCCTTGAACGCGTGGCGATGCGTTCGCGTGGACCGGGTGGCAACGGCAACGCGCGGCCTCAATGCGGGAAGGGCCACAGGCGCATCTTCTCCTTGCCGATCGACCACAAGCGCGCCAGGCCGTGCGGCTCGACGATGAGGAAGAAGACGATCAGCGCGCCGAAGATCATCAGCTCGGTGTGCGCGATCGCCGCCGTGCTGATGTCCACGCCGACGAGCCCGCCGAGCACCGGCAGCGCCTGGTTCAGGAAGATCGGCAGCACGACGATGAAGGCGGCGCCGAAGAAGCTGCCCATGATCGAGCC